>Ga0265314_10001186_pt1 | contig 29928 bp, 21 predicted proteins | sample 4126metaG_FD_203106 | JGI IMG/M metagenome (GOLD analysis project Ga0265314, IMG submission 203106) | Rhizosphere microbial communities from Carex aquatilis grown in University of Washington, Seatle, WA, United States - 4-1-26 metaG | ecosystem: Host-associated > Plants > Roots > Rhizosphere >... | reverse complement strand
TCGATCCGCCGCTGAGAGCAGTCGTCGACCCGCCGAAATTGATCACATTGGTGAAGAAGCCAAAGATCGCGGATCGGTCCTTGTCGGTGCCCGTGGCGCGACTGTTGACGGCAACACCATAGGGAGCACTGCCGACTGACGCGGGATCCCCGTAGTTCCTGGCGCAGAGAGTAGCTCCGGAGGCGCCGCTCAATGTAGCAACGAAGATTTCGCCTGGGTTGGTTCCTGCAGCAACGGGCGTGGCCGCCTGTAGAACGGTACTCCCTGGGCCCACAGCAAGGGTTTGCTGGAAACGGCCAACCACGGTCACGTTGCCCGCGGAGTCGGCGGCAATACCGGTGCACCCGGCAAACTTGCCAGGTTGCTCGGCCAGGGAACGCGCCCACACGGGCGTTAGGGATGAGGAATCGAACTTGGCAACGAAACCATCCGCGGTGCCGCTCAGGGTAAGAGTCTTCGTGCCGAAGGTCACGTTTGACTGAGTCTGTCCCGCCATCAGCAAAGCCCCTTGAGGATCGAGTGACAAGGCAGAGGGCGCTACAATTCCTGCCGTGCCAAATGACTTGGCGGCAAGCAATGTCCCGTCGGTGCCCTTGAGCTTGGCCACCCAGGCAATCCCATCGCCAGCGCCGGCGGGGGCGGGGGTGAGTGCTCCGCCACCAAAGTCGAGCGATCCTGCGTAGGTACCGGCAAAGTAGGCATTGCCGCTGTCATCGAGGGCAGCCGATGTGCATTTCTGGTCCATGGCGCCTCCGAAGAGGTTGGCCCAGATCACGGTGCCGTCGCTCGCTTTCACCGCCGCTACCACCACATCCGATCCTCCGCCCGGAGTCCCAACCGCACTCAGATCTGCCGCGTCGTTCTTCGCCGAGCCACAGACGAGGAAATAGTCCTTGCCCGGATTTGCCGCCAGGGCAACAAGCGCTCCACCTCCCAGATCGAAGGACGCCGACCACACGCCACTTCCATCGCTCTCCTTGAGGCCAACCAGGAAATCAATCCTTGTTTTGGCGGGGTTGATGATGGGCGGTATGGTGTGGTTCACGGGATCGATATCCAGAGTGCCCGTGAAGTCCCCGAGCACTGCGATGGTTCCACCCACAGGAACCAGACCGCCGAATTGCTGGTCATTCGAGTCCCCAGCGGTAAATACCCAGTTGGCATTTCCGGTGCTCGGATTGAGCTTGGCGACAAGAAGGTCCTCACTGCCCTTGTTGGCAACCGATTTGCCGCCGAAGATCGTAGTGGTGTTATAAAAACTGGCGCCGGTCAACAGAGTTCCATCGCTGTCCCAGGCAATCGCATTAAGGGCCAGGACCGGATAGCTCCACGCATGAGCGGCGCTCGGACAGCTACCACCGCCATCAATCGCGGTTGAGGAATCCACGCCACCGACCTCGGCCATCGGTGTTGACGAATCCACGCCACCGACCTCGGCCACATTGACATCAGCAGCGTCGGGCTGAGTGACCGAGCGGTCCACGGAGGCGTCAGGACCGGCATCGATGACAACCGGGGGAACGTCAGTTCCGTTCACGATCATGGTGTCGACCGCGACAACCACGGCGTCCTTGGCCGCGTCCGGCACCTGCAGTGCATCCGCGGGAGGCGTCGGCGCAACATCGTACTTGAGGGGCGGGGCGGTATCCGCTGGCGGGTTTGCGGAGGAGCCTCCGCCGCAGCCGGTGGTCACGACGAGGGTGACCGCGCCAGCCAATGCTAGTGCCCGAAATGCCGTTCGCCATGCGATGGTAACTTGGTGTGGGTGTCGAATCATGATTTCCTCGCTCGTGGTCTTTCCCCTGTTGGGGATGGTTGTGGTGCCGAGATGCCCTACCAATGCTTTTCTCGGATCTCGTGAATTGGAAAATGGGTCGTGCATGGGTTCTCCCAACCTGTGCTATGGCGCGAGCGCGGCCAGGCAGCTTGCCGATACGCTCGTCGAGCTGAGGACTCCCACAGCATGACCTAGATCGATTTCTGAACTGTAGGTGAATAGAGAAAGGGTGCCGTTGGGATCGAGGGGAGAATCACCCGGCAGGCCGACGGTGCCTAGCACAGTGCTCGTATTCTCGGGATTGGCGAATCCTTGGGCAAAGATGCTGTTCCCGCTGCTGCCGTCGATCTGGGCCAGAAAGGCGTTGCCCCTTGGGGAAGGTGGAGCAAATGGTACGCCACCGAACGTGCAGGCCGTCACATAGCTGCCAGAGACCACGATGCGCCCACTCGCCGCCGCGAGGCTGGTGACGGTGACCCCGCACCCCGGACCGATTTCCTTCACCCATTTTGGATTGCCACTTACGCCATCGAACCGAGCGACGAAATAGGGCGAGGTCAACGTCGTGCCGAGCACGGATTGGGGGCCGCTGACAAGCTTGCCGGCGACCAGGACGTCGCCATCAACGACGATCATTTTGACGGGCGATAGAACCTGCTTGCCAGTGCCTATGCTCTGCGCCCACAGCCACGGTCTTGAATCCGGACTTTGCGCTGCTGTCTGAAGGTCCAGTCTTGCCAGATATATCCATGTTGGACTGCCGACGGCCTGGTCAATAACTGGCAAAGGAGACAGCTGCCCGAACTTCAACTCGCTCCCAAATTGGTAGGTTCCAATGACAAATGCGTGCCCTGCGTTGTCGATGGCCACATTGCTGCAATAGTCGTCGTTCGACCCACCCACTTGATCCGCCCACAGCGTCGCGCCCTTGCCGCCGGTGCCACCGCCGTCCGCTCCGCCATCACTGCCATCGAGCAGCGCGAACACAGAATCGGCTCCTCCTTGACAAACCAGCGAGGGCGCTAGGTCTTTGGCCGGATTAGGATCGGGCCCGGCGTCTCCCAGCATGGGAGCACTGCTGCAGTCCACGTTTCCACAAATGAGGAAGGTGCTCGAAAGCGGGTCACCGGCGATCCCTTGCAGTCCGATGGGCCGCCCGGTGAGCTGGGTTTGACTTTGTAGATTGATTCGACGAGCCCATAGCCCCGCTCCGTCCGTCGAGTTCGCCGCTAGGATGTACTGATCCCCGGGATAGGCCGCCGCCAACTTCTTGCCCGCGACCGTGATGGCGCCCTGCAGAGGACCAATCAAAGCGATGTGTCCCGCACCATCCACGGCGAACGCGGCCAGGTTTTGTGCTTGGGGTCCAGGGAAGGTTGTAACCCAAGCGGCCTTGAGGGTGGAAGGGTCTAAGCGGGCGAGAAAGAGGTCGAAGTCGCCAGCCGCAAGGGGAGTTGTCGGGTTGACCGGTCCTAGACCGAGATCCAGCTGGATCGTGTACCTTCCCGCCAAGAAGAGCTGACCATCTAGCGACTCAACGAGGCCGCTGCCGTTCGAAGGCCAGCCTGTGTTGTCGAAGGTCCAGCCCGCGACGGAATCTGGGAACCCCTCGCCCCCGGGACACGAGCCCGTGACTGGGTCGCACGACTTACCACCAGGGCAGACAATCGGCGTTCCTGTGCACTTGCCGTCAAGGCACTGCTTCGAGTAGGTGCACTTCAGACCGTCATCGCACGAGGTGCCATTAGGAGCTGGGTTGGTGCTGCACCCGCCAGTGGTAGGGTTGCAAACCCCAGCAACAAGGCAAGGGTCGCTCGGCTTCGAACAGATCTTGAGGGGTCCGTCAAGACACAGCCCGCCCACGCATACGCTGCCCGTGGCACAAAGCTTGCCCTGACAGGGGGTGTTGTCCACCTTTGGAACATGTACGCACTGGAATGTGGTGGTGTCGCAGCTATCGTCCGTGCATGGATTGTTGTCGTCGCAGGTAGCCGGGCAGGCGGGGCTATCCAGCACAAGGGGGACGTCGGGCACCGTCTCTGCTCCTGCATCATGCTTGCTCGTCCCGGTCGTGGCGCCGCAAGCCGTTGCGCACACAATTGCAGCCCACCCGATCAGCCCAATGGGGTGAGGCACGCGGCTTCGAAAGAGATTCATCCCTGAGTTCCTATAGCGGCAAAGGTGCGGTTAAGGTGGGACTCTTTTAGAGGGTTTGGAAATCGACGCAAGTGAGGAATGTGCGACAAAACCGTGACGTAACGGACACAACGGCTCGGCCATCACTAGGCCATCACCAATCGATACCGTAATAAATCTGTATCAGAGTTGTTTCATTTGGCCGTCCCTTGGCTGGCTAATGTGCCGCCTACTGAAGCGGTACCGCCGCGTTCGCTCAATGAGGGAGGCATGACTGCGATGACACGACGAAAACTGATTCTAGCTTTGGCAGGAGCAGCAGCGGTGCTCCTCCGCGTAACCCCTGGGATAGCCCAGACCACGAGCATCAACTGTGGTGATACGTCTCAGCTACCAAACCCGGTTTTCATGGCAGGAAGCAGCGCATTCGAGCCCATCCTGGCCAGCCTTAGCGTCCAAATCAAGAAGTCGCAGGGAATCAGCATCATCTATTCCCCAATATCATCTTGTAACGGGGTCTCGGCCGTATCGCCTCCCGCGGACTTGCCAACGCCCCAACCGCTTACCGGCACGGCCCACTACTACACTCCAGATCCCACAGATCCAACCCTAACGGTGACGAACACCTGCAACCTGTCGGGCGTCACGATGGCGCTGATCGGGGTTTCCGATGTGTCGTTCGAGTCTTGTCAGAACGCGACCAAACCCGCCGGCATCGGCGAATGGTTCGGCCCGGAGCAGTCTATGCTTATCGTGGTCCCCAAGGCGAACCTCACCACCACGGCCATCTCTGCGGAGCAAGCCGCGGCGATCTGGGGTTGCGGTCCAAAGGGTAACGTCGCTCCTTTCACCAAGCTCAACGAGATCTTCCAGCGCAGCTCCACCTCGGGCACGCAGATTCTGGTGGCGCGCAACATCGGTGTTCCGGAAAGCGCGTTCCAAGGTATCGCGTGCGCAAGCAGCAGCGTTATGCTTACCAGCTTGGTGAATGCCCCCGACCCGCAGAGTGCGATTGGCTTCATTGCTGCCGACTTTTACTCCACCCATCGATCGGTGCTTAACGCCGTGGCATTCAGAGGTATCAAGCAGAACAAGGCCTATTACGCGGACGCGGATTCCCTGGCCACGGACCTGATTAATGTTCGCGAGGGCCGCTACATGATTCAAGGGCCGCTACACTTCTTCACTGCTCTTGCGAGCGGAGCGGCCTCGGCGGACGGCGGAGCGGCCTCGGCGGACGGCGGGGTGGTGTCGCCGGTCGCTAGCTCGGCGGTCGCTGGCAGGGTACTCGACTGGTTGACGGGCGCGGTGCCCATCGATCCAACCGACACCAAGAACATGAACTATGTCACCACGGTTGCCACTCTCGGTGATGTTCCCCAGTGCGCCATGAGGGTCAAGATCGCCAAGGATGGTGGTTACTTCTCGCCCTACACGCCACCGGTTTCCTGCCACTGCGCATTCGAGAAGGCCAAGAGCTTGCGCACTCCCGGTCGCTGCGCCACCACTTGTTCGAGCGACGCTGACTGTACGGCCAGCGGTCTGCGCTGCCAAACTGGTTATTGCGAGTAGAGAATCGGAGGACATGAACCATGAAAACTTTCAAACTTTCCACTCTGATTTTCGCACTCGTCTTCGGGGCTTGGCTCGGCTGCGGCAGCAGCAAATCAACCTCTGGTGCCGGCGGTTCTCCCGGCACGGGTGGCACCCTGGGCTCGGGCGGCGCTCCCGATGGAGGCGGCGGCATGGGCGGCAGCACGAATGATGCTCTCAGCGCCGGCGGAAGCGAGGGAAGCCCGGAGGCCGGGCAAGGCGGATCAAGTGGTACGTGCGGCGCCACCGGGTATGTGGACTGCACCGGGCTCACACCTGCTCAATGCCATGACCTGATTACCAATCCACCCACGATCGAAGACTGTGTCATTATTCAGGTTCCGGGTGCTAACCCGGCCGTGCCGTATCCGAACTGCTCCGCCCAATAGCAGCAGACCGAGGTTGCGCGCAAAGGCCCAACAGGGACCGATAGCATCGCTCTATCAGATCCATCTTGAAAAAGCTGGATCTGATAGGCGGTCAGGTCGAACGACGGGTCACATCTTGTCGGGCACTTTATCCGAGGGGCGCAGCTTGCTGAGACGCCAGCCCCCGTTGTAGCTCGACCCGCTCTTGGTCGGCGCCAAAAGAATGTTGATATCATCCAATGCGGCCGTATTGATCTTTAGCGACTGGGAACGCCACGCGTGTGGCTTCCTTTCCTGGATGGGGTTGGGGTGCTGATCGGCGATGGACGTCACGGCGCGGAGGGTATGGGCGCCGCCCCTGACGAACACCACAACCATGTCGCCACCGACAAGCCTTATGCCCTGCACATCCCTCAAGTGGGGCTGTTGCACGCCACCCGCATGGGTGACCGTGATGTGGGCGATGCCGGTCCAGTTATCAAAGGTCACGAAACTCGGGACATCATTCATTGGACCTTCATTGGCTGGACGGTGGAACTTCACGGTTGCCAAGGTGAAGTTCGCGCCTCGCGCGGCTTGCGCTCCCCCGGCGGGTTGTCCGGCCAGGAGCATGCAAATGAGTGGCGCTGCATGGAACATCATCTATTTTCCTCCGTGTTTGTTTTCGCTATGAACCAACCACATTCATGTGACATTCCCAGACATTCCCATTTTTAGGCCTTTCTAGCCGTAACAATCCAGCGACAAGACCAAGCAACCCACATGCGGAAGGGAACGCGGCCAGGGACAGTCTCTCCAATTCAGTCATTGTGAACTTTTTGCAAACTTGCCGTTACGCTGACGTCACATTCCTCATTTGGCGCCCGTCATGGCTTGCACCGACCGGTTCATCGGTTTGATACTTCGGCCCGCGTTCTTCGATACTTCGCCCCACATTCCAGAGATGAAAGTGCTGCCATGAGATTCCATCCGTTTTTGCTCGCAACTGCGGCGCTCGTGCTTCAGGCGTGCGGCCCACAGAAGGATTCTTACGTTGTCGTGCACAGCGACGTGAATTGCGATGTGCCGCGGGTCTTTCAATTGCGCGTGACCATCACCAACAACGGCACGGCGGATCAGAAGACCCTTCCTGAAACCGCCTCCGCGGAGCTGGGTTTTCCCAGCACAATAGCTCTGGTTCTGCCCGGCTCGCGAAGCGGGTCCGTGGATCTCGTGGTGGAGGCACTCGACAACAATCCCCGAATCATCGGCCAGGGCACGGCGAGCGGAACCCTCGTTTCTGGGGGAAGGATCGATCTGTTCGTCCAGTTAGCCGCTAGCACGAACACCGTGGCTGCCATCGCCGTGGAGCCGGGCCGAGGCGCGGATAGCGGGGTGGTATCGGACAGCGGGGACAGCGGAAAACTGGATGCCGCCCCTGCTGGTGGCGTTTCCTTTGCGCTGGCGGCTGCCGGGGGCCATAGCACTTGCGCCGTCGGCAGCGACACAAGTCTATGGTGCTGGGGGAGCAATGCTTATGGTCAGCTTCGTCTTTCAGGCTCGTCCACCCACCTTGCTCCCACCGAAGTCTCAGGCACCTCCTGGGCCACGGTTGCCTGCGGGCAGACGGATGCTTGCGGCATTCGCACCGATGGGACGCTGTCATGCTGGGGCAACAACGGCTCGGGGCAACTGGGCGCCGCCACGAAGGCCGCGCAGCCACAAGTCGAAGTGCCCGGCGGCCCTTGGCAAGCCATTTCACCTGGCGGTTTCCAGAGCTGCGGAATCCAGACTGACGGCACTCTCTGGTGCTGGGGAGACAATACCAACGGCCAATTGGGAACCGGCAATACGGAAGCCGCCACCGCCCCCACCCAAGTCGCTGGCACTGGCTGGAGCCAGGTCAGCAGCGGTTACTATCACACTTGCGCCATCAAACAGGACGGAACCCTATGGTGCTGGGGGCTCAACGCCAACTTACAGCTGGCCGATGCCTCTGTCGGCTTTCGCATGGTGCCTGGACAGGTCGGCGAAAGCGATTGGACCCAGGTCGTGACCGGCCTGTACCATACCTGCGCGACCAGGAGCGACAAGAGTTTGTGGTGCTGGGGTGGCAACACGGCGGGCCAGCTTGGCAACAGTACCGCGCCCGTCCTGGCCCAGGGCTCGCAAGGTGGAATCAGCGTTCCCTTGCAAGTCGCTGGCGTTTGGAACGGTATCTCGTCGGGCCTGGCGCATACCTGCGGCATCATGAACGACCTGTCACTTTGGTGTTGGGGCGACAATTCGAGTGGACAACTCGGAGACGGGAGTCAGGCATCCGCGAGCGCACCAGTGGCTGTCGTGGTCCCGGGTCAGGCATGGGCAAGTGTTTCAGCGGGCGCATCCCATTCGTGCGCGCTCGCGACGGACGGCACGCTGTGGTGTTGGGGCGACAACTCGAACGGGCAACTGGGCACAGGTTCGGGTGCGTCTCGGCTGCTTCCCACGCGAGTCGTGCAGTAGGGGCGATGTTGAGGTTGCCGGCCGCCCTACGCATACTGAAGGCAGGAGCCTGGCTGGCGTGCCTGTACGCGCTGGCCTTTGCCTGCGGGCGGCCTGCCTCCACCCCGGCAGTCGGGAACATCAACATCATCGCTCGCTCGCTGAGCGCTACGCCCACGACCCGGGTGGTCTTCACGCTGCAATCTCCGACCGTTCTCAGCAAGCCGCTGACCATTCCTTTGTTGGTTAATGGCGACCAGGCCTCAACGGTGTTCAGGAACCTGCCCGTGGCCAACGACTACCTCCTAACCGCAGATGCGCTCGGCAGCGACAACCTCATCCTCGCCCATGGGGCGGTAGCAGGTGTATCGATCTTCAAGGGAAAGACGACCCAGGTCATCATCTACTTGAACCAAGTCACTTCACCAACGCCTTTCGCCAATTCTAGCCCTCTTATCGATGCCATCACGCTCCCGACCGATGCGGTCGCGCCAGGCGGTCAGATCGTCGTGACCGGTACCGCCCACGACCCGGACCCGGGACAGACCGCCACCCTTTCTTTCACCTGGCTGGCCGCGTGCGGAACCCTTGCGAAGGCTGGCGATGTGCCAGGCACCGACGGGAACCATCCTTCCCACTCGTTGGCCACGTGGACGGCGCCGCAGAACCAGGGGACCTGCCAAATCACTCTCAAGGTTCAGGATGTCCTGGGCATTACCACCAGCGCTTCGTTTGTCGTGCGCGTTGCCGGGGATGCGAGCGCCGCTGGCTCAGCCACCGTCTCCGCGGTATTCAACGGAGGCCCTGAGATCGTCGCCCTTGGTGCCGTGCCTGCCCAACTATCGAACGAAGGTCCGACCAGCGGCGTCCTCCAGATGATAGCTACGGATCCCGAAGGTGACAAGCTCGGCTATATCTGGAGCAGCGACCCTAACTCCCCTTGCACAGTCGAATTCACAACGCCCACGCAGGTCTCCACGGGCTTCACCGCAACGCCTACGCGTCCCGATGCGGACCATTGCACGTTTCTCGCGACCGTCGACGACGGTGTCTGGCCGGATACCGGTTTCAAGAAGAACACCGTCACCGCCGGTCTCATCCTGTCCATGACGCCTCCACTTGTTGCCCAAATCGCGCCCTCCTTCGGGATCGCGTATCAATCCACTGACACCGCCAGGGGTGGAACCGTGATCTTGCTTGGGGCCATTGTTTCCGATCCCGAGGGAGGCACGCTCAGCTACGCTTGGTCGGCCTCATCGGGCTTGCCTCCCCAAGCGACGCTGCCAACGCTGCTCGGTCTGGACACCAACTTCACCACTGCCGCCACCTGGACGGTGCCCGTTGGCGCGGAGGACATGACCAGTGATCTTGTGGTCACTTTGGCCGCGACCAGCTCAGTCTCGGGACTTCAGTCGACCTCGACCTTCACGCTGAAGCCTGCCAACCTGCCTTAAGCTGATCCGCGCCCGGGGACCCAAGGCTCAGATGGTTCGTGTGCTGCTTAGCCTGAGATCTTGACCGTGAACTTGAAGGACGCGCTCGCGCCCTCGGGATCGGTGGCGGTCGCGGTGATGGTGTAGGTTTCTCCCGGCGTCGCGGGTGCCTGCCAGCGCACGCCGCTGGCTCCGGCCTGGTCGACTTGATTCGACAGCGTACCGTTGTCGGCGGTCCAGGTCCACGTGATGGCTTCGCCCTCAGGATCGGTAGCGGTCGCGTGCAAGACCACGACTTGTCCAGGAGCCGCGACGTCGGTCGACTGGTAAACGGCGCCCATGCTGGGCGCGACGTCGATCTTAGGCAGGGCGGACGAAAGCGAAACGGTGCCCTTGCCGACTCCGCCACGACCGTCGCTCACGTCGACCGCAAACGCACAGGTCACCCCAGCAAACAGCGTGCCGACCGTGAACGTCACCTCAACAGCGTGCTCGCTGTCGAACTTGCCGGGACAGTTGCTCGCCCACGTATAAGTCAACGGGTCCCCATCCGCGTCGCTGGCCACGACCCCCAAGGTGACCGGGGCGTCGCTGGCCACACGACCGTCGGAGCTGGTCATGGATGTCACCTGCGGCGGGGTATTGAAGACCACCTCGACCTGCGCCGCTCCTTGGTTTTCTTGATTGGGGCCAACCGCCTTGATTTGGGTAAGGTTACTTTCGGGCGACGGCGAACTACTATCCGCGGTCGTGCCATCGCAGCCAAGAAGCGCGGTCAGCAGGGGCGCCAAGAACACTATTGGGCACGAAGCGAACAAGCGATTCATGATCGAAATCCCTCCTCCTGTACGGCCCGGCCCCATCCAAGCGTCCGCGAATGGAAACTCTGACCTGACCGTCACAAGCAGGACTTCGGCTGCACTTTCTAATCCCTTTAGGATTACTGCTTACACTTTACACGTGACATGTCGTTGACTCTCCCGGGTCGCCGAGCCCGGTGCGCGACAGAATTGCGACACCGCGCTCGCCGACGTGTCGGAAATCCGACGTCATTCGGGAAGGCCCCAACACCTCGCTACTGCGTAGCCGGCGATCTGCAAACTCTCCGCAACCATAGTGTGACACTCACGCAACGGACACAATCTGTCCTTGATTCAGTCGAACGTCGGACTGTTAAGCTTCGCCCAATTGTCCTTCTTTCGTACTGCGGAGGTTACCTGCCATGTGTCCCGGTCGTAGACTGATGCGGCTCCTCGTCCTAGCGATGGCGCTGCTGCTTGCGTTTCCCAGCCACTTGGTCCTCGCGAAGGGCTCCGGTGAAAGCGCAACGGCTCGCGCCGAGCGCGCCAAAGGAACCGTTGCGCTTAACCTTGGCCAGTATGAGGAGGCCATCGAGCATTTTTCTCAGGCCTATACCCTGACCCAGGATCCGATCCTTCTCTTCAGCCTGGGTCAGGCATTTCGCCTGGCTGCAAAGCCCGACAAGGCAGTGGCCGCCTACAGCTCCTTTCTCCGCGCTGCGGGCCCGGGCACGAAGTACAAGGCGCAATTCGAGAGAGCCGCGGCTGAGATCGAGACCATCACGCCCACTTTGGTCTGTCCGCCGAAGGAGCGCGTAGGCACCGGCAAGCAGCTTGACGATGGAAAGCAACTCGACGACTTGATGAATGCGCCGGGACCTATGGCCAAGCGTGCCCCGGCGCCACCACCCGTCGAGCCGACGCCGGTTGAGGAGCCGATTGAACCACCGCCCGCGACTGCCATAGAGCCGCCGCCGGTGCTCGCTCCGTCGCCTCCGCCAGCCCCAACCCCTGCCCTAGCGCTCACAGCGCATCCGACACCGCCGGTCGAGCCGGAATCCAAGCCCTTCTACAAGAAGGTGTGGTTTTGGAGTTCCGTGGTCGCCGTGTTGGCTGTCGGCGGCGCCGCGACCTGGTGGTTCACTCGGAGCCAGAACCAGACTCCTCCGTCCACTTATGGTTCGACGTTCGTGTTGCCGTAACTATGGTGAAGCCACTCTCAACTCGGTGGAATCATAGTCCCATCCAGCGCACGTTGCACTTCTGTAACGAATCCGAATCGCATCCGTTGCGATGCCTGGAACATCACCTAGCTATGGTCCCGCCGCAGCCCGGACTGCCGGGCATGAGATGGAGGCAAGACTTGCCATGACCCGTAGAAATTCGTTCCTAGCTTTGGCCGGCGACTGCCACGTCGCCATTGTCAACGCAGTCACGGATCCCAGCGTATCCGCGCTCGGCCCCCGTCCCGACCCGACCGTCCCCTATCCGAACTGCTCCGCCCAATAGTGCGAAAGAAAAAACAGTGCAACGAAGTAACCTACGCAAAGCGACCGGACGCGACTGCGAGCGACTCGAAGCTAGGTGGCCGCAACGGCGGCTCTTGCTTCTTGGATTGCTTTGCATCGGTGGCCCACTATCAGTAGCCACACCGGCGCTTGCGCAGACGGACTCATCTGCCCAAGTCCCGAATTCCGCGCCAGCGGAAGGTACAGCGGCGCCCGACGTTGAGAGCAAGACCGAAAGCAAGAATGAAACGGGGGATTTGGCAGACCAATTGACGCAACAGCGGGGTGAATTGGCGAGCCTGCGCGATGAATTTCAAGGCAAGCTGGACGAGTTTAAGCGGAAGCTCGCCGATGAGCGAGCCGCGCGCGAGGCCGCGGAAGCGCGAGCACAAGAGACCGCACGTGCCACGGTCGAAAGCGTCCTGAAAGCCAGCCCGAAGGTGGGAGGGATCGAGGGCTTCAGGCTTTCGGGTTTCATTCAAACGGACTTCACGGCAAAGCAAATTTCCGAGGACCAGCTCAATTCCGCGACGGGCGCGCCCCTGAACGAAGACCGCATTTTCATCCGTCGTGCGCGCCTGCGCGCCACCTTGGACCAGCGTTACCTGGCTGGCGTGTTCGAGATCGACGCCAACACGGTTTCTGGACTCCAAGTGCGCCCGATGGATGTCGAGGCGACCGTGAAATGGCCTGGCGGCGAGGTTCCGCTGGTCGCCCTGTCCGCGGGCATTTTCAAGATTCCTTTCGGTTACGAGGTCATTCAGAGGGACTACGAAAGGCTCTTCGCCGAGCGCAGCACTTTCATCCGGGCCTTTTTCCCGGGCGAATATGATCTAGGCGCGCGCGTAGCGGGAGGCTGGCGCTTCGTTCGCTATGCGCTGGCCGTGCAAAACGGCGAGCCCCTCGGTGAGAGCACTTTCCCGGCACGCGATCCGAACCAGGCCAAGGACATCACCGGGCGCCTGGGCATTCTTTCGAACGTCGCCGACGGCGTCGCGGTCCAGGCCGGCTTTTCCGCACTGACCGGCAAGGGATTTCACAAGGGCACGCCTCCAACCAAGCAGACGTTGACTTGGTCGGATCGCAACGAGGACGGCCAGTACACGGGTAGTGGCGAACTGATTGTATCCCCTGGAACCTCGGGCCAACCGTCGCAGAATTTCAGTCGTTACGCGATTGGCGCAGATGCACTGGTCACGGTGGAGTACTTCAAGAGCGCCGGCACGACGGTGTACGCCGAGTTCGCCCGCGCCAGCAACCTGGACCGCGGCGTCCTTCCCGCCGACCCCTTGGGCCCGCTCGGCCGGGACATGCGCGAGTGGGGATACTATGTGGCGGCTGTTCAGGACATTGGTCGGCACTTCAAGCTCGGATTTCGCTACGACTACTACAATCCCGACATGGACAGCACTGATCGCCAGGCAACGGTTACGGTTTTGTCCAGCCAGGCCGTCTCCACCTACTCGACCGCGCTGGCACTGGTCGAGAAATCAAGTGCGCTTTCGGGTCGTCTCGTCGCAGAATACGACGTGGTGAGGGACCACCAGGGCCGCGATAGCAATGGGTTGCCCGCAGATTTAAGGAACAACGTATTTACCTTGAGGGCGGAGGTCGCTTTCTGATGCGTGGTCTCATGCTCGGCTTCGCAATGGGTGGAGCGCTTCTGGTCGGTTGTTCCGGGGGCGCGAACCCAGGTTCGGGCCGCGAGGCGTTCTTCAGCATCCCAGGTGGGCAGTACATTCCAGGTCCCATTGATACGACTGAACACGACGACCAGCCCGTTGTCTTGAATATCAACACGGCCACAAACGCTCTGTTTCCTGGGGTGTCGAACAAGAGCATTTCCGGGACCGTGGGTCCCCAATCCACGGCGGTACTGATTGGCGTCCAGGGCGATGTCGGCCACTGGGTTGTGCCCGTGCAGGACATTGCAGACCCGAGCAACCTCAGCGCTGGCGTCACCTTCGCGTGCTCGGGCTCGTTCGCGTCCGTGACGCCGGCTTCGGTGCTGACGGATGTCGATGCTGGAAGTCTCTATCTCGCTTTTCGGGCCACCACTCGGGACGGCAAGGTGGGGCCAGCGGTGCTCCAGCCCATGACAATGATAGAGCCCCAAATCCAGGGTGCACTGGTATTTAGTCTCGATTGGGACACCCAAGCCGATCTCGACCTGCACGTTCAGTTGCCCAGCGACGGGGACGGCGGCGTCAACGAGATTTGGTCGCGCAAGCCGTCGGGCTTGCAACCAGCACCGGGCACGACCGCGACGGTCGACGACGGCATGCAAGCAGGCTACCTCGACTACGACTCCAATAGCATGTGCGTGATCGACGGCCGACGTGCCGAGAACGTGATCTTCCCGACGGCGGCCCCGCATGGTCGCTACATCGTGCGCGTCGACACATTTTCGCTGTGTTCGGAAGTCACCGCCCGCTGGCGGGTACAAGTTTTCATGAATGGCGGCGCCGACCCCGTGTTGCCGCCGGTTTTTGGACAATCAACAGACACTGACACCCGCTTCCCCCACGGACAGGGACAGGGACTTCAGGCGCTGGTGTTCGACTATTAACGCAAGGAAGGTGACCCATGCTCATCATGCAAAAGCTCGTTCTCGTGGCCCATACCGGGGCGACAGCTGTTCTCTACATGCTGCTGCTCCTGTCGGTCTATTCGGTTGGAGTCGTACTTGAACGCTGGTGGTATTTCCGCAAACGAAAATTGGACATGACCTCGACCGATGAAGTCCTGACCAAGCGGCTCCGCGACGACGATATCGTAGGCGCCAAGAAAGAACTCGCCCAAATGCCCGCCGTTGAGGCTGCGATCCTGAGCGACGCTCTCGAGTACTACGCCGACGGTCCCGAGTCCTTTCAGGAGATCGTGCAGAAGGGCATCCGCCAACGGCGCAAGGTCTTCGAGAGTGGCCTGCTCTTTCTCGGCACCTTGGGCAGCAACTCACCCTTCGTCGGTCTCTTCGGTACGGTGCTCGGCGTCGTCTCGGCCTTCAAGGATCTGGGCGCAGCGTCGGCCAACGTGGCGGCCGCTTCGGGAAGTGGCGGCATGGGCAACGTCATGAGCGGCATCGCCGAGGCACTCATCGCCACGGCCGTCGGCATCTTGGTCGCCATTCCAGCGGTCATTGCCTACAACCTCTTTCAGAAAAAGTGCAACGACATCGAGGAGAACTCGGGTGCGCTTGCCAATCAGGTTTTGGCCATCATGAAATCGACGAAGAATCAGAAGAACTCGGTCAAGCCCACGACGGCTCCCGCCATCGATGAGCAATTTGCTGGCACCAAGGTTCGGCGCCAGGCCGAGGTCACAGGCTGATGGCCGGCGCAGTCGCAGGCTCGGGCCGGGCCAAGACCATTGCCGCCATCAACGTGACCCCGCTCGTCGACGTTGTTCTCGTATTGCTGGTCATCCTGATGGTGGCGTCTACCTACATCGTGGCCCAGACCTTGAAGGTTAACCTGCCCAGGGCGAAGATGACCGACGGCACCGCGGAGAAGCCCAACACCGTTCAGTTGTTCAAGAACGGCGAACTGCGCTTCAACGAACAACCGGTGACTGATCAGGATCTTCCGGCGCGCATCAAGGAGGTTGTTTCGGCCGACCCCGAAATCAGCCTGGTTATCAGTGCAGACAAAGACGCAACCCACGGCCAGGTGGTTCACGTCATGGACGTCGCCAAGGTCGTCGGTGTCACCAAGTTCGCGATCAATATCATGCAGCAACCCGGGGGCGAGTAGCGGACGATGGTCTGTCCCTTCCTACCCGGAAGTGAGGTTCACCCGTGAAGAAAGCTACGATTATCATTTCGCTGATCCTTCACGCTGGAATTGCGTTCGGGTTGGTCGTGTCGTCGCAACGACGCGCGAATGGCAAGACCTTCTTCGTGCAGATGCAGGAAGAGGCCAAAAAGAAGAAGGCGGCCGAGCCCAAGCCCAAGCCGGTGCCCAAGGTTGCCAAAGTAGATACCCGTCCCAAGGAGCCCAAGGTTGTGGCCGCGCCCAAGGCCATGCCCGTCGAGGCGCCGGTTCAGGCTGCCAAGGCAGTTGCCGCGGTCATGCCCACCGACATTGCCATGAGCAACGAGGACATCGGCGACGCCGTGGCGATCCCCGTGATTGTCAGGCAGCCGCAAGCCGCGGCACCAACCAAGGTTGCCTCGTTCGAGCCCGATGCCCATCGCCGCCGTCTCCGCCCCGAGCTCGGCCCCGGCGGTCCCATCGCCGAAGAGCGCTGCACGGAAGAGCCATCCAAACCCGAGCCGGTGTTCAAGACCGAAATCGAGTACACCGCCTCGGCCCGCGCCGAAGGCATCGAAGGCAAGCTGAAATTGAAGATTACCGTGGGCGAGGATGGTTCCGTTCTGCGTGTGGAGGTGCTCGCCAGTGTCTCACCCGAACTCGATGCGGCCGCGGTGGCCGCGGTCAAACAGTGGCGATTCCGGCCGGCCATGGCGTGTGGCAAGGCAATTTCTGGAGGCACCTATGTCCTCGCCCGTCGATTCGAGCTGGGGGATTGATTGCACCACCGCCTTGTCCTCGTGGCTGCTCTTGCGAGCGCCGGGTTTCTGGCTTGTCCGGGAACCCTGCGCGCCGATGAGCCAGCGCCTATCAAGCCTCCCAGCCTAGTTCACTTCGTCCAGGCCGAGTATCCCAAGGACAAGCACGACGCCGGGATCACGTCGAGGGTCCTTCTTTCCATTGAGATTGGAGACGACGGCAAAGTCGGTGGGGTCGAAGTTCTGGAAAGCGGCGGCCCCGATTTCGACGCCGCAGCCGTGGCGGCCGCGCGCCAGTTCGTCTTCACCCCTGCCGAGGCCGGGGGCCAGCCTATCCCGGTTAAGATCACCTACCGTTACGATTTCACCATCGTCACTAAGCTTGTTTCGCTGGGTCCGCAGGTGAACTTCGAGGGTGTGATTCTGGATCGATTCAAGAAAGAGCCGCTCGAAAACGTGAAGGTGCGAATCCGGGAACTGGATCTCGAAACCAAGACCGATGCCGAAGGTAAGTTTTCGTTTACCGACCTGGCGCCGGCCACCTACAAGGTCGAGATTCGCCACCCGACCCTTGTCACCGTCGTGACAGACGAGACCATCCGTCCGGGCCAAAAGCGGACCATGAAATATTTCGTTGAGAAGAAAGACGACGAAGTCGACGAGGAGGTCGTGGTGCGCGCGGCCCGCATCAAGAAGGAAGCCGTCGAGACGCGCATCCGTACCGAGGAGGCGCGCAAGGTGCCCGGCACGCAGGGTGACACCCTCAAGGTCGTCCAGAACCTGCCCGGCGTTGGCCGGGCCAGCTTCGGCTCGGGCCAGCTCGTGGTGTGGGGCTCATCGCCCCAAGAAACTCGCGTGGTTGTGGAAGGCGTGGAGATCCCGAGCCTGTACCACATGGGCGGCCTGCGCTCGACCATCAACTCCGATCTCGTCAAGTCGATCGATCTTTCACCCGGCGCCTACGGCGCCGACTATGGGCGTGGGCTGGGCGGCTTGGTACGCATCGATCTGGCCCAGATTCCAGGCCCGGGAACGCACGGCTACGTCGCCAGTGACATCATGGACACTTCGGCCGAGCTGTCCACCGCCGTGAATCAACGACTGCGCTTGGCCGTCGCGGGACGCCTCAGCTACCTCGATCGCGTGATGGCGGCGGTGACCTCGGCCGACATCGGTGACTCGTTCCCGATCCCGCGCTACGACGACTACCAGGCGCGTGCCGGTTTGAGCCTGCGCAAGGACGAAGAAATCACCGCGACCTTTCTCGCGTCCGACGATCACCTGCAACGCACGATTCCGGCCAGCGATCCGCAGGATCAGCGCACGCAGAACAACGACACCTTCTTCCGCCGCATCTTCGTGAACTACGTCCGCTTGTTCGATGACGGCTCCAGCGTCAAGGTCACGCCTTCCTTCGGCATCGACCACAGCACGGAGCGCGACAAGTTTGGCGATCAGAGCATGGACATTGACACACAGACCGTGCAGTACGCCTTGCGCGCCAATCTACGCCGACGTGTTCATTCCTCCGCGGTGCTCCTGCTCGGCATGGATGTCCAGGGCCAGCAAAGCGATCTCAGCCGAAATGGTTCGGTGAACCAGCCGCCCAGGGAGGGAGACATCGTCGTTTTCGGCCAGCGTCCCCCGCCTGGCATCGCATCCGACACTTGGAAAATCTCCGTATTCAGCGTTGCCAGCTACGCGACCGTCGACCTCAAGCTGGGAAACTGGACGCTCACGCCGGGCCTACGATTCGAGCCCACCTGGATTGACGGGGATCATCGCCTCCCCTTCAATACCATCTCGACGCCAGTCGGATATTCCAGGCTCGACGCTCCGGTCAATCCGATCAACGTACCCGTGCTGCGCAATTTGCCCAATCCGCGCCTGCAGGTCGCGTGGCGGCCGATTTCCAAGCTCACTCTTACGGGCGGCGCGGGCATCTACGGCCAGCCGCCGAGCCCGGCGGATATGTCCCCGGTGTTCGGCAACCCATCCATCATTGGATCCTACGCCTTTCACCTGACCGGCGGATTCTCGCTCAAGCTGCGTCCAACCCTGACACTTGAATCCGTGGCTTTTTACAAGAAGCTGTACGACCTTGTTTCGCGCAGTGAAAACCCGTCTCCACCGGTCGGACAGGCGCTAACCCAAGATGGAACCGGTAGGGTGCGCGGCGTACAACTCCTGCTCCGCCAGGAACTGTTCAAGGGTTTTTTCGGCTGGGTGACCTACACCCTCTCGAAGAGCGAGCGCCAAGATCATCCCGATCAGGGCTATCGACTGTTCGACTACGATCAGACCCACGTTCTGGCCCTGCTTGCCAGCTATGCCCTGGGCAGGGGCTATGAGCTCGGCGGCCGCTTCCGCTATTCCACTGGAATGCCGCGCACGCCGGTCACGGGCAGCTACCTTGGCCTGGACGGCTATTACGAGCCCACGTTCGGCGCGCACAACTCGACGCGCATCCCGGCCTTCTACCAGCTCGATATCCGCGCCGAGAAGGCTTTCGTCATGCGGCGGATGAAGCTGAGCGTGTTCATTGATGTCCAGAACGTCACCAACCGTAAGAATCCTGAAGAAGTCATCTACAGCCAGGACTACTCGCAGAAGAGCTACATTATTGGACTGCCCACGCTCGCCGTGGCGGGTGCGCGACTGGAGTTCTAAATGGAACAGGCCAAGCACGCTTTTCTCTTTGCCCTCGCTGCCGCCAGCTTCGCGCTGGGGTGCAAGCCGGCGGTCGGACAGGCGCCATCGCTCATCACCGACTACGCGCTCCTTGCCGTCGTCGGTGAGCCGCCCGAGGCCAAGCCTGGCGACAAGGTGACCTACTCGTATCTCCTGGCCTCGCCAGAGGGAACGGTGGACGACAATACGGCGGGCTGGGACGTCTGCCTGACGCCGAAACCGCCAGCCGAAAATAACTCAGTGGCCAGCAGCTGCAATCCGCCCACGCCGGGCACCAACCCTGGACTGACCTTCGACGCCCCCATGCCCACCAACGCTTGCCAACTCTTCGGCCCCATCGCACCGCCCGTCCAGGCTGGCAAGCCCGCCATTCGACCCCGCGATCCAGACGCCACCGGGGGCTACTACCTGCCGGTTCGTGTGAAGTTCTCCGACGTGGCAACTGGCGATGTCACGGGATTCGCCTTCGAGCGCATCACTTGCGGCTTGGCCAACGCCAACGGCCCTACTATCCAGCAATACCTGGCGCAATATCAGGCCAACAAGGATCCGGGCATCGCCAGTACGGACCTTGTCACATCCGGCGGCGTCGCAACCACTCTCGACACGGCCACGCAAACGGTTTCCGTGATCCCTGGCGACACAGTAGACTTCGTTGCCACATTCGCCCCCGGCTCTGCCGAAACCTTCCCGGTCGTCGCCCCTAGCGGCGACGCGCTCGTGAGTCAGACCGAGAGTCTTCACATGTCGTGGTTCGCGACCTCTGGATCGTTCGTGCACGACCGCACCGGCGTGGCGGGCGCAGACGCCCTCACGACGACCTCGACCGCCAACAGCTGGAAAGCCCCGGCGGAAGCGACGGATGTCGTCTATCTTTGGCTCGTGCTGCGCGATTCCCGCGGCGGCACCGCTTTCAAGTCCTACACAATCCACGTCGGGCAGTAGTCGCGCCGCCCGACTACTGATAGCTGGCAGCCTGGTCGCAAGCATCGCTCCAATCAGGGGATCGGGCGACGATGCGCCGCGCGCTCTGTTCTTGGCGCAAGGTCTCCGAGGCGAGAAGGCGGATCTTGAGGCCTGCGTCCGCGACCATCAGTACGAGGTCCACAAGGCGCGGAATCGCCGAAAGAACGGCCGTGCTGAAGCCCGCGCCGGCCTGGTCTTGCTGTTCCCTTTCCACGCCAGCGATGGTGATCGCGCACTCGGGGCCGTCGGGAGCCACTTCCCGCACCAGATGGATGAGGTCGCGAACGTCGCGAGTGTGGCTGCAGCCCGAGGCCACCACGGCGGCAGAGTGCTGGGAGACATCCACGACGGTGCATGTGCCCGGCTCAGCATCCGCATTCAAGGCGTCCACAATGACCAGATGGTCGACTTCGGCCAGCTCGTCAAGCAGGTCGAGGCGCAGGCGCTGCACCACCTTGACCTGAATATTCTCCGGCAACGGCAGTGCCTGCAGGATACGCCCGATTTCCGCACCAATTCCATCGTCCGACACGCGCTCGTTTCCAAGGCACAGGATGAGTGTTCTCATGCCTTTGTTACACAACATTTTTCCGCCTGGTGGGGTGAACAGAATGTGACGACTCCAAGGCATTCGCGTGAACTCGATTTGGTTTCAGTGTTTTCAAGACTGTGGCGGACCTGTGACCCAACCCACTTGAAGCAAGGACTAGGTTGCCCCCATCCACCTAGACCACGGAGGTAGCCATGTTCCATCCCACTCGAAGAGTTCGCATTCCATCCTTCATGACCAAAGCAAGTCTGGCGGCGTTGCTGGCCCTCGCGGCCTGCAATGGAAACAGCCAAAGCAACGGCTCGCAGTCGACCGGCAGTGCCGACCTCAGCGTGCACCAACTTGCCGCGCTCAACCCGAGCAGCGTTGTCGCCACGGTCAGTGGCCCCGCCTTGCCGGCGCCCAAGACCTTCTCGCTCTCCGCGCGCGGAAGCTCGGGAACCTGGGGCGCGCTCATCGGCGCGCTTCCCGTGGGCAGCAACTACGTCTTCACCGTCAGCGCGTCCGACCAGTCGACTCCTCCCGTCACCTACGGCGGTACCGCCGCGAATATCGCCATCCTCAAGGACCAGGTGGCGACGGTCATTATCGTGGCTCAAGAGAGCAATGCTCCGACGCCCTTCAAGAACGCCGTGCCGGTCATCGATTCGCTCGTCCTGTCGTCGACCAATGTCGTTCCGGGCGCGACCATCACCGCCAAGGCGACCGCGCACGACCCGAACTCGGGTGACACCATCGTTTTCGCGTGGTCGTCCAGCCCGGTGGCGGGCGGCTTCTCGGCCCCAACAGCCATCACAACCAACTGGACTGCGCCTGCTTCCGAGGGAGACCAGACCCTTACCTTTACCGTGACCGACAACCACGGCGCCTCGGCCTCCGCGTCCGTCGTCGTGCACGTTTCGGCCAGCAACGGCCGCGGACAGGCCGATGTCAACGTGACGTTCAACACGTGGCCAGTGGTCACCGATCTCGTCGCGGCCCCAAGCTACATTGTTCTCGGTTCGCCAACCTCCCTGACAGTCACGGCGAGCGATGCGGACGGCGACGCCCTGTCGTACGCGTGGACCAGCTCCTGCGCCAGCGCGGTCTTCTCCGCCACAGCAGGAACCACCGCCGTCACGCTTCCAGTCGGCGCGACAGACATCAGCTGCGACCTTACCGTGACGGTCAGCGATGGCAAGGGTGGCTCGACCACCGGTCAGACGACCCTGCCGGTTGGCGTGCCGGTTGCCGTCCAGGCTCCAGTCATCACCGACAGCGTCCAGTCCGTCAGTGTCGTCGATGTCAACGGCAGCGTGAATTTCTCCGTCGACGCGACCGATCCGCAGGGCAGCACCCTCACCTTCGCGTGGGTGGCGGCGTCTGGCGTGCTCGCCAATCAGATCAATGGCGCTGGCTCATCGAAAGTCGACTGGACCGCGCCCGCCACCGAGAAGACCGCTTTCACGGTTTCGGTCATCGTGACCAACGCCCTCGGCGCCAGCACGCAGTACGACTTCGCGGTCAAGACAGCCGCCTTGGCCTCTGCTTGCACGCCTCCCGCCTCCACGGCATGGAAGTTCGGCGTGATGTCCGACACGCAGTGGACAACCGCGGATCCGGCGGGTCAGAACCCGACCACCGTCGCGGTGTCGATTATCGACCAGCTCAACCCGCAGTTCATCGCCGCGGGCGTCAAGTTCGTCATCCAGGTAGGTGATCTCGCCGACACCGGAAACGACGCCGACGAGACCGTGCGCGCCCAGGCTGCTCAGCAGCTCTACAACGCCGGCATCGGCTTCTTCCCGATGCGTGGTAACCATGAAACTTACGGTACGGGCAACCAATTCGCCATCCCGGTGCTGCAGTCGCTCTACCCGCAGACGCAAGGCCTCTCCAACACCTTCGGCGCCACCAACTTCAGCAGCCCTGGCAATAATGCCGGTGATCCTCCCACTATGGCCAACGAGCTCAAGGGTTTGACCTACTCGTTCGACTACAACAACGCCCGCTTCGTCATCGTCGATCCCTGGGTGACTTCGAGTGTGGACGTCTCCGCCGCGGGCTACGACTTCGGCTACTCGATCGCGCAGCAACAGCCGTGGATCAGCAGCCGGCTCGACAAGGCCACGCGCGGCACCGACCACGCCTTCGTGTATACGCACCAGCCGCTCATGGCTGAGAGCCACCAGGACACCATGTTCCAGGGCTACACCAACGCCAATCCGGCCATGCAGAATGCCTTCTACGCCAGCCTGCAGAGCAACAACGTCAAGTACTTCATGGCCGGCCACGACCACATGAACCAGCACTCGATCGTCGCCAGTCCCGATGGACTGTCGAACGTGCACGAGCTCATCGGCTCCTCGGACAGCAGCAAGTTCTACACGCCTTCGGCCGTCTCAAGCGCGAACTGGTTCGGGCAGAAGGTGCGCGAGACTCCCGTGGCGCAAGAACTCTACACGGTCGGTTACTACATCTTCACCGTGGATGGACCGAACGTGACGGTGGACTTCTACTCCGACACCCACGGAAACTGGAAGTCGGACGCCAGCTACCCGATGGGTACTGGGAACGCCGCCTATCCTATCAACGTCACCCCGGCCCTCACCTTCGCCAAGAAGCAGACCTTCGGCTACAGCCAGAACGGAACCGAGTTCCTGGTTGCCGAGGGCGCTTCTTACCCGACCACGCCCGTCGCCTTCGCCGGCACCACGGCGCAGTTCCTTGCTGGCACGAACTCCAGCACGGCGACGGATTCCATCAACCGCAAGCTCGCCCATGCCGTGGACATCGGTTGGTCCGCCGGCACCTGCGCCACCTACAGCTCGATCATGAGCCTATGGGGAACGACGGACATTGGCAGCAGCAGCGGCGACACCGTCGCCCTGTCGATGTCTTTCGACCGCACGTCGGTCAGCGATGCGACGCTGGTCAGCGGCGGCTTCGGCTTGGCCACGCAGGACAGCGCCGGTAACTGGACCAACGCCGTCGCGCAGGACGTAGGCGGAACCCCGGCCTTCGTGCTTGGCGCCTGGAACGCCAGCTACGGGCTCGGCGCGTTCGGTGTTGACCCTGCCACGAACACGGCTTGGGCCGTGGTCAACCACGCCGGCCGCTTCGCGATCGCGCGCTTCTAACCGGCGATCAACGCGGCCCTGGCGCCTTCACCGGCTCCAGGGCCGCACTCTTTTTGCGACGGCCTACCAGTCGGCTAGGAACCCATCCAGTCGCGTCTCGTCGTATCCAACTAGCAAGCGACCACGCACGTCGAGGATAGGCACCCGATCCGCTGGAACTCCAAAGCGCGAGGCCTTCTCTTGCAGCTCGCGGGCAGCGGAAGGATCTTTCTCAATGTCCTTGCGGGTGAAGGGAATGCGATTGGAAACCAAGTACTGGCGCGCCGCCTTGCAGGCCTTGCACCACTGTGTAGCGTACAGGATCACGATGGGCGGATCGTCTGGTCCCCTGGCTACTTCACGCTCTTCCGCCCACGGCGAGCCATGGGGACCCGCGAGCGGGCAGGAATCGCCGGGCGGCAGCTGGGCCAGCGCGCCACTCTCGAATGCCTCGCGCGACATCACGCGCGGCTGTGTCTTGCCGGCCGCAAGCAATTCGCGAACATCGATGACCTCGACATTGGAGTCGTTCCGCCGGTGGGACTCGTCCTTGCCCACACCCATGATCCGCACCAGTCGTCGGGCCACTTCGGGCACCTTCTCGGCCTTGTCGGCCGTGGCGAACATTCCGCTCGGTTCGACGTAAGTAAAGAAAAGTGCCGAATCCTTGCTCACCTCGCTGCTTGCCACCTCGCTGCGGGCCGCGGGTTGCGGTGGCGCGCCCTTCTTGCAAGCGCCGACAAGAATCAATGAGACAACGGCCGCGTGGGCTCGAAAGCTCGACCGATGGACCCGCATGGTGTGCGGGAGTCTACACGCACGCGCGACAGAGTGCCGCCCCAGTGAATGCAAGCGCGGGGTTCGATAACAGTTTTTCAGGTATGGAAATCCGTAACCGTACCGTTGCCATTCGTATGGAAACCAAATCGTAGGGTGCCAGCCGCCCGACCAACAAGGAGGTTTTCCATGTCCCAGCTCCATCGACCCTCGCTTTCTTCCATGCTCCCTCTCGGAGCCTTTGCCGTGGCGGCCGTACTCGCCGGCTGCGGCAACAACGCCGCCAGCACCGGCAACACCGGCAGCGCCGACATTAGCGTGCATGAACTTGCCGCCCTCAATCCCAGCAGCGTCGTCGCCACGGTCAGTGGCCCCGCCTTACCGGCCCCCAAGACCTTCTCGCTCTCGGCTCGCGGAAGCTCGGGAACCTGGGGCGCGCTCATCGGTTCGCTTCCCGTGGGCAGCAACTATGTCTTCACCGTCAACGCGTCCGACCAGTCAAACCCGCCCATCAACTACGTCGGAACCGCCTCGAATATTGCCATCCTCAAGGACCAGGTGGCTACGGTCATCATCGTGGCTCAAGAGAGCAATGCCCCGACGCCCTTCAAGAACGCCGTGCCGGTCATCGATTCCCTCGTCTTGTCGTCGACCAACATCGTTCCTGGTGCCACCATCACCGCCAAGGCGACCGCGCACGACCCGAACTCGGGCGACACCATCGTCTTCGCGTGGTCGGCCAGCCCCGCCTCGGATGGGTTCTCGGCCTCCACGTCCGCCACGACCAACTGGACCGCGCCAACCGGCGAGGGCGATGAGACCCTGACCCTCAAGGTGACCGACAACCACGGCGCCTCGACCTCCGCGTCAGTCATCGTGCACGTTTCGGCCAGCAACGGTCGCGGCCAGGCCGACGTCAACGTGCGCTTCAACACGTGGCCAGTCGTCACCGATCTTGTCGCGGCCCCAAGCTACATCGTTCCCGGCTCGCCAACTTCCCTCACAGTCACGGCCAGCGACGCGGACGGCGATGCTTTGTCGTACGTCTGGACCAGCTCCTGCGCCAGCGCTGCTTTCTCCGCCGCGGCCGCCGCCACGAGCATCACGCTTCCAATCGGCGCGACGGACATCAGCTGCGACCTTACCGTGACAGTCAGCGATGGCAAGGGTGGCTCGACCACCGGTCAGACGACCCTGCCCGTCGGCGCGCCGGTTGCCGTGCAGGCGCCCTCCGTCACCGACAGCGTCCAGTCGGTCAGCGTGGTCGATGTCAATGGCAGCGTGAATTTCTCCGTCGACGCGACTGATCCGCAGAACAGCGCCCTCACCTTCGCGTGGGTCGCCACATCCGGTGTGCTCGCCAACCAAATCAATGGCGCTGGCTCCTCGCAAGTGGTGTGGACGGCTCCGGCCACCGAGAAGACCGCTTTCACCATTTCCGTGATTGTGACCAACGCCCTTGGCGCCAGCACCCAGTACGACTTCACGGTTTCGACGGCCGCCCTCGCCGCCACCTGCACGCCTCCTGCTTCGACCGCGTGGACCTTCGGCGTGATGAGCGATACGCAGTGGATCGGCACGGATGATGGCAAGGACGCGAACACGGTCGCCGTTGACATCATCAATCAACTGAATGCACAGTTCATTGCCAGGGGGGTAAAGTTCGTCATTCAGGTCGGCGACCTGACCGACGACGGCAGCAATAAGGCTTTGCAGACCACCGCCTTGTTCCGTCAAGCCTTGTACAACGCCGGAGTCGGTTTCTTCCCATTCCGTGGCAATCACGAGTCCACGCTTCCTGGCGCCACCGAGTTCAAACGCGTGTTCCCGCAAACCCAAACCGGCGTGATGAATGCCACCCCTGCTGACGTCTTCTCCACCCTCGTCGGCAACGTCGACGACGCCTTCACTTTCCCCGTGAGGCCGGCCTCGTCCGCGACCTTCACCATGGGTTCGAATTTCAGCAGCCCATCGGCAGGAACCCAAGGCCTCAGCTACGCCTTCGACTACAGCAACGTGCGCTTCGTGATGCTCGATCAGTTCATCACCTTCGACGGCACGGCCTCGGCCAGCGGCAACTACAAGCTTGACCCCCAGTTGCCTTGGATCGCCAGCACCCTGGCTGGCAAGCCCGCGGGTGGTCACGCCTTCGTGTTCGGCCACAAGGGCCTCATCACCGAGAACCACGTCGACACGCTGTTCGGAGCCAATCCGTCCGTGGACCCCACGGGACAAGATACCTTTATCAACGCCCTGGCCAGCAATGGCGTGCACTATTACATGGGCGGCCACGACCACATGCACAACCGCAGCTTGATTACGACCACGGACGGAGTGACTGCCAAGATTCAAGCCATCATCGGGGCCTCGGACAGCTCGAAGTTCTATATCCCGGCCATCCCGTCGAACGACCAGAAGTACGACTTGCCCGCCCCGCCCGCTGGCTTTGGTCACACCCGCCAGACCCAGATCGCGCAAGAGCTCAACACCGTGGGTTACTACATCTTCACCGTGAACGGTTCGGATGTGTCGGTCGACTTCTACTCAGCCGTGGTCAATCCGGTCCTATCCGGCACCGAATACCTGATCAACGCTTCTGTCCCCATGACCTTTGCCAAGCGTGAGACCTTTGGGTACGGCCTCACCGGTCAAGAGAAATTGGTCGCCGAAGGAACGTCGTACGTTGGCTCGCTCGGCAGCCTCGCCGGCACCTCGGCCAGCATCCTCTCTGGCACCAACGCCAGCACCGCCAAGGACGGCAGCACACGCGCGCTCAACCACTTGGTCGACAGCGCTTGGGATGCGGCCACCTGCGCCACGTCGAGCTCCATCCTCACTCTGTGGGGCACGGCGGATCTTGGCGCCGCCAGCGGCGACACCATCGCACTGTCCATGTCGTTCGACCGCAGCTCGGTCAGCGACGCGACACTGGTCAGCGGCGGATTCGGCTTGGCCACCCAGGACAGCGCTGGCAACTGGACCAGCGCCGTTGCGCAGAACGTGGGCGGAACGCCGGCCTTCGTGCTCGGTGCCTGGGCGGCGAGCTACCCGCTCGGCACCTTCGGCGTCGACCCCGCCACCAACACCGCCTGGGCCGTGGTCAACCACGCCGGCCGCTTCGCCATTGCCCGCTTCTAACGGCAGCAGCAGCAGCAGCAGCAAGACTTAGCTTAGAAACAGAAACCCAAAGCGGCCCTGGCACCTTCATCGGTCCCAGGGCCGCGCTCTTTTGGCGAGAGCACCGCCGAGCTGTCACCAAACCTTCACGAATCCCTTCACGCACTTGCCGCATAATGTGGCGGCCTTGTCATCCACGGCTCAACTCCAAACGAGGTCGGACGGAAGTCCCGTCGGCGATCTACCCCGCTATCGGCTAGTCAGCCGCATCGCGACGGGTGGGATGTCAGAGGTCTTTCTTGCGCTGATGTCCGCGGCCTGCGGTTCGGCAAAGCCTGTGGTCATCAAGAGGCTGTGGCCCGAGCTGGCCAGGTATCCCGAATACGTCGCACTATTTCTAGATGAGGCCCGGATCTCACTGCAAATGAGCCACCCCAACGTGATCCACGCCTACGAGTCGGGTCAAGACGGGCAGCGACACTATCTGACGCTCGAGTATTTGGATGGCCAGCCGCTCAAACACGTCTTCGACGGGGCCGCTGTCGAAGGCGGCTTGAGTCTACCGCTGGCCTTCAAGGTCATCTGCGATGTGCTGGCGGGCCTGGAATACATCCACGAGCTGCGGGATCTCTCGGGGCGCCCACTTAGCATCGTCCACCGCGACGTCAGTCCGCAGAACGTCTTCATTACCTATGAAGGTGTGGTGAAGGTAGTCGACTTCGGCATTGCCCAGTCCGCCTCCACGCGCGCATCCCAACCTTCCCGCGATGTAAAAGGAAGGATCGCCTACATGGCGCCCGAGCAGGTAGCGGGCCTGGCCGTGGATCGGCGTGCGGATCTCTTCTCCGTCGGGGTCATGTTGTGGGAGTTGGCGGTTGGCAAGCGTCTTTGGCAAGGGATGAACGAAGCCGACATCACCCAACACCTTCTCATGCGCAAGCCCATGCCCGTACTGCCGAGAAACCGCGGCTTCCCGCCTGGCCTGGCCACTATTTGCTCACGTGCACTTGCCCCCCTGCCCGAGGATCGCTACACGGATGCCTCGCAGTTTCTTTCCGACCTGGGTGAGCTCATGACGGGCTCGGCTCCCGTTCAGTCGCGCTTGCTCAGCGATCTCATGGGTCGGCTCTTTGGCAGTTCGCGCGCCCTCACGCGAGCGATGATTCAGCAAAGGCTCCAGAGCGAGGGGCTGTTTCCTGGCGAAGAAGCCGCGCACGAACCCACCGGCCGCCAGGGCACGGGCGAATATCCCACAAGCTCGCGGTCCTCCGGAAAGATGGAGGCGGTATTCGATCGTTCTGCGAACTCGGCCATCGCAACGGCGGGGAAGGAGGTCACGGGGGTGAACAAGGTGCCGCGGCTCAGGCCGATCAGAATAGGCGGCGCCCTAGTCACTGGGCTTGGCGTGGCAGCTTTTCTAGTGTTGTTGGTCCTTGGGGTTGCCCTTAGGGACTATCTGTCCCGGCGTGCGGGAGCTGCCCATTCCACCCAGCCCACAGTTGCTGCCCACCCCATCGTCGGTGCGCCACCGAGTGCGCCGCCCCTACCTAAGGAGAATTCGATTCTCACCGAAACGCCAGCGCGCGCGGCAGCGCAATCTCCGCAATACACCGTTCAAGAGCCCATTGTCCTTGATGCACGCACTCAGAAGCGTCCCAAACCTCCACAAAAAAAGACACCGGCACCTCGGTCCGTGCATGGCGCACGGCTGACCGAGCGAGACTTCTTCGATGTCGACCCCAAACCGGTTCGTCACGTGCCCAACCCGGCCATTGAGCGAGATTTCTTTGATGTCGACCTTAAGGCCGTTCACCGGATCCCCAGGCGGGAGATGGACAGAGAGGATCCCTTCAAGCCGTGAAACCGCGTTGCGCGCATTTCGTAGGGTGGCTCGTGCTCCTTTCGATTCTTCCAAGTAGTACGGTTTGGGCCGAGCCCGCGTCCAATGCCACCGATGCGTCGGCGCAGGCACGCGGATGCTTTCAGCGCGGCTTGGAGCTCTTCGACGAAAGGGATCTCGATGGAGCCATGGTGGAATTCCGCCGTGCCTACGAGCTGGCAAAGAGCTACCGCATCCTCTTCAACCTGGGGCAGGTGGCCGCTGAAAAGCACGACTACGCCGCCGCCTTGGAGTTCTTCGG
>Ga0265314_10001185_pt1 | contig 29931 bp, 23 predicted proteins | sample 4126metaG_FD_203106 | JGI IMG/M metagenome (GOLD analysis project Ga0265314, IMG submission 203106) | Rhizosphere microbial communities from Carex aquatilis grown in University of Washington, Seatle, WA, United States - 4-1-26 metaG | ecosystem: Host-associated > Plants > Roots > Rhizosphere >... | reverse complement strand
GCGAAGTTGAGGCGCTTCCAGATCCGTCCGCAAATTGGTGATTGGGAACCAGTCTGCCGGGCCTTTGGGTCAGTCACGATGATTGGATCTGTCCATCAAGATGATGGGATCCCAGTGCACATCGGTGACTGATGTCCTCTTGGCACAGGGCCGGCGCGAAAGATGCACTGGGATCGGTGCGGAGCTTAGAGGCTGTGGTGTTTCGCCCAGCACGATAGCTCCTTGAAGAGTCCGAAAGGAAACAACATCATGAGCACCAGCACCCTGATTGTATTGGTCGTCCTAGGAGTCCTTCTCTTTGGCGGTGGCGGCGGCTACTACTGGCGCAGTCGACGCTAGCGCGGCGTCAGGTTTGTCCCGAGTCGCGTGGGCAATCCGCACAATTTCTCGAGCGATATCTTCGGGTGAAAGGACAAAATCGACGAACCCGCTCGTGATTGCGCTCTCGGGCATCTCTGGCTGCGCTGCCGTATCGAGCTTCTGGGCGATAGTAATGCCCCCGACGGCTTTGATTTCACGCAGCGCCGCTGCCCCGTCGCCGTCATAGCCAGAGACAATGACAGCGATGAGTTTGCCGCGCCAGTGCTGTGTCATCGAACGCAGAAAGACCGTGATCACGTCTGGCCATCCCCTGGGCTTCGAAATCGGCTTTAGATGGAACTCTCCATCAAGAACGTGCAAGTCGCGCTGTGACGGAATGATGAACACGTGGTTGGGCTGAATCCGCAGACTGTCCGTGATCAGTTCGACCGGCATCTTCGTGTAGCGCGGGAGAATCTCGTGCAGCAGAGTCCCTACGGTTCTCAGGTGGTTCACGATGACGATGGCAACCCCCATGTCGGCCGGCAGATGCTGCAATAACCGGGTGTAGGCGTCGAGGCCACCGGCCGAGCCACCCACGCAGACGACGGGAAAGTCTTTGGCGAGGTCGTGAGCGTTCATCTTGTGGAGGCTTTCTTGCCGGCCTTTTTGCTGGCCTTCTTGCCGGCTTTGCCCGTCCCTGGCTTGGGGCCTACGCGGGGACTCTTCTTGGCCTGTTGAAGTTGGGCATCCAGTTTGGCCTTGTCTTGCTCGATTTGTTTCTGCTCGCTTATGTCGCTCAGCACGACGCGGCTCACGGGCGCAGCGCCACGCGCTGATCCTATCGAAGGATCCTGCGTGGTGGCCGTCAGCCGAACCCAGAATGCCGTTCCGTCGGTCTTCACCATTCGCAGTTCGCACGTGTGCGCTCTTCCCGTGGCCAGGAGCTGCTTGCGGTGCAGGTAGTAGACGTCCTGGTCTTCCTTGAAGATAAACCGAGTGATCGGCTGCTTGACAAGCGCGGCCCGGGGGACGCCCAGCAGCGTGACGCCGGTGAAGTTGGTTTCCAAGATTCGTCCCTCGTGGGAGACAATGAAGTAGCCCACGGGTGCTAGGTTATAGAGGTCGAAATAGCGCTCGCGGGTCGCGTTCAGTTCTGCCTGCGCCCGGCATAGCTCGTCGTTCTGCATCGTCAGCTCAATTTGATGGACGCGAAGCTCATGGATCAGCTTCAGCGCTTCCGCGCGCGACAGGGTCGTCAGATCCTTCGGCGACGGCGCGCCCTGCTCGTGGGCGATCTCTTCGGCGCGCCAGCGCAGTCTGGCGACTCCCTTGGGCTTGTCATCCTTGCCGTTCATTGGGCACCGTTGTCCTTCCTTCGCCGCGGCGAAATCCGAGATCGCTCCCCTGCAATAACTCTGCCTTCGCTTACAAATGGATCCAAGAGGTGGCTTTACTTCTCCCAGGATCTCTAGTCAACTCTACCCACTCAACTAGCCATAGACAAATGGTCCGGCTCGGCCAGGCTTCGAGAGCTGGGATCGACGGGCGTGAAGGGAGTGACGGATGAAGAAGACTAGAAGCGAAACGGAGGATGCCGGTGAGTTGCGTCGCCGGGCGGAGGAGCGATTCGGAGCCCATCGTGCCGATGGCGGCGCAGACAAGATCCCGCTGCCGCCTGAGACGCAGCGGCTGCTTCACGAACTACAGGTCCATCAGATCGAGCTCACGATGCAGAACGAAGAGTTGCAGCGTGCCCGGCTCGACGTGGAGGAAGGGCTTTCCCGCTACACCGATCTCTACGAATTCGCCCCCGTCGGATACCTGACCCTGAATCGGGCGGGAGAGATCCGGCAATTGAATCTCACGGGCGCGCGCCTTTTTGGGCTTGAGCGTTCGCACTTGGTTGGCAAACGCCTGGCCATTCTTGTGGACGCCGATAGTCGCGCTGTCTTCAATACATTCTTCGCCAAGGTGTTCGACAGTGGGATCAAGGAAACCTGCGAGGTGGTCGTGCGGCCGGAACTGGCGTCGCCGTTTGCCGTCGAATTCGCCGCCACGTCCGCGGCCGGCGGCAAGGAATGCCGCCTCGTCGCCACGGACATCACCGCCCGCAAGCGCTCCGAGGCATTGATGGCGATCCGCTTGCGCCTACAGGAATTCGCATCGTCGCATTCGCCCATGGAGCTATTGCAGAAGACACTGGACGAGGTCGAGGTCGTTACCGGCAGCCGGATGGGATTCTTCCACTACGTTGAGGCAGATCAGCGCACGCCTGCGCTGCAAGTATGGTCCACTCGCTCAGTCAGGGCGCCTGGTACCGGTCAGGAGAAACCCTGGCACTTCGGCGACGACCAGGACGGCATCTGGGCGGATTGCGTGCGCAAACGCGTTCCCATCATCCACAACGACTGCGACAAGCTGCCGAACCTGAAGGGGCTGCCCGTCGGCCGCGCGGCGACGATTCGGGAGGTCGTCGTGCCGATCTTCCGCAAGGAAAAGATCGTCGCCATCCTGGGTGTGGGCAACAAGGATGCCGCCTACACCACCGAGGATGTCAGCACCATCTCCTATTTGGCGGATATGGCCTGGGAGATCGCCGAGCGCCGGCGAGTGGAGCAAGAGCGAGAGGAGTTGCAACTGCAACTGGCGCAGGCGCAAAAGATGGAGGCCATCGGCACTCTCGCTGGTGGCATCGCCCATGACTTCAATAACATCCTAGCCGGCATTCTGGGTGGCTTGGCGCTGGTCGAGCTGGAGATCGAGGACGGCAGCGCTAGCAAAAATGATATCCAGGAAATGAAAGCCCTGGTGAACCGTGGAGCGGAGCTGACCAAGCAGCTTCTCGGATTTGCCAGGCTAGGAAAGTACGACCTCAAGCCGCTCGATCTGACGCGCGTGGTGGCCAAGACCAGCGCGATGTTCGGGCGCACGCGCACGGACATCAGCATCCAACTCGACTTCGCTCCGGGCCTGCTCGCCGTGCTGATGGATCATTCGCAGCTCGAACAGGTGCTGCTGAATCTCCTGGTCAACGCCGGGCAGGCCATGCCCGCGGGCGGCCAGCTTCTCTTGCGCGCCGAGAACGCGGATCTCGCCGACGAGCAAGGAGCACTCCTCGGCATTCCAGCCGGGCTCTATGCAAAACTCGTCGTGAGCGACACGGGATCGGGAATGGACGCCAAGACCATGGGCAGGATCTTCGAGCCCTTCTTCACAACCAAGGGTCCTGGACAAGGAACGGGGTTGGGGCTGGCTTCGGTCTACGGCATCATTAAGAACCACGCGGGCTTCATCGGGGTCGAAAGCGAGATGGGAAAGGGCACGACCTTCACCCTTCTTCTGCCGGCGACCGAGCGTCAGGTTGCGGAGGACAAGACCCCCATGGCGGTCCTTCAGCACGGTACCGGGACCATCCTGGTCGTCGACGACGAAGCGCAAATCGTGAAGGTCTGCGCGCGCCTGCTGCAGAAGTTCGGCTACGAGGTCCTGACCGCACCCGGGGGCAAGCAAGCCATCGAGCTGGTCCGGCGGTACGGAGCGAAGATCTCGCTCGTGCTGCTCGACATGACCATGCCCGAGATGAGCGGGCGTCAGACGTATGAGGCGCTGCAGAAGATCGTGCCGGGCATGAGGGTGCTGCTTTCCAGTGGCTGCAGCATCGAGGGGCAAGCGCAACAACTTCTCGACAGCGGCTGCAACGGCTTCATCCAGAAGCCCTTCGACGCCGTCGTGCTCTCGGCGAAGGTGCAAGAGATCCTCCAACCAACCTCGGACAAGCCAGCTGGGTGACTACTCGATCGTGGTGTAGTCCTTGGCTTCTCCCAAGTGCCAAGTTCCATCGCCCACGACTTCCAGCACCTGCTTGTGATGCTTGAGCAGGGTGGACCGATGGGCGACGCTGATGATGGTGCTGGAGGTCGCCTTCAGTTGCGCGTACAGCCTCTCCTCGTTTTCAACATCAAGGGCACTCGTGGCTTCGTCGAGCACCGCATAGCGTGGCTTGGTTAAAAGCACGCGAGCCACGGCTAGGCGCTGCTGCTCGCCAATAGAAAGCACCTTGGCAAAGTCCAGCTCTGCATCGAATCCGCCACAGCGATCGACGATATCGGGGAGGTTCACTTGGGCGAGGACTTGGCCAAGCTCTGCGTCCGAGATCTCTCGATCGATCATGGGATAGAGAAGTTGGCTCCGCAGTGTCCCCAAAATCATGTAGGGGCGCTGTGGCAAGAACAGCATCTGTTCGAGTTTGGGCCGCATGATGGTCCCCGAGCCCGAGTTCCAAAGGCCGGCAATCGCGCGCAAGAGTGAGCTCTTTCCACCACCGCTCGCGCCCACGATCAATAGGCCCTCGCCTTTGTCCACTGCAAGCGAGACACCGGTGATGAGCGTTCTCTGATAGTTTGGTGTCTGCAAGGTGACGCGGTCGAGTTCCAAGCGGGGGTGCTCTAGTCGGTCAATCGTGTCGCCAAGTTTGACGTGCCCGGCTTGTTGTCCCGCCAAGGACTTCGCGAACGTGTGCAAGCGCTCGATGCCGGCGGCGAAGGCACTGAGGGACTCGAAATTTTCCACGAACACCGTGAGCGCGCTCAGCATTGCCGCAAAAGCCCCCACCGCCTGAACGACACGCCCGACTTCGAGTTCGCCCGAAAGCACCCTGGGGGCAATGATGATGCATGGAAAGATCAGCGTTACGAAACTGTATCCGTACTGATAGAGATTCAGACCCAAGGTGCGCCTGATGAGCTTCTTGTAGTTGCCGAAAACCTCCGCAAAGCGCTCTTTCACGTGAGACGCCTCCCGGGCCTCGCCCTGGTAAAACGCGATGGCCTCGGCGTGCTCCCGTATGCGGATCAGGCTGAAGCGAAAGTCAGCCTCCCGCCGCAATTGTTGGAAATTGAGCGCGATAAGCGGTTTGCCAAACACGCCAAAAGTGACAAGCGTGCCCAGGATGGCATAGAGACCGAGGAACAGGACCAGGGTCTTGGAGATCGCCCAGAGAATGCCACTGAAGGCGATAAGCTGTAGAACGGCGCCCACAACGTCCAAGAGAAAGGACAGCGATTGCCGCGTGAACGTATTGACATCATCGGAAATACGTTGGTCGGGATTGTCGATGGTTTGATTGAACGTGAGTTCGTAGAACGCGCGATTCTTGAAGTATTGGCCCACAAAGTAGTGCGTGAGCCAGCGCCTCCAGGTGACCGCGAGTCGGTCTCGAACGTAATAGTAGAAGGCATAGATTGGAACGGCCGCGATGAGCACGATGCCGAATACGCGCATGGAATGCCAAAAGCGGAGTCCGTTTCTGGCCGCAAGAGCGGAGGTGAATTCCCCCGATTGTTGATTGAAGAGGACGGTAAACTCGGTCCGTCCCAAGAGAAGCACAATCAAAAGGGCGAGCAGGCCCCGCGATGTCCACTTCTCGTCCAGGAACCAGTAAGGTTTGGCGATGTTCCAGAAACGACGCCACAGGCGCCTGTCGAAGTTTTTCGCCCGTTGCGGCCGATCCTTCGGCACGAGGGCTACCGACTCTTCGAGGCGTACTGACTCGGGCTGAGGCTTGGGCTAAGACTCAAGTGCCCGAATGTCTCGGCGACGAGTTCGCGGCTCGCGTCTGTCCAATCCTCGTGATCGAAGCCATCGGTATATCCGCGCGCCTGGTACTTTTCGTAGGCCCGTTTGGCGATGTCAGCATCTGAAGCCGATCGCACTTCTATGTGCGTCGCTGGGGAAGCCACCAAAGGACCATTGGAGGGCCGGACTTGAGGGGAGAAATGGGATGCGCGATGTGACATGATTGAACTCCTTCTTGCGGATAGCCCCAGTTGCGGGAATACCTATCCGCAGGAATACAAAGCAGCTTTCGTGCCACAGGCCAGTTCAAGGATTGCGGTGCGAACAGCCGAGGCGGCCGATGGACTTCATCACAATGACGTCCGGCATGGGGCGTGGTTGTAGTCACCGGTTGCGTCGATAGCCATGCCAATCGCTGGCGGATTGGCCGCCCGTGCCTCGCTCCTCAGCCGAGTCGCTGGCGTCGGCCGCCGCTTGGGGCGTGGAGGCAACGACGACGATGGCCGGCCGAAGCAGTCGCTCGCCCATCCAATAGCCCTTCTGGACCTCATGGAGGACGGTTCCCGGCACTGCTTCAGCGCTGGGGGCCTGCGAAACCGCGTGATGTAGGCGCGGATCGAAAGGCTTGCCTTCGGCTTCGATGGCCGTCACCGCATAGCGATCGAGCTTCGACCTGAAAAGCCGCAGGACCAAGCGGACGCCATCCTGCACCGATTTTGCGTCCTGCTTGTCGCCTTCCTTCCACGAAGCGATGGCGCGTTCCAGGTTGTCCGCCACCTCAAGAAAGTCGCTCACAATCGCTTCACGCGCCGTCAGTTCGTGGTCCTCAATCTCCTTGCGAACGCGCTTCCTGTATTTTTCGAATTCGGTGGCTTGGGATTCCAAGCTATCCGGCGCTTGTTCTGGACAGGGCGGCTCAAGCGACGCCTCTTCCGCGCCGACCGAGCGGGCCGCACCGGGCGGTGCGGCGCTTGGGGGACAATCGCGATTGACCTGTGGCTCGTGGCTTTCAATCATGGAAGGCACTTCGCGCTAGTGCTTGAGGGCCTTGAAAGCATTCTCGAGATCGTGCCAAGCAAGCTCGACGCCACCCTTGAAACTATCCCATTTCTGTCCGTTGGCGGCTCTGTACGCGGTTAGCTTGCTCTGCACCACGGCGTGCTTGTCCTTGATGCAATCAATCTGCTTGCGATACTCGATCTTGGCCTCGCTGCCAGCTTCGTCGGCCTTGGCCACCAGTTTGTCGAGCTTTGTGCCCAGCTGTCGAAGACGTGTTTCGATCTTTCCTACCTCTTGTCCTTCGCTTTCCATGGGATCTCCTTTTCGTTGCGTGCACGCTGCTGTTGCAGCATTCGGGCCATCGCTGAAACCCGTGAGTTCAACCCCTTGCGCAGGTCATGGTCGCGGAAGGCGGATTCTTTCAATCGAGATGAAGGGCCTGCCCATTCATTTCGATGTACTGACCGACGTCTTGGGTCGACTCGATACGCTCAGAAGTCAGACGAAGACAGCCTTCCCGCCCGCGGGGCGAAGGGTCGGGCTGGAAAGTCGGCCGCCGCGCGAGGTATGTGCGTCTGGGACTTCTCATGGGAGATGGGCGCTACAGGATGCGGCGCAGCTGTGCGAATCGAAGGTGGCGTTGGCGCCAATTGACCACTGGCGCCCGCATCCGAGCTGCCGGCGACGGTGGGCTCGTCAACGTTGTCAGCAGTGGCGGCAGGCGCTGGAGCCGGCTCGGGGTTGCTTGGCAGTGGCGCGACCATCGGGCTGGGGGTCGTGGCCGCGGGTTCTGAGGAATTCGAGAATTGGCCACGTACCGCGCCACTGTCGCTCGATGATGCAGGAACGGACACCCATGCCGTGACAATCAAGAAGACGACGAGTGCAGCGCCGATCGTGGCTCGCCGGTTTGGGAAGCGCCAAGAGCCCGCGCGCACAACGCGTTTCCGCGCCGACCGTGCGCCCGCGTTTGCCGGGGACAACCTCTTGCCGTGGGGCACACTCGCCCTGTCAGTCGCGCGCGAGGGTTCGCTCGCCATTGAATAGAGCGCCCTGGTCTCGTTCAAGTCGACCAGATCCGACCGCTCTTTCTCAAACACCGCCTGCACGATGGGGACCGAGAGTCCGGAATGCGACTCGGCGAGCGGAAGCGAGAAAGTGCCCGAAAGCGGAGTCAGTGAACGCATTGCCGGCAGCAGGGGCAGCAGACGGTCCTCAGTGGCATGGATAAAGTGATCCATGTCCGGATAACGTTTCTTGGGATCCTTGGCCAAGGCACAAGCAACAAGGTTCACGACGTCTGACGGCAAGTCAGGCCGGTAAAGAGTTACCATGGGCGCTGGCTCCGTGAGGATGCGCTTGAGTAGCTCTAAGCCCGGCGGACCGATGAACGGCAGCTTGCCGGTCAGCGCCTCGAAGAATAGGACGCCAAATCCGTAGACGTCTGCGCGTCCGTCGATGTTCGGCGAAAACTCGATGGCTTCGGGCGCCATATAGGCCGGCGTGCCGAACATGGCCAGTAGCTCGGTCGCAGGCGCCGTCTCGCCGGCCTGCCGCATAATTACGGAAATGCCAAAATCGAGCACCTTGGTCGTCAGCAGGTGGCCGTCGGCCCCGGTGCACAGGAAGATATTTCCGGGCTTGAGATCTCGATGGACCACGCCCTGGGCGTTGGCGGCAGCGACACCCTGCATGGCGGGCAACAACAGAGCCACCGTCGACTGCAAACTGATGGCGCCATTCCTTGCCAAGTAGGCGCCAAGGGTTTCGCCGTCGAGCAATTCCATCACGATGCACGTCATGCCTTGATGGTCTATGACGTCGAAAATATTCACCACATTGGGGTGATTGACCTTGCTGGCTGCCAATGCTTCACGGCGAAATAGCTCGTGGACCTGTCCGTTGGAGGCGAAGGACTGAAGAATAACCTTGAGTGCAACGCGCTTTCCGGTGTGCTCGTTGACCCCTGCCCAAACCGCTGCCATTCCACCCTGCGCGATAAGCCTGTCCACGCGATATTGGGAGCCCACGAGCTGGCCTGCTCGTAGGATCGTCTCGATGTTGGTCGGTCCGGGCATTTCCCTGAACATCGTCGCAAGATGGGTGCCGTCGCTTTTCGCTGCGATTGCGCGGATTCGTATCGGCACCTGTCTCAAAGTGAACGAGGCAACAGGTCATCTTGATTGGGCCAACTGTCTGTGCGAAGAGCCGGAACGGGAACTTTGGCGGCTATTGCGCGTGGACCGTTTCTTGCGTACTGCTGGGATTGAATAGGAGCCCAATCATGCATTGCAAAGATATCATGAGTCACAACGTGCAGTGGATTCCACCTGGCGAAACCGTCGCAGGTGCGGCCAAACTGATGGCCTTTCACAACCTGGGATTGCTGCCGATCTGCAGCCCCGATGGCAAACCCATCGGGGTCGTCACCGATCGGGACATTGCTTTGCGTGTCATTGGAAAGGACCGTCTCGCGGCGCAGACCCTCGTGGCGGACGTGATGACGACGCCGGTGCAATCGGTTGCGCCTGACTGTCCCGTGGAGCGCGCCGGCGAACTCATGACCAAGGCGGGCGTGTCCCGGCTGCTGGTAGTCGACAAAGCCGGGCGTCTCAATGGCCTCGTCAGCGTGGCCGATCTGATGGTCCACGTTCCAGGACACGACGCCTTGGAAACTGCTCGCGGTATCTACGCCCGGGAAGCGAGCGACCGCTCGCTTGGCCACCCGCACCTCGCGTCCCAACCAACCCCCGAGTTCTTCCGCGGCGCCCGCGATCGCACGCCGGAAGGCGACTCACCTGTCGAAAATCCTGCCCGCATCGAGGCGAGCAGCGTGGTCCACGGCGGCACCAACGACCTCAAAGAGTTCCCCGCGTAGGGTGCGGGCCCGCGAACCCGCGGGCGCAGGGTCAGTAGACCTCCGGCCTGCGTATGTGGAGGACCGGAGGTGCCTCTATGATTGGACCGCTCATTTGGTCTCAGCGCAGTAGGAGCCCTGCCGCCGCCCAGCCACCTCCGATGAGAAGCACGACCCACACGAAATCACCGCCCCACCCCCAAGCTCGATGTCTGGCAGCCACGGAGCTGGCAGAATATGCCGCTCGCAGTGCGCGTCGGCGTTGAACGTACCGCGGGTAGGGCGGTCCCCAGCCACGGTAGCCCCAACCGTAGCTAACTGGCGACACGAGAAACATGAATATAAATACCATCCAGAGGAACCACAACGTGTTGGTCATCGATATCTCGCTTTCGCTCCCTGTTTTAAGCAACGTCGGTGCCAGTTGTCGGCTCGACTCATGCAAGGCTCGCCAATGCGCTCATTCCGGCTTGGTGGGCGCGTCTTCGGCAAGCAAATGGACGCGCTCAATCAAGATGAAGGCGCTCCTCGGTCAATTCGATGGAAATGCGCAAGCGTCGCGACATCACCGTTCAACGCCAATGGCCCTAGCTTGCCAACCTCTGCGCATCCACGAGTTGTTCGCGGAGGAGCTCTGTCTCCAAGCGCAGTAGACGAATTTCAACCATGTTGTGCACCCGGATCAGAACCTCCGGCATATCCAGCGGTTTGCTGACGAAATCCCTCGCGCCGGCTCGCAACGCCCGCAGCTTGTGACCAGGTTCGGCGGTGATTACGAGGACAGGGAGATTGTCGTTCGAATCGACCTCCTTCAGGGCTTCCATAACCTGGAATCCGTCCATGGCCGGCATCTTGAGATCGAGCAGAATCGCGGCGTAGCGGTTCTTGCGGTGAAGCGGGCAGACCTCGGTTGGATCCATCGTCGACTCGACCGAAGTATAGCCGGCATCGCGCAACATCCGTTCCAGCAATAGGACATGGGAGCTTTGATCGTCGACAATCAGAATCCGCGCATTGAGGATATCAAGAGTCCTAACCATCGTGTTTCTCCAGCTTCCATTGTGCTAGGGCAGACTTGCGTGTCGAAATTGCAATGCGGAGTTCAGCGTGTCCGTAAATTCTTTAATCTTGATCGGTTTGGTGAGATAGCGAAAGAAGCCCTTGGCCAGGCTCATTTCGATGTCGCGGGGATTGGCATTGGCGCTCAGTGCCACGACAGGGATGTGTGCTGTGGCCGGATCGTCGCGCAAGATTTCCATGGCAGTGACGCCGCTGATTCCGGGCAGGTTGATGTCCATCAGGATCACAGTTGGCTGCTCTTTGCGCGCAATCTCGATGCCGAGATGTGCATTCACCGCAGCCAAGAGTCGCATATCAGGGCGCCGCGAAATGATTTGCTCCACCAACTTCATGTTCGCCTGGTTGTCTTCCACGTAGAGCAGCGTGTGGAGCGGCATGCCGATGGGAAGCGGGGTCTTGTCGCGGTCGGCCGCTTCCGCGGTTTCGGCTAGGAGCTTCGGCGGATCGCTCGAGATCATCTCGCACCAGAACACGCTTCCTGCACCGACCGTGCTTTCGACGCCGAGCTTCCCCCCCATCAACTCGACCAACCGTTTCGTCACCACCAAGCCAATACCTGTGCCTGCCACACCACCCACAGCCTCCTGTCCAAGACGATTGAACGGCTGGAACAAGTGGGCAACCTTGTCCGGAGACAGCCCTGCACCCGTGTCGGCAACGCTGAGGCGAGTACATCCCAGGGTACTTACGCTGCACGTGACGACGACCGTTCCATGTTCCCTGTTGTATTTGATCGCATTGGAAAGCAGGTTGATGACCACTTGCTTGAGGCGGGTCCGATCTGCGCTAACGAAAATCGGGCTCTCGAATTGGGGAAAAGTCATGCTAATCCCACGCTGCTGTGCCTCGGGCTCTAGCATGGCCTGGCACTCGGACATGACCTCGGCCAGGGATACCGGCTCTGTCGATAGCGACACCCTTCCTGCCTCGATCACCGAGAGGTCTAGGATTTCGTTGATCAGTTTCAGAAGATGCCATCCCGCCTGGAGGATCTGGGCAATGCTTTCCTTCTGCGAGTCCGTCGGCGTTGGGGAGGCCGACTCCATCAGTTGCGCGAAACCGAGAATTGCATTGAGCGGGCTGCGCAGCTCATGGCTCATGCTGGAAAGGAAATCCGATTTGGCGAGGTTGGCCTTTTCTGCTGCCGACTTGGCGCTCTCTAGCTCGACGTTGGTCTTCTGCAGCGCCTGCTGATTGAGCTGGCGCTCCGTCACGTCCCGTGCGGCGGCGAAGACTCCTTGCAGCACGCGGTATCGGTCGTAGAATGTGTTGGCGTTGTACGACACCTCGGTTGTCTTGCCGTCGCGGTCGCGAGCGACGAGTTCGTAGTCGGTGACTTTCTTCTCTCGCAAGGCAAGCTTGATGGCGGCTTCTGCCCGCTCAGGATCGGTGAAGTAGCTCTTGAACGGCGCGCCGATGAGCTCGTCGCGCGTGCAGCCAGTAAGCGCCTCCATCTGTTTGTTGACGTCGGTAATGATGCCGAGTGGATCGGTGATCACCAGAGCGTCGATGTGGGATTCGATAAGAGAGCGCGTGTAGAATTGCTGGTCGCGCAGACGCTGATCGAGTTTCTTTTGCTCCGCCTCCACCTGCTTGCGTGCGGTGTTGTCGGTGCCGATGAGCAGATAGCCAATGATGGCATCCTGTGCGTCCCGTAGTGCGGTAACCGACACGACCGCCGGAAAGCGGCTGCCATCTTTCCTGAAGTAGGTGAGCTCATAGATGTCCTCGATCCCGCGCGAGGCCTTGAACACCAGGGCCTCGAACCCTGGCGCGATCGGGACTCCCAGTTCCAGGCTCAGGGCTTTGGCACGTGCGATGACTTCCTGCGGGTCCGAGATATCGGCCGGCGTGATCTTGTTCAGAACTTCGGCAGCCGCGTAGCCCAGCATGCGTTCGGCGCCGACGTTGAAGATCTGAATGACGCCTTTCGCGTCCGTGGCAATGCTCGAGAAATTGGCGCTATTCAGAATCGCGCTCTGCAGTGCCCCCGCTTTGAGAAGTGCCTCTTCTTGTCGAACCTCGGGGACGACCGTTTGCGCGGATAAGGCGTCGTCAGGAGTAGTTGAGCGGTGTTCGTTCGCAGGCATGCCCCAGCCCTCGTGCTGCTGTCAGTCGTCGATGACATTCAAGCATGCAGGTTCCGCGCCGCACGTATTTTCGATGGGATACAGTCAATGGCCAGAGACAACCGGCGCCAAATGGCATCGATTTGAAGTATCGACGCCTTCACTCTGATGGGCGCGGTTTGCCTCTTTCCGCCAAAGTCGAGGTCACAAGTGGGCAAGGAACTCGTTCAATGCGACGATAACCTCTGCCGGGATTTCGTGTTCGCCGTCGAAGGGAAACCAAGTCACCAGCATTCCGGCGGCCGCCATCTCGCCTCGCATGCGGTCCGCAATCGCGAACGACAGGGTGGGATCGCTGCGACCATGGGAAATGAAGACGTGCAATCCTTTGCGTCGGGCGTAATTGGCCGTCCACAGTGCCTCGTCGACAAGGGTGCCCGAAAGCAGCACGAGCGCGCGCAGTGGCTCCTCTGAGTCGAAAGCCACCTGAGCCGCCACCATGGCGCCTTGAGAGAATCCGCCGAGAATGAAGGGCTGGGCGGCCCGATTGCCCTGGCGGGCGAGGAAGGCACGCACGGCCTCGGCCGCGGGCTCGATTCCCGCGGGTTTTTCGGCGGAGAGATCCGCGCCCAAGGCTCCGTCACGCAAGTGCGCCGCTAGATCCAAGCGCCACCAGGCCCGCCCGGTCGGTTCCCCGTCGGAACGTCTTGCGGATTCCGGTCCACGGGGAAATAGGAAGCGAGCACTCGGCGGCAAGTGAATGGATTTGACGAATGGCAGCCAATCCTTTTCCGACGAGCAAAATCCGTGTAGCAGGACAACGGTGGGCGGGCCCTTGCCGCCCCTGGTGAGCGCGGCAAGCTTCGGAATTTGGGGCGGTCGCGACATGGCGCTGGCAACGACGAGAATCGTGGGCAGCGCTAGAAGAGTCCGCCAAGGATTCATACGCCTGGACCCAGGGCCTGCCGTCTGTACTTTCGTGCACGTACTCGCGCCGGATGCGTTACGCGGCCACGCTCTCCTTCGGAATAAGGGGCAGCAGGCTGGTCCAGCAGTGACCGCAGCGCGAGGCCCCAAGCGCGCACAGGTTTTTGCAGGTCGGACAGGATCGCATCTCGGGCTCGGTACCGAGATCCAGCATGTCGACCAATCGGGACCACGTCATGTCGAGAGGAGTTTTGGGACTTGCGGCCGTCGTGACCGCGCCGGGAACGAGCGCAATTTCCTTCCCCACGGCGGCAACCAAGGTGCGCAGGCGGGAAAGATCGGTACCGGAGAACGAGAGCATCAGATTGTTCATGAACTACCTCCACGAGCTAGGCCCCTGCAATCGTGCGCGGAGATCGAGAAGCAGGATCTCGGTCTTCATTCATGCAGCCTGTGAACTGCACGTTCCGGGCCACTCAATTGAGGTGAATCATTTCCGGCACCTGCAGCGCGGCTGCCTGTGTCTCGCTGGTCGATCCCATCAGGATGGTGGAGTGGTCGGGCCCATCCGGGCCGTTACGGTCACGGCGTGACTCGGTAGTGGTCGGGCACGACGGAGATCGTCGTGATGACACCCGCGGAGTCCTGGACCTTGATCCGGACGGGGGTCTGCAGGTCTTCGCAGCTCGCCACGAAGGCTTCCGCACTATAGATGCCATCGCCAGCGACGGCGTCACCGCCTGCGATGCCGTCATCGCGCATGCGCACGGTCCCGGGCACCCCAATCGGCGTCGCATTCAGGTCGACACTTCGGATGTAGTCGAGAGCGTCGGGGTCGCTGGCCTTGATTTGAAAGCGCAGTCGGACGTCGCGCGAGACAGGCGCGATGGCAACGGACGTCGTCGATGTCGTGCGCCGGCCTACCGAGTCGGTCACGGACACCGTGACGTTTCTCGTCCCGGGGGTGAGAAACCGATGGCTCACCGTCAGCCCTGTTCCCAACGTCCCATCGGCGAAGTCCCAGGTCGCAGCGATCGTGCCTTCGCCGCCCACGACATTGACAACGAGTTGCCTGGCTGTGCACGACGTCCCGGTTGATGGCGTCACGCCGATGGAGGTGACGGTGGGTGGGTTGGAGCTGATGTCCGGGGCTTGCGAGCAATCCACAGTGGTGCCGCTCTCCGCCGACCCGGCAACATCGAGTGCGTCTACCGAAGAGGAGGCATCCAAGTCCGCTCCGGCCGCGACGGGATCCCCATGGTCTGGCTCCCCAACCTCGCTGCCTGAGATGCTCGTATCCTCCGTCGCACCGTCAGTCGGCACTGGCGGGACGGTGGAGGTGGCGTCCGGCTGCTCTGTCGCCGCCCACGCGGCGTCTTGCGATTGCGACTGCGACTGCGATTGATCGACGGACCCCGACACGCCGGCGTCCTGGGCAAAAGTACTACCGGCATCTGTGGCGGAAGAATCCGGTTGCCGGTTGGCCCCACCCTCGCTAGCACTGGCGGCATCATGGTCCTGCGACTTGCTGGAGCAGCCCGCTGCGACGGCCAACGCCAGCGCCGAAGTCAAGAAGACGAGATTCAGCCTCGACATCTTGGCGCTCATCACTCTACCTCCACGGCGGTCGGAGATTGACTGTCAGCCTCGCGATGGTGGAGGACATACAGATCGCCGCTTTGCGAGCCCGCAATGATCTCCGCCTTGCCGTCGCCATCGAGATCCGCGGCGGCTACCGTGAAGATCCCCAGCCCGGCCGTCGCGTCGCGCACGCCGTCCCCGTCGCGATCGTCATCGCGCAGGACCATGCCAAAGCCATACACGTACACCCCCGAGCCAACGTTGGGAACCGAACAGTGCCCGCCTTGCCCGACGATCACATCCGGCGTCCCGTTGCCGTCCACGTCTGCCACGGCGATGTTCGGGTTGTACATCGTGCCGGTGTAGCCTCCGAACGAATCGGTGAAGATCTCGGCATACTCGCCCGTCGTGGCCACGTGCTTGAACACGTGGACCGAGTTCTCCGCGGAATTGGTCAGAACGATCTCGGGCTGCCCGTCTCCGTCCCAGTCGAGCGGGAGTAGATCCGTCGTCACGTTGCCCCAGTTCTTGCGGACGACTTTCATTTCCGGCTGACCCGCAGCACTCCAGTCAAACACCATCAAACGGCCCGAGTTGATGCCGTTTCCGTCCGCAAAGACGAGGTCGGGCTGTCCGTCCTGATTCACATCCGCAAAGAACGCCTTGGGCATGAGCCCCACGTAGTGAACCGCATCGTACGTCGTCAGCACCGTCCCTGGCCCGAACGAGCTTTGGTACGGATCCAGGAAGAGGCTGGTGCCCGAGCTCCACGCGATGTATGCCCCGGGCTTGAAGGTAGGCTTCGCTCCGGTCAGATCGACGTGGGCCAATTGCAGGGTGCGGGTGACATCCGTGGGGCTCACCTGCTGGTCCAGGACGAAATCCTTCGCCGTGTCTTTGTCGAAGTCCGCTCCCGACGCCAGGATGTCCGCACTGAACAGGAGCTCGCCGTTCTTGTACGCGATCTGGTTGAAACCCGTATGCGTAGCGTTCGGCTGCACGATATAGGAATAGCCGTCGCACAGGTTCCACAGGAGTATCGACAAGCTGCCGTCGCCGAGTTCGATGGGTTTACCCTGCACGTACATGCAGGCGTGTTCGACGCTTGGTTGCAAGCCGGCGGGAGCCGCCGCGGTTGGCACTGCCTCCCAAACCTTTTCGAGCGCTCGCGTCGATGCATTGTAGGAGAACATCGTGAGCTGCTGCCAGCCGACGCCCGAGGCGGGAAAACCGGCAGCGATGTCGGCACAATCCGATGGTTTCGGATTGGATGAACAGTGGATGGACTGGCGGATGCGCTCGGTATCGTCACGATAGGCTACGAGAATCTCCTTGCGGCCGTCACCGAGGAAGTCGCCGGTCCAAACTTTGGTGATCTCGCCGCGACAGGGGCTGTAGCTGCCGGAGACCCAGCAATACCGCTTGGCCGTGGGATCCACGGTGGAAAATGGTGCGCTCCGCTGGTAATTGTAAAGCTGGCATGCCGCACACGCAGCCGGCGCGGCAGCTGCGTTGCAGGCTGTGTGGATGTTCGCGGGGGCTGTCGACAGATAACTTGAGTTCAGGGTTCGCACGCAGGCAGCAAGCTCGAAGTCCCAGGCATCGGTTAGGTGTACGTCGATGAAATCGCCCATATTGATCTGGGTTGCGATGTCGAACTGGCTGATCTTGCCGCCCACGTAGGCCTTGTCGTGCAACAGCACCGTGGCGGCATTGTCGGCGCTCACGGTTGCATAAAGATCGATTTGCCCAGCCAACGACAGTGGCGCGGACCATCGGGCGGTTGCGGTCTCTCCCGGCGCGAGCACACCGGCCGTGCCGAGCAGTTGGCTCAAGGGCGCTTTCCATTTGCCGCCGGCGATCGGTGCGATCCCGACTGCCGCGTTCTGTGTTGCGACGCCACCGACGTTCACCACCCGCACATCGACGGTCATGGTCTGGCCGATACTGTGCGGATCGGGCGTCACGCGGATCCACTGCGCCTTGAGCTCGGCGCGGGCGATCGAGTCAACCGTGACCGACACCTCGTAGCCGTTGGCGATGGATTTGTTCACGTCGATGCGAACGCCCCGGCGCTCGTAGCGCGACGAGGCCCCGGCGTTTGTGGCGGGCTCATAGGGTGCATCGGCGAGCAACGCCTCGGGCGCGATCCCCTTGACCTCCTCGCCGGGATAGGCGTCGGCCACGGTCACCAACTGGCGTAACGCCCCGAACGCGTTGACCCCGCCCTCGTCGACCTCCCAGACAAGCACGCCAGAGGCGGTCTCGCAGTCGTCGATGAAGCGGCTGGTGCTCCCGCAGCTTGCGCCGGTTGTGCCCCGGCCACTGTCATTGAGGCGTGATTCAATCAGAAGGTAGTGCTGCGCGGCCGGGCTTCCCAGGCTCGACAGGGGCACCTTGACGACGGTCGGTGCCGTCGTGGTCGGATTGGCGATTGGGATGGCTGCCGTCGTGGTGGTGACGACCTGCGGGCTGGCCCAGCCGAGCAAGAGCAATCCGTACGGATCGATGCCAGTCGGCCACTCGCCCTTGTGCTGGCTCGGACCCGCCCACATCCCCATGTCCATGACCGACCACGTGCCCACGATGCTTTTGTTGGGTGGCCCATAGCTGTAGAGATCCGGCAGGCCGAGCGCGTGGCCCAGCTCGTGTATGTAGGTCCCGATGGGAGACCACGCGCTGACCACGGCCGAGCCCCAGATCTGGCGTCCGTCGAAGCTATCCCGTGCCGCCGGTCCGTAGAACTCGAAGTGCGAGCGGATATCCTTTTCGTTGTAGGTTTGGGCCTGGTCGGGGCCCGAGTGCACGACCATCAACCAATCGATGCAACCGTCCCCGTTGCTGTCGTACTTGCTGTAGTCGATGTCTGCATCGAACGCCTGCAGCGCCTCGCGGACGAGGGGGTCATTGCCGAGCATGAGCTCGCTGCCGCTGGTCTGGCTGGACTCGGTGTTGGAATGGTTGATGGTCCGCCACTCCATAACATCGCCTGACCACTGCAGGGCGCCTGCCGAGGCGCCACGAGACGCTTGCAGGAAGTAGTTGGTCACGGTTTGCCTGCCCGACGGAGTCCCGAACAGAAAGTCGCTGAGCTTGGCAGCGGTGTTGCGCTCGGCAGGTGGCGATGCGTAGTCGTTGACGATGACTGGGAGCACGAGGAGCTTCTGGCTACCGGTGGTCGGGATCTGGCATCCATCGGCGCCGGATGGCGCGTACGATCCATCCGACGTCAGCGCAAACCTTTGCCCGGCGGCAATCTCAGCCCGCGGGTAGTGGGGCATGGGACCGGGCGAGTGGCTTGCAAGCTGGTCAAGGGGCGTGGCGGTCCCCGACGCATTCGTCGCCTCAGATCCCGGTCTGACCTGGCAAGCTGCGATCCATCCAGCAAGCGACATCCCGATTGCCAACTGGATCGTGCATCGTAGCATGAGCATTCCTCCGGGTTGAGCCGTCCAGGTCGCGGGCGCAGGTCTGCGAAACCAGCGTGCGAGAGCCGGCCCCCATGCCATCGTCCGTAGTCCGCGATTGCTTTAGCGATGCGCGCTGATCCTAGGACGGCAGCGAGGGCGGACGCTGCTCCGGTGCTGCGGGCGGGGCCGACGCGACGGAGGTCAGCAATCGCGCCATGCCGTCGAAGAGCGCGGCGAGCGCGCCGGCGGCGGCTGGAGGCGCCTCGATGCGCAGGCTGCCGTCGTTGCCGCGTTCGACCCTGATGGCCTCGAACAGGCGCGCAACAGGGACGTCTTCGGTAATCGCCAGCGAAGGCGAAATAGAAGGCAGGATCGACATCTCCGGCTGCGGCGCAGGAACCTCCTGGCCCGCCGGATTTGCGGCATCGATCATCTCTTCCACCTCGATGGTGGGCGCCTCGCTCTCGTCGGTCGCGGCGGTGTCCACGGTTTCTGCGACGGCGGCGGGCGCCGGGACGGAGGGCGGTTCTATCAGTCGTTCTAGCAAGGTCATGAACGACGACGAGCGCTCGAAGGCGATCTGGTCGCTGCCGCCCTCGAAGAGTCCTTTGAAGAGGGCTCGCTTGTCCGAAACGATGCCGGCGATGCGTTCCTCGATGCATTGCTGGCTGACCAGATTGTAGACATCAATGGGCCGCTTCTGCCCCAGGCGGTGGATGCGCCCGATGCGCTGCTCGAGCACAGCGGGATTCCAGGGCAGTTCCAGGTTGATGCAGGCGTTGGCAGCCTTCTGCAGATTCAACCCCACGCCGCCCGCATCGCTGAGAAACAGGATCGCGGCTTTGGGGTCGTCGTGAAAATCGACGAGGTTCTGGGTGCGGCGCCGCAGTCCTTCCTGGCCGGTGAAGAACATGGCGCGCAGCCCGTCGGGCGCGAGCAGATCCGACACGGCCCACGCCGCAAGTTCCAGCATGCGCCGCCACTGGCTGAAGACGACGACCTTGCGCTTCTGGGTGACGACCAGGCTGCCGATCAGTTCGCGCAACTCGCTCAGCTTGGGGGTGGCCAGCGACTCGAGCAACTTGGGCGTGGGCGCGCGCAGCCGCAGCTCCGGCCAAGTCTCGGTGAAGTTGAGCTGAGCCATCCCATTCGAGATCACGCGCTGGGTGGCAAGCAGACTCATGAGGCGCAGGAATTCGGGCGGCGTGAGCGGCCGACGCTTGCCCATGGCCAGAAGCTTGGCGATGGGCAGGTTGAGATCGTCGTGGGCGGCGCGCTGATCTTCCGTCAGTGTCACCGGCACCACGGTGTCCTGGCGGAGCGGGAGCTGGGCCAGCACCTCGGAGCGCAAGCGGCGCAACAGCACCGGCGCGAGGCGGGCCCGCAAGGCCGTCAGGTTGCGCGCGCCTGTCACCTCGCGCGTGCCGTCGGCGTAGGCGGAGTGCAAGGGCAGCAGCCGCCATTTGGGCTCGAGCGCGCGGTCATCGACCCACTCGACAATCGACGCCAGCTCTTCCAGGCGATTTTCCATCGGCGTGCCGGTCAGCACCAGGCGATAGGTGGGGCGCAGGTGCTTGATGGTGAGCGCCGTGCGCGTGGACCAGTTCTTGATCCGCTGGGCCTCATCGAGCACGACCAGGTCGGCGCCCCAGGCCGCGATGGCGTCGAGATCGCGCACGACCTGCTCGTAGTTGGTCACCAGAAAACCTCGGCGGGTCTTGGCGTAGACTTCGCGCCGGGCCTCCGGGCCGCCTTCCACGACCACCAGCGGAGCCGAGCTCACGGCCTGCCACTCGCGCTGCCACTGGGATTTTAGCGATGCGGGAACGATGAACAGTCCGCGGCGCACCAGCCCGACTTCCTGAAGTGCCGCCGCCGCAACGATGGCCTGCGTGGTCTTGCCCAGCCCCATGTCATCGGCGAGCACCAGCCGACCCTGGGTCAGGAAGCGCTCGACGCCCGCTTTCTGATAGTCATACAAGCGTCGCTTGCCGTGACTGCTGGCTCCCCGCAGCCCTCGCGCATTCGCGCGCAGCCGCAGAATGCGTTCCAGGCGATTGCGCTCGTCGGTAAGGACTGCCCCCACCGCGGGATCCGCCCCTGATCCCGCAAGGCGCTGGTACTTCTGCAAGTCGGCGACCAGATGCAAGCGCGCCGCGGGATCTTCATCGTGGGTTTCATCGAGGTGCGAGAGCCCGGACTTGGCGGGCTGAAAAAGGCGCAGCAGTCCGGCCGGCGGTCGCTCGCGCGCCGATGTGCCGACGGCCTGTAGGCAAAGGGCGCTCAACGGATCGAAGACGCCAGCCGGGGCCAGCGTCGTATCCCAGCGCAGGCGCGGCAGCTGCGCAGTCGGTCCGACTATAGCCTCTCGCCAGAGCCGCGGTTTTGCCGCGAGGCAATCGACGACCGCGAGCAAGTGTTTGCACAGCCCCAGGGCGCCGCGTAGATAGTCCGGACAGTCGCAGCTTCCCCGTAGGGGAGCCACCGAATACAAACGAACGGCGTAGCGAAGGTTGCCCCCGGTCTGGCGGCTGCGCAGGGTGTAGTCACCGAATGGCCCACCCCGGGGCGACTTCCCGACCGTCAACTCTTGCCCGCGTGCCGAGGATAGCCGCCGCAAGATCGCCTCGAACGCCGCCCGCCTGACCGGCCAGTCCCAGCCTCCCGGCAAGGCCATCGCGTGCTCCGCCAATAGCTCTGCGGAAATGGGCAGTGTTCGCCGTCCCGCCAGATGCACCAGGGTCTCGAATGCCTCGGTGTCTTGGGTGGGTGTGAAGGTGACGGATGAAGTGCCGTTCATGGCGATTTTCTATCACCGCTAAACGTGTCGAGGCGAGCCGGTTCAGCGCGGGCGTCCTCACGCGGCCACGAAAAACTGCTTTGAGTTGCGAAATCAGGCAGCTAGCTCGTCGAAATCATTACGCGGTGATGGCGGAGTCGAGTAGGCGCCTCCGGTTTACCGAGGGCACTTCTTAGGCATTGGCCTGGGCTCCGTTGCTCACGGCGACCGGCACGGAAGGTATGGCGATGGCGACCAGAAAATGGGGACGGTCGTCCTCGACCAGGCAGGCCCCTCGCGGTCCGACGCTGATGGCACCGAGCGTGCTGCCGGGTTCGACAACTCTGGCGGGAAGGGGCGAGCAGGTCGCAGGCATCACGATCGGGATGTCACTGGGAAAGAGGCTTCACTGGCGGGTTGCTCGTATCGTCCTCGGGCATCAGCAGCGGCCCCCGGTTGGCGAAAAAGAGGTACGCCAAGGCGATACCGAGCGAGATTGCCGCCACGCTGAAGGCGAGAGATTTGCCGTGCCACAATCCTTTGAACCACTCATTCAGTTTCACTACCAGCTCGTTCATCGTCCCGCCGTAGAGCTTGAGGGCCCGTGTGTATCTTTGGGATTGCGGCGTAAGCTCCCACGGGATGTCGTCCGAGGCTGCATCAGCCGTGCAGTAGATGCCAACGGAAATCCCGAGACCGACCAGCAGAATCGCGCCGGCCACGACGTACGAATATTTTCGTCGAAGTTGTGCTTTGTCCACGCCCCCATCCCTCTACTACATCCCCAATGGCAGGGCAAAACAGCCGGCTTTGGGCGAGTCGCAGGACCCTAGGAGAAGCATTATCTCATGGCGCACATGGGTTTGCCCGACGAAGCCGGAAGGCCAGCCCGGCCGTGTTAGATTGGCGTGAGCAGCTTTCGGAACTCGGCCATGTCTCTATTCAACCATTTCATCCTGGTCTTCATCGGTCTGTTGGTCGTGGTGGATCCTGTGGCGGCGGTACCGCTGATCCTGGGGCTGACCAAGGAGGACGACCCGGCCGAACTCCGGCGCATCGCTTGGCGGGCCTGCATGTTCGGGGCGGCCATCCTGATCTTTTTCGCTCTGGCGGGCACGGCCGTGTTCCGCTTCCTGCAGATCGATCTGAACGCCTTCCGGGCGGCGGGCGGTCTGCTGCTGTTGATTACGGCCTTGGAAATGCTCCGGAGCAAGAAGCGCGGGACCACGGACGAGGACCAAGACCAGCCGGACCTAAGCGTCGTGCCCTTCGCCACGCCCCTGCTGTCAGGCCCGGGGGCTATCACCTCCGTGGTGGTGTTCAGTACCGGCCTCGGCGGGGCGGACCCGCTGGGCCAGCAGCGGCTAATTCTGCTGGGGGCCATTGCCCTGGTCTTCAGCCTGTCCTATCTGATCCTGCGCTCGGCCATCCCCATCAAGCGCCTGCTGGGCCGCTCGGGCATCACGGTGGTGCAGCAGATGATGGGCCTGCTGTTGGCGGCTCTGTCACTGCAGTTCATTGTTCAGGGTCTAGTGTCGCTCGTGAAAGGCTACTCTGCGTTTCCTCCTTGAATGGCATCAACGAATGGCATCGACAAGCCGGCGCGGCCACGCCCGTGGCGAGTCGCGAAAGGCAGGCACTCGATGAAGGGAATCCTCTGGTTATTGCAGATTCGGGCATGTACAATTTGTACATGTCGCGACAGATGGCTATCAGCGAAGTCAGGAAAGTCCTGCCCTCTCTTTTGAAGGAGATTCAGAGGGCTGGCACCACCGTGGAAATTACCAATCGTGGCGTCACCGTTGCGCGATTGATTGGGCCGCTGGTTGACGAGGCCGGAACAGCAAGGGCACTTCTCTCCCTGCGACAAGCGCTGCCGCGCCGCCGTGGGCGGCGCGCAGACGTGTCGGTGCACAAAACCGACTACCTGACGAGACGCCACGACTAATGCCACTCCCGACGGATTTGTTCGTCGACACGTCGTTCTGGTTCGCGGCCATGGTGGCCAAGGACGTGAATCATGAACGCGCGGGCGAATTGCTCGAAGAGGCGGCCGTTGCGGCCAGTCGGTTCCACACCACGCGCGAGGTGATGAGCGAAACCCTCACCCTTCTACGCTATCGCGATGGGGCGCGTTCGGCTCTGCTGTTTTCCCGGGATATCGTGCCGACTGTCGAAATGGTCGTTCCAGATTCGACGGACCACGCTGCCGCCCTGGAGGTCTTTCGACGTCTGGCTCCCAGGCGACGCCTCTCTTACTGCGATGCGGTCTCGTTCGTCATCGTGAGGCAACGGCTGGGTGACATGGCCTGCCTGGCCTTCGGCCGCGACTTCCGCGCGCTTGGTCTCACGGTTCTGGTCTGACTGTCACGACGGCAGCGAGGGCGGATGCTGCTGTGGCACTGCGGTAGGGGGCGTCGCAACGGAGGTTAGCCAATCGCGCCATGTCGTTCGCCGTCCCGCCAGATGCAAGAGGGCCTTGGATGCCTTGGTGTCGCGGGTGAGTATGAATCGGACTTGTTTGCCACGAAGGACCTTGGCACTATCAGGCCCGTCAGAACTCACAGACGCACCAGACCAGACTTGGAATCTTCGCCGGTTCCGTGAAGAGCCTAGTTTTATCAGGGACTTAGGAGTAGTGAGCGCAAGAACTCTGATACCAACTGGTGCCAAGCGTAGTTTGAATTACAAAATCAATCATCCAACCTATCGAAATTATTACGCGGGGATGGCGGAACTGGTAGACGCGCCAGACTTAGGATCTGGTGTTGAAAAACGTGGGGGTTCGAGTCCCCCTTCCCGCACTAAGTGGCTACTTTGTCGGCGCGAGTAGGAAGGTCGCGAGGATGAACAGGCCGGCGGTGGTCACGACCAAAGTCGGCCAGCGCAGCCGTGTCAGAAGGGTGCGCAGCCAGGGCCAGTTGACCCACAGGTGAATCGCGGTGAGTGACAGGAAGCTGATCGCCGTGAGTGCATGAACTTTTGCCCAATCGCGCTTGGCGACGCCAAGCAGAGCGGTGTTGCTGTCGTCGAGCCTGAACTCCATCGCGAGTCCAGTGGCCGCCAGTAGGCAGAAGACCAGATAGAGCAGGGCGTTCGAAAAGGGCACGAGTTCGGTCCGCCGCGGCTCCGCCGTGGACATCGCCGAGGTTGGCGTGTCTGCTTTGATCGATGTGTCTTCTTTGATATGTGCCACGGATCTCCGCTGAAGCTCGGCAAGTGGACGCTTGGGTAATCTGCCTACGGAATGATGTTCGGGATCGGAACTTGGCAGAATCCGGCCAGCGTTAGCCACTTGATCGTGTTCGTCCAGAAGAGCGGAACTTGATAGTCCGGGTGGTTGACCCACTCGCTGTTGTAGGTGATCCACTCGTCGCCCCAAACGTCGACGTGGCCCTTGCCAATTTGCATAGCCTCACCGACCCGGTATCCGCCTCCAGTGGCATAGACGGTGAAGTTGGACGCCGGGTCTGGACTTGCTGGGCCGCTCACTTCGTATCCGTTGTCCACTCCCACGGCGGTGACGCCGGCCGTGATGGGGTGCGCCGTGAATTCCGTGATGGGAACGGTCGTTGCATTCTTGCCTTTCTTCAGTATCTGCACCTCGCCGTAACTTAGTCCAAAGGGCGTAAGAAGAATATTCACGTTGGCATTGTCGGTCGGGGGACTCGCGTATCCGGTCATGGTCATGAGCCCGCCGCCGTTGTTGACCCAGTCGGAAAGCACCTGCGCCTCGTCCGTGGTGTAGGCTCGCCCTTTGCCGTATAGATAAATGTCCTCGACGACAATGACATTGAAGGGGGCGACGAGATCGGCAGTCAGTACCTGGCTGCCAAGCGCGACCACCGCGCCACTGCTGGCCCGAGCCGACAACCAAGTGCCGAACACATCTAGCGCGCCATGCGTCCCGGGATTGCCCACGGTTGCGACCTTGATACAGTCGCAGATGCCATCGTGATTGACGTCGACATCGTCGATGATCCCATTGCAATCGTTGTCTAGTCCGTCGCAGATTTCGGGCGACGGCGTGCATTGGCAGACGTTGCTGCTCTGGCCATTCAACGCTCCGCAGTTCCAACCCGCCGTGCAATCCGAATCGCTGCCACAAGTCGTGGTGCACACACTCGGTCCGCTGCTCAGCGGAATACAGATTCCGCCTGGGCAGCTTGAGCTGTCGGCGCATCCATTGGCCATGGTATTGTCGCCAACGCCGCCCCCTCCGCTCGAACCACTCGCGCCACCGAGGGAAATGGTGACCGCGATGGTCGTCGACGACGGCGACGAATTGCCGCCCGTGCCCGGTGTTTCCACGCTACCAGTTCCCACCGGGTCACCGCCGTTTCGACATGCCCCAGCCAAGGTAGCCGATACCAGAATGAATCTCGATATCCACATGGACAACGAGACCGTCCGATGAGAGATCATGTTCGATCCTTTCTCGTCGATTGGCTATGCGGTTCGACTCCGCTGCGATCAGGCCGATCCTCTATCAGGCGCGTGACGATAGGCTACTTAATTGGTCTGATTCTGTTTCGCCGTGGCATGGTATGCAAGGGCTTTGGCATGGCGCCTGGTAACATTATGATGAAAGGGAGCCGTGCAGTGCCCCCACGGATAGGCAGTGCCATGAACGTTCGTCACAGGAAGCAGCGATTGCGGCGCTGGCGGTACGGCATGGCGGCCTTGGCCGCGGCCTATGGGTGCGGCGGTGGGCCTAATTATCCCGTCTTGGGAGGATCGGCCGGCGCCTTTGCGCGAACGGATGGCTCGGGCGGCGTCGGTGGAGCGCTTGCCGCCGGTTCGAATGTGCTGGCCGGGATCGTGGACCAAGGTCCAGCCGGCTTGCAGGTTCCGTACGTCAACGGAATGTTCGTTGGTGTGACCTTTTGCCAGCCAGGAACCAGCAATTGCCAGACCGTCGACCATCTCCTGGTCGACACGGGATCGGTGGGTGTGCGCATTCTGGACTCCGTCTTGAGGTTGGCTTTGCCCGTGGCCCATGATGGAAGTGGGTTGGCGCTGGCCGAGTGTTTGCCCTTTGTCGACAGCTCCTCGTGGGGAACGGTGAATATTGCGGACATCCAGATGGGGGCGGAGGCCGCCAGCTCGTTGGCGATCCACATGATTGGCGAAGCGACCTACCCAATGCCCGCAGATTGCACGGGAATACCAGCGAACGATCTAAACGGCCTCGGGGCGAATGGGATTTTGGGTGTGGGGAGCTTGCTGAACGACTGCGGTGCGGACTGCACGCAGCCGAGCATCTCCAGGCTGAATCCAGGGTTCTACTATGGCTGTAGTTCCGCCCGGGCCGGCGGTTGCCAGGTCACCTCGGTTCCAATCGCAAGCCAGATTGCCAATCCCGTGGCGATGCTCCCGGTGGACAACAACGGCGTGATTCTCCAATTGCCCGCGATACCTTCCGGTGGCGAGCCTTCCGTGTCGGGCGTCGTGATATTTGGGATTGGGACACAGCCGAACAATGGCCTGGGTGGTGCCACGGTTCTTGCGCTGGATACCTACGGGTACGTGGAAACGGCCTTTCCCGCGGGCGGCACGCAGTACACGAGTTATCTCGATAGTGGCTCGAACGCACTCTACTTTCTGGACGACAAGACTACGAAGATCCCTCTGTGTGCTGGGAATAACAATAGCTTCTACTGCCCAACGTCCACGGTCAATCTCAACGCGACGATGTCGCAGGGCAATGTCACGAGCGCACAGTTCACTTTCGGCGTTGCCAACGCAGACGAACTGGCTGCCAACAATTTCGCCTTCGACAATTTCGCGGGGCCGATCCAGGGCTATCCCGATCCTGCGCAGCCCAGCTTTGATTGGGGGCTGCCGTTCTTTTTCGGCCGGACCGTCTATAACGCCATCGAGACCCGCTCCACACCATCCGGTGTTGGACCGTATGTCGCCTTCTAGAATTAGGATCGCGGTGGCGGCGCCAGCGCCGCCGCGGGCACGAGCTGGGGAGCTTTCTTGCCCGTTGGCCGGTGGCGAATGAAATATAGCCCTGCTTGGATGCCGAAGCGCGCGCGCTTGAGCAACGGTAGACCCTGCAGGCCTGGCCAAAACAGGTTGCAGGTATCGCAGGGGTGAATTTCATTGCGGCGTCCGCTCCAATGCATCTCGCGATACTTGGATGCGACAGAGCCGCGGTAGACCTCGAGCAGCGGCTGCTTGTTGACATCGCCCCAGGTGTACTCGCCATCCTGATCCATGCAACACAGAGTGACGGTGCCGTTCGAGAGGATATCCAGCCGATCCATGTGCTCGCAGGGATAGTTCGGAATGGGCAGGTTGCTCTGGATGTCGCCTTTGTAGTTGAATAGGCCGGAGATGAAGGGTTTGACGTCCAGCTCCTTGCACAGGGCGAGGAAATTTTCCTGCTCCTCGAGCGAGGTGTCGAGCACGCGCACCATGCGCACCGTAATCTGGCGCGCCACGCGGTGGCGCCGGCTGGCGTCGGTCAGGTAACGCAGGTTGTTCAGGGTGCGTTCGAGGTTGAGGCCCATCACCGCTTTGTAACGAACGGGGTCAGTGGTGTTTAGACTGATGAAGAGGTGGTCGATGCCAAATTCGGAAATCGCATCGACACGGTCCGGCAACAGGCCATAGCCATTCGTGTAGAGGCGCAGCTTGGTCTTGGGCAGGCGCTGGTGAATCATCTCCAGCCGCGCAAGAATCTTGGGGTCCGAGAAAGGATCGCCCTGTAGGAAGGGCTCGATGGCCGGCAGCGGAAACTCGCGGCATTGCTCGATGATGCTTTCAAACAGCTCATCCGTCATGTGCCTCTTGCCGCGCTTGAGCGTATCGTTTGGGCAAAAGACGCACTTTGCGCTACAAAAGCTGGTGGTTTCGACGGCGACGAGCCGGGGGAACAACGCGGGGTTCATCGAAGAACTTGGATGCTCCTCCGGCCAGATGGTTTCGGCCAGAACCAAGAGATCCTATGGGTCGTCGAGCACCATGAAGGCGAACAGTGAATACCCGTTCTGGTTGCCCCTTTGCGTCCCATTCATGCGCACATAGCGGGCGGTGGTCTTGGCAAAGGTAACGTCGGTGACGGAATACGACGCCCCGGTGGTCGTGCTGTAGACATCCGTCCAGGTTGTGGAATCGGTTGACGTTTGAATCTTGAAGGCCTTGCCGTAGTCCGTGTACCACTTCAGGACAACGCGATCGATTTCCACGGCAGAGCCCAGGTCCACCATGATCCATTGCGGGTCGGCGGCCGCGCTCTCCCAGCGGAAATTGGTATAGGTCTGATAGGTGGTGGCCGTCGTTACGCCCGCGGCAACATTGGTGCCGGTCTGCGAGGATGCGGTCGCCGTCTTGCCGAGTGCGAGGTCGCGTGTCGCACGATCGAACTCCCTCCAGATGCCAGCGCCCGCGTTCAAGTCCCAATCCTGATAATAATTCATGCTCGGCATGAGGCCGGCGGTGCCGAATTCGTAGGGCAGCCACAAGTAGTCGCCCTGGAAACCAGCCGTCGGTATCCAGCGGTCGCCGTCGAACATGTAGAAGGTCCCTTGTGTGCCCGCGAACGGGAAGACGAAATCGCACTGCGTTTCGAAGGTCACGGTCGAGCCGGGCGTGCTCATGATGGTTTCGCCAGACCAGGGGCCAGTCAGGTCGGTTGCCGTATAGTACCGAGTGGGCGATGGCTGAATGCCATTGGTTTCGGAAACCCCATAGTAGTAGATCCCGTCGCGCTTAAAAATATGGGGAGCTTCCCGGCTAGGGATATTCCAATAGAACATGCGCTTGTTCAGCGTCAAATAATCCGCGGACATTTGGTAAATGCCATGCTCTCGATTGGGACCTGTCTCCCACGAAACATAGGCCAGATAGGCTTGCCCGTCGTCATCCTGAAACATCGACATGTCGCCGATGAAGACGTTGTCGACAAGAGTTTGGCTGAGAAACGTGAATTTCCCGTCGGGAGTCGAACCGGTGGCGATGCCCAAATAGGCGGAGTTGCCAATGTACTTGAGGAAGATCACATATTGCTTTGTCGTAGCGTTGTATAGGATGTCCATTCTGTTGGCATCGCCCGTGGTGGTGAGCACGATGCCCTTGTAGGTCCAATGGACTAGATCGGGAGACGAATAGCAGGTTTGGTTATGATCGTTCGGAGCTCCGCCATACCAATAGTAAAGGTCACCGAATTTGCGTAAAGCGCCGCTGCGCACGTTGATCAAGTTTCCATCCGTGTCGTACCAGAAGAAGTCGTTGTGGATGGTCACCCAGCCCGTCGTTGCCACACCGCCGTCAATGGCGGTGGTGGCGCCGCCCGAGGCGGTGGGGCCGTCGATGGTCGTGCCACCGGCAGATGCGGTGGTG
>Ga0265314_10001183_pt1 | contig 29975 bp, 28 predicted proteins | sample 4126metaG_FD_203106 | JGI IMG/M metagenome (GOLD analysis project Ga0265314, IMG submission 203106) | Rhizosphere microbial communities from Carex aquatilis grown in University of Washington, Seatle, WA, United States - 4-1-26 metaG | ecosystem: Host-associated > Plants > Roots > Rhizosphere >... | reverse complement strand
CGCGCCGGTCCAGCACGCTGTACTGGATGAAACGCTTGTGCAAATCCAGCCCCATCGTCCAACCCTTGAAACGTGTTCCACGACGCTGTAACTTCTGCATGGGTTCCCCTCCTCGCTGTGCCTGGGATGTTCTTCACCGAACAAACCCGTTTAGCACACAGGAGGGAACCTGTTCACTACATCACCACTACAAAGGCGGGCAAACCATGGGCAGCGAACAGTGCCAATGGCGGCATGGGTCGCCAACAACCGCGACCCATGGCACCCAAATGGCGGATCGAATTCATTTAAGACGCGCGTCCGTGAATTGAAGATCACTGGAAATCTAGAGAACGTGCGGACGAAGGACCGCGCTCGCTTACTTGTGAATCAGGTCGCTGACTTTTCGGACGTGGGCGACTTGCACTTTGACCATGGTGCGGCGGAGCAGGCGCTGCATCTCGCCATCCACATCCACAAATTTTCCATTCATACGGAAGCCCGTCGAAGGCGGCAGGCAGGGGCCCGAGTCGACGACTTCGAAGCTGAGCGGGTTCTTCATTTCGGGATTGAGCGCGGTCAGCGAAAGCTTGATCACGACGCCTTTCGGAAGGCTGAACGCGCATTCCACCTGCGCGCCGCCTTCGCTGATGTCGACGATGGTCATGGGCGCTTCGAAGCGGCTGGGTTCGTTGCAATAATGACGGTAGGCCGCGCGGCGAATTAGCTGGGTGTTGGCGCCTTCCGCGCCGCGGCGCTGGAGCGACGCGCTGACGAGCAGGTTGAGTTCGGGAAAATTGAGCGGCATCGGCGCGAGCGCCACGTTCTGCACGCCGGGCATTTCGCCGCGCGCGTCCGCGCCCAGCACGATGATCGGGATTTCGCGCACGATCTGGTGTAAGCGCAGGTCGGTAAGTGCCTGCGCAAAATTCTGCCGCCGCGCATCCATCAGCACGCACAGCCACTGGCGCTGGCCCCAATTGTCGAGGTCGTTGAGCGAAGTGAAGACCACGTAACGCGCGCCGCCGAGACGCAGGATCTGCGCGAGGCCTGCGGCAAAGCCGTCGGAACTGGACCAGATCAGGATGGGCGCGGCATTCGGAAACATGGTCGCTACCTTTGATCGGCCTGGAGCCGGTAAACGAACGCCAAGACTTCCGCGACGGCTTTGTACAGTTCGGGCGGGATTTCCTGTCCCACGTCCAACGTCACCAGCGCATTGGCCAGCGCGCCTTCTTCTTTCACCGGCACGCCATGTAGCCGCGCGCGTTCTTCAATCTTTTCGGCGATCCGGCCCTTGCCCGCGGCCACGATCACCGGCGCGGCATCCGCTCCGCGGTCGTAGCGTAACGCCACCGCGGCTTTGCGCGGGGGCGGGGTGGGGGCCGAGTCGCTCATGTGGCCGCACCCGCGTGGGCGGACACCACGGCGCGCATTTTCGGATTGGCGAAGCCCGCCGATTCGAGGCGCGCTTCCAGCCCGGTCAGTTTCGCTTGCGCGGCGTCGAGGTACTCGGGCTTTTCAATCGTGATCAGGCCGGCGAGTTCGCTGGGCAGCCAAGCCAGGCGCAGTTCGACGCGGCCGAGAGTTTCGCTGACCAGATTGACCGAAACCGCGAGTGGCTTGCTTTTGGGTTGTGCGTCGGGCGCGCCGCGCTTGCCGTCCGGATTGACGCGGTCGTCCTTGGCCCATTCCAGGCGCAGTTGCGCGGGGACCAATTTACCGCCCATGTCGAGCGGCACGATGCCAGTCCACTGCTGGACATTTGCAGGCGCGGCATTGGGCTGCGCTGCGTTGGCGGAAATGGAATTGGCTGGAGAAGTTGCCGCGGAGATCGCGTTGTTTCGATCGGTCATGCCTGTTGCGACATCGTTGCGGATATTAAAGGCTGACGTTGCGCCGATTACGTTGCGATCTGAGAGCGCTTGTGTGCCGCTTTGTAGGGTTGCAGGCGCTTCGGCGCGAAGCGGATTCTGGCCGGGTGTAGGAATGTTGTTTTGCAGCGCAGATTGTGTTGAGCGCGGCGCATTCGTATTTGAAAGCGTAGGATTATTCTGGGCCGGCGTGAGCTTGTCGGGTGTCTCGGCGTTTTTGAACTGAGTGGCGGATTGCGGTGTAAAGTCCGGCGTCCGCGCGGCTTGAGGCTGCGCGGTGGCGTGTTGCTCGGCGCCCAAGGATGCTTCGATGTGTGCTTCCGGTGGCGCTTCCTGTGCTTGGGCCAACGCGGGCAATTGCTCGGCGAGGGCTTCAACCAGTTGCGCGGCTTCGCCTTGCGTCTGGATTACATCTGCGCCCTGGCTGCGCAAGATCGCATCGCTTTGCGCGGGCAGTGCTTGGTCCGTACGCGGCGCGGTATTGATGATTGTTGACGTGACTTCGCGCGGCGGAGCGCCGAGTTGGGGCCTGAAATTATCGTGTTCGGTCTGCGAAGATACGCTCTGCGCCGGATCGGGCGCGTGGACTTCGGCGACTTCGGGCTGCGTGATCAAGGGCGCGGCGGCCCCTTGGGATTGTAGGTCGACTTTTTCACGGACGACTTGTGCGGTCAGAGTGGCGGTGGCTTGAGCTTGTGAAGTCAATTCGCGTGGCGCGAGAGCCTGATTGGGCTGCGCGGCATTGTTTACTTGAGTCGCAGAACCTTGCGGTGCGTTTGCATTTGTCTGAGCAGGAATTTGAGGTGCAGAATTGTTCAGCGCAGTGGGCGTTTGTTGCGGCGAACTGCGCTGCTCTTGCGGCACATTGGTTTGCGGCTGCTCTTGCGGTTCCTGGATGCTCGCCTGGAGCATTTCGCCGTAGATGAAAGTCTCGAGTGAAGTCGCGGCCTGCGCCGGCGTGGCTTGGGCGAATTCCGCGGACGCGGACTGTACCGAAGGCGACGCCGACGGCGCGGCTTCGTAGGTATCCGAGGCCGGATTGACCGGACCGGGCATCTGCGTCACGGGCTGCGTGGCCGGGGTCGGCGCGGGTGCGAGGGCCTGAATCGCGCGGGTCAGGAATTGCAGAATCGGCTCGGGCAGGTTGGTCCGCGTGGCGCCGGCGACGGCCTGACGCAGAATGGCTTCGGGCGAGAAGGCCGCGTTGTTGGCGACATCGGCGCGCTGCGGCTGGACCTGCGCTTCGACGATGTCCTGAAGTTTGGCTGCGGTGGCGTCGGGCATCTGGATGGGGAGCGTGACGGGGCCGAGCGCGCTTTGCAGGTTCACCAGACTCGCGGGGTGTTCCGGCGGGAGTTGTTCGGCCACGCGCAGGACCGTGCTGAAGACGTCTTCAGGCCGTTCGGGCAGGTCCTGGCCGGGCGGTGAGACTTCATCGGCGGGCGGCGGCGCCTGCGGCGTCTGGGCATCGGGAACGATTTGCGCGGGCGTGGGTGCGAGCGCGGCCGCGCCGGTATTTTCCGGGCGCACCGCCTGTTGCGGCAGCATGGAGATGGGTACGAGATCGATCGCGTTCATACGCGTTATCCGCCCGCATCCGAGAAGATCCGGTACTCTTCGATGTGCTGTGACGTTTCCTGAACCATGTCTTCGGCGACGTCGTCGGTCTGGGCTTCGACTTCTTCCTTGGCTTCCGCGTCTTCATCTTCTTCGGAAACTTCGGCGATCGCGTGGCCGCGCTGGAGGTACGCGCGCAGGCGCAAGAGCGCGCGGCTTTGCAACTGTGAGACGCGCGATTCGGTGACTTCCATCGCCGCCGCGATTTCCTTCAGCATCAGGCCTTTGTGGTAGTAGAGCACGAGGATCGCGCGTTCGCGGTCGGGCAGCGTCTCGAGGCCCTCGACGAGCTGCTTTTTGGTTTCGTCGCGCGCCATTTTGGTAAGCGGATCGTCGCGCAGCGTGCGGTTGGCAGGGAGCTGCTCCGCCAGCGAGCGCGACCAGGCGGATTCCGACATCCCCGGCGCGCCGTCGAGCGACAAGGTTTGCGAATGCCCGGCCTGGCGTTCCAGTTCGTGCAGACTGTCGAGGCCGACGCCCAGCTCGGAGGCGAGCTCCGTTTCGTCGGGCTGGCGGCCGTGCTTGTTGAGGAAAGAGTTGTTGGCGCGGGCGATTTTTCGGGTCGCGGTGCGCGAAGAGCGCGGGACGCCGTCGAGCGTGCGCACGCGGTCCATCATCGCGCCCCAGACGCGGCGGCGCGCATAGGCGCCAAAGGTGACGCCCTGGGCGGTCTCGAAATGCGTGATCGCGGAGAGCAAGCCGATCACGCCCTCAGAGTACAATTCCTGGCGGTCGATGTGCCGGGGCAGGTTGGCGCCCAGCCGGCCGAGCTCCGCTTTGACCAGCGGCAGGTAGCGTTCGACCAGTTCCTCCTGCGCCGCGCGATCCTTGGGATCGACGCGCAGGCGCGCCCACAGCGGCTCGTCTTCGGGCGGGATGGGCGGAAGTTGGGGGGCCTGCTCCACAGTCATGACCTCGTGTGTGCCGGGCCCGAAATTTTCGGGGCCGGGGAACGCGCACTACAAACTCAGGCGGCCTTCGCGGGACTCGGGGCCTTGACCGAAACGGTGGACTTCGCCGCAACGACGCTCGGCGCCGGGACCGCGGCCGTGCTGCGGTTGGGCGGTGCGGCCCCATTGGCCGAGGTCCCGCCCGCGGGCTTCGAATCTTTGCCGGCCGTTACGGGCGCCGGGGCTTCCACCGGATTGGGAATTTCCGGACGCAGCATGCGTGTCAGCGGCTTGAGCAGCGTCGCGCCGCAGATCCCGCAGACGGCGGCGGCGATGAAAGCGCGGATCAGCGCCGCGCCCCACGAGCAGCCGTTGGCCACGGAGAATGCCAGTGCGCAGACGGCTGCCAGAGCCGCGAAGACGAAGACCCAGCGCGCCAGCACCATGCCGGTCAGCGTGCCAAGTTGCTGGCGCAGCTTCTCGCGCTCGGCATTGGCCTTGGCCTGGGAACGTGTCTCGAGTCCGCTCACGAGCGCGGCTCCTCACCGTTGATGTTGAGCCACTTCTTGATGCGGTTGGGCCACTGGAATTCGACGGCCGGCGGCGCGGCGACGGCTTCGCGCGGCGCGCCGATCTGCCGGGCCAGCAGGCGGATATGCCGCGAAGCCGCGGAGAGCGGATCGCTGAGCATGAAGGTCTTCTGCCGGCGCACCGCCAGCGGGACGCGTTCATCCCACGGCAGGAAGCCCAGGCTCGGAATCGGAAAGCCGAGGAAGCGCTGCGTGATCGCGGAGACCGCTTCGGCCGTGCGGCGGCCTTCTTCGGCATCCTGCGCCATGTTTACCAGGAGGGCCTGCTTCAGTTCGGGGCGCTCCATCGAGGCCACCTTCACCAGCGCGTACGCGTCGGTCACGGACGTCGGTTCAGGGGTGGTGATGACGACCAATTCGTCGGCCAGTTCAATGAAGCGCCGGGCGCCGACGCCCACGCCGGAAGGCGCATCGATCAGCACGGTGTCGTATTCGTGGGCCAGCGCGCCGAGAGCCTGCAGGATCGCGAGCGAATGTTCGCGCGGCAGATCGGCCAGGTGCGGCAGACCGGAACTCGCAGGCAGGACTTCAATGCCCGCCGGGCCGGTCAGGACGATGTCTTTCAGCGTATGGGAGCGTTCCAGCACGTGGCGCAGGTTCCACTGCGGCGTGAGGCCGAGGAGAATATCGAGGTTGGCGAGGCCCAGATCCGCGTCGAGCACCAGCACGCGCTGGCCTTCGGAGGCCAGTGCCACCGCGAGATTCGCGCAGACCACTGTCTTGCCCACGCCGCCTTTGCCGCTGGCGACCAGATAGATGCGTGGGTTTCGTTCCCGGCTTTCCATGCGTGTGCCTCGCTTGTGCTTTCCCACCCACACCAACCAGAAAAGTTCGTTTCGTTACGCCGGGACCTGCAAATCTTCCGGAACGCGCGTGCCTGTGCCGAGGTACGACAGCGACAGGCCTGAATGGCGCACGGCCTCCATGACATTTTCCGCGCTGCGGCAGCGGTCCAGATTCGTCAGCAGGATCCGGTCGAGCCCCAACGGTGCGAATTCGCGCAGCGTTGAGGGAACTTGCGACGCTGGCGTGTCCGCGCGCAGGACCAGATGCACTTGTGGTTCGTGTCCTTGTTGGCGCAGCAGGTCGATTACCACGCTCAGCCTCCCGCCGTTGCCCGCCGGCAGACCCGGCGTGTCGATCACCACCGGACCTCGCGCGCTCCAGGTCGTCAATGCTTTGAGCAAATCGGGGGCCGTACGGGTGGCGATCATCGGCAGGCCCAGCGTGCGCGCGTAACTGCCGAGCGTGCCGGAGGCTGTGAGCGAATCGGCTTCGATGGCCAGGAGCGCCACCGGGCGTTGCGCCTGCGCGCCGAGATATGCGGCAAGTTTTGCCGCCGAGGCCGTCTTCCCATGGCCTTTCGGACCGGCAAGCAACACCAGCTTGGGTAGCGTTTCGGGATGTTCCGAGGGAATTTGCAGCGGCCGGTACGCGTCCATGGGCTGCGCGGGGAGCGAACGTGGCGCTTCGGGCTGCACCAGGGTGCGGGCTTCCGGATCGAAGGCCGCGGTGCCTTCCAGCAGGCCCGGGCAGTCCTGGCCCTCATCCGCGGGCAGGCGTCGCACCGAGAGCAGCACCGCGTGCGGGCTCAGCTCGTTCTTTACGAGCTCGAGCAGCTCCGGCATGTCCGCCGCTTGAAATGTTTTCACGTGCATGGATCCAACCTCCGTCCCTGGAGCCCTACTTTACGCCGGCCACCGCGGGCTGCGGAATCTGCGCCTGCGCTGGTTTGTTGAAAAGTCCGCCGCCTTCATCGCCCAGCACGTCGGCGCGCACCTGGCCGCCGATTTCAAGTTGCGTGCCGTTCGGAATTTCGAGATACGAGAGCACCGGCAGCTTGGGCAGGCTGCGTTCCAGAAGTCTGCGCACGTGCGGGCGCAGGTTGCCGGAGCACAGCAGCGCGGTCTGCTTGCGGTTGGGCGCGCCGCACAGTTCTTCAATGGCCTTGAGCAGGCGCGGCACCTGGAATGGCGAGAGCACCAGCGTGGGCCCGTGTTCGGTCATGACCAGCGACTTGAGCATGCGCGATTCCAGGGCTGGCTCGAGGGCAATGGCGGTCAGGCGGCCCGGCGGTTCTTCCAAGCCGCGCACGAAACTCGGAGAGAGCGCGACGCGCACGCGCTCAATCAAGCTTTCCACCGGTTCAGGCTTGCCGCCGGTGTCGCCAAGGGTTTCCAGGATCGTGGTCATGTCGCGCACCGGGATGCGTTCGCGCAGCAGCGCCTGCAACACGCGGTGCAGCATCGGCAGCCCGATCTGGTTCGGCACGACGTCCTTCACGATGGCCGGGTCGGATTCTTTCACGCGGTCGACCAGGTTCTGCACGTCCTGGCGCGAGAGCAGGTCGGCGGCGTGCGTGCGCAGGACTTCGTGAATGTGCGTCGAGAGCACCGAGGCCGCGTCGACGACCGTGTAGCCGAAGGCTTCGGCGCGGCCGCGCGTTTCGGGCGTGATCCAGACCGCGGGCAGGCCGAACGCGGGGTCGCGGGCCGGGTTGCCCTGCAGGCCGGGGCGCGCACCACCCGGATCGATGGCCATGAGGCGCTCGGGTGCCAATTCGCCTTCGCCCGCCGGCGCGCCGCGCAGCCGGATGCGGTACTTGCGCGAGCCCAGGTGCAAATTGTCTCTCACGCGCACGGGTGGCAGCACAATGCCCAGTTCGGAGGCCAGGCGCTTTCTGATCTGCGAGATGCGCGCGAGCAGATCGCCCGGGCCGCCGGCCTGCGCCAGCGGTACCAGCGCCGCGCCGACTTCCAGTTCCACGGCTTCGACTTTGAGCAGCGGTTCGACGCCTTCGGGATCGCGTTCGTTCTTGGCGCCGCCTGCCGCACCCTTGGCTCCCTTGCCGCCGGGGACCGGCGCGGGCTGGGCTTCGGCTTCCGCACCCTTGGCCCGCGAGACCATTCCCGCGACGACGAAGAGCAGGATCGAGAAGGAAGCGAAGGGCAGCGTGGGCATGCCCGGCAGGAGCGCGAAGATCATCAGGAAGGTCGCGGTGATTTGGAGCGGGCGGGCCTTCAGCAGGAACTGGCGGCTCAGGTCCGAGCCCAGGTTCAGTTCGGACGCGCCGCGCGTGACCAGAATGCCGGAGGCCGTCGAGACCAGCAGCGCGGGAATCTGCGTGACCAGGCCGTCACCGATGGTCAAAAGCGTGTAGCGCTTTAGCGCGTCAGTCAGGGCCATGTCTTTCTGAAGCATCCCAATGGCTAGGCCGCCGAGGATGTTGATCGCGGTGATTAGCAGGGCCGCGATGGCATCGCCGCGCACGAATTTGCTCGCGCCGTCCATGGAGCCGAAGAAGGAGGCTTCACGTTCGATTTTGTTGCGGCGCTGGCGCGCCTGGCTTTCATCGATCAGGCCGGCGTTCAAGTCGGCGTCGATGGCCATCTGCTTGCCGGGCATGGCGTCCAAGGTGAAGCGCGCGGCGACTTCCGAGACGCGCCCCGCGCCCTTAGTGATGACCACGAACTGGATCGCCACGAGGATCAGGAAGATCGCGAAGCCGACGATGTAATTGCCGCCCACGACAAAGTCGCCGAAGGCGTGAATCACTTTGCCCGCATCGCCGTTCAACAGAATCAAGCGTGCGCTGGCCACGTTGAGCGAGAGGCGGAAAAGCGTGATGAACAAAAGCATCGGCGGGAACCCGGAGAATTCGAGGGCTTCGTTGCAGTAGAGGGTGCCGACGAGAATCGCGAGCGAGAGCGCCAGTTGCATGCACAGCAGCATGTCGAGCATCGCGGACGGAATTGGCAGCACCAGCACCACGATCACGCCCACGACGCCAAAGGCCAGGCCCACGTCGGCGAAGCGCGCGATACTGGCCAGCGCACCGGGTCCGGACGGCAGGGCCATAGGTTTGGTGCTCACGCTTTACCTCCTGCGGGCAGCGCCAGGACCGACATGGGCGCCTGCGCCACGGGCTTCGTTTTTTTGCGCATGATGAAGGCCAGAATCTGGGCGACCGCGCGGTAGAAGTCGGCGGGGATCTCGCGGCCAACGTCGGCCAGCTTGAGCAGCGCGCGCGCCAACGGCGGTTCTTCAATCACCGGGATGTCGTGTTCGCGAGCAATGGCTTTGATGCGCTGCGCGACCAGTTCCTTGCCTTTGGCCAGCACGACGGGCGCGCCGCCGAGCATGGGGTCGTAATACAGCGCGACCGCGACGTGCGTCGGGTTGGTGATCACGACCGTGGCTTTGGGAACGTCCTGCATCATGCGCCGCGTGGCGTTGGCGCGCTGGATCGCGCGGACGCGCTGCTTGATGTGCGGATCGCCTTCCTGCGATTTGTGCTCTTCCTTGATCTCCTGCCGGCTCATGCGCAGGCTCTTTTCGAGCTTCCACCAGTTGAAGAGGTAGTCGACCGCGCCGATCACCAGCAGCACCATGGCCGCGCGCCAGGCCAGCGAAGAGAGCTGCGCGCCGGCGGCCGGGAGGATTTCTTCCGCGCGCAGGTTCGAGTACTCCGGAAAGCTGTGGCCCTGTGCCCGGAACCACAGGAACGCAATCGCGGTAACGGCCAGCATCTTGGCGCAGCCGACCAGGAAGTTGCCCAGGCCTTCCAGCGAAAAGAGCCGGCCCAGGCCGGTCATCGGGTTGATGCGTTCGGGCTTGAGCGCGAGCAGGTCGAAGTTGAACATCCAGCCGACCTGCAGAAAGCCCGTCGCCACGCCTACCAGCATCGCGGTGCCGACAATCGCCGCCAAACCCAGCGCCGTGGCGAGCACGCCCTGCACGAGCAGCACCTGCAGCGCGCCGGCGGAAAGTTCGTGGTGCGGGAGTTCGCGAATCGAGACCGCGATCAGGTCGCGCAGCGAAGCGCCCAGATGCGGCGCAATCGCGGAGAGTGCCGCGAGCACGCCCGAGAGGCTCAGCGCGGTCGCGAGGTCTTGCGACTTCGCGACGCGGCCTTCTTTCCGCGCTTCCTCGCGTTTGTGCGGGGTGGCGGACTCGGTGCGCTCCTGTTCGTTTTCTTCGGCCATGATCCGCTTCCGTTATGGCGCCATGACGCGCAGGGATTCCTGCGCGTAGCGCGCGCCTTCACGCAATCCGACCACCAGCGCCTGGCGAATCGCCGGCCCGCTTACCGCGATCAGCACCAGCCCGCCCAGCAACGTGACGGGAAAACTCAGCGAGAACACATTGGCTTGCGGGAATGCCTTCGAGATCAGTGCCAGGCTCACCGCCAGCAGAAAGCCCGGAATGATGAAGGGCGCCGCCAGGCGCAGGCCCGACAGCACCACGTAGCCCGTTTGCGAAGCGAAGCCTTCAAGCGAACCCACCGAAACGATGGTCTTGCCCAGCGGCGCGGCTTCGTAGCTCAGGCGCAGCGCGCGCAGGACTTCAAGGTGCCCGTCGAGGCCCATAAAGAGGGCGATAAAGAGCATCGCGAAGAGCGATTCGGTGATCACCGCACTGGTGTTGAAGTTCGGATCGACGATCGAGGCCGCCCCCAGACCCATTTGCAGGCCGACCAGTTCGCCCGCGACGCTGACGGCTTCCATCGCCCAGCGGAAGGAGAAGCCGATCACCAGGCCAATGATGAAATCGGAAGCCAACGCCAGCGGCAGGCTGCCTTCGAGCCGCGTGTTCTGGCCCGCGGCGCGGAGGCCCGCGGTCATCACGCCCGCGATCCCCACGGCCAGCACAATCTTGACGCGCGGCGAAATGCTGTTCGACGAAAAGCCGGGCGAGACCAGCACCACGCCGCTGACGCGGGTGAGGACCAGCAGGAAGGGTTCGACCCAGGTCAGATCGAGCTTCACCGGGAGACGCCTCCGACCATTTCCAGCACCTGGACCATGAAGCCGACCATTTCCTGCACGGCCCACGGCAACGCGAGCCAGCCGATGATCCCGAGCGCCGCGACTTTCGGCACGAAGGCCAGCGTGCTTTCGTTCACCTGCGTCAGCGCCTGAAAGAGGCTCACGATCAGGCCGATGACCAGGGTCACGATCAGCGCCGGCGCGGCGAGCTTGAGAGTGACCACTGCCGCCATGTTGAAGAGGTGAATCAGGACCGCGCTATCCATGGCTAGCCGCCTCCGAAGGACGCGACGAGCGACTGAACCAGGAGGCGCCAGCCGTCGGCCAGCACGAACAGCAGCAGCTTGAGCGGGAGCGAGATCATCGCCGGCGGCAGCATCACCATGCCCAGCGACATCAGGATCGAAGCCACCACCAGGTCGATCACAATGAAGGGCAGGAACAGCAGAAAGCCCATCTGGAACGCGGTACGCAGTTCACTGATCATGAAGGCAGGCACCAGCGTGGTAGTGGGGATCTCGTCGAAATTCTCGGGGCGTTCCTTACCGGACATTTCGATGAACAGGGCCAGGTCCTTCTTGCGCGTCTGCTTGCCCATGAATTCGCGCAGGGGCTTGAGCGCTTTCTCCATGGCCTGCTCCTGCGTGATCTCGCCCTTCTGCATGGGCTGGTAAGCCTCGTGCTGAATGCGTTCCCACACCGGCGTCATGATGAACATGGTCAGGAACAGCGAGAGGCCCAGAATCACCGTGTTTGGCGGCGTGGACTGCGTGGAGAGCGCGTGGCGCAGGAAGGAGAGCACAATCACGATGCGCGTGAAGGACGTCATCATCACCAGCAGCGCCGGGGCGATGGACAACAGCGTCATCATCACCAGTGTTTTGATCGAGGTGCTGACGGTCTGCTTCTTGCCGTCGGCTTCGGTCACTTCGACTTCAAATTTGGGCGTGCGGTCCTGCTCGGGGGCGGCTTCTTCACCGCGGACGCTGCCCGCGCCGGAGAAGCATCCAAGCAGCAGGAGCGCGAAGAGCGCGCGGCGGGGGAGGGAAGGGGTCACGGAAGGTTCCTTTGGGTGCGCGCCGGACTAACCACGCACCATCACGCCGGGCCACTTGTTCGTCTCGGCGCGGCGCGGCGGAGTCGTGCCGCGGGGCTCGACGCCGCGCGGGTCCGCGCTGATGCCCAGGAGCGCATCAAAGGAGAGTTCCTCTTCTTCGGCCGGGGCGGGGGCTTCACGCCGGGCCGGAGCGGCTGCGGGGGCCAGGGCTTCAGTCAGCGCCGCGTTATTTTGAGCACCGGTGGGGAGCGAAGTCACCAGGCGCACGTCCTGCGCGGTCACGGCAATCACCAGTTGGCGGCCGCCTGCGCGGACCATCAGGAGTTCGCGCTTGGGGCCCAGCGCCAGGCGCTGTAATACTTCCATCTGTGGCGCCGCGGCTTTGGCCTTGGTGCCCCCTTTTGCGTAGCGGCGAGCCAGGAGCCACGTCCCGCCCAGTAAACCGAGCAGGAAGATTGCACCGCCCGCCGCGCGCAAGGGGTTCCACGCGTCTTCCGTCGTTGCTGTCGTTTTTGTCGCTAAAGTCGCGCTCTTATCGGTCGATTTATTCTTGGCGGCACCCAGGACCATGTCGTCGCCGTTTTCCTGGGCTCGAACCGCACCCGTGGCGCACGCCAGCGTCAGCGCGACGGTGCAGGTCAGGTATTTCGTATCCATAGGGTCATCCTCCGCGTGCTCATGAAAGCAAGCGTGGGGCCATCGTGTTCAGTTGTGCGAGAAGTGCCGGAAACTATGTGCTGTTCGGCAGTTACTGCCGAACTTTTTTTATGCCCGAAGTTTGGGTTGAGTTAACGGGTGCCAGCTTGCAACGTGAACTGTGGCGAGGAAGTTATCGAAGTTGCTGATGTGAAGTGTCTAACGCATTTGCACGAGTAGGCCGCGTGTTCCGCTGGCACTCAATATTGCGCTACCAAATGGCTTGAATGCCAATCTACCGCAACGACTGTATCCGTTGCCGCGGGTCCAGAATGTTCGTCACGCGCAGCCCGAAGCTATCGTTGATCACCACCACTTCGCCGATCGCCACGGGCTTGTCGTTCACGAGCAGTTCCACCGGCTCGCCGGCTCGCCGGTCGAGTTCCAGGATCGAGCCCGCGCCCAGCTTGAGCAGTTCGCCGATGGGGATCGACGTCCGCCCCAGTTGCACCGCCGCCGTAACCTGAATGTCGAGAACCTTATCCAGGTTCCAGGGCTGGTCGCGCGTCTCGCTGCCTTCGATCGCGCTCAATTCCACAGGATGCACGTCCACGTTGTTCTCTTGGGCGCTTTCGGCCCCGGCGCCCGGCGCGGCCAGCGCCGCGCGGTTCTTGCGCTTCTCGGAGAAGCTCAGCACCTTCTGGTTCAGCTCGGCCAGGTTGAGCGGCTTCTGGAGCACGTCGATCGCGCCCAGGCGCATGGCTTCCATCGCGGTGTCCAGCGTCGCATGCCCGGTGATCAGCATCACGCCCATCGTGGGGTGCTTTTGGAGCACGGCCTTGAGGAGGTCGATGCCTGTCTGCCCTTCCATGCGCAGATCCGTCAGAACGAGGTCGATGGGCTGTGCGTCGATGGTCTTCAGCGCGGCCTCGGCGCCATCGGCTTCGAAAACCGTGTGGCCGGCGTTCTCCAAACCCTGCTTGAGGAGAGTGCGCATGGCCGGTTCATCGTCCACCACGAGCAGTTTGAGCGTGTTCATGGAAAGCTCCGTTGATCTCTAGAGTTTCTTTTCAATCGCGAAGGCCATTTTGTCGCCGTGTTTCCCGAGGAAGCCCTGGAAGCGTGGGCGTTTGCCCACGCTCAGGCTCATCCCGTCGAAGACCGGATGGTCGAGCAGCAGGATGTCGCCTTCGCGCAGCGCCAGCACTTCGCGCACGGTGAGCTTCACCTGGCCCAACTCCGCGGAGGCTTCCACCGGCACGCCTTCGAGGGCCTGCTTCATCGATTCGCGGAACTGCGCCAGATGCGGTTCGGATTCGTCCGTGCCCGGCTCGATGGCTCCGGCCAGCTCGGCGACGTTATCCAGAATGGCGTAGGGGTACGCGACTTGGATCAGGCCGGTCACGTCCTTGACCTTCACTTCCCAGGTCGCAATGACCAGCCGGTCGCGCGGCAACACCAGCCGCGCCATTTCGGGATCGGAGATCGCCTCCTGCACGGGGAACGCGCAGGGCATGACCTGCTCCCACGCGCCGGAGAGTTCCTTAAGCACCGTCGCACAAGTGTCGTCGATGCAGCGCTGCTCGATCTCGGTGAAGGGCCGTTGCATCGCGTACGCCGAACCAAGCCCGCCCAGTAGCCGGTCCACCGCGACCCATCCGATCATCGGATGCACGACCAGCAGCCCGCGCCCGCCCATCTCTTCGACGCCCAGCGTCAAAAGCGTGCAGGGCTTGGGCAGCGCTTCGCGCAGTTCCTGGAACGTCACGATCTCGATGCGCGTGGCCTTGGCGTCCGCGGAAATGCCGAGCAGCAGTGAAATGGAGCGCGCCAAGCGGCGCGCGAAGTCCTCGTGGATCCCGCCGATCAGCTTGCGGTGGGCCGCCGAGAGCGAGCCCTGGCTCAGGAAATCGTAGGGCTTTGCGCTCGAGGGCTTGCCGTCGGGCCCCAGCGGGCCCGCGCCCTTCGCCGCCGGCTCGCCTTGCGTTACGGCTTCGAGCAGCGCGTCGATTTCCGCCTGATTCAGGATGCCGGCCACGGGTGGCTCCTACTGAATGAAGAATTCGTTGAAGTAAACCTTCGTGATCACGCCCGACTCGAGCAGTTCGTTGGTCGCGAGAATGATGTCGGTCTTGAGCTTGTTCTTGCCCGACGCGTTGTCGATGTCTTCGATGCGCACGTCGCCGAGTTTTTCGATCAGCATGTCGGCCAGTTGCACGGAGATCGTGTCGAGTTCCTTGGCCACTTCCTCGTTGCTCGTCTCCATGCCGATGGTCACGCGCAGGTAGCGCGTGCCGTGCGACTTGGTCAGCGCCGCGGTGATCGGCTTGAGCATCACCAGTTTGCCTTTGCCCTTGTCCTTGGGGCCGTCCTTGCCTTCTTTGCCGCCGCCTTCCTTGCCTTCTTCTGCAGTGACTTCGTGGCTCTTGCCTTTGGCCAGGAACATGTAGCCGCCCAGTCCGCCGCCGCCGAGCACGAGGCCGATGACCAGAATCAGGATCAGTTTCTTTTTGCCGCCGCCTTTGGCGGGTGCGCCGTGGCCGCCTGCGGCGGCGGGTTTCTCTTCTTTGGCTGGTGCGGACATGCAGGGCCTCCGATGCAACAGAACCCAAGTTCGGCAGACTTTGCCGGGGGCTCGAGTTCTTGAAATTCGGAATGCGCAAATCAGGGGCCGAAGTGCGCGCTGTGCGGTCTATATTGTAATTGTAGGAAGGATAAGGGCTTGCTGTTGGTTTCTAAGACCCAGGATGCGTTTTGCCCACCTGGAAGTTCGGACCTGCAACATCTGCCGCCCGTAGCCGCTCCGGGTCGCCCCATTATACAATAGGAAGCATGCCGTTGGCCTTGCTCATCGCACAAGCTTGCGCGCCGTGGTCTTGGTGGCACTGGCTGCGGCGTATGCAGCCAGTGGCCGTTCGCCGTTGGTGGTGACGCGGCAAAAGCGTGTTCTCGTCGTCCGAGTGCCACGGGTCAGCCCATCTGTCGCGGGCTGTCCCGTGCGGAGTTACGACGCGCGTTTTGGATTGAAAATGTCGCTGGCCCAATCGGCGCTCGGTGTGCGCCGTTCGGCGCTCCCCAATTCGCGAATGTGCGTCCTTAAATGGATTCGATCCGCCGTCCGGGTGCCACACCACGAAGTGGTGTGATAAAAGTAGTACATATAATCCAGTGAAAGCTTTACCATCGGCGGCACACCACTTCGTGGCGTGGCACCCAACACCACGACGGTCTGAATCCAACCCAGCACGCGCATCGAGTCTGTCGCAGCCGAAGGCCGCGGTGTCGTTCAGCCTGCTTCAGCAGGCTTCGAGAAGTTGTTTGCCACCACCTTTAGGTGGTGGGCCAGAGCCATTAAGATAGAAAAACCTCTCGCTGTGGCCGTCGGGCAAGCTCGAGCGAAAGCCGAGCGCCGTTGTCTTTCGCTCCCACCATTGCAACCCCGGTATGGTTCCACGCGCGAAAGCTGGTAAAAATTCCAGCATGTTGCTGCGCGCCTGGTGCTGCGTCCTGCTGTTGGCGACCGCGTTACGCGCGTGCGCCGAAGAGCCCGCGCACGCCTGGCCGCTGTGGGACGGCAAAGAAACCACCGCCGAGTACGCCCAGCGCGTCAACTTGCCGCCGACCAAGACGCTCGACTTGGGCAACGGCGTAACGTTGGAACTCGTGCTGATCCCCGCCGGTCAATTCATCATGGGCACGCCGGAACCGGAGCCGGTGGATGAAGACGCATTCCGCAAGCGCATCGTTGTCGGGCAAGCCCTGTTGGCGGCAGGCGCGGGGACGCTTCTGGTCATGCTGGCGGTGGTGGTTATTCAGGCTGTTCGGCGCAAGGGCTGGCCACAGGTCTCGCTGAGGCGACTGCTTTTGCTGACCGCCGTGGCGGGCATGGGCCTGTATGGCGGCATCCACTGGCGGCAGGCCGCGCAAGATTTGCGGCAAGGGCAGTTCGAGTTTTTAATGGCCGAGGTTCGCTATTGGGATGCATCTGTGAGTGAAAAGCCTGCTCACCCCGTAACACTGACCAAGCCCTTTTACATGGGTAAGTACGAAGCCACCCAAGCGCAGTATCTTCAAATCCTAGGACACAATCCCAGCCGATTCCAAGGGCCGACTAATCCCGTCGAATTTGTAACCTGGGAGGACGCGAGCGAGTTCTGCAAGCAGGCTAGCGTCGCCTCGAAGGAGACGGTACGGCTGCCCACCGAAGCCGAATGGGAGTACGCCTGTCGGGCGGGAACACAGACCGTTTATTCGTCAGGAGATCAGGCGGCCGATCTGGACCGAGTCGCTTGGCACCACGGCAACAGTAAGCGCTCAACGCATCCCGTGGGGGAGAAAGCGCCCAATGGTTTTGGACTTTATGATATGCACGGCAATTTGTGGGAATGGTGCTCGGACTGGTATGCAGACACCTATTACGCGACAAGTCCTAGCGACGATCCGCAGGGGCCAGCCATCGGGAAAGAGCGGGTAGTCCGAGGCGGTTCCTGGAGTAATCCTCCACGCGCTTGTCGCGCTGCGTACCGACTTTGCGGCTATCCTGAGATGCATGACAGCGCAGTCGGTTTCCGGGTGGTGGTTGAGGTGTCGTCCCGCGCCCCCTAACCCGACCCTGGCACACCCCGTGGTACACGCGCTCAATCCCTTGTGGTGCCTCCAGAAACCAGCCCTACATCTTGTGCTGAAAATTTCGGGCCTGGCCCATTGATTTTCCAGCCTCGATATGGTTATTTAAGTACTGGATTCCGTGCTGATATCCTTGCGGCTTTTGCCCGACCGGTCGGACTCCAATCAAAGGAACATCCCTTCAACTAAATAATCTCCAGCCCGTGCTCACGCACGGCCCTTGGCCGTTGGCGGCACCTGCCCGGCGCTGCCGTTTTTGCGTCCGCCGGCCCCAACGCCCACAAGCTTGCCGATAGGCGCGCTGCTGCTTGCTCTATCCGCCCGCAACCGTGTTGCGCGGCGGGCCGTGAATTTTTGTCAAAAAATAATGGAGAAATGCTGCCCATGTCCGTAACCAACGACTGTCCCACCGCCGCCCACCTCGCGCGGGCCGCGAGACGGGAACACCCCGGCCACTCGACCGGGCTCTTCGACGATTTGAAGCGCTTCGCGCGCTACCGTCCCGAAGCGCCACCGCCGCCCGAAACCGAAGCCGAACTCGATCAGGAAGCCGCCGTGCGCGGCCTCGACAAGAAGGAAGTCGAAGACCTGCGCGTGGCCTGGGCGACGCGGCTCACGCTGCGCGATCTGGCCGCGCAGACGCGCAAGCGCTTTGAGCTGCGCCGCGCCGGCCAGTCCGGCCCGCGCCTGGGCGTGGGGAAAATCTGCGAGCCGCTCAATCCGGATGCGCTCGCGGGACTCGGCGCACTCTGGGAGCCGTCGTTCCAACTCGCGGAACGGCATGGCCTGCCCGAAGCGCGCCTCAACCGCGTCTGCAAAATGTACCTGGGCCTGACCGCGCGCGAAGCCTGGGACGCCTACCGCATCCGCTATGGCGCGTTCCTCGACGAGTTTCGCTACCGCCTCGATCTGGAACTCTACGAATGCATGCGCAACCATGACGGGGAGGTGGAATTTGGCGCACCCAACGTCCGCGGCTGGATTCAACGCTTGCAAGCCGCGCGCCGGGACACCGGTCTCGACCGGACGTCCTGGGCGGTCAGTTTTGGTTTTCGGAACCATGCGCGCCTGCACCACGCCCTGGTGGCGGTGCGCGGCTGTTCGGCCGCGGTGCTCGAACGCCGCTTGTTGGAAGGCGCGGGCAAGACCCTGCTCATGATCGTGCGGCTTGAAGAGCCGTATATTCCGACGGCGGAGCCTTCGGCGCGCACGCGGGCGATCCTGCGTCCGGATTTGCCCCATGCGGAAAAGGTGCTGACGGAAAACCTGGCCGTCCCCAAGGCCGGGCACATCAGTATGGCCATGCTGGCGCGGGTGGAGCCGTACGACACCTTCGCCCAATCGGCGCAGGTCTCGTCGTCCGAAATTCCCGCCAAATTCGAAGCGGAAATTCCGGCGCTGGCCGCGCCCGACGCCGGTGCGCCGGTGACGCAGGCCAGTTCCGCGCCAGACGCGCCGCTGCAGGCCAGCCCCGCAGCGCAGGGCTCGGAGCGGGCGGTTCAGCCGGTTCAAGCGCTCAACGAGCGCGCAATTCTTGAAGATTCGGGCGCGTTAATTCAGGCGGCGGTGCACAACGGTGCATCTTTTTACAAGCCTGCCGCTTCAGCGGGCTTAAAGCTCGAAGCAGAAAGTATTAAGGTAGTACATGCAGACCTTGAAGATGTGGCCTTGCCAGTCGCTTTAAAACGCGGCGCCTTGCGCCGTAAACGCCGCTTGAAGAAATTTGGAAGCGTGCAACCCGCGGCGCCGGCGCGCGCAGGACTTCCCGCACCGTAATCCGAGCGTAGAAGCCTGCTTCTTAGTAGCGCTCGGGTTTCCAGTTCTTGTGGCGCACGAGGATCGAGACGCGGCGCGGCGGCGTTTCGCCGTTCTTGGCGGCATACAGCGGGCGCGTGTCGGCGCAGCCGGAGACGCGCGTGATCTGGCCCACGCGGATGCCTTTGCCTTCCAACGCCAGGCGCATCATGTCCGCCAGGGCGGCGCTGCCGAGCCACTTCTGGTCCGCGCCATTGTGAATGCCGGGACCATGGCCTTCGATCTCGATCTTGTTGGTCATGCCGCCGAACTCTTCGCCCAGGATCGAGATCACGCGGTTGATCGCGGGCACAAACTGTTCGGAGTGCTCTTCGAAGAGCGGATGTTGCGGGCGTTCGAGCAATTGTACCAGCAGGCCGTCATCGACGATCTGAATGAAGATCTGATCTTTGATGCGGAGGTACGCCGGGTCCATGCCGATGTTTTCCCAGATCCGGTTGATCGATTCGGCGAAGTGCCGGGCTTCGGCCTTTTCTTCTTCTTCGTTGCGCTCGTTGATCGTGGGGCGCTGGCCGGGTTCTGGAGCTACGAATGCCGCGCCGCCCGAGATCGATTCGGGCGTCTGGCCTTCCGCGCCGGAGGTGGCGCCCTTCGCGGAGGGCTTCTGGTCGAGAATGCTCGGGGGCAGGTCGAGGCGCCCGGTGTTGTTGTCCATCAAGCCGTTGCCGCCGGGCAGGGTGGGGTTGGGCTTGCCTTCGAAATCGACCGGGCGGCGGAAGTAATACGCGACGGCCTGCTTGATCTCCTGGCTCTGGGCCATGATCCACAGCACCATGAAGAGCGCCATCATTGCGGTCATGAAGTCGGCGAAGGCGACCTTCCAGGCGCCGCCGTGGTGGCCGTGGGCGCCGCCTTTCTTCTTTTTGTAGACGATTCTTACGGGCGTCGCGTCGGACATGGCATGCCTCTGGTGCGCTTAGCGCGGAGCTTTGTAGGACTTTTCCGCTTCGGGACCGGTGGGCCGGTCGAACGAGTAGACCGAGCGGCGGGCATATTCAACGGCGGTGCCGGGGGTGGAGCCATTCACAAAGGCGAGCAGGCCGACCTTGATCACTTCGACGTACTTCTCTTCCTCTTTATGGATCTGTTCGAGGGAGGCGATGATCGGGTTGAGCAAACAGTAGGCAAAGAACACGCCCAGCAGCGTGCCGACGAGCGCCGAGGCGACGTGATGGCCGACTTCGCTGGGCGGGCCGTCGATGTGGCCCATGGTGATGATGATGCCGAGTACCGCGCCGACGATCCCGATGCCGGGGAGCGCGTCGCCGGCCTTGGTCATGACGGCGATCGGCATGTGGGACTCGGCCTGGTGTGTTTCCATGGTGGAGTCGAGGAGCGATTCGAGTTCTTCGGGTTGCACGGAGCCGTCGATCATCAGGCGCAGCGCGTCGGTCAGGAATTCGACCGCGTGGTGGTTCTTCTCGACGAGCGGGTACTTCGAGATGATGTCGCTCTTCTTGGGGTCGGCGACGTGGGGTTCCAGCGCGAGCAAGCCCTGCTTTCTGGCCAGCGAGAAGAGCAGGTACATCACGGTCAGAAGTTCGATGTAGGCGCTCTTGGTGATCTTGGAGCCTTTGATCGCGATCAGGATGTTGCCGATGATCTGTTTAAAGATCTTCATGGGCGCGGAGATGATCATCGTGCCGATGGTGGCGCCGAGGATCGTGATGAATTCGGCGGGCTGCATGATCGCGCCGAAGTGCCCGCCGGACATGATGTACCCGACCGAGATGCAGGCGAGAACGAAGATGATTCCGGGAATAACCACTGTGGCATACCTCGGGAGCGGGCCCGGGCGGCGGATGAGGCCGCCCAGGGCGCAGACCTATTCGGTTAACCGCTTAGCGCTTGAGCTGGATCAGGTCCTGCAGCACTTCGTCGGACGTGGTGATGACGCGGGAGTTCGCCTGCAAGCCGCGCTGTGCGCGGATCATGTCGGTGAATTCCTGGCCCATGTCGACGTTGGACATTTCCAGGTAGCCGGCGCGCAGGTTGCCCAGGCCGCCGTTGCCGGGGGCCTTGTAGCCGGTGAAGACGCGGCCCGCGGCGGGCGTTTCGACGAAGTCATTCTTGCCGCTGCGCAGCAGGGCCTGCGGATCCTGGAAGCGGTTTTCGGCGATGTAGCCGACCGGCAGGGTGACGCCGGATTCAAGCTGCATCAGGACGCGTCCGCTGGCTTCGATGGAGAAGCTGACCGCCGGCGAGTTGCGCAGAGGCTGGGCCGGATCCGGATTGGGCGCCCACGTGTTGGTAATCTGGAGGTCTCCGAGCGCCTGGCCGTCGGTCGGCGTGTAGACCGGGTTGACGTCGCCGTACTGGCCGTTGAAGAGTTGCGCGGGCGGCACCTGCACGCCCTGTACCCGGTAGCCGTTGGCGTCGACGAGGTAGTTGTTGGAATCGAGCGCGAGCGCGCCGACGCGGGTGTACGAAGACTGCCCGGTGGCGGGATCGTTGACCGTCAGGAAGCCCTGACCTTCGATCGCGAGGTCGGTCGGGACGCCCGTGGACTGCAGCGCGCCCTGGTCGAAGCGCGGCGTGACCGTGGAGAGGCTCACGCCCAGCCCGATCTGGATGCCGTTGGTGCCCGCGGTCGTCGCGGTGCCCTGCGTCGGCGCCTTCAGCGTCTGCGAGAGCGTGTCCTGGAAGAGCGTGCGGCTGGCCTTGTAGCCCGTGGTGTTGATGTTGGCCAGGTTGTTCGAGACCACGCCAAGCAGTTGCTGGTGGGCCTGAAGCGCCGAGATGGCACTGTAAAGCGACTGAAGCATGGTCCGTCTCCTTTGGCTGGGCCGCCGGTAAAGCGGCGCCGTAGTTTCCCGATTCAGACGATCTTGGTGATGTCCGAGATTCCGATGGTCGCGCCGTTCTGCAGAGCCAGCGACACAGCGCCGGTCTTGTCCACCTGCACGCCACTGACGAGCGACTGGACGTTGGTGTCGCCGTACTGCACCGAATGGCCGATCAATCCGCTCGCCTGCAGGATGCTGCTCTGGTTGGTAAGCGAATTCATCTTGCTGAGGAATTCCTGGTTGCCTTCGACCTGTGTCATCTGTGCGATCTGGGACATCATGTCGGAGTTGGAGAGCGGTTCGAGCGGGCTCTGGTTCTGGATCTGCGTCAGGAAGAGCTGCAGAAAGTCCGCGCCATTGAGCATCTGGTCGAGCGCGCCGGAGATGCTCTTGTTCGAGCCCGTCGTGCTGCTGGTCGTGGCGGTCGAACCCGCCGGAAGTGTCGCGACTGCGCTGGCCATGATTCCTAAACTCCTCTTAAGAAGCCGACTCGAGCCATTCTCCGAAAGCCGCCGCGTTGGGATCCGGTTCCTGCTTCTGCCGGTCCTCGCGCGGGGCGCGCTCCTGGCGCCCCTGCCCGCCGGTGCCGCCTTGCGAGGGATTCTCGCTGCGCGGCGCGGCGGGGGCTTCGAGGTTCGCTTTCGGCGCGGGCGCAACCTGGACATCCGCGCGGCCGAGTACGTCCCTCAATTCATCGAGATGCTTGGAAAGCAAAGAGTGGGCCGCGCCGCTGCTGGTTTGAATTTCGACGCGCATCGGGCTCAGTTCGCCGGCCGCATTGCGCTCGGCGGTGAGCTTGACGGTGACCGTGCCGAGGCCTTCGGGCTTGAGTTCGATCTCGAGCGTCTGCTTGCCTTTAGCGACGCCATCCTGAATGGCGGAGGCGACCTGTTGCACCTGCGGCGTGGAGGCGGCGGCGTGCGGCGCATCGGCTTTGAAATTTGTTTGAGCGGCGGAGTTGTTGGCAAAAATTCCGGCGGCAACGTCATCCATCCGGGTCGACGTGGACGTCGGCTCGGTGGATCGCTCCGGAAGAGAATTCCGAGCGGCGGAAGTTTCCGCTTGTTCGTCCTGCGCGGCGGCGGGGAGGACTTTTTCGCCCGCATTGTTCTGGTCGGCAGCGTTGCGCGGCGCATTAGCGTCAATTTGCGTGAAAGTCGCCGGCTGCTTGGCGCTGGCCGCATTGAGCGTCTGCGTGCTGCGCTCCGCGGCGCGCGGGCCGTTGGTCCGGGACGTCGGCAGCGCGGTAAAGATTGGCGCGGCTTCGGCGCGGGGCGCTTGCGTGTTTTTGGGCGCGGCCACGAGCGCGACAGGCGCCTGCGCGGCGGCTTGCGGGGTGCGCGGCGCGTTCGCCGGAGCGAGATCTTGCGCGGTGGCGTTCAGGATTTCGGCGTGCAGCACGTTGGCAGACGGAGGCAGCGTAGTGGCGGCTTCCCGTGGCGTAGCCTGCGGCGTTGCTTGGAAATTCGTGACATTGGCGGGCACTGGGAGCTGCGGCGCGGCGGCGTTTTCGCCCGGCACCGCAGCCAGTGCGAAATGTTCAGAGTCGGCGGGCACGCTGAAATGGGCCAGGTCGATGGCATCGGGTGCGGTATGCGAGTCCGCTGGCGTGTGTGCGTCCTCGCTGAGCTGGCTGTAGGCCTGGCGCAACTGATCGGGCGAGATGCTCGGCACCGTCGCGTGCGTAATGGGGGTCGAGGTCGCAGCGGATTTGTCTTCAGCGTCGCTCGCGGTGGAGGCCGGCGTGGCGACAGGCGCCGGCGAGGCCTGCTGCAGCGTGGCCGCGACCAGGAACGTCGAAGCGGCGGTTGGATCGGCAACCAAGGGCAACGCAGACGCCGCGATGGCGTTGGTTGCGTCGGTGCTGTCGGCGTCCTTCGAGTCTGTTGTCGCGGCCGGGCCGTGGACTTGGGTTGCGCCGGCAGGGGCAACAGCGGGAGTCGCAGTTGTCGCCGTAATTTCGACAGCCCTATTTTGCTGGGCGGCTTGTTCAGCCGCCGCGTTCGGTGCTATCTGACCCGCATGCTTGCCGGAGAACGCTTGGCCTGCGTAGGCCTTGGTGCGGTGCAAGTTGGTGAGCAGCGCCTTCAAAGATTGCGCGTGGTAGGCGGCGGATTCGGGGGGGACTTGCGCAGTGCTGCTGGAATCAGGCGCGGCGGCCGCGGTGTCTTCGGTGCTCTTGGTCTTCGTATCGGGGACCACTTCCTGCGTGCCTTCAGGCTTGGGCGCAGGGGCCTGCGTTTGCGGCGCGGGCGACTTGGCGACCATGGCGGTCGCGAGCACCGTCTCAAATGGCGAGGCGTTGCCGTCGTCACTGCCGCCGCTGTGCGAAGTGGAGTTGCCGAGATCAGCGCCGGCGGACTTGGCCGCGCTGCCGGGCGCATCCGCAGGTGGTGCGAAGAGCTGGGTCAGGCTGCTGGCGACGGGCGTGGCGCTCATTTGGGAGTCCCGGGGGCGACTGGCGATGTCGCGGGCGCTTGTGCCGCTTGCGCCTGGGCTTGGGCGGCTTGCGCGCGCAACACGCGCAGCTTTTGGATCACGTCGGCGGCGTATTGGGTGCCTTCGGGTCCTTCGGCGCTGAGCGCCAAGAGGATCGGCATCGAAAGTTTTTCTGGCATCAGGAAGAGCACACGCGCAGTGAAGGTGGGATCGAGCGCCTTAACGATGGGCTTGATCTCCGACGGTTCGGCCTGGCCCCACATCTTGGCGAGGCGCTTCATGTTCTTCTGCTCGGTCTCGTTCTGCACCGCGGACTGTTCAATGAGCGACTTTTCGGCGGCGTCGATCTGCTGTTTCATCTGGTCCAGCGTTGCGCGTTCCTGCGCCAGCATGCGATTCTGCGTTGCGACGTCCTGGCGCTCCTTATCAAGCATGTCCTTGGACTTTTTGACGTCGGTGAGCATGCGGCGCAGTTCGAGTTCCTTTGGCGTGCTCAGGTTGTCGACCGGCGGCGGTTCTTCGACGGGCTTCTCGTTGGGGAGGTACTTGGCCACCGGATCGACGCCCATGAAGCGCAGGCCCGAGAGCGCCGCCGCGCCCAGGATCAATCCGCCGACCAGCGCCAGCACGCCAACCAGCGCGCCGCCGCGGCTATTGCGAGGAAAATTCATTACTGGCCTCCGGCCGCGGCGAAGCGCAGCACGGCGGTTTCATCGAACTGTTCCTGTTCTTGTTTCAGCACGTCGAGCTTGTGTTTGCTGGCTTTGCGGTCCCTGAGCTTGAGCAGGATCTCGGTCTTGCGGTGCGCTTCGCTGACCGCGGTGCGCGCCTTGGCGCTCTCGAGGACGGCGGTGGCTTCGGCCTTGGCCAGGTCCACGATTTGGAGTTCGATGCTGTCGCGGTACAACTCGAAGCAGCCGTTCACGTCGGGGGTCAGGCCGGGGCGGGTGAGCGCTTCGGCCCAGGCTTTTTCAAGCTGGCGGCGTTCGGCCTGTGCGCGCGCATGGTGCTCACGGGCTTCCGCGGCGTTCTGCAGTGCCAGCGCCAGGCGTTTGCGGGCCTGGTCTTCTTCCTGTTCGCGCAGCTTGAGAAGGGTTTCAAAGCGATAGGTAAAGCGTTTCATAAGGTTCTCCCGCGGTGCGTTGCATTCCGGAAATTCCGTCCACTTCCGGTCCGAACGCGGGAGGTATTGCAATCATTATGCCGTTGCCAAAATAGTTCCCAGCGCTGTGACAGTCTGGGCGAAACCGGCAGATTCTTCCGGCTCCTGCTTGAGGAAGGCCTGCATTTTGGGCCAAACTTTGAGCGCGGCTTCGGTTTCCGGATTGGAGCCGGCGACGTAGGCGCCAACGTCGATCAGATCGCGCGCCTTGGCGTAGGCGGCCATCAGGTTGCGAGCGCGCGCGGCGGCTTTACGGTGCTCGGGCTGTACGATATCGAGGAACACGCGGCTGGCGCTTTCCAGCACGTCGATCGCGGGGAACCGGTTGGCGTGCGCGAGGGCGCGCGAGAGGACGATGTGGCCGTCGAGCATCGAGCGCGCCGCGTCGGCGACGGGTTCATTCATGTCGTCGCCTTCGACCAGGACCGTGTAGAGGCCCGTGATCGAGCCGCGTTCACCCATGCCGGAACGTTCGAGCACTTTGGGCAGGAGCGAGAAGACCGACGGCGTATAGCCGCGCGTCGTGGGCGGCTCGCCGACGGCCAGGCCGATTTCACGCTGCGCCATGCACAGGCGCGTGGCGGAATCCATCATCAGGAGCACATTCTTGCCCTGATCGCGGAAGTACTCGGCGATGGTCGAGGCCGTGAGCGCGGCTTTGATGCGCAGGATCGCGGGCTGGTCGCCGGTGACGACAATGACGATGGAGCGCTTCAGGCCTTCGGGTCCGAGGTCGCGTTCGAGGAAGTCGCGGACTTCGCGGCCGCGCTCGCCGATCAGCGCGATCACGTTCAGGTCGGCCTGCGTGTAGCGAGCGAACATGCCCAGCAGCGTGCTCTTGCCTACGCCCGAGCCGCCGAAAATGCCGACGCGCTGGCCGCGGCCACAGGTGGAGAAGGCATCGACGGCGCGCACGCCCAGTGGCATGGGCTGCGTGACGCGCGCGCGTTTGAGCGGGTCGGGCGGCGGCGCGGTGAGCGCGCGCTGTTCGGCGGCTTCAATGGGGCCTTTGCCGTCGAGGGGTTCGCCCAGCGCGCCAATCACGCGGCCTAGCATCTGGGAGCCCACGCCAACCGAAATCGGGCGGCCTTCGGCCACCACGGTCATGCCCGGCGCAATGCCTTCCAGGTCGCCGAGCGGCATGAGCAGCAGGCGGTTGTCGCGGAAGCCCACGACTTCGGCCGCGCGGCGCGCGCCATTCTGGCCTTCGATCCAGCAGAGGTCGCCGAGCGCGGCGGAGGGGCCCTGGCTTTCGACGGTCAGTCCGACGATTTGGGCCACGCGGCCGGTGCGGCGAAAGAGCGTGGTTTCATTGAGCTTGCGGAGCTTTTCGTCGAGGTTGGGCAGCGTCATGGCGTGCATCGCTCGGTTGGGCCTCGGAAGTTACGCACCCGGTGCGACGGGCGGGGTGGGGGTGGGCGAAGCGGTCGGCAGGGGCGGCATAGGTCCGGCAATCGGGCTGGGTTCGGGGCGCTTCAGGGTGAGCAGCGCCTGCCCGATCTGCGCGAGCTGGGTTTCCATGCGCGCGTCGACGAGCCCCGAAGGTGAATCAACGATGCAGCCGCCGCGGCCAATCTGCGAATCGGGGCTGAGGACGATTTCTTCGGGCAGGATCTCGCCGGATTCGGCGAGCTTGCCGCGGGCGCTTTCGAGCAAACGCAGGTCTTCAGGATGCATACGTACGCGACACGCGCCGCCGCCGGGCGTCTGCGAGAGTGCGCGGCGCAGGAGATCGTTCAGCGCCTGGGGATTTTCCATTTCCCGCGCCAGAATCTTGCGCGCGACGGCGAGTGAGAGCGTGACGAGGTATTCGTCCATCTTGCCGTAGAGTTTGGCTTGTTCACGGTCGAAGCCCTGCGCGGCGTCGCGCAGCATCGCGACGGCGCTGGCGAGTTCGCGCTGGGCTTCCTTGTATCCGGCGAGCTTGCCTTCCTGATAAGCCTGGTTGCGCAGCGCGGTAACGTCGGCGTTTGAATGCTCGGAAGCCGGCGCGCCGGTGGGGGTGCTTGCGGGCGAAACCGGTGTGGGCGTGACGTCGGCGATGCGGACATCGCGCAGCACGCGCCCGATGCGCACCGAGGTCGAGGCGTTATTCGACGAGCTCATCGTCGGCGCCTCCGCGGCTCAGGGTGAGCTTGCCATCTTCTTCGAGTTTGCGCGCGCAGGTCACGATGGCCTGCTGCGCGGTCTTGACTTCGGACTTGGGCTTGGGGCCGAGCAACTCCATTTCTTCCTTGAGGCGTTCGGCCGCGCGTGACGAGAGGTTTTTGTAGACGAGCGCCTTGAGGTTGTCCGCGGCGCCCTTGAGGGCCAGCGCAAGCTGCGAGATGTCGACTTCGCGCAGCAGGGCCTGCATGCCGGCGTCGCCCAGGCCGCCGAGGTCGTCGAAGGTCAGCATCAGCTTGCGGATCTCTTCGGCGAGATTTTGGTTTTGCGCGGCGAGTTCGGCGAGCAGGCGTTTCTCGTCGTCGGCGCCGGTGTGCACGAGGATGTCGGCGAGCGTCTTGGCGCCGCCGATCTGGCGCTGCGTGCTGTTGGCGGAGCTGAGCTGTTTCTTGAGCAGGTCGGCGACGCGGCGCAGCAGTTCCGGCGTGATGCGGTCCATCGTGCCGACGCGTTCGACCACCGGGCCCTGGACTTCAGGCGGCAGGGCTTTGAGCAATTCGGCGGCGCGCTTGGAGGGCACGTGCGCGAGGACCAGCGCGATGGTCTGCGGATGTTCTCGTTGCAGAACGGAGGCAATCTGGATCGGCGTGGCGGATTCGAGGAACGCGAACTGCGACTCGCCTTCCATGGGCGCGACGCGGTCCATGACGGCGCGCGCCTGCTCTTCGCCCAGCGCCGAATTGAGCAGTGTGCGCGCGACGTAGGTGCCTTCCATGACGGCCATTTCGCCGCGTTCGAGCTGCTGGGCAAATTCGTTGAGCACCTGCTTGCGCACGGGTTCGGGGGCTTCGGAAAGTTCCGTGATCTGCGTGGTGATTTCTTCGATTTCGCGGGGTCCGAGCTGGCGCAGCACCTGGCCGGCGGCTTCGGCGCCCATGGACATGATCAGCAGCGCGGCTTTCTGGCGCGGCGTGAGCGAGCCCGGCGTGAGGTTCTTGGCAAAGGAAGGTTTAGCGATCGCCGGCATAAGTCACCCTTACTTGCGCAGCATGCTGCGGATGATGTCCGTAGCCTGGTTGGTGTTTTGCGTCACGAGACTCTGAACCTGGTTCTGGAGATCCTTGACCGGTACGGGTTCGTTGGTTTCGACCGGCTGGCCATCGGCATTGACGGTCGCGGCGAAGGGTTCCGGCGCAGCGGCGAGGCGCTGCATGGTCTTCCAGAAAACCAGTGCGAGGATCACGAGGCCCGCAGCCGTGAGCAGGCTGGGCAGGTATTTTTCGACGGTGTCCATCACGCCGGCGCCACCGCCTGAAGTCGGGACCGCAACAGGCGCGAAGGCTTCTTCGGGCGTGGCGGGTTCGGGGGCGTTTTCGACGCGCACGATGTCCTTGCGTTCCCCGGTGAAGCCGACGGCGTTCTTCACGGCTTCGGTCAGGCGCGCGAGGTCCTGCTCATTCAAAGGCACCAACTTGCGGTCGGCTCCGGCGCCGACGACCCGCGGGCGCACCAGCACGGCAACCGAGAGGCGCTTTACGCCGCCGACTTCGGGACGCACGGTTTCGGTAATCGTGTTGTACGAGTACTGGTTGTTGATCTGCTTTTCGGTCTGGCTCTGCGAGGTCGCGTTGCCGGCGCTCTGGGTGCCGCCCTGCGTGTTGGCTTTCACGCCGGGCTGGCCGCCGGAGGTGCCGGTCAGGTTCTGCGTGGTGTTGGTGTGCGTGCTTTCGGAGAGCGTGACCTGGCTTTCCGGATCGATTTTCTTGGTCGAGCGTTCGATGCGTTCGAAGCCCAGGTCCACGGCGACCTGCACCGCGCAGCGGCCGGGCTCCAGGCTGCGGTCGAGCAGCGCTTCCACTTTGTCGGTCAGATAGCGTTCCATCTTCATGCGTGATTCGAGCTGCTCGGAGGAGCCGTCGCCTTCGGTCTGCTGAAAGCGCGCGAGCAGGCGGCCGTCGGCGTCGATCACGGCGACATTCTGCGGAGAGAGTTTGGGAACAGCGGCGGAGACCAGGTGCCGGACGGCGGAAACCTGTCCGGTGGAGATGTCGCGGCCGCGGCGCGCCTTGATTTCGACGCTGGCTTTGGGCGCCTGGCTTTCGCGCACGAAGAGTTCGTCCTGCGGGATCGAGAGCGTGACATGGGCGGATTCGACGCCGTCGAGCGCGGCGATCTTGCGTTCGAGCGAGCCTTGCAGCGCGCGGATGTAATTCACGCGCTGGACGAAGTCGGTCATGCCGAAGTTGGTTTTGTCGAAGAGCTCGAAGCCTTCGCCCTTCGATGCGCCGCTGCCGGAGAGCCCCGCGGCGCCGAGCGCCAGTCGTGCTTCGTCCATCTTTCCACTGGGCACGCTGATGATCCCGCGGCTGGCTTCATAGCGGAACGGAATGTTGTCATCCTTCAAGCGTGCGCAGAGCGGAGCGGCTTCCTCGGGTTCGATGTTGGTGCAGAGCGGCGCGAAGTCGGGGCGGTTGGACCAGTAACCGGCAACCACGAGCAGGGCCACCAGGCCGACGACGAACATGGTCAGTGTGACGCGCTGCGGAGCGCTCATGGAGCCCCAGACCTTGCCGGTCTGGTCCTTGAGCGACTTCAGGAACGCGAAGATAGAGTTGCCCATGCTGCAACGA
>Ga0265314_10001182_pt1 | contig 29977 bp, 26 predicted proteins | sample 4126metaG_FD_203106 | JGI IMG/M metagenome (GOLD analysis project Ga0265314, IMG submission 203106) | Rhizosphere microbial communities from Carex aquatilis grown in University of Washington, Seatle, WA, United States - 4-1-26 metaG | ecosystem: Host-associated > Plants > Roots > Rhizosphere >... | reverse complement strand
GCACACGCAGATCGTCGAAGAACACCTGCGTGGTGGCGTGATTCATCATTGTGCGGATCGGCGAGATGTTCATGTTGGCGCTTTGCGCCAGCCGCATGTCGACGAGAAAAACCGACAGCCCGTCGGTACGCTTTTTGACCTGGTCGCGCGGCGTGGTGCGCGCCAAGAGTAGCATCAGATCGGAATGCTCGGCGCGCGAGGTCCAGATTTTCTGGCCGTTGACGATGTAATGATCGTTGCCTTCGCGTTTGGCGGTGGTGCGCAGCGCCAAGGTGTCGGTTCCGGAGGTCGGTTCGGTGACGCCGAAGGCCTGCAAGCGCAATTCGCCGCTGGCGATCTTCGGCAGATAGCGCTCCTTCTGCTCGGCGTTGCCGTGCCGCAGGATCGTGCCCATGGTGTACATCTGGGCATGACAGGCAGCGCCATTGCATCCTGAGGCATGCACCTCTTCAAGAATGGCCGCGGCGGCGCTAATGCTGAGCCCGCTGCCGCCGAATTCTTCCGGGATCAGGGCAGCAAGATAGCCGGCCTCGGTCAGCGCGGCGACAAACGCGGTCGGATAGGCGCGCTCGCGGTCGAGCGCACGCCAGTAGTCGCCGGGAAACTTGGCGCAGAGCGCACGCACCGATTCACGGATGTCTGCGAATTCGTCAGGGGCGGCCCGGTGCTTTGTCATGGCCTATTTAGTGGCACAGACGACGCGGGGTCGGCAAATTCAAATCGGGTCCCAGTCGAAGAACTCGTCGGAGCGCTCCAGCGGCGTCAGTGCGCCGGCGAAGGCGTTTTTAAGCTGCGCGGCGAGCTTGTCGGGGGTCCAGCCATCGGAGCGATGAATGCTCCGCACCGGTCGCGGCTGATTGAAGAGGTAGACCTCGTTGTTACGCACCGACAGGATCTGTCCCGTGATACCGTCCGCGGCGTCCGAGCCGAGAAAGACCGCGAGCGGCGCGATCTTTTCCGGCGTCATTTCCTGAAACGCCTTAACGCGGCGCCTTTCCTCTTCGGTCTGCGCCGGGATCGACTCGATCATGCGCGTCCAGGCGAAGGGCGCGATGCAATTAGACCGCACATTGTACCGCGCCATGTCGAGGGCGATGCCGCGCGACAGGCCGACGATGCCCATCTTCGCCGCGCTGTAGTTGGCCTGACCGACATTGCCGACCAGGCCGGAGGTCGAGGTCATGTGCACGTAAGCGCCGGATTTCTGCTCGCGGAACAGGCCGGCCAGCGCCCGACTCATGTTGAAGGCGCCGTTGAGATGCACGTTGATGACGTCCGACCAGTCGGACCAGCTCATCTTGTGAAAGATGACGTCGCGCAAGATGCCGGCATTGTTGACGAGGATGTCGACGCGGCCGAAGGCATCGAGCGCCGTTTTGACGATCACCTCGGCGTTCTTCGGCTCGACGATCGACAGTGTCGAGGCGATCGCTTGCCCGCCGGCCTGTTTGATCGCCGCGACGGTATCTTCGGCGGGTCCGGCGTCGGCGCCCTGGCCTTGCAGGCTGGCGCCGATGTCGCAGACCACGACGCGCGCGCCTTCGGCCGCCAGTAGCATTGCGATGCCGCGGCCAATGCCGCGTCCGCCGCCGGTGACGATGGCGACTTTATCCGTAACGATTCCAGACATTGAGCCTATCCCCCCGCGCCACCCACATACCCGCGAATCGCGCGGCAGGCGTCGCAATTTCTTAACCACGATCGCCGGCAATCTTGCCCGCGCCCGCTTGCGGTGTCGAGACACTACGCTTTTCCGGCCAGTGAATACCATTTGGCCGTCGCGATGCGTGTATTTCACACATTTTTCACCGCCGCTGTTTACGCGGCCTTATCGCGAAGCGTGCTTAATCATAATCGTGGGTGATCGTTGGCTTGGGGGCCAAATGTCGTTCGGTGACTTCGCGTCATTCGGCAAAGCGGTCTTCAACGTGCGATCGACGCGCGGCGAAATCGCCGTGCTCGTTGCGGCGTGCGTGATCTGTGCCGCCGGTGACGGCCATGCCGCCGTCAATGAAGCCGCCGGCTTCGCGGCGGTGCCGTTTGTCACGCCCGCTTCTCCAGCCGGCATCGACCAACCGGCCGCATCGTCGTTTAGGGAACGCTTCGACGTGCCGCAGACGTCGCGCGTGCGGGAAGTGCTCGCGGGCCTGATCTATTACGTGCCGGATACCGAATTGACGACGGCAAGCCTGCCGCGCCGCCAGACGATCGTGCCGGCGGCAAAGGCGATCGTCGGCATCGCATCGACGTACAATCCGACCGACGCGAAGGATATGGACGCCGGCAACGAAGAGCTTGCGTCCGGCGAAAGATATGACGCCCATGGCTGGACCGCCGCGATCCGCACCGATTTGCGCGATAAGTTCGGCGGCGTCCGCTTCGGCAAGAACTATCGGCCGGCCTTCGCGCTGGTGCGCAGCAACGACAAGCAGGTCGTGGTTCGGATCAACGACATCGGCCCGCTGAAGCGCGGCCGCATCATCGACCTCAACGAACGGACAATGCGCTACTTCGATCCGACAATGCAGATCGGGCTCATCGGCAACGTCAGCGTAACACCGTTGGTTGGCCAGGATATGGCGCTCGGCCCGGTCGACGACAGCCCGCCGGTCAACGTCGCCAGCCGGTTCGATGAACTTCTGCTGCGCTAGCCCCACACTTCTTTCGCCACCTCGACGATCATGCGCAGCTTGGCCCATTGCTCGGCCTCGGCCAGCGTATTGCCCTCCTCGGTGGAGGCGAAGCCGCATTGCGGCGATAGGCACAGCTGATCGAGATCGATGAACTGCGCGGCCTCATCGAGGCGGCGCTTGATCTCGTCCTTCGATTCCAGCCGTCCGCTCTTGCTGGTGACAAGGCCGAGCACCACCATCTTGTCCTTCGGCACCATGCGCAGCGGCTCGAAGCCGCCGGCGCGGTCCGAGTCGTATTCCATGAAGAAGCCGTGCACGTTGATCTGGTTGAACAGTATTTCCTGCACCGCCTCGTAGCCGCCCGCACCCATGTAAGTGGATTTATAATTGCCGCGGCACATGTGCATGGTGATGGTCATGTCGGACGGAATATCCGACATCGCGGTGTTGATCAGGTCGCCGTAAAGTGTGCCGAGCTTTGACGGGTCGTCGCCGCGCGCGGTCATCTGCTCGCGGTATTTCGGATCGCACAGCATGGCGATAAAGACTTCGTCGAGTTGCAGATAACGGCATCCGGCGTCGGCAAAGCCGCGTACCGCTTGTCTGTAGGCCTGACCGAGATCGGCGAAGAATTCGTCCATGCGCGGATAGACAGATGCATCGATTGGCGTGCGCATCGGCCGGCCATAGATCGCCGACGGCGCGGGAATTGTGATCTTCGGTGTGCGCTTGGTGTGCGCGGCGACGAATCTGAAGTGCTCGATCATCGGGTGCAGGCGCGAGCCGAGCTTGCCGGTGACTTTAACGCCTTCGTTGCGGGTGGTGACGGCGGCAAAGGCGACCCCGGTATCCATGACGTGCTTCTCGACGCCGTCCAGACCCCAGAGAAAATCGAGATGCCACCAGGAGCGGCGGAATTCACCGTCGGTGATCGATTGCAGGCCGACTTCTTCTTGCTTCTTGATGACGCGCTCGATCTCGTGATCTTCGACCGCTTTCAGTGCGGCGGCGTCGATTTGGCCTTTGGCGAATTGCTCGCGCGCCTGCTTCAGAGCAGCGGGGCGCAACAGACTGCCGACGTGATCGGCGCGGAACGGCGGTTTGGTGCGTTGAGACATTTAGCTTCGCTCCCAGTCATTATTCATTGTCATGGCCGGACTTGTTCCGGCCATCCCGCTTAGGGAAGCGTTGTGCCCTCCTATGCGGGATCACCGGGACAAGCCCGGTGATGACAAGTGATTGTGATGCTACTAACCCCACACCTCTTTTGCTACTCGACGATCATCTTCAGCTTCCCCCACTGCTCGTCCTCGGCCAGGATATTGCCCTCCTCGGTCGAGGCAAAGCCGCATTGCGGCGACAGGCACAGCTGCTCGAGATCGACGAACTTCGATGCCTCGTCGATACGGCGCTTGAGCTCGTCCTTGGACTCCAGCCGTCCCGACTTGGACGTGACCAGACCGAGCACGACGGTCTTGCCCTTCGGCACGAAGCGCAGCGGCTCGAAACCGCCGGCGCGATCGCTGTCGTATTCCATGAAGTAGCCATGGACGTCGATCTGATTGAACAGGATTTCCGCCACCGGCTCGTAGCCGCCGGAGGCGACGAAGGTCGATTGGAAATTGCCGCGGCACAAATGCATCGTAATCGTCATGTCCGGCGGAATGTCGGAGATCGCGGCGTTGATCAGCTTGGCATAAATGGCCGGCAGTTCAGCGGCGCTTTCACCGCGCTCGCTGACTTGTTGCCGCAGCTTCGGATCGCAGAGATAGGCGAGGTTGACCTCGTCGAGTTGCAGATAGCGGCAGCCGGCATCGGCGAAGCCGCGCACGGCCTTCGCGTAGGTCTGGCCAAGATCGCGGTAGAAATCGTCCATGTTCGGATAGATCGATGCCGGGATGGCATCGCGGCCGTAACGGAAGTGCATCGACGACGGCGACGGGATCGTCATCTTGGGCATCGCGCGAGCATGGGCCGCGAGATACTTGAAATGTTCGATCATCGGGTGGCCGGAAAAGGTGCCCAGCGGGCCTACGACGCGCATCATCATCGGCTTCGGATTGACGCCTGCGAACTTGATCTTGCGGACGCCGAGATAGGCTTCGGCGCCGTCGAGCGCGCCGAGGAAATCGTAGTTCCAGAAGGCGCGGCGGAATTCTCCGTCGGTGACGGCTTTGAGTCCAATGTCTTCCTGGCGTTTGATGACGGCCGTGATCTCGCGGTCTTCGATCGTCCGGAGCTGTTCGGCTGTGATCTCGCCCTTCTCGCGCTGGGCGCGGGCGTCTTTCAAGGCTTTGGGGCGGAGGAGACTTCCGACATGATCGGCCCGGAACGGCGGCTTGGTACGTTGAGTCATTCTTTCCCTTCGCTACCCGTACGCCCCCGCGACAGCAGAGACCCAGTTCCAGCCCTGGATTGCCGCTTGTGTGGGGATGAGCGGGGAACTTACTTCCACACTTCCTTTGACAGATCGACAATCATCTTGAGCTTGGCCCACTGCTCCTCCTCGGCCAAGACGTTGCCTTCCTCGGTCGAAGCAAAGCCGCATTGCGGCGACAGGCAAAGCTGATCAAGGTCGACATATTTAGTGGCCTCGTCGATGCGGCGCTTGATGTCGTCTTTCGACTCCAGACGTCCGCTCTTGGACGTCACCAGACCGAGCACCAGTTGCTTCTGGCCCTTCGGAAGGAAGCGTAGCGGCTCGAAGCCGCCGGCGCGGTCGCTGTCGTATTCCAAGAAGTAGCCATCGAGATTAGTGTGACCGAGCAGCTGCTCGGCGACAAACTCGTAGCCGCCTTCGGCAATCCAGGTCGAGCGGAAATTGCCGCGGCAGGAGTGCATGGTGACCGCCATGTCGGCCGGCTTGTCCTTGAGCGCCGCGCGCGTCACCTGCGCGTCGATGGCCGGCAACCGGTCCGGATCGTCGCCGCGCTTTTTCGATTCCTCGCGCTCGTGCGGGTCGCACATCATGGCCCAGGCGGTGTCGTCGAGTTGCAGGTAGCGGCAGCCCACGTCGTAGAAGGCGCGGATCGCCTTGGCCCAGGTCTGCGCGATGTCGTCATAAAAGGCATCGATGTCCGGATAGGCCGTTTTGCTCACGCGCGCGCGACCCTGCCGGAAATGAAAGGTCGACGGCGCCGGGATGGTCATCTTCGGCGTGACGGCGCAGTGCGCTTTGAGGAACTTGAAGTGATCCAGGTGCGGATGGCCGTTAAAGCCAACCTTGCCTTCGATCAGAATGCCTTCGCTCTTGGTTTCGACGCCGTGGAATTTGATCGGCGGCATCTGCACCATGGTGACGCCCTGCAATTCGCGGAAGAAATCGAAATGCCACCACGAGCGCCTAAATTCGCCGTCGGTCGCAAGCTGGAGGCCGACATCCTCCTGCTTCTTGATGACCTTCTCGATCTCGCGATCTTCGACGGCCTTCAACGCGGCCGCATCGATCTCGCCTCCAGCGAATTTGGCGCGCGCTTCCTTCAGAACGGCTGGACGCAGCAGACTGCCGACGTGGTCGGCGCGAAACGGTGGCGTGGTGCGTTGGGACATTGGTTAGCTCCCTGCTAGGCCCGTTCGTCCCCGCGGAAGCGGGGACCCAGGCCTTTTATAATTTCCGGATTCCTCTTTCGAGTGAATGAGCGGGTGGTCCGTTACTAGCCCCACACTTCCTTGCTCAAATCCACGATCATCTTGAACTTGGCCCACTGCTCGTCCTCAGCCAGAACGTTGCCTTCCTCGGTCGAGGCAAAGCCGCACTGCGGCGACAGGCAGAGCTGTTCGAGCGCGACGAACTTTTCCGCCTCCTTGATGCGGCGCTTGATGTCGTCCGGCTGCTCAAGGCGGCCGGACTTCGACGTGATTAGGCCGAGCACGACGATCTTGTTGCCTTTCGGCAGGAACCGCAGCGGCTCGAAGCCGCCGGCACGGTCGGTGTCGTATTCCAGAAAGTAGCCGTCGTAGTTGCACTTGGCTAGCAGACTCTCGGCCACCGGCTCGTAGCCGCCCGACGAGATGAAGGTCGATCGGAAGTTACCCCGGCATACATGCGTGGTGATGGTCATGTCGGCGGGCTTGGCCTCAAGCGCCTTGTTGATGCACTTGGTGTAGGTCTCTTGCAGATGATCGACGTCGAGGCCGCGATCACGGGCTTTCTGCAATTCTTCCTTGGAGCACAGATAGGCCCAGGCGGTGTCGTCGAATTGCAGGTACCGGCAACCGGCGGCGTAGAATGCCTTGATGGCGTTCTGATAGGCAATCGCCAGGTCGTCGAAGATGGCGTCGCGATTCGGGTAGGCATCCTTGCTGACCGACCCCGGCTCAAGACGGAAGTGCAGCACCGTCGGGCTCGGGATCGTCATCTTCGGCGTCACCTTGGTGTGCGCCTTTAGAAACTTGAAGTGCTCCAACATCGGGTGATTGGAGAAGCCGATCTTGCCGGTGACCTTGATGCTCTGCATCTTGGTCTGCACGCCCTGGAACTGGATGCCGTGGTCGAGCTCGTAGAGCTCGCAGCCGTCGAGCATGCTGAAGAAATCGAAATGCCAGAAGGAGCGGCGGAATTCGCCGTCGGTCGCAAGCTGTAGCCCGACGTCCTCCTGCTTCTTAATGATCTTGATGATCTCGGCGTCTTCGATCTCCTTGAGTTGGGCGGCCGTGATTTCACCCTTCTCCCGCTTTGCGCGCGCCTGTTTGACCGGCGCGGTGCGCAGAATGCTGCCGACATGGTCGGCGCGGAACGGCGGTTTGGTGCGTTGCGTCATCGAATTCCTCCAAGAGTGGTCCGCGGTCCGGACAGGCAGACCTTATTCAGGCGGGGCTTAGCACGTCAGGCGGCAATTCGTCCCGCGGCGGCTTCGCATGCGTAGCGTGCGGTTTCAACCGTCCCGCCGAACGAAAAATAATGCGGGCTGGCGTTGAGATCGCCGGCCGTTTCCAAGGCCGCCAGAATGGCGTCCGGCCCAGCGTGGCCGATCAGGCCACGGCCGGCGCTCGACATCAAGCCGCGCAGCGAAGCCGAAACGCCGCAGCGCTTAGCATAGCGCAGCAGCCCGGTGACGCTGGCGGGCCCCGCCATGCCGACCTTGACCGGGACGGTGATGCCGCAACCGCGCAACTTCCGCAGCCAGGCGACCACGCGCTCCGGCGAGAAGGAAAATTGGCTGACAATGGTCACCCCTAAGCCGGCGGCGCGGGCCGCGGCAATTTTCTGATCCAGGGCCGCTTCCAGCCGGCCCAACGGAATGCGCGGATGGCCTTCGGGGTAACCGCCGATGCCGATTTCCTCGATGCCGGCCTCGCGCAACCCGCCGTGCTGAATCACCGACAATGCATCGGGGAACGGACCGGCGGAGTCGATGTCGCCGCCGATGATCAGAAGCCGCTTCATGTCGGACTCGGCGCGCAGTCCGGCGAGTAATTCGCGCAACTCCGCAGCACTGGCAATACGCCGCGCCGCGATGTGCACCACCGGCTCAAGTCCGGCCTTGCGCAAGGCCGCCGCAGCGTCGATCTGCGCCCGCGGATCGGCTCCCGGCACCGCGGTGAGATAGACCGGCGTACCCGCCGGCAGGATCGCGGCCACGGCGGCGATCTCGGCGGCGTCCGGGCGCGTCGCTTCCAGAGAGAAGTTCTGGGAGAATCCCATGCGCTATTCCCGCCGGCGCGAAATCACGAAAGATTCGTCGTAGAACCATAAGCCGCCGTGCTCTTGCAGTACGTCGCGGGTCGCGTCGATATAACGGCGGTCGGAATTGACGTCGGCGAGACGGTCGTCCTCGATCTGCGCCACGTAGATCGCAGCGTTCCAGGCGGCCAACAGCGTCGAGGTCCCGATCGACGACGAGATTTCCGATGGCAGCGTGTGCATTTCATACCGAAACAACGAGCGGTCATCGGCATAGGCGTTGAAATTGAGATCGCGCCCTGCGGTGCCGAGTTCGTGCTTTACCGCTTTGAGCAGTTCGTGGCGGCTGTGCACGAACGGATTGTCGTCCGGCCAGACCTGGTGGATGATCTCCATGCCAGGATCGCGGCCGTAGGAGTGGATCGCGATCATGCGGCCGCCCGGCCCGAGCGCGCGCGCCAAAGGCGCCAGCACGCGCTTAGCCTTGAATTCCACGGACGCGCGGGCGCGATAAGGCTGCGAGGCGATGACGAGATCGTAATCGGCCACCGTACCGCCGGGCTTCGGAATCACCTGGTCGAGCAGGAATTTGTGGTCGTTGCGGTACAGCACCAGCACCACGGGGCGCTCGTAAACCGGATTTCCGCTCTTTTGCGACACCCGCGCTTTCCAGTTCTCGCCGAGGAACGGCTCGAGCGCGGTAATCTGCTGCTCGAAGCTGTGCGCGGTGTTGCCCTCGAGCGGCACCTCTTTCCAGACCATGCTGGAGGCGGCGGTCACCGATTTGACCGACAGCCACGGCGCCTCGGCGTAAGCGAGATTCGTGAGAACGATGACGCTCGACGGATGCTCAATGAAGCGATCCGCCATTTTTTGCAGCGTCAGGCGCACGTCTTCGAGGCTGATTTCCTTGGCCACGATATAGAAGGGCATCGTCGGATAGCGATCGTGCATCGAGCGCATGACGCGCGCCAGCACGGTACCGTCGCCGACGCCGGCGTCGAACACCCGCACCGCCGGCGGCCGCGGGTGGATATTGGCGAGTTCTAAGCTGACGCGGTTGGCGACTTCCCACTTCTCGCTGCAAGTGTTGACGAACAGCAGGTATTTTTGCCGGTTGTCGAAGAAGCGGAAATTGCGCTGCGGATCTTCGCCGGTCTGGCCGGAGGCAGCCGGCGGTGCTTGGCGCTTCATTGGCGGCATCGCGGTTTGCGTGGCGGGATCGAACAGCATGCGGCGGCGCGCCGGTGCGGCGTCGGCCTGGCGCGCCATAAAGGAGCGGATGCGGTCCAGCGTGTCGGTGGTGATGCGGCCGCCATTGCGCAGGCGGCTGGCGAGCTTTCCGTCGTTGACGGCACGGCGGCCGAAGGTCGATTCAGCCAGTCCGCGCGCACGGCAGAATTCGCCGATCTCCTGGAGAATGGCTTCGTTCATGGGCGGCTTCCTTGGCATTTCCATCTCGGCTCTTGGCGGCCGTAGAGGATTGCAAGCGAACCAAGTCGTCCCGCCTTCGTCAACCACAAAACATAGTTGGGAAAGTTGGGCAGAGTGGGTGGGCTGAAAACCGAGCTTCGGAGAGGCTAGAAAATGGCCTATGGCAGGGATATCCAGTCGCTTTCAAGCGTCTTCAACGCCGCTCGCTCAGACCCCGACGTCTAGGCGGGCTACAGCCCACTTTCGGGGCCACGTCCGGCCTGGGGGTGGGCAGGCTTTTGTCGTAACGTATTCAGATATCGAAGAAAACCGTTTCGTTGTCGCCCTGCACGCGGATGTCGAAGCGGTAGCGCGGTGGCTCGGTACCGGCCTCTTTGTGGGCAATCAGCGTGTCGCGCCGATCGGCGGGCACCATGTTCAAAATCGCGTCGGTGGCGTTGGCCGGCTCGTCGGAGAAATACAGCCGGGTGTAAATCTGCCGCAGCATGCCGCGCGAGAAAATGCAGACCACGATGTGCGGCGCCTGCGGCTTGCCGTTCGGGCCCGGCACCGCGCCGGGCTTGACGGTGTCGAAGCTGAAGACCCCGTTCTTGTCGGTGGCGGAGCGGCCGAAGCCGGTGAACTTGGCGTTCGGCCGCGGCTGCTCGCCGCGCGCGTGCAGATAGCGGCCCTGGCTGTCGGCCTGCCAGATTTCGATCATGGCGTCGTTGATCTGCAAGCCGTCGCCGTCGGTGATGCGGCCTTCGATGTGGATCTTCTGGCCGCTGGCGTCGGGCGTGATCAGATTATCACCCACGGTCTGCTTCCAGCTGTAGTGGCCGTTGGGGTCCCACTCGCAGCGGCCCTTGGGCGTCAAGCCATAGGCGAAGAACGGGCCGACGGTTTGTGAAGGCGTGATATCGGACATGGAATTTTCGCTCGGCTTTGAGTTCGGTGCGCCATGGCCCGCATGGCGGTGGACCATTTAATGCTCGTCGTTGTCGAGCGGCGTCTGTTCGCGGCCGCGCAGCACAATATCCCAGCGGAAGCACAGCGCCCAATCCGGCACCGTGTTTTCCAGATCGAAAGTCGAGACCATGCGGGCGCGCGCCTTTTCATCCGTCACCGAATTGAAGATCGGATCGTAGGGAAACAAATAATCGCCTGGGAAATACATCTGCGTGACCAGGCGCGTTAGGAACGACTGGCCAAAGACCGAGAAGTGGATGTGGTTCGGCCGCCAGGCATTAGGATGGTTGCCCCAAGGATAAGCGCCGGGCTTCACGGTGATGAACTTGTAATAGCCGTTCTTGTCGGTCACGGCGCGGCCGGCGCCGGTGAAGTTCGGGTCGAGCGGTGCCGGATGCTGATCGACGATGTGAACGTAACGGCCGCAGGCATTGGCCTGCCAGATTTCCACCAGCGTGTCGGCCACCGGCCGCTTGTCCTCGTCGTAGACGTGGCCGTGGACGATGATGCGCTCGCCCAAAGGCTCGCCTTTGTGCTGCTTGGTGAGGTCCGCGTCACCCTCCTGCACCGCGTCGTGACCGAACGCCGGCCCGGTCAGTTCGGACAGCGTGTGCGGCACGATCATCAGCGGCTTCGACGGCGAGCGCTTGATCGTGCTGCGGTAGCCGGGGCTGAGGTGCTTCGGATAAACGCCGAGGCTTTCCTTGGGATAGATCAGCGACATTCTTATCGTCCTTGTTAGGAAATCTTCTCGAGCGCCAGCGACACGCCTTGACCGACGCCGACGCACATCGTGGCGAGCGCGAGCTTGCCGCCGCGTTCTTCCAACCCGTGCGCCGCCGTGAGTGCCAGCCGTGCACCCGACATGCCGAGCGGATGACCGAGTGCGATGGCCCCGCCATGCGGGTTGACGTGCTCGGCATCGTCGGTCAGTCCAAGCTGACGCAGGCATGCTAGCGACTGCGATGCGAAGGCTTCGTTGATCTCGATCAAATCATAGTCGTCTATTTTGTGCCCGAGGCGAGCCATCAGCTTACGCGTCGACGGCACCGGGCCGATGCCCATGACGCGCGGCGGCACCGCGGCGGATGCCATGCCGAGAATGCGCGCGCGCGGAGTGAGGCCGTAGGCTTTCGCCGCCGCTTCCGACGCCAGGATCATGGCGGCGGCACCGTCATTGACGCCGGACGCGTTGCCCGCGGTGACGGTGCCGGGATTGCGGAAAGGCGTCTTGAGCTTGGCCAGTTGCTCCAGCGTCGTGTCGGGACGCGGATGCTCGTCCTTGTCGACTTTGACGGTCTCGCCCTTGCGGCCGGTAATTTCCACCGGCACGATTTCCTTGGCGAAATACCCAGCGGCGATGGCCTGGCCGGCGCGCTGCTGCGAGCGCAGCGCGAAGGCGTCCTGGTCGGCGCGCGTCACCTGATAATCCTCGGCGACATTTTCGCCCGTCTCCGGCATGGCGTCGACGCCATATTGCGCCTTCATCAACGGGTTGATGAAGCGCCAGCCGATGGTGGTGTCGTAGATTTCGGCCGAGCGCGAGAAAGCCTCCTGCGCCTTGCCCTGCACGAACGGTGCCCGCGTCATCGATTCGACGCCGCCGGCAATGGCGAAATCCATCTCGCCGGCGCGGATCGCGCGCGCGGCGGTACCGACCGCGTCGAGCCCCGAGGCGCAGAGCCGGTTCAGCGTCACGCCCGGCACACTTTGCGGAATGCCGGCCAGCAGCAGCGCCATGCGGGCGACGTTGCGGTTGTCCTCCCCGGCCTGGTTGGCGCAGCCGTAGAATACGTCGTCGAGCTTGTCCCAATCGACCTTGGCGTTGCGCGCCATGAGCGCCTTGATTGGAACCGCGGCAAGATCGTCGGCGCGCACTTTGGCGAGCGCGCCGGCATAGCGGCCGATCGGCGTGCGCACCGCGTCGCAAAGGAAAACATCACGTGTCGTCATAGAAGGCCTCGAATCGGGAACGGGCCGGCGTTATGCCCGTGTTGCGGGACCGTATTTACGGCTCGCCACTAAAAGGGTCAAATGGCCAAATCGTCATGGGTGACACGCCGAAAATGTTGAAGTCCCAACCAATTTTCACCATTCACGCCGAACTCGAGGCGATGATGAATTTGGGCCGGACGCCCTATGGTGAGCGGCGCGTCATCGGCATCGCCGGGGGAACCGTGAGCGGGCCGCGGCTGAACGGCCGGGTGCTGCCGGGCGGCGCCGACTGGCAGATCATCCGCGCTGACGGCGCCGCCGACATCCAGGCGCGCTATACGCTCGAAAGCGACAGTGGCGGCCGCATTTTGGTCTATAGCGCCGGGCTACGCCACGGCCCGCCCGAGGTGATGGCCGCCCTGGCGCGAGGCGATCATGTCGATCCGGCGCTCTACTATTTCCGCACCGTGCTGCGGTTTGAGACGTCCGACCCGACGGCCGAATGGCTCAACCGCATTCTGGCGCTGGCGCACGGCCGACGCGAACCGCGGGCGGTGCGGCTCGACGTCTACGAGGTGGAGTGAGAAGCGTTTAGCCGAAATCGCGAAGCAGATCGATCAATTGCTTGCGCCGCGCCGGTCCAACATGACGGGCCAACCGCGCTTCGTGCTTTTCGGCCAGGGTCTTGATTTTGATGAGCGCCTTTTCGCCTTTCGGCGTCAGGTACAATGAATGCGAGCGCGCGTCGCGGCCGGACGCGCGGCGCACGATCCAGTTGCGCCGTCCCAAGCCGTGCAAGAGCCGCGCCAGTCTCGCCCGCTCGATGTTCAGCGTTTGACCGATCGCGGCTTGCGACCGACCGGGGTTGGCTTCGATCACCAGCAGCACGGAATACTGCGCGGTCCGCACCTTCATGGGCGCCAGGGCCTCAAGAAAATCCTGGAAAACCCATATCTGTAGCCGGCGCAGAAAATAACCGAGATGCTGGTGCAAGTGCCCCAGGCCCGGCGAATCCGCCGGCTTTCTCGGCCCAACTTTTGCGCCCACCGCGACTTTCCCCGACTTCCGGCGCTTCATTGCCACTCCTTGGAATTATTTAGCCGGCATAACGTTATTGACCGCAATTGTTGTCAATGACAACATTTCGTACGGTCGGGAATAACAAAAGAGAGCGGCCGTTATGTCTGGGAGGACATCATGTTTTCATCGATGAAACACGCCACGATCCTGCTAGCTCTGCTTACGACCCCGGCCTTAGCCGAACAGAACGGCACCCTGCGCATCGGCGTCATGAACGACATGTCGAGCGTTTATGCCGATTTCCAGGGTCCCGGCTCGGTGCTTGCCGCCCAGATGGCGGTCGAAGATTTCGCCAAGACATCGAAACGCAAGATCGAGGTGATCTCCGCGGACCACCAGAACAAGCCCGATGTCGGCGCCGGCATCGCGCGGCGCTGGTTCGACGTCGAAGGCGTCGACATGGTTATCGATCTGCCGAATTCGGCGGTGGCGCTGGCCGTTTCCGATATCGGCCGAGAGAAAAATAAAGTTGTCATCGGCTCGGGCGCTGGAACCGCTGCGCTGACCGGCCCCCGCTGTTCGCCGACCTTCGTCCATTGGACCTATGACACCTGGGCGTTCGGCCACGGACTGGCGCGCGGCGTGCTAGCGCAAGGCGGCAAAACCTGGTTCTTCATTACCGCGGACTATGCCTTTGGGCAGGACCTCGAAAAACAGGCAAGCGACGAAGTCGCTGCCGACGGCGGCAAAGTGCTCGGGGGTGTCCGGCATCCGCTGGGTACGAGCGACTTTTCATCCTTCATGCTGCAAGCCCAGGCGTCGAAGGCCGACGTCGTCGCGCTGGCGAACGCCGGCGGCGACACCGTCAACGCGATTAAGCAGGCCAACGATTTCAAACTGCCTGCCAGCCAGAGGGTCGTCGCGCTCATTTTCGATTTGCAGGCCGTGCCGGCCATCGGGCTGCAAACCGCCCAAGGTCTCACTGCGCTGAATGCCTGGTACTGGGATTTAAACGATCAGACCCGCGCCTGGTCGAAGCGGTATCAAGAACGTCACCCTAAAAAGATGATGCCTAACCACATGCAGGCCGGCGTCTATTCGGCGACTCTGCATTATCTCAAGGCGGTCGAGAAGGCCGGCGGTCCCGCCGATGGCCGTGCCGTCGTGGCGGCGATGAAGGCGATGCCGACCGACGATCCTGTTTATGGCAAGGGTACGATCCGCGAGGACGGACGAAAGATCCATCCGCTTTATCTGCTCCAGGTCAAGGCGCCGGCGGAATCGAAAAGCGAATGGGACGTCTTCAAGGTTGTCGGCACGATTCCCGCCGACAAGGCATTTCGTCCACTGAACGAGGGCGGATGCCCGCTTGTCACCAAATAAAGTCTTGCGGTTGCGAAGCCCCGCCGCGGTGTCCATGATCGGCCGGTACGTCGCGGCGGTTTCGAACCAGGGAGACATGTCGAAGTGAATTCAAATGTATGGTCGCGACTTCCGCCGTCGCTTGCCGCCACGTCACAGGGCGACGTCGCCATCCTGCGGCTCAATCGGCCGCAGAAGCGCAACGCGCTTGACGACGAGACAATCCTCGGCATCGAAACCTTCTTCACGTCGCTGCCGGACGGCGTCGGCGCGGTGCTGCTGCATGGCGAGGGCGATCACTTTTCCGCCGGGCTCGACCTCAGCGAGTTGCAGGAGCGCGACATCAAGCAAGGCATCGCCCATTCCGGGCTGTGGCATCGCGCCTTCGAGAAAATCCAGTTCGGCAAGGCGCCGGTGGTCGCGGTACTGCACGGCGCGGTGGTCGGCGGCGGGCTGGAACTGGCGGCGGCGGCCCATGTGCGCGTCGCCGAGCGTTCGGCCTATTACGCGCTGCCGGAAGGCAGCCGCGGCATCTATGTCGGCGGCGGCGGCTCAGTGCGGCTGCCGCGCTTGATCGGCGTCGCGCGCATGATGGACATGATGCTGACCGGGCGAACCTATTCGGCCGAGGAAGGCCAGACCATAGGGCTCACCACGTATGTGGTCGAGCAAGGCTTAGGCTTCGCCAAGGGGCTGGAACTGGCCAAGCGTATTGCCGGCAACACGGCGCTGACCAATTTCGCCATCATGCAGGCGCTGCCGCGCATCGCCGAAATGCCGCCTGGCGCGGGCTACGCCGTCGAGGCCCTCATGTCGTCGATCGCGCAGGCCGACGGCGAGGCCAAGGCGCGGCTTAACGATTTCCTGGAGAAACGCGCACCCAAGGTGAAGCCGGAGTCTTGATGGCCGAAGCGTTACGACAGAAGCCTGCGGCGCCGTTGCGGCCGGTGCGGCTCGGTGTCTTTGATGCCGTGCTCGAACATGGACCTGACGGCGTCATCCATGTGCGCACCGCGCAGGTGCTGCCGCCTTATCACGCCACAATCGGCGAGCCGCTGGCGCATTGGGCCAAGGCCGCGCCTGACCGCGTCTTCCTCGGCCAGCGCGACGCCAACGGCAATTGGCGGACGTTGACCTACGTTCAGGTCCTGCGCGAGGTGACCCGCATCGGCGCGGCGCTGCTGCAACGCGGACTGTCGACCGAGCGCCCGATCGCGATTTTGTCCGGCAACGACATCGAGCACGCCCTGCTGGCGCTCGCCGCCATGACCGTCGGCATTCCCTATGCGCCTCTCTCGCCGGCTTATTCCTTGATGTCGAGCGATTACGGCAAGCTGCGCGCCATTCTGAAATTGCTGACACCAGGAATGGTTTTCGTCAACGACGGCGAACCCTTCGCGCGCGCCTTATATGCGACCGTGCCGGACGACATCGAACTTGTAGTGACGCGCAATCCTTTGGGCGACCGGCCGGTGACGATGTTCAGCGAATTGCTCGGCGCGACGGACACGGCGAATGTCGCGGCGGCGCAGGCCAAGGTGACACCGGACTCGATCGCCAAGTTCCTGTTTACGTCCGGCTCGACCGGCGATCCCAAGGCCGTCATCAACACGCATCGCATGCTGCTGTCGAACCAGGCCATGCTCGCTGCCGCGTTCGCCTTCGTCGCCGACGAGCCGCCGGTGATCGTCGACTGGTTGCCGTGGAACCACACCTTCGGCAGTAATCACAACTTCAATCTGGCCTTGGTCAACGGCGGGTCGCTCTATATCGACGACGGCAACCCGACGCCGCCGGGTGTGCCGAAGACCGTGCGAAACCTGCGCGAGATCGCACCGACCATCTATTTCAACGTACCCAAGGGCTATGAGGTGCTGGTCCCGCACTTGCGCGCCGACGCAGACTTCGCCCGCAACTTCTTCAGTCGGCTGAAGGTGCTGTTCTATGCCGGCGCCAGCCTCAACCAGGCGACGTGGGACGAACTCACCAGGCTCGCAGTCGAAGCCACCGGCGAGCGCATCATATTTCTGTCGTCGCTCGGCTCGACGGAGACGGCGCCGGCGGCGCTGGTTTGCACATTCGATTGCGACAAACCCGGCAATATCGGATTGCCGTTCCCCGGCGTCGAACTCAAGCTGGTGCCGAACGAAGGCAAGCTCGAAGCGCGCCTGCGCGGGCCCCACATTACGCCGGGCTACTGGCGCCAAGATGAGTTAACGCGCGTGGCTTTCGACGACGAGGGCTTCTACAAACTCGGCGATGCCCTGAAATTCGCCGATGCCGACGATCCGCGCAAGGGACTGTTGTTCGACGGCCGCATCGCCGAGGACTTCAAGCTGTCGACCGGCACCTGGACCAGCGTCGGGCCGTTGCGCGCCCGCTTCATCGACCACTTCGCGCCTTACGCGCGTGACGTCGTGTTCGCCGGCCCCGACCGCGACGACATCGCGGCGCTAGTGTTTCCCGATGTCGAAGCCTGCCGCAAGCTGGCCGGGCTCGGCGTGGACGCCGCGCCCGCGGCGATTATCGAGAGTGCGGACTTGCGCGCGAAGTTTGCATCCTTGCTGAAGTCGCTGCACGCGCTCAGTCCCGGCACCTCGACGCGCATCGAGCGCGCCATCTTGATGGCGGACCCGCCATCGATGGACAAAGGCGAGATGACCGACAAGGGCTCGATCAACCAACGCGCCGTTCTGCGTAACCGCGCCGCGCTGGTGGACGAGCTCTATGCTTCGCCGCTATCGTCGCAGGTCATAAGCGCCAGAGGACACGCGTGATCCCGAAAAGTGGCGACCGGTTTTCGGATAAGATCATGCGCAAAGAGGAATGAGCTAGATGGATGTCAAAGGACAGGCGGCGATCGTCACCGGCGGCGCGTCGGGGCTGGGCGCCGCCACCGCCCGCGCTCTCGCCCAAGCCGGCGCCAAAGTCGCAATCTTCGACGTCAACGAGAAGGCGGCCGCCGAGGTTGCCGCTGCGATCAAGGGCCTTGCCGTCACCTGCGACGTCTCCGACAGCGCGTCCGGCGAAGCCGCCGTCAAGAAAGCCGCCGACGCTCACGGACCTGCGCGCGTCCTGGTCAATTGTGCCGGCATCGGGCCGGCCAAGCGCATCGTCGGCCGAGATGGATCGATGCCTTTGGCCGATTTCGAACGCGTGATCCGCGTCAACCTGATCGGCACCTTCAACATGATGCGGCTGGCGGCGGCGGCGATGCAGCCGCTCACGCCTTTTTCATCCGGAGAGCGCGGCGTCATCGTCTCGACCGCCTCGGTCGCGGCCTTCGAGGGCCAGATCGGCCAGGCCGCCTATGCCTCGTCCAAAGGCGGCGTCGCCGCGCTGACGTTGCCGGCGGCGCGCGAATTCGCGCAATGGGGCGTGCGCGTGCTCGCCATCGCGCCCGGCATTTTCGGCACGCCGATGCTGCGCGCGCTGCCGCAGGAGGCGCAGGATTCGCTCGGCGCCGCCGTGCCCTTCCCCAAACGCTTGGGTGAGCCTGACGAATTCGCCGCGCTGGTGCTGCATATCGTCAGCAATCCTTACCTCAACGGCGAAGTGATCCGCATCGATGGCGCACTGCGCATGGGGCCGCGCTAGCCCGTGCACACCAACACCCGCATGGTGCGAATCGAATGGGGTGACTGCGACCCCGCGGGCATCATTTTTTATCCGCGCTATTTCGAGATCTTCGACGCCTCGACCGCGATGCTGTTCGAGGCGGCGCTCGGCATCACCAAGCACGAGATGTTCAAGACGCTGGCGTTTTCCGGCTGGCCGCTGGTGCGCACGCAAGCGCGGTTTCTCAAGCCGACGCGCTTCGGCGACGACGTCAGCGTCGAAAGCAGCGTCACATTCGGCCGCACCAGTTTCGACGTCGAGCACAAGCTCAGCCTCAAGGGCGAGCTCTGCGCCGAATGTTCGGAAAAGCGAGTCTGGACCCTGCGCGACGCTGCGGGGCACTTGAAATCGCATCCGGTGCCGCCGGCTGTGGTGGCTGCCTTCACCTCTCCCCGCATTGCGGCGGGAGGTCGCGCGCCAGAGCGATAGCGAAGGCGCTCGACGCCCTCTCCGTAAACGGAGAGAGAAAAACGCTACTCGATCTCCGCCGCGATCTTTTTCAAAATCTGGATGAAGCGCTTGCGATCGCGCAGGCCGATGACGGCGTCGAGATTGCGTTCGTGGCGGCGCGCGCAGCGCGTCAACTGGGTCAAGGTCTTCTTGCCGGCCGCGGTCAAAACCAAACGGTAGGCACGGCGGTCGTCTGGCACGCGCTTGCGCTCGACCATACCGCGCTGCACCAAATCCTCAACCACTGGCGTCAGACTAGATTTGTCGCGGCCGGCGGCCAAGCTGAGCTCGGTCTGGCTGATGCCGGGATTGCGCGCGATCAGCGTCAGTGTGGCGAAGCGGCCGGGGCTTTCGCCCACATCCTGAGAGCGATGCGAAAACGCCTGGAACGCGGTTTCCTGCGCCATGCGCAAGTTGAACCCGATCCAGGTGCCGAGCGGCCCAAAATTGATCGATTTGGCAACAGCTTCGCCACTCTTCGTGTTTCTGGCGCCGTTTTTCGCAACGCCTTGGCCGCGGCCTTTTGCACCGTTTTTCGTCGCGCCCTTGGCGCCCGCCTGAGCGCCATTTTTCCCGCGGCGCTCGCCGCCGGTGCCGTCGATCGATTGAGTCGCCATGTCGCCTCTACGATTCATTCAGGACCTGTTCATTCTCGCGCCAAACCGGGAGAGGAGTTAGTTGGACATCAAACGATAAACTTTACATTTCGTCCAATATTGGATCGAATAAAGAAAAGCTTGGCGTCCAGCCGACACTTAAACCAGGGGAGGAAAGTCCATGAAACTCCGTTTCGCCGGACGTGTCTACGCCGTCGCAGCACTGCTGTGCGCCTCGCTGCTAGGCGCCGCGAGCTTTGCTCAAGCTCAGGAAAAAACCTTCGAACTCAAATTGTCGCATTGGGTTCCGGCGTCCCACCCGCTGCAGAAGGCCCTTGAGGACTGGGGCGCCGCGGTCGAAAAGGCGTCTGGCGGCACCCTCAAGTACAAGGTCTACCCGTCCCAACAGTTGGGCAAGGCCTTCGACCACTACGACATGGCGCGCGACGGGATCGCCGACCTCACTTATATCAACCCCGGCTATCAGCCCGGGCGGTTCCCGATCATCGGCGCCGGCGAATTGCCGTTCCTGATCTCGGACGCCAAAGGCGGATCGATGGGCCTCGACGCCTGGTATCGCAAATACGCCGAGAAGGAGATGAAGGACGTCAAGTTCTGTCTCGCCTTCGTCCATGCGCCATCCGGCATCCATTCGCGCACCAAGAAAGTCCTGGTCCCCGACGATATCAAGGGCATGAAAATTCGCCCCGCCGACGCCACCATCGCCAATTTCGTGACGTTGCTCGGCGGCACCAACGTGCAGTCATCGGCGCCGGAAGTGCGCGACATCATCGAACGCGGCGTTGCCGACGCCGTGACGTTCCCGTGGGGATCGCTCGTGCTCTTTGGCGTCGACAAGGTCACCAAGTATCACATGGAGGCGCCGCTTTACGTGACCACCTTCGCCTTCGTGTTCAACAAGGACAAGTACGCCCAGATGTCGGACCGCCAGAAGAAGGCCATCGACGACAATTGCAACACCGAGGCGGCCGGTCGTGTCGGCGAGCCCTGGGGCGTGTTCGAAAACGCCGGCGTCGACAAGGTCAAGGCGGAGGCGGGGCATGAAGTCTATTCGCTGACGCCGGCGCAAACTGCGCAGTGGAAGAAAGCTTCCGAGCCGCTGATCAAGACCTGGGCCGATGGCGTCAAGAAGGCCGGCGTCGACCCCGACGCGGCGATGAAGGAACTCCGCGCCGATCTCGCCAAGTACAAGGCGCTGGCGCAGTAGCGGCATGCAGCTATTTATCGTCGACGCTGGATCGAACGCTCGTTATGGCCGGGCTCGTCCCGGCCGTTCACGCCTTTTTTCATAGCCAAGACGTGGATGCCCGACACATAGACGAGCGATGCGACGCCGTCCTTCGGACGGCTACGTCCGCCATGACGCCGGGGGAGCGGCCATGAGACGCATCACCATGGATCGTTTCATCGACGCCATCGAATGGATCGCCGCCGGTTTCGTCGGCATCGTCGCCGCCAATATTTTTCTCGCCGTGCTGCTGCGCAATATCTTCAACTATTCGATCCCCGACGCGTTCGATTTCGGCCGGCTGCTGCTCGGCATTTTGATCTTCTGGGGTATCGCCGCGACCTCCTATCGCGGCGGCCACATCACCGTCGATCTGATATGGGCCAATGTCGGGCCGAAATATCAGCGTTGGATCGACGTCTTCGCGACGCTGGTGCTGCTGTTCGTCGTGACGGTTCAGACCTACACGCTGTTCGATAAAGTGCGCGGCACTTATTACGACAATGTGCAGACGTTCGACCTGCGTTGGCCGACCTGGCCGTTTTTCGCGGTCGCCTGGGCCGGCGACGTCTCCGCAGTGCTGCTGATTGCGATCCGCACCTACCGGCTGATCGTTAATCCGGAATTGATGCACGAATCAAAAACCGTCAAGCCGGTCGAGTGATGGGATGAGCACCGACGCCGTCGCCATCTTGGGATTCGTCGCACTGTTCGCGCTGATGCTGCTGCGCGTGCCGGTCGGCATGGCGATGGGCTTGGTCGGCGTGTCCGGCTTCAGCTACCTGGTCGGGGGCGGCCCGGCGCTCAAGCTGGTCGGCCAGACCTCGATGCGCACGGTGACCGACTACACCTTCGGCGTCATCCCGATGTTCCTGCTGATGGGCACGTTCGTCTCCAATTCGGGCATGAGCCGCGATCTGTTCAAGGCGGCCAATGCTTTCGTCGGCCACCTGCGCGGCGGGCTTGGCTTTGCCACCGTCGTCGCCTGCGGTGGCTTTGCCGCGATCTGCGGCTCGTCGGTGGCGACCGCGGCGACTTTCTCCGCCGTCGCTTATCCGGAGATGCGCCGCTTCGGCTATCCGCAGAGTTTCGCCACCGGAGTCATCGCCGCCGGCGGCACGCTCGGGGCCATGCTGCCGCCGTCGACGGTACTCGCGGTCTACGGCATCATCACCGAGCAGGACATCGGCAAGCTGTTCATCGCAGGCATCGTACCCGGCCTGCTCGCCATGGCGATGTATGTCATCACCATCGCGCTGATCGGCTATTTCCGGCCGGGCTTCCTGCCGATGGGTCCGGGCACGACCTGGCGTCAGCGCTTCGGCGCCTTGAAAGACATCTGGGCGCCGATGCTGCTGTTCGTCTTCGTCATCGGCGGCCTTTACGGCCTGCCGTTTCTGCCGCGCTTCACGCCGACTGAAGCCGGCGGCGTCGGCGCCACCGGCGCCTTCCTGATCGGCGTCCTCACCGGGCGGCTCGACAAGGACAAGATCCTCGCCTCGCTGTTGCAGGCGACGCGCACCGCGGCGGCGGTGTTCACCGTGCTGATCGGGGCGCTGATCTTCGGCTATTTCCTCACCGTGACGCAGACGCCGCAGAAGGTCACCGAATTCCTCACCGGCCTCGGCCTCGGCAGCTACGGCGTGCTGGCGCTGATCATGTTGATGTATCTGGTATTGGGCTGCCTGATGGACGCGATGGCGATGATCATCCTGACGGTGCCGATCATCTTTCCGGTCGTCACCCACTTGGGCTTCAATCCGATCTGGTTCGGCGTCATCATCGTCATGACCGTGGAACTCGGCCTCATTCACCCGCCCGTCGGCATGAACGTCTTCGTCATCAAAAGCGTCGTCAAGGACGTGTCTTTCACCACGATCTTCAAGGGGGTTTTGCCCTTCATCGCCACGGACCTGGTGCGGCTGGTGATATTGATCGCCTTCCCGATTCTGGCGTTGTGGCTGCCGTCGAAAATGTGAAGGCCTTTCCCTCGAATGCTCATGTGATAGCATCCGGGCGCAAATGGTTGGAGCCCCAACCATAATGTCCAATGTCAACTTAAAAGGATCGATGCGTGCGCACTGCGGGTACTGCATTTCTCGAAGCCCTCAAGGAGGCCGGCGTCTCCTATATTTTCGCCAATTTCGGCAGCGACCATCCGGCGATCGTCGAGTCCATCGAGGAGGGCAAGGCCAATGGCCGCGGCTTCCCCACGACGCTCACCTGTCCCAACGAAATGGTGGCGCTGAGCGCGGCTCATGGCTACGCGCAAGTGAGCGGACAAGCGCAGGCCGTCATCGTCCATGTCGAGTGCGGCACCCAGGCGCTCGGCGGCGCCGTGCACAATGCCTGCCGCGCCCGCGTACCGGTGCTGATTTTTGCCGGCGCCACGCCCTATACGCAAGAAGGCGAACTCAAAGGTTCGCGCAATGAATGGATCCAATGGATTCAGGATATCGGCGATCAGCGCGGCATCGTACGCAACTACACGAAGTTCGATTACGAATTCCGCACCGGCCGAAATATCAAGCAGGTCACGCATCGTGCCATGCAGTTGGCCAAGAGCGATCCCATGGGTCCGGTCTATCTGGTCGGCGCGCGGGAGGTGATGGAAGAAGAAGTTGCGCCGCTCACGATCGATACCGGCGAGTGGCCGGCGATCGCCCCGTTACCCCTGCGGACGCAGGACGCGGCCGAGCTGGCGCAGGCCCTGGCCGACGCGAAACGCCCCTTGATCGTGACCAGTTACGCCGGCCGCAATCCGACGGCTGTCGCCGAACTCACCAAACTTTGCGAACGCGCCGGCATCGCCGTGCTCGAGCAATCGCCGGTTTGCTTGAATTTTCCGCTCGATCATCCGCTCTACATGGGCAGCCGCTGGAGCGAGCCGTATCAGGAGCCGGTGCTTGCGGAAGCCGACGTGGTGCTCATTATCGACAGCGACGCGCCGTGGGTGCCGGCGATCAGCAAACCGAACGCGGATGCCAATGTGTTTCACATCGACATCGATCCGCTGAAAGACAAGATTCCGCTCTGGTACTTCAAGGCGCGCAAGGTGTTCCGCGCCGACGGTGCGACGGCGCTGGCGCAGGTCAACGAGGCGCTCGACAAGATCAAGCTCGACGCCGCCAAGGTGAGGGAACGCACCGCGCACTACGGCAAGCTCGGCAAGGCGCGCACTGAGGATTTGCTCATGCGCGAGCAGCCGGCCGATATCGTCACCGCGGCTTATTTCACCGCGTGCTTGCGTAAATATGTCGACGCCAACACCATCATCTTGAACGAGATGATCACCAACTATCCCGTCGTCGTCGACCACTTGCGACCTTCGACTCCCGGACAATATTTCCTGAGCGGCGGCAGTTCGCTCGGCTGGAATGGCGGCGCCGCGATCGGCGCCAAACTCGCGCACCCCGACAAAACGGTAATTGCTCTGTCGGGCGACGGCTCCTACATGTTTTCCGTGCCGTCCTCAGTCCATTGGATGGCGCGCAAGTACAAGACACCGTTCCTGCAGATCGTCTACAACAATGGCGGCTGGCGTTCGCCGAAGATGTCGACACTGGCCGTGCATCCGGATGGCTACGCCAGCCGCGCCAAGACGGTCGGCGTTGAATTCGATCCCGCGCCGGATCATTCCGCCATCGCGGCGGCCGCAGGCGGCGCCTGGGCGCGCAATATCGAAAAGCCGGAAGATATCGAAACGGCATTGGCGGAGGCCTTTGCCGTGGTGCGCGACGAGAAGCGCTGTGCGGTGCTCGACGTCCGCCTGCCGCATCTTTGATCATTGATCGCAAACGGCGGTTCGCCACCGTAAGCAAGCAAACCGATCCAAGGGAGGATTACATGAACGTCCAGCTTCTGATCGACGGCGCCGACGTGAAGTCGCGCAGCAACGCCACTTTCGAACGAAAAGACCCTTACACGGGCAAGGTCGCCACCATCGCCGCGGCCGGCTCGGTCGAAGACGTCAACGCCGCCTGCGACGCGGCCGCTGCCGCCTTTCCGGCCTGGTCGGAGAAAGGCCCCACCGAACGCCGCATGCTCCTGCTCAAAGCCGCCGACTTGCTGGAGGCCAAGAGCGCCGATTTCATCAAGCTGATGATGGATGAAACCGGCGCCACCGGACCATGGTCCGGCTTCAACGTAATGTTTGCCGCCAAGGTGCTGCGTGAAGCCGCTTGCATGACCACCATGATCCAAGGCGAGGTGATCCCCTCCGACAAGCCCGGCTGTTTCTCGATGGCCATCCGCCAGCCGGCCGGCGTCTGTGTCGGCATGGCGCCTTGGAACGCCCCCGTCATTCTCGGCGTGCGGGCGGTAGCGATGCCGCTGGCCTGCGGCAACACGGTGGTGATGAAGGCGTCGGAAACCTGTCCCGGAACGCACATGCTGATCGGCAAGGTGTTGCAGGAAGCCGGCCTGCCGAAAGGCGTCATCAACGTCGTCACCCATTCGCGCGAGGACGCGCCGGCGGTGACCGAGGCGCTGATCGCGCATCCCGCCGTGCGGCGTATCAACTTCACCGGCTCCAGCCACGTCGGCCGCATCATCGCGCAGACCGCGGCGAAGTATCTTAAGCCCGTGCTGCTCGAACTCGGCGGCAAGGCGCCGCTGCTGGTGCTCGACGACGCCAATCTCGACGACGCGGTCGACGCCGCGGCGTTCGGCGCCTTCATGCATCAGGGCCAGATCTGCATGTCGACGGAACGCATCATCGTCGACAACAAGATCGCCGACGCTTTCGTCGGCAAGCTATCGAACAAGGCCAACGCCCTGCCCTACGGCGACCCGCGCACCAAGGTCGTACTCGGCTCGCTGGCCAGCGAACAGTCCGCCGACCGCATGCAGGAGCTGCTCGACGACGCGGTGAAGCTGGGCGCCAAGCTGGTCGCCGGCGGCAAGCGTGCCGGCACTGTCTGGTCCGCGACCTTGCTCGACAACGTCACGGCGAAGATGCGCATTTACAAGGAAGAGTCTTTTGGCCCTGTGAAAAGCATCATCCGCGTTTATGGCGACGACGAAGCGGTCCGGGTCGCCAACGACACCGAGTACGGTCTGTCGTCCGCGGTGTTCAGCGAGAATATCCAGCGCGCGATGGCGGTGGCCAAGCGCATTCAGGCCGGCATTTGCCACATCAACGGCCCGACCGTGAACGACGAGGCACAGATGCCGTTCGGCGGCACCAAGGATTCCGGCTATGGCCGCTTCGGCGGCACGGCCGCGATTGCCGAATTCACGGAACTGCGCTGGATCACCATCGAGAGCCATCAGCACTATCCGTTCTGACATGCCTGCCCCGGCCCACTCGCAAGGTGGGCCGGGTTAGATTTGCGTGGCCCGGCCTCGTCGCGTAAAACCCGACTGAAAAACGATAAAAGCCAAGGGGCGAAACGGCATGGCCGCACCACAACCCGGACAACGGCCTGCGATTGCCGCCGAGGCCTATCTGCGCGCACTGGCCGACCACGGCATCGATTATTTCTTCGCCAATCCGGGCACCGATTTTCCGCCGATCGTCGAGGCGTTTACCCGCGCCAAAAAGACCAACGCCAAGGTTCCGCGTCCGGTATTGGTGCCGCACGAGAACCTCGCGGTCGCCATGGCGCACGGCGCCTATCTGATGAACGGCAAGCCGCAAGCGGTGATGGTCCACGTCAATGTCGGCACCGCCAACACCATCAACAACGTCACCAACCTGTCGCGCGACCGCGTGCCGTTGATCCTGGCCGCCGGGCGCACGCCGATCAGCGAGAAGGGCTCGTTCGGCTCGCGCTCGCGGCCGATCCATTGGGCGCAGGAAATGTTCGACCAGGCCGGCATGTTGCGCGAACTGGTGAAGTGGGATTACGAACTGCGCAACGCCAACCAGATCGGCGACGTGGTGTCGCGCGGTGTCGACGTCGCCATGGCGCACCCGCGCGGGCCCGTCTATATGGTGCTGCCGCGCGAGCCGCTGTCGGCGCCCATCAGCGAACCGATCGCGCCGATCAAACCACGGCCGCAAGCGGCGCACACCCACCCCGATCCGAAAGCGATCGCGACCTTGGCCGAATGGATCGCGGGCGCCGAGCGGCCGCTGATTATCGCCGCGACCTTGCCGGCCGCCGCCGTGCCGATCCTGGCGCATCTCGCCGAGCGCTGCGCCATTCCGGTGGTGACGCATAATCCGCGCACCGTGTGCATGCCGTCGAGCCACCCGATGCATTTCGGTTTCGAGCCGGGCGCGCTGCTGACCGATGCCGATCTGGTGATCTCGCTGGAATCCGACGTGCCGTGGATCCCGCATTTGCAACACCCGCCCGGCGGCTGCCACGTCGCCCACATCGCCGAGGATCCGGTGTTCTCGCGCTATCCGATGCGCACTTTCCCGAGCGACCTCAATATCCAGGCCGGCGTCGTCAACGCGCTGCAGGCGCTGTCGGACGCGGTCGAGCACCGGCTGCAAATGGCGGACGCGCGCATCGCCTCGCGGCGCGCCAAGCTGACCGAGCGCTTGCGCAACCGCCGCGCCCAGCTCGCCAAGGATTCCGCCCCGGGCGAACACATTTCGCCGGCCTATCTATCGCGCTGCATCGGCGAGGCGGTCGGCGACGACGCCATCATCTTCAACGAATATTCATTGCGCGCCGACCACTGCGCGCGCGAGAAGCCGGGCACGCTGTTCGCGCTGGGACCGGCGGGCGGCCTCGGCTGGGGCCTTGGCGCCGCGCTCGGCGCCAAGCTCGCCTCGCCGGATTCGTTCGTAGTCGCGACGCTCGGCGACGGCGCCTACATGTTTTCCAATCCGATGGTCGGACATTGGGTGTCCGGCAAACACAATCTTCCGATCCTGACCATCATCTTCAACAACAGCCGCTACGGCGCGGTGCGAGGCGCCACGCTCTCGATGTTCAAAGACGGGACCGCCGGCGAAAACGACGGCCGCGACCTCGCCGATCTCGATCCGGCGCCGCCCTATGACGAATTGGCCCGCGCGCAAGGCGCCTATACCGAGCGCGTCGAGAAGCCCGCCGACCTGCCCGACGCACTGATCCGCGCCCGCGACGCCGTGCGCAACGGCCGCCAGGCGCTGCTCAACGTCATCACACCCTACTAGCCGTCACGAAGCCGAAGGAAAGCCCATGCGTATCGACGCCTATACACACTTCATGCCGAGCCGGATGTTCAAGCTGCTGGTCGACAGCGGCTATCCCGATATCGGCAAGCGCATGCGCGAAGTGCCGTGCATCCACGATCTCGACATTCGCAAGAAGGTGGTCGACGCCTTCAAGGACTACGCGCAGATTCTCTCGTACCCGATGCCGCCGCTGGAAGTTTTCACCAAAGGGGACGGCGTCAAGGCCAACGAATACGCCAAACTGATCAACGACGAATTCGCCGAGATTTGCGCCAAGGACAGCGATCATTTCCCCGGCTGGGTGGCGCAAATTGCGCTCAATGCCCCTGACGCCGGCATCGGCGAGGCCAAGCGCGCCATCGCCAATGGCGCATTGGGGGTGCAGATCTACACCAACATCGCCGGCAAGCCGCTCGACGAGCCGGAGTTCGAGCCGTTTTTCGCGGTGATGGAAAAGCTCGACAAGCCGATCTGGCTGCACCCGGCGCGCAATGCCAGCTTCTCCGACTACGCCTCGGAGAAAAAATCAAAATATGAAATTTGGTGGACGCTCGGCTGGTCCTACGAATCGACCGCGGCAATGTCGCGGCTGGTGTTCTCCAAGATCATGGACAAATACCCGAAGCTCAAGATCATCACCCACCATTTCGGCGGCATTGCGCCGATGCTGGAAGGCCGCATCGGGCCCGGCTGGGATCAAATCGGCGCCCGCACCTCGGACGAGGATTTGCAGGCGCTGTACAAGAGCCTGAAGAAACGCCCGCTCGATTACTTCAAGCACGTGTTCTACGCCGACACCGCGACCTTCAGCGGCGGCCCGGCGCTGCACGCCGGCTTTGCCTTCTACGACATCGACAAGATCGTGTTCGCGTCGGACTGCCCGTTCGATCCGGAAAAGGGCACGCTGTACACCCGTGAGACGCTGCGGCTGATCGAGGAAAAGGACATGCCGAAGGCCGACAAGGACATGGTCTGGCACGGCAACCTCGAGCGCATCACCGGCGTGACGTTCAAGAAGTGAGAAGGACGAATGGGCGAGCGCCGACCAGTCGTCATCGCCGGCGCCGGCCCGACCGGATTGATGGCCGCGCTGGCGCTACGCCGGCAAAACATCCCGGTCGTGCTGTGCGAGGCCGAGCAGGGCCTCACCCACGATCTGCGCGCGGGATCGTTTCATCCCCCGACGCTGGAGATGATGGCGCCCTATGGCATCACCGAACGGATGCTGGTGGACGGCATCAAAGTGCGGCGCTGGCAGATCCGCAACAAGCCCGGCGACCTTATCGCCGAGTTCGATCTGGGCATGCTCGCCGACATCACGCCGTTTCCGCACCGCCTGCATCTCGAACAGCACAGGCTGACGCCAATCCAGCTCGACATCCTGCGCACCATGGGCGGGGCGGATATTCGTTTCGGCTGCAAGGTTGCCGGCTTCGACCAGCGCGCCGACGGCGTCACGGTGACGGTCGAGCATGGCGGCCGGGAAGAGACCATCGACGCCTCATGGTTGATCGGCGCGGACGGCGGCCGCAGCGTCGTGCGCAAGACGCTCGGCGTCGACTTCGAGGGCTTCACCTGGCCGGAGACTTTCGTCGTCGCCAGCACGAGTCACGATTTCGGCGCCCAGGGCTTTGCGCTCAATTGTTACGTCGCCGATCCGGTCGAGTTCGGCGCGCTGTTCAAGGTGCCGCATGACGGACCGCCGGGGCTTTGGCGTCTCGCCTATCCTGCCAATCCCGACGAAAGCGACGAGGCCCTGCTCGCAGCGCCGCGCGTCGAGGCGGCGCTGCAACGGCTGCTGCAGAAGCCCGAGCCTTACGACGTCGTCTACAAGAGCACCTACCGCGTCCACCAGCGCGTCGCGGCGACGTTCCGCATGGGCCGCGTGCTGCTCGCCGGCGACGCCGCGCATCTCAACAACCCGCTCGGTGGCTTCGGGCTCAACAGCGGCATCCATGACGCCGTCAACCTCGGCGACAAGCTCGGCCG
>Ga0265314_10001181_pt1 | contig 29983 bp, 22 predicted proteins | sample 4126metaG_FD_203106 | JGI IMG/M metagenome (GOLD analysis project Ga0265314, IMG submission 203106) | Rhizosphere microbial communities from Carex aquatilis grown in University of Washington, Seatle, WA, United States - 4-1-26 metaG | ecosystem: Host-associated > Plants > Roots > Rhizosphere >... | reverse complement strand
AACTGGACTGCTTCTCGCACAGTCATGAAGTACCGCTGCATGTCGGGGTGAGTCACCGTGACTGGGCCGCCGGTGGCTATCTGCCGTTCGAACATAGGCACGACGCTGCCGCTGCTACCCAGAACATTCCCGAAGCGAACCGAGCAAAACTTGGTAGCAGAACCCTCCGATGGCAGCGGCATGGCCGAAACGGTCAGTTCGGCGACGCGCTTCGTGAGACCCATGATATTGGTGGGATTTACCGCCTTATCCGAGGAAATCATGAGCACTTGCGACACCTGATTGTAGTAAGCCGCTCTGGCCAGATTCCGCGTGCCTAGAATGTTATTCTTCACGGCCTGCAACAGGTGCATCTCCATCATCGGCACATGCTTATAGGCGGCGGCGTGAAAGATGGACCGGATTCCGTTCTGGCGAATCGCTTTTGCGAGCACCGAGTAGTCCTTGATGTCGCCCAGGGAAGGAATCACAGCCACATTTGGATGGGTCCGAATCAGCTCTTGATGGATCGTATATAAAGCGGCTTCGGATTGCTCGAAGATGACCAGTTTCGCTGGGCCAAACGAGGCAACTTGCCGGCATAGCTCGGAGCCGATCGAGCCTCCCCCGCCCGTCACCATCACGCTCTGACCTTCCATGGAGGAACGAACCAGTCCAGCATCCAGCTGTACCGGTTGGCGGCCCAGTAGGTCTTCTACCTTTACGTTGCGGATTTGTTGCGTGAGAACCTGGCTCGCCAGAAGTTCACCCACTCCCGGTATCGTTCTGCACAGCACCCCCGCCGACCGGCAATTGGCGACGGCGTTACGCATCTGAACTCCGCTCGCCGACGGCATCGCAATAATGATTTCATGAATGGCCGCACGCTTCTTCTTGAAGCGATCCAGGATGATCGCCGCATCGCGGCCGCGGCCCAGCACGATCGTGCCCAGAATGTTCATTCCGGCCTTGTTGGCATCGTCATCCAAGAAACCGATGACTTGATACTGGAGCGCCGGATTCGACCGAATTTCCCTCCACAAGATTCGGCCGGCAGCACCCGCGCCGTAAATGAGAACCCGCTTGCTCGACGAATGTGAAGGCTTCTGGCGGATTTCTATGTAAAGCCTGACAGACATTTGTGCCACGGAGGTCGCCAGGAAACAGATCAAGAAGTCAATGCAGTAGACCGAGCGCGGAAAAGCCGGCCCAATGAACCACAGGGCACTCAGCGCAAATGCAGCGGAGCCGACGGCATTGGCAATAGCCAAGCGGTACAACTCCGGGACGCCGGCGTAACGCCAGCTGCCGCGATCCGAGCGAACCAAGTAGAAGGCCAGCAATTTCGGCAACAGCACCACTGTGAGCCCCTGCCACAGCAACGGCAACTCGTCCTTTGAGAGCGAGAACTCAAATCGCAGGAGAAGCGCTGCGGCCAAAGAAAGCTCGACCAACACTGCATGCATCAGCGTGATGAGCAGGCGTCTACCGCGTAGGATCAAGTTCGACATGAGTTTGGGGCTGAAGGGCCGTCGGATTCGTAAGCGAGCGATCAGTCCTTGATCTCCACTGGCGGCAGAATCGCGCGCTTGGCCTGCTGAGCGTCAAAACCCGCTGGTGCCAGACTGAAGCGTACAGTCAGCGCCAACAGTTTGATGTCGCTCCATCCGCTGCGATTTGCCAAATACTCCCGGTTTAGCGCAAGCTTTGCGGGCAGGACTTCCTCCCGATAGCCACGTTCGACGTCGGCGTAATTGCAGAGGATCGATTCTTCATCCCGATACGCTAGTGTCGCCAAGTCGGTGATTCCCGGCTTGGTCTGGAGAACTTCTGCCCATACTGGGTCGGTTAGGTCGACGAATTTGGGCACTTCCGGCCGAGGTCCGATGAGGCTCATTTCCCCGCGCACCACGTTCCACAACTGTGGCAGCTCATCCAATTTGTATCTCCGGAGGAACTTTCCGACTCGGGTTACTCGCGGATCACCTTCCGAAGTCAGCAGCGCGCCCGCTACATGATTGCGCATCGAACGAAATTTCAAGAGCGCGAACGGCACCCCCAGGCGGCCTACGCGAACCTGCCGGAACAAGGCCGGCTTGCCATCCTCCAGCCAGATGCTGATAGCGATGACTAGCAGCACGGGGCTACAGGCGACTAAGCTCAGTCCCGCGAGTATCCCGTCCCACCGGAGGATCCGATGCAGTGCCTTTTGACTACTCATCGACGTCGTGAACCTGCGGGTAATAGTAGTCTTTATGACTCTTGGCTCCCTTTGCGTCCCAAGCGTTCAACACCGTGCCGAACACAGGGATACCGTCAGCAACCAGTCTTTGTTTCGCGCTCCGAGCTACATCGCGTGATGTCTGACCGGCCCGAATCACGAGAATCGCGCCGTCTGCCAGACGGCCGACAAAACGCGCGTCAGACAGATAGGAAAGAGGAGGAGTATCCAGTAGAATCGTGTCGAATTCCTTGCGCAGACGTTGTAGCAGCGCCGTCATCCGGCCAGAATACAGTAGGTTCGTGATGCTCACGGTGCCTGGCCCGCTCGGCAAGACATAGAGTCCGTTTATCTCGGTAGGACGCGCCAGCGAATCCAGGGGACAGTCTGCTAACGACGTTTGTTCGCGCAACAGATCGCTCAATCCCCAACTATTCGGCACGTTAAAAATCTCGTGCAGGCGTGGCTTCCGAAGATCGGTGTCCAACAAAATGACCTTCTGGTCCAGCTCGGCAAGAGCAATACCGATGTTGCTTACGATCGAACTCTTGCCCTCTCCACGTACCGCGCTCGTGACCAGGATCACGCGCGGCCGGTTCGCGACTCCGCGGAAACTCAGCAGCGATGCCAGGACGCTACGAAACGACTCCGCGAGGCCTGAGGTCTGAGACTGCCAGGTCGCGAGTTCCACACACTCCTGATGGCTAGCCCCGTTCCCGTTGAGAGTGTAAATCGGGGGTTCAGTCGAGGAAACCCGCTTTGCTGAGGATCGCATTTCCGTTGCCGGGATCACGCCCAATTCAGGTACTTGTAAGTGAAAGGCCGACTCTCCAGGGGATCGAAGGCTGCGATTGGCAAACTCAGCGGCGATCACCACGCCGATTCCGAGCAGCATTCCCCCAGCCATGCCGACTGCAAGATTGCTCAATAGGTTCGGCTCAAAGGGTGCGTTAGGACGTTCCGCTGCATCCAGGAGCTGCACGTTGGCGGAGGGCAAACCCGTGCTGATACCAATCTGCTTGACCTTCTGCAGTAACTCTTCATACAGTTGGCGGCTAGTCTCGACTTCCCGCTTCAAGAGACTATAACGGATCGACTTTCGGGCAACATCGGAAACCAGCAGCGACTGCTTCTCGTACGCAGCCGCCAACAAATCCTCGCGCCCGAGTGCGGATTGATAATCGTTCTGTATCCGGGTGAGAATGCTGTTGCCCTCGCGCTGCAGCGTCGCCTCCAGCTCAGCGATCTGCGCGCGGACCCTTCTCACTCCGGAGTATTCTGGCGTGTAGACGATGCTAAGCTCAGCCAGCTCACGCCGCAGTTCAGCCAGTTTACTCTGGTACGTGCTCAGCCGCTCATTGTCCACGATTTGTGGCACTGCTTCCGGCGAACTGGCTTTTGCAATGGTCAGAGCTGCCTGCTTGGCCATGCGGTCGGCTTGCGCCTCTGAAAGCGCCCCCTGGAGTTGCTTGAGCTTCAGCTCCTCCACGTTACCTGGCGCGGGGTCGATATTCAGTCCGACTTCCGTGCTGTACGACTGGAGTTCGCGCTCAGACTGCTCCATCTTAGCGCCCAAGTCCTTCAATTGACGCGTCAGATAATTGACCGTCTTCTGCCCGGATTCCCAGGAGGCTTCCAGGCTGAAGTCGATATACTCGCTGGCCAGCGCGTTCGCGAACGCGGCTGCGTATTCCGGGTCTGGCGATTGGCACACGATCTCAATGACCCGGCTGGCATCTAAGACATTGATGTTGATGTCGACGGGTGGCTCATAACCTTGAGGAGCGACCTTCGGTGCTCCCAAGTGGAGTTTCGAGCGCCAAACGGAAAGCGGGTCTGTGGGGGTAAACGCGGAAACGCGATTCCCTTGCTTGAGTTTGTTGACGACCCTTCTCCGCAGGGCCTGACTGTGCAGCACCTGCATTTGGGTCTGGAAATACGTTGCGTAGCCTCCCCCGCTCTCGGCGTCTTGCAGGCCTACCAAGCTCTCCCCGTTGTTGGCGGTGATGACCTCCATGGTGGCGCGTGCCTGATAGCGTGGCGTCATACGAAGAGTCCGCACGCCGTTGAAAAGAAGCCCGGCGACCAAAAACAGCGCGACCGTCAGCTTCTTACCCCAGAGGAGGTGTAAGTAGTCGATTAAACTGGGAGCCTGCTTTTCCGAAGTGGAGGCCCCCTCCATCGGTTCAAGATAGAGCACTCGAGATGCGTCCGATGGACCTCCGCGGAGTACGAGATCCTGTGCCGCTCGATCTGACGCGGTTGTTAAATCTGGCATTTTGGGGAAAAACGTCTTCTGTAAAAGGTGCAGCCGGTCCTCGGTAAGACCTGGGGGACCAGTGTGAATCTGTCAGAACTTAGCGAGAACGTTCACAGCCGTGAAAACACCGCCGGTTATCGCGGAAGTCGAAGCCGTCTTCATAGCGAGCTTCCACCCACTGGTTGGAACAATAACAATATCGCCATTCATGAGTTCGAGATCTTTTGCTTTCCCGGCCATGATTTTAGGTACATCCACGACGGCTGTCGAGGTCTGTAGACCCTCCGCGCTGATGTGCACGATCATCGTTTTCCCGCCATTCGCGTTGGAGGTTAAGCCACCGGCTACCGCCAGCACTTTCTTGAGAGAAACCGTATCTTGAACGACCAATTCCACGGAACCAGGCCGGTACACTTCCCCCGAAATCTGGACCATTCTGACGCCCTTGACCCGCGATACCGTGACGACGTCATAAGGTTCGACGTGGATATTTGCGAGATCTCCTCGCCCTGTCATCACTTCTGTTAAGTCGAAGTCCGCAAACCGGTAGGTTCCGTCCGTGTCCATCCGTGTACCCGGAGCGTCCAGAGGCCCATGATCTGTTCCACGCTTTAGAGTCACCGTTGGTCCGGCCTCTTTCGGCCCTCCGGCCATAACCAGGACTTCGAAGAGAGTTTTGGAACCTCCCAATTGCAGCGTGCCTGGCTTGTCCACCGCACCGGTGACAGTTACCGGTTGACTGCGAAATTCAGTGACGAAGAGGCTGACCTGCGGCTCCTTCAAGTACTTTGCGAGCCTCACGGTCACTTCTTGTTCGAGTTGCTCGACCGTCATCCCGCTGGCCTGAATCCGCCCCGCCAAGGGCAGGTTCAATTCGCCGGAAGTGCTGACACGCCAAGACTTGGAGATCTCTTCACAGTTCAAGGCGATAATGCTAATGGTGTCATCCGGACCGATGATCGTCCGCTTGATCTGGCTGTCAAGCGCGCTTCGGGTCTCTGGTTCTTGACCTGTCATATCATGCGCGGCAATCAGTACCAGAATCGATGCTACACCTGCGGAATAGCGCCAAAGGCTCTTTCTATTACGCATAATCTGCTCTACCTCTATTGAAGGCTTGCGGTTACGGGAGAAGAGTTGCCCTGAGCGTTGCTGGCAATCACGCCCACGGATTGAACAGCGCTGATGACGCCGTTCACGTTGATGGTGACGGTCGCCGTGAATTGGCTGCCGACTGTTGCCGAGGCTGCGGTTTGATACCAGGAACTGAACGCGCTGTCCGCACTTATCGAGATGGAAGTCGTTTTCAGATCGCTGCCGGAGGCCGGTGTGAAATTCAGCGTTAAGCTCGTTACGGAACGGGTCGTAGAATAGCCTGTAATCAAGATCTGAAAACTCGTCGCCGTAGTATTGCTGATCTGCACCGTTCGAACTTGAGGCACGCCGGCCGGGACTTGGAAAGTTTTCACTGTCGGTGAACTTGGGGTCAGGTTGACCGTTCCGATGGTGAACGCAGGCGTCAGAGTTATGTTCCCCGCGATTGTGCCGGACTGAAACTGGATTTGTTGCGACTGCCCGAACAGCGCCGTGGTCGTGTTGGCCGGAATTGTAAACTTCACGGTCCGCCCGCTGCTCGAAAACTGGATTTCCGGATCGTCCACAAACGCGGCGGAGGCGAAAGAAATGGTCAAGGTCCCGGTTAGATCAATGGGATATGGGCTCGCCAGTTGCAGCCCGACAGACGGCTGTTGGAGCGGCGTCGCGGTGCCGGATGCCCCGGTAAACGAGTAGTCGGGCAGCGCCGGCGGCGTGGTGCCCGCCCCCTGCAGAGTAATGCTCAGTCCGTTAATTGCCAGCGTCCCGGTTATCGTGCCCAACGCGTTCGGGGCGAAAACCACGGGAAAACTCAAAGTGCTCCCTGGAGAAAGATTTGCGGGCAACGCGGGCGTTGTTCCCAGAGTGAAGCTGGCTCCCGTCACGCTAACGGTGCTGACGGTTCCTGCCACGTTTCCCGTATTGGTCACCGTTACAATGCTCTGCTGATTCGATCCGACAACCGTATTGGGATAAAAGGCAGTTCCGAGGTTCGGAACAATGGTAGTTGCGGAAGCAACGGTCACAGAGACGCTAAGTACGGAGCCAAGACCCACGCCGGTGAAGGTAAACAACGTACCGTTGATCAACAACCGCCCCGACATGTTTCCCACGACGCTCGGTATGAATTGCACCTGAAAGGTAATAATCCCGCCGGGCGCAAGCGTCGTCGGCAACGGAACCAAATCCGTGACAACCAGCGCGCTATTCCCGATCGTGCTGACGGCAGTGATCTGGCCGGCGGCATCACCGGAATTGGTCACCGCGAACGTCAATGCGGAAGTCTTCCCGACCGGAGTATCGGGGAAGGCAACCGTCCCGTTAGGCAGCACCGGTGTCGTGCTGGTCCCGTTGATAATCTGGTAGGTGAAGAGAGGCCCGCTGGACGTGCCGCTCAACTTTATGGTTCCCACGCCGCCGATAGTCAGCGTGCCGCTCTGCGCACCGAGCGATGTCGGCGCAAAGGTGATCGTAAACGAGATCTGGCCACCCGACACGATAGTCAGCGGGAAAGACGGCAGCCCGGAAACCGAAAATGCGCCGGAGGAGACAGTCACGCCGCTCACCGTGCCTGGCGGCGCCGTAGCCGGATTGGCAATGATAAAAGTGGCCGTAGCCGTGGTGTTTGCCAGTGTCGATCCAAATACGAGCGTTCCGCCGCTCCCGATCGTCGTCGGATTGCCTCCCGACAGGATATAGCTGGTCACAAAGTTAGAAGCGGTAGAGGCCGAGCCGCTAAGACTGAACGTGTAAGTCTGCCCGGCCGTCACGGTTAAGACTGCGGACACGGCCCCGCCCGACTGCGGGGCAAACCCGATCGGGATGGTCGTGCTGGAACCGGCCGGGATCGAGATGGATCCCCCGCCCGGAACCAGAAACGCGCCGTTTGAAACAGTAATGCTGCTCAGCGTCACCCCGGCCACGCCCGGATTCGTGATGGTGAGATTTTCGGTGGATGACGATCCAACTGGCGTGTTGGGAAACGTAATCAGACCGCCAGGCGAAAGCGGGTTTGGCGCCGGATCGGCGATTCCCTGGTAGGTGAAGGTGAGATTCTGCGCCTGAGCACAGGCCGCCCCCGCCGCCAGGACACAAACCAGCGCCAGCCCGAAGTTGAAAATCGACTTTCCTGTCATTGGGAGAATTCTAATCAAGGGGCACAAAAACGACGTTCCGTCCCTGTGACGTATCCAGCAAAAGAAGCTGGCCCAGACCCGCGTCCGTGAGCGCGAATGCGTCTGGCAACGCCAGCGCATCGATGCGAGTCGGTACGCCGGCCACCGGCACCTGGTTGGACATGGCTCCCGTCACAAGGTCCATTTCAAAAATGACATTCGCTCCGGCGTCCGCGACGAACAGGGTCCGATTGCCAATCACGCGGACACCAGCCGGTTGCTTGAGGCCGTCCTGTAGGCTCAGCAGGGGTTGGCGAGTTTTGTCGGTCTGGATTCCTCGAATTTCAAAAACCTCTCCGGTCGCTCCGTCGGCCACCAGGGCGTCGTGATCGCCGTTCAGAAAACTCATCGCCACAGGTTGGACTGCGGTTGCGATTTGTGCCGGTCCGAACGCGCTTGGGGTAAGCAAGTAAACTCCGCCCGCCGCCGGATCCGAGAAAGAAATCAGAGCCGTGCTCGCGTCGGAACTCAGCTCCATCGCAGCCACGATCCCGATCGCGCCCGCGAGCATCGGATCTGAGGCGCTGGGCTGATCCGGAAGTCCAGTAAGGAACTGCGCCGTTGCCGATGTCTGCGAATAGAGAAGCGCCGCGGTACACGGCGCATTCAGCCTGATACGGTCAGCGAACACTCCGTCGAGCTTGGCCGCGATGACATTGCCGCTCCGCAGCCCGCGAATCAGCCAAACCTGCTTGGACTCGGCGGATTCCAGCGCAATCGCGAAGTCCTTGCCTGCGCAGACCTGCGCTTGGTCGATGGTGAACGGAAGAGACAGGGGCGGGCCGAGCAGCGACGCACCAGGTAATCCATTGATGGGGCGTAAGGTGCCCGTGCGAGAATCCGTCACGTACCCGGTCACGGGTAGCCATCCTGCCTTGGCGACCAGAGCCAAACTCAAGATTAGAAGCGCGGGCCGCATCACAGGGGACCTCCCACCGTGATTCCTCCCGAGCTCAGAACTGTCGGCGTAGGTGCTGTCTTCGAGCGGACGGCGAGGGCCACGCCGACGCCAGCGGCCACTCCTACTATTGCAATGATCCAGTATTTCTTGCGCCGGCCACTTTGCGCGTCGACGCTGGCCAGTGTGTTATTTTGCGCAATCATCGTGGTTCCCTGCTTCCCCTGGTAGGTGGCAGTGACCCTTATGGCGAATCGTCCCTCGACGTTGTTTGGCGTGAAATCCGCCGCAGTGGCCACGCCCTGGTTATTCGTGGTGACAACCGATGCGTTTTTTCCGCCCGCGAAGGTGCCCCCGGGGCCCAGGGGAGGCAGTGTGAAAGTAACCTCAGCGCCTGCAACCAGATTGTTGGCATCGTCCCGAACCTCCACTGCGGTCCGGCTTACCTGCTTGTGCTTGATGTCGTTAAATGCGCCATCGCCCTCTACGATTCTCAACGTGAGGAAGCCGCGGGCTTGGCCAAAAGCCGAAGGCATCCCCGCCAGACTCAGCGCAAGCAAATAGACTAGGAATCTCTTCGTCATGAAAGACAATCGGAAGGCCGGCGAGACGGCGCGGCCATCGGGGTCTTCGGTAAGGACCCGCTCATTATTCCGCCTCCTTCTTCCGCCCTAAAACGCGCGAGATCCGGGCTCTAAGTTCATCCAAAGCGCCGTCGAGTTCACCGAGGTGAAGCGTCAGCGTGGTGAGATCATCCACCAGAGTAACCTTTTGGGACCTATACGCTTCAACCTTCTGAAGCACCGACGAGCGAGCAAAGCCTGAAACGCTGCGTGCGCCTTCAATGGCACAAGTTGCCTTCAGGCTCTCATATTCGTCCGCGGTGAGACGAAAAGTGACGAGGCGGGAACGATTAATCAGGACTGGCACAGGCGGTGTCTTTCAATTTGCCGCAGTCTATCCGACGCGAGCTAGCTACGCTGGCTCGTGCTGGGAAAAGCGGTCTTCCGACTGAAGATGTGCTCCAAATGGCCGAGATGATCTGCGTGTTACCCATTCTCGGTCGAGCTCAACCAGGACGGACCGGTGCAGAAGAGTGACCGAAAGCACCAACCTCACTTCCTTCTTGATTTCGACCACCACGCCCTGGCAACCTGCGAGAGGACCGTCCTCGATCTCAACCGGCTGCCCCACTTCAATATGCGGCCAAGGCTGCGCGAGCAAACCGGAACGCATGAGCCTTTGGAGAGCGCTTATCTCTGTCGGATCGACGGGTACTGGATCGCGGCCGCACCTCACGATGTCAAAAACACCGGGGGTACTTAGAATGGGGGTCCGCTTGGCGGGGTTGAACTTGCAAAATACGTAACCCGGGAACAGAGGCAACTGGACGTCGCGGGTTCGATCACTCCATTTATTGCGGGCTATGTACAAGGGCAGGAAAGGCTGGAATCCCCGGTACTCGAAACTAGCGGATACGGACTTCTCATGCCTCGGTTTAACCTGGACTACAAACCAGTCCGATGGCTCAAGCATGTTCTCCATCTTTCCTCCGAACGGACGACTCTAACGTAATCTGCGGAGCTGAACCGGAACCCTCTAAGATGCCGCCAAAATCGACAGCATAGGCTCTCTGGACAGGCTCTCGCCACTCCTAGTCACATCACTCGTGTTCCTTAGTAAGCGTGATGACTTAGAGTTGTATTGTGATTTCTTGAGTCTTAATACTTACATTCCGCCCCGAGGTTGTCAACCCCAAAAAGGGTAGTGGTATTCCCAGTACTGCACCCAGGACCTCGGTCTGAAATCATCCGAATCGCCACTCCGGCCAAATGGAAAACGAAGGCCGTAAGTCATTACAAATGAGGCTCGTACCAGTCATCCGAGTCCGATCGAACCTATGCCGCTATTCAGCAGGATTGCAACCCGCAATGCGCGCCACGGAGCGCCTTACCAGTTGTGTTCGGCTGCTTCTGCGATCGGTTAACCAACCGCTATCGAACACCATCAAAGCCACCGCACGAAACGAATACAACCTCGATGAAGTCAGCTGGAACCAGCGGCTGCCGTTTTTCCAACCAGCCATTACAAAAGACTCGTTAATAATACCACTTCAGGCCGCCCCCTCGCCGCTGCCGAGGCCGACGTCTTCGGGACGGCAGGCGCCCTACCAAATTGTGCCGTCGCCCACTTCCTGGATCGGGCCGGACATCCCGCCGATCCGAATCCCCCCTGGTACGGCGATTCCATCGCCAAATGGGACGACGACGCCCTGGGAAAGATCCGCGCAACCAGCTGGGACTGCAGTAATCGTGAGGCGCCCGCTGATTACGCCAGGGAATAAGTCGCGGAACAGTGGCGGAAGGCCGTCTCGCCCCTAGCGGTAACGCCCGCACAGCTGGTGCCATCGCACCACCAGCAGATCCCAGAACGCGCGGGCGCCGGTCAGCGCGCTGACCTTGGTGCCTACCACGTTGTCCCATCGCACGGGGACCTCAACCACTTTCAATCCGTGGATGTGCGCGATGAGCAGATCTTCCACGTCGAAGCCGAATCCATCCAGGCGCTGGCGAGGAAAGATCACGCGAGCAGCATCGTTGCGGAACAGCTTGAATCCGCATTGGGTGTCGCGAAACGGCAGTCCCGTCGCCATGCGCATCACCACATTGAATACACGTCCGCTCGCCTCGCGCAGGGGCGCCTGATGGACACCGACCAGCGAGCGGTCCAGCGCGCGCGATCCAATCGCCGCGGCCGCCTCTTCCTTCTCCACCGCGCAGAGCAGCTTGATCACTTCCTCCAGAGGACTGGAAAGATCGGCGTCGGTGGAGAGGATCCAATCGCCCTGGGCTTCCTGCATTCCATGGCGTACAGAATATCCTTTGCCACGGTTGCCCGGATTCTGAAGCAACCGTGCAAACGGATGCTGGGCGGCGAACTCCTGGACCACTGCCGCCGTCGAGTCTTTGGATCCGTCATCCACGATCAGAATCTCGACGGATCCATGATGCTCGCAGAACTCCGCCATCCTGGGTAGAGTAAAGGGGAGCCGGGCAGCTTCGTTATAGGCCGGAACCACGATCGAAAGCCGGGGCAAAACCTATTATATTGCAGCCGAATTGGAACGGGCTATGCACGATAGTCCTACGCCGGCGAATTCCACGTAGACTCCCACTGGTCGCGGCACTTTACCTTATGAAGGTGCCATTCCGGACTGCGTTAGTCGTTGTTTCAGTCGCTTTTGTGAGCCTCGTGCGGGCCCAAGCCCCGGCACCTGCCCGAGCCCAGGCTGCCCTGCTCGACCCATACTGCGTCACCTGCCACAGCGAAAAACTGAAAACTGGAGGACTCTCGCTCCAGGGCGCCGCGCAACCAACTCGGCTTGAACTGACAGACGGGTTGGGACCTAGACTGCCGTCCGTTCACGTCCCACTGGATTACTTCCCATCAGGCCGCAATCTAGCGCTAACTGCTCCGGGATCCGCTAAACTTAACTGATTCACTCACATGCCGCTTTCTGCGGGCGATAGACTCGGTCCTTACGAAATCCTTGCCCCCATCGGCAAGGGCGGTATGGGCGAGGTATATCGCGCGCGGGACACGCGGCTCCATCGCGACGTCGCCATCAAGGTTTTGCCTCAAGCGTTTGCGACCGAGACTGCGCGGGAGCGCTTCCAGCGTGAGGCGCGCGCCGCTTCAGCGCTCAACCATCCGAACATTTGCGTGGTTCACGACGTTGGCGAATCGGCTGGCCACCCGTTCCTTGTGATGGAGCTGCTCGATGGTAAAACGCTGCGCGAGCAAATCGATGGCAAGCCGCTCGATATCCCGTTTGCAATCGCGCTGAGTATTCAAGTAGCCGACGCGTTGGAGGCGGCCCACGCCAAAGGGATCATTCATCGCGACATCAAGCCCGCTAATATTTTCGTCACCGAACGCGGTCATGCCAAGGTGCTCGATTTCGGTCTTGCAAAGTGTGGTGACAAGCACGATCAGCCGGCGGACACCGATGCACTCACGGTGGATATGCTCACGGAGCCCGGCACGGCGATGGGCACGGTCGCCTACATGTCACCCGAACAGGCTCGTGGCGAAGCGGTGGATGCACGCAGCGATCTATGGTCGTTCGGGGTGGTCCTGTACGAAATGGTGACCGGGTCGCGGCCGTTTGACGGGCCGACGTCTCCAATCATTTTTGATGCCCTCTTGAACAAAACTCCTCGGCCGGTTCGCGAGCGGAATCCGAGCGTCGCGGCCGAGCTGGAGCGAATTATCGGCGAGCTTCTGGAAAAAGATCGCGCCTTGCGGTGCCCATCCGCCGCCGAACTGCGGGACGAGCTACAGCGGCTGCAAGCAGGCTTGAGCCCGGCCTCGCGCGTTCACAGACCTGGCGCTCTCGTGAAATACGGAATCACGGCCGCGGCGACGCTGATTCTGGCCGCCGGCGGGTTCTTCTTATGGCAGCAGCGCGGCCACGCAAGGCAGCTCACGGATAAAGACACCCTGGTCCTCGCCGATTTCGAGAATAAGACCGGTGATTCCGTATTTGACGACACGCTGCGCCAAGGCCTGGCGGCGCAACTGGGACAGTCGCCTTATCTGAGCCTGATTTCGGATGACCGAATCCAGGCGACGCTTCGTCTCATGGGCCAGCCGGGAGATGCCCGGCTTACTCCGAAGCTTGCGGAGGAAATCTGCGAGCGAACGGCCAGCGCGGCCGTCCTGGAAGGCTCCATCGCCAGCCTTGGCAGCCAGTACGTGGTGGGGTTGCGCGCCAAGAACTGCCGCAACGGAGACGTCCTCGACCAGGAGCAGGTGCAAGCGGCCCGAAAAGAAGACGTCCTGAATGTCCTGGACCAAATCGCCAGCAAGTTCAGAACCCGCGTGGGCGAATCGCTCGCCACGGTTGCAAAACACGATACTCCGCTGGCCGAGGCGATGACGCCGTCGCTCGAAGCCTTAAAAGCCTACAGCACCGGCTGGAAGGTTGCGTCGTCAACCGGTAATAGGGCCGCGATACCCTTTTTCCAGCGCGCCGTTGACATCGACCCCCAATTCGCGCTGGCCTACGGGCGTTTGGGGCACGCGCAAGCCACCGGTACGGGAGAGTCCGGCCTCGCTGCGGCGAATATCGGTACAGCCTATAAGCTGCGAGATCGAGTCAGTGAGAGCGAAAAGTTCTTTATCGCTTCCACCTATGACATGGACGTGACCGGCAACCTGGAAAGGGCGCAACAGACCTTTGAATTGTGGGCGCAGACCTATCCTCGTGAGATTCCTCCCCACGGATTCCTATCGGGAACGATTTACCCGGTCCTCGGCAAATACGACAAGGCGGTTGAGGAAGGCAAGAAGCAAATCGAGTTAGCGCCGGATGTTGGCTTCGCGTATGTCAATTCCGCGTACAGCCTGCTTCATGTTGGCCGTCTTGGAGAAGCCGAGAAGGTCCTTCAGCGGGCCGATGAGCTCAAGCTGGAACAGCCGTTCTTTTTCGTCATCCGATACGCGATCGCTTTCTTAGGAGGCGACCAGGCGGGAATGGAACGGCAAGTGAATCAAGCTCAGGGAGAATCCGGAGCGGAAGACCTGATCTTCGCCCAGGCCGCTTCCGCCTTGGCATATTCCGGCCGGCTGGATCAAGCAATCCTGAAGTCACGGCAAGCAGCGGACCTCGCTCTCCAGGCGAAGCAGCGGAATCGGGCGGCGGGATTTAAAGCGGGTCCCGCACTCTGGGAAGCCCTGTTCGGGAATGCACCGGTCGCTGTAAAAAGAGCGATGGCCGTGCTGGAACTTTCCAAGGACCGGGATTCGAAGTATGGCGCTGCTTTTGCCCTCGCGCTAGCGGGAGAGGCCGGCCAAGCTGAGGGGGTTGCGAAGGAGCTCGAAACAATATTTCCGGCGGATACGTCAGTCAAATATAGCTTCCTTCCGGCGATCCGCGCCATGCTCGCCTTGAAGCCGCCGCGCAACCAGAAAAGCGATCCGTCCAAGGCGATCGAACTGCTTCGCTCCGCGGCGCCCTATGAGCTGGGCACGCCACGCAGCGCTAATTTTTCGTTCTTCGGCGCCCTTTACCCAATCTACGTGCGTGGCCTAGCTTATCTGGACGCGCGCCAAGGCCCCGAGGCCGCCGCGGAATTCCAGAAGATTCTCGATCACCGCAATATCGTCGTCACCGACCCCATCGGCGCACTCGCGCACTTGCAACTCGGCCGAGCCTTGGCTATGTCGAAAGATACGGCCAAGGCGAAGGCTGCCTACCAGGACTTTCTTACGCTCTGGAACGGCGCCGACCGAGACATCCCAGTCCTCATCGAAGCCAAGAAAGAGTCCGCGGCCCTGCACTAGCTCCCGCCCGCGATAGACTGAGTGATCATGGCGCTCGCGGCAGGCGACCAGCTCGGGCCGTACGAGATCCTTGCTCCCATCGGTAAGGGCGGGATGGGCGAGGTGTATCGCGCCCGCGATCCACGGCTGAATCGCGACGTCGCCATTAAAGTGCTGCCGCAAGCTTTTGCGACTGAGGTTGCGCGGGAGCGTTTCCAGCGCGAGGCGCGTGCCGCTTCAGCGCTCAATCATCCCAATATTTGCGCCATTTACGACGTAGGCGAATCCGCGGGCCATCCTTTTCTCGTGATGGAGCTGCTCGCCGGTAAAACCCTGCGCGAACACGTCGACGGCAGGCCTATGGACATCCCGGCCGCGCTGGCGCTGAGCATTGAAGTGGCCGACGCGCTCGACGCGGCTCATTGCCAAGGGATTATTCATCGCGACATCAAGCCCGCCAATATTTTCGTCACCGAACGCGGTCATGCCAAGGTGCTCGATTTCGGCCTTGCGAAGTATGGTGACAAGCCCGATCAGCCGGCAGACACCGATGCACTCACAGTGGATATGCTCACCGAGCCCGGCACGGCGATGGGCACGGTCGCTTACATGTCGCCCGAACAAGCCCGCGGCGAGGCCGTGGATGCGCGCAGCGACCTGTGGTCAGTAGGTATTGTTCTGTACGAAATGGCGACCGGGTCGCGGCCGTTTGACGGGCCGACGTCTCCAATCATTTTTGATGCTCTCTTGAACAAGACGCCTCAGCCGGTCCATGAGCGGAATCCGAAAGTCCCGGATGAACTGGAACGGATTATCGGTAAGCTTCTGGAAAAGGATCGCGCGTTGCGGTATGCCTCCGCCGCGGAACTGCGCGACGATTTGCAGCGACTGCAGTCGGGATCGAGTCCAGCCGCACGCGGCGGAAGTCGTGGAACTCTGCTGAAATACGGAATCACTGCTGCCGCCACCCTGGTTCTGGCCGCCGGCGGATTCTTCCTGTGGCAGCAGCACAGCCATGCAAGGCCGCTCACCGACAAAGACACGATTGTTCTCGCCGACTTCGAAAATAAGACTGGAGATCCAGTGTTCGACGACACGCTGCGGCAAGGTCTGATCGTTCAGTTGCAGCAGTCTCCCTACCTGAACCTCATTCCAGATCCAAAGATCCGTCAAACACTCAAATTGATGGGCAAGCCGGTTGAATCCGCTATGACCGGGGATACGGCGCGGGAGGTTTGCGAACGCGTGGGCGCAAAAGCCATGCTTGCGGGAGCAATTTCAAGCCTCGGTAGCCAATATGTCATGAGCCTGCGCGCGGAGGGCTGCGCCAACGGCGAGGCGCTGGACAATCAGCAGGCGCAAGCATCCGGCAAGGAGCAGGTTATGAGCACGCTGGACGACATGGCAGCCAAGTTTCGCGTCCGCGCGGGCGAATCGCTAGCCGCGATTCGCGAACATAACGTTCCTTTGGAGGAAGCAACCACTCCGTCACTCGAAGCGTTGAAGGCGTACACTGCGGCAACAAAGGAAAGCGGTGACCCAGCGGCTTCTCAGCTCCGCCACGCCACGGAACTCGATCCGGAATTCGCTGCGGCTTGGAGCTTGCTCGCGATCCAATACAGCGGCCTGGGTGAGGGCGGCCTTTCCCGGCAGAGCGCCATCCGCGCCTATCAGGCACGGGGACGCGCCAGCGGACCGGAAAAGTTCAATATCGAATATTCCTATCACCGCAACGTTACCGGAAACCTCGAGAAGGCCTGGCAATCCATCTCCCTGTGGCGGCAGACTTATCCGCGTGATCCTAAGGCATTCAGCCTGTCCGGAGGCTACGCGGCCAACGGGACAGGACGATTTGAACAAGTGGTGGAGCTGTCGGCGAAGTCCGTGGAGCTCGAACCTGACCAGTTGTATGGATACACCAATCAGGCAGCCGGCCTTTTTTCCCTAGGGCGATTTGAAGAAGCGGAAAGAGCGTTTGCCGTGGCTGCCGAGCACCACGCGACGGGGCAGGGTCCGGACACGCTGGCAATCCGCTACCGTCTCGCGTTGTTGAAACGTGACCGAGCGGGCATGGAGAAACCTTTGGCGGAGAGTCGTGGAAATCACGACAGCGAAATCGCTTTGGCGCAGGTTCAAGCTCTGGCCGCGGCTCGCGACGGTCACCTGAAGGAGGCGGACCAGTACTCCCGAAGTGCCATTGAGATGGCGCTACGCGCTGGGCTCCGGGAGCGAACTGCTGTCTTGCAGGCGGCACCCGCCGTGTGGAGCGCACTTTACGAGAAGAAAGCTGTCGCGCGGGCAACAGCGGAGACGGCGCTAAAGACCTCTGAGGGGCGCGAAGTCGCCTACGCCGCCGGATTTGCTTTCGCGCTGGGGGGCGAGACAGCCAAGGTCGAAGTTCTCGCGGACAAGCTCTTCAAGGAATACCCGGAAGACACGCAGGTCCAGGCAACTTATGTGCCGACCCTGCGGGCTCTCGTGGCCCTGAACAAGAAAGACCCGCGCAAGGCGATCGATCTGCTGGAGGCGAACCGGCCCTACGAATTCGGTATTCCTCCGCTCGCGTTCATCCATTTCTACGGCAACATGTACCCGATCTATGTTCGCGGCCTTGCCTATCTGGCGATGAATAACCCCAAGGAAGCAGCGGCTGAGTTCAGCAGGCTGCTGGCACATCCCGGCTTGGCGGCGGGCGATCCGGTGGACGCCGCGGCTCGGCGGCAGCTGGCGCGGGCCCTGGGACTGGCGGGAGATAAGGCAAAGGCAGCCTCCGCCTACCAGGACTTTCTTTCAGCTTGGAAAGACGCCGATCCAGACATCCCGATTCTCAACCAGGCCAAGGCAGAATTCGCCCAGCTGCAGTGAGCGTTCGCGATCCGGCCGGGCGAGACGAATCGCGGCTGCGACATCCGCGGTGATCGATAGACTCCCTGCGATCGCCGCACTATACTTATGGGGTGTTATTTCGGACTGCGGTAGTTCTCGCCTTAGTCATTTCTCTAAGCCCAGTTCGCGCCCAGCAAAGCCCGGCGCCGGCTGCCCTGCTCGACCAATACTGCGTCACCTGCCACAGCGAAAAACTGAGAACTGGAGGACTCTCGCTCCAGGGCGCCAACGTCGCCGACATCCCTAAAGGCGCCGAAACCTGGGAAAAGGTGATCCGCAAGCTCCGCGTCGGCGCAATGCCCCCGCAGGGTATGCCGCGACCCGACAAAACCACTCTGGACGGGTTCGCCACATTTCTTGAAACCTCGCTCGACCGTGGCTATACCGCTAAGCCCAACCCCGGTCGCGCGACCATGCATCGCCTGAATCGCACCGAATACGCCAACGCGATCCGGGACCTCCTGGCCCTGGATATCGATACCACCGAATTGCTGCCTCCCGACGACGAAAGCAGCGGGTTCGATAACATCGCCGACGTTCTTCGCGTTTCGCCGTCGCTGATGGAACGGTATCTGTCGGCTTCCTGGAACATCAGCCGTCTGGCGGTCGGCAATCTGTCGATCGCGCCTTCCACCGCGACATATCGCGTCCGGCCCGACCTGTCTCAAGATCAACACATCGAAGGGTTACCCCTCGGAACACGCGGCGGAATGCTGATTCACCACACCTTCCCCGTGGACGGCGAATACATTATTAAGGTCCGGCTGTGGCGCAATACTTTCGACCTGATGCGCGGCATGGAAGATTCGCACCAGATCGAGATCAGCCTGGATGGCGAAAGAATCCGCCTGGTCACCGTGGGCGGCCACGACGATTTCGTCAAGATGGCAGAAAATCCCGGCTCCTTCGGCGCGGATCTCGACCAGCGCCTGACGATCCGCATGCCGGTCAAGGCGGGTTCGCGGGCGATTTCGGCAACAACCATATTACGGAGCCATGCCCAGAAGGACGACCTTATTAAAGCGTTCATGCGCACCACTGTGGACGGCGAGGACATCACGGGCGATCCGTCGGTCGACCGGCTGACCGTCGAGGGTCCCTTCAACCAGACCGGTGTGGGCGACACAGCGTCCCGCCGCAAGATTTTGATCTGCCAGCCTGCCACACCCAAGGACGAACTTCCCTGTGCGCGCAAGATTCTCTCGACCCTGGCCCGCCATGCCTATCGCAGGCCGCTCAAGGATAGCGATCTCGAGGAGCCTCTCAGCTTCTATCAGCGCCGCCGCAACAATAAAGGCAGCTTCGACGCCGGTATCGAATCGGCTCTTCAGTTGATCCTGGCGAGCCCCGAATTCCTGTTCCGCTTCGAACCCGACCCCGCCAACGCCGCCGCCGACACGCCTTATCGTATTGATGACGTCGCCTTGGCCTCGCGCTTATCGTTTTTCCTGTGGAGCAGCATTCCCGATGACACGCTCCTCAATCTCGCCGCTCAGGGCAAACTTAAAGATCCAGCAATTCTCGATCAGCAAGTGAAGCGCATGCTGGCCGACCCGAAAGCCGAAGCGCTGGCCGACAACTTCGCCGAACAATGGCTGTTCCTGCGCAATCTTAAGAACGCATCGCCCAATCTGGTCGATTTCCCCGATTTCGACGACAACCTGCGCCAGGCCATGCTCCAGGAAACCAAGCTGTTCTTCGAGAGCATCCAGCACGAAGATCGCAGCGTGCTCGATCTGCTGAACGGCGATTACACCTTCGTCAACGAACGTCTCGCGAAGCACTACGGGATTCCCGGCATCTATGGCAGCCAGTTCCGGCGCATCCCGGTAAACGATCCGGCCCGCCGGGGGCTGCTCGGTCAGGGCAGTATCCTTACTGTGACCTCCTATCCCAATCGCACCTCGCCCGTGCAGCGCGGCAAGTGGATCCTGACCAACATCCTGGGCACGCCTCCTACCCCGCCTCCTCCGAATGTCCCCCAACTCACTGAGAATGCCGAGGGCGCGCAGCCGAAATCGGTTCGCGAACGCATGGAGGCGCATCGTGCCGACTCCGTGTGCGCGGGCTGCCATAAAGTGATGGACCCGGTGGGCTTCGCGCTCGAAAACTTCGACGCGATCGGCCGCTGGCGTGCCTCGGATGACGGCGTCAAGATCGATCCCTCAGGAACTCTATTCAACGGCGCCAAGGTTGCCGGGGCCGCGGAACTACGCCAGACACTCACCAGCCGTCCCGAAGTCTTCGTCGGCGTGATGACCGAAAAACTTCTTACCTACGCACTCGGCCGCGGCGTCGAATACTACGACATGCCCGCCGTCCGCAAGATCGTGCACGACGCCGGCCGCGACTTTAAGTTTTCCGCTCTGATTACCGGCGTCGTCAAGAGCGCTCCGTTTCAAATGAAACTCAAAGCCCCGCCCTTAGCCGCCGACGCGCGGCCTTAGCAGGTACACTATATCTCTGAAGGAGATCCGTTCATGAAGCGTTTTTCTGCCGTGCTCCCACTGGTGGCACTCTCTCTCGGCGCATTTGTGGCCGTCGCCACGCTGCCCACCACCGCTCAGGGACAGCCGCAAGATAAGGCCAAGAACAAGGCGAAAGCCAAGGCCACCGTGGTCCGCACCGTTACGATGGCCACCGGCCTCTGGCACCCCTGGAGCCTGGCGTGGCTGCCCAACGGCGACATGCTGGTGACCGAACGCAACGGCAAGCTCCGCACGGTGCGCGATGGCAAGCTCGATCCCGATCCCATCGCGGGCGTTCCCGCAGTGCATTCCGTGCGTCTGTCCGGCCTGATGGAAGTCCTGCCGCATCCGAATTTCGCGCAGAACCATTTCGTCTATCTCACCTACACCAAGGATGTTCCCGAAAAAGGTGAGGGCCAGGTAGCCACCACACTCGCCCGTGGACGACTGGAAGGTCGCGAGCTAAAGGACGTTAAGGATCTCCTGATCTGCGACTCCTGGGCTGGCGACGGCGGCTCCGGCTCGCGCCTCGCCTGGGGCAAGGACGGAATGCTCTACATGACCACCGGCGCTTCGAACGGCAACGCCGCTCAGGAAGGCACCAGCCTTCGCGGCAAGATTCTGCGGCTGACCGATGAAGGCAAAGCGGCTCCCGGGAATCCCTTCGAGGGCAAGGCTGGATACAAGGCCGAGATCTACTCCCTGGGACATCGCAATTCGCTCGGACTCGCCTTCAACCCAATCACCGGCGATCTTTGGAACAACGAGAACGGCCCCTACGGCGGCGACGAGATCAATATTATTAAACCCGGGCTCAACTACGGCTGGCCGAAAACCAGTTACGGCCGCGATTACTCGGGGCCCAAGATCGTCAATAGCGCTCCGGGCATGACCGAGCCGCTTATTTTCTGGGCTCCCTCCATCGCGCCCTCCGGCATGATGTTCTACACCGGCGACCGGTTCCCGGACTGGAAGGGCAACGTATTTGTGGGAGCGCAGCTGGGTGGCGCCGCCCAAGGCTATCCGCACCTGGAACGGATCACGTTCAATGAGAACTGGGACGAAACTGCGCGCCAGTCCTTGCTCACCGACATGAAGCAGCGCATCCGCGACGTGCGCCAGGGACCCGATGGATTGGTCTACGTGCTCACAGACGAAGAAAACGGCGCGCTGATCCGATTGGAGCCCGCGAATTAACAGTGCGTCTCCAGTTTCTTCTAGCTGCTGTTCTCGCCGCGACGGCCGCTGCGCAAATTAACAACAAGGGTCCGGAGGCCCCCAAGGGCTTGCCGGCTCCGCGCATGCCGGACGGCCATATCGACTTCTCGGGTGTCTATTACGGTCCCGGCTACGGGCCCAGCGATCCGCCCATCCGCGGCGGCGATACGATCGCCAGAAACATCACCCGCGGAATGAAGCCCGAGGATGTTCCTTTGCTGCCGGCGGCTGCCGAACTGATGCGCCAGCGCCAGGAGCAAAACAGCAAGGACGATCCCGAGGGTCTGTGCCTTCCCATGGGCACTCCGCGTCGCGATCCTTACCCCTGGAAGATCGTCCAGACTCCGAAGCTCTTTCTGATCCTCTTCGAGGGCAACGTCCACAGTTATCGCCAGATATTCCTTGACGGGCGACCGCACGACCCGGATGTCGTCGACACCTGGTGGGGCGATTCCATCGGCACCTGGGACGGCGATACCTTAGTGATCGATACCGTCGGAATGAACGATAAGGCCTGGCTCGATCTGCTCGGGCACCCGCGCACCGAGAAGGCTCACATTATCGAGCGCTACACGCGTCCCGAGCTCGGCCGGATCAATATGGAGATCACCATTGACGATCCCGGCGCGTATTCCAAGCCGTGGAAAGTGTACGAGTCGTCGCAGCTTGCTCCTGGCTGGGAGATTCTCGAGTATATCTGCACGGAGAACAACCGCGACGTGCAGCACCTTGTGGGCAAGTAGGGGCTTGCATGCAAGCCCCTTGGGCCGCCCCGCGATATACTAAATCGAGTCGCCGGAACCTATCCGCGAATCGCGTCTACACCTGGAGATCACATAATGAAACGCATGCACCTGATTGTTCTCGGCATTTTGGCGGCTTCGGCCTGCGCGTTTGCGCAAGACCAAGCTGCTATCGATAAAGCTCTTCTCGCCGCCCCCGCCCAGCTGAAAGCTGGAGCCACCGTCATCAAGTGGAAGGCCGACTACACCTATGACACCTTGAAGAAGGGCACCAACAAACTGGTCTGTTACGACAAGTCAGGGCTGCAAGGGCAAGCCGCATATATTGTGGAATGCACTAACCTTGGCAACTTGGAACGGGCCGCTCAGAACCTGAAGTTCGAGGCGATGGGCGCTCAGAAACAAGCCGCGCTCGACGCCGCCGAGAAAGACGGAACCCGCGTGAAGCCCGAGTTCGGATCGGTATGGTATCACTCGATGGGCGATGCTGCGAACCCGCGGACCCACGTGACCATCGCGGTGCCGGGCGCGACCACCAAGACCCTCGGTCTGCCCGAGACTGGCGCGTCGGGTGGTGTCTGGATCATGAATGCCGGCACGACCACCGCGCATCTCATGACGCCCGGCGAATAAACAAATCTCTATGAGGCGCCTCCTCTTTGGCCTCCTCATGATTGCGACGCTGGCCCTTGTCCCCGGAGACGCTCAGGGCCAGCGCAAATTCACCGGCGTCATTACCGATAGCATGTGCTCCAGTGCCGACCACAAGGGCATGCGCATGGGACCCACCGACGCCGAATGCACCGTCGCCTGCGTCCTGGCACACGGCGCCCTCTATGTTCTGTACGACGGCAAGGAAGTCTACACCCTGAGCGACCAGACGTCACCCGAAAAACTCGCGGGAAAAAAGGTCACCGTCACAGGCACTCTGGACACTAAGACCATGACGATCAAAGTCGACTCGATTACCGCCGCAAAATAAGCCCAAAGCAACGCCTGTTAACGACCTTCCCGCCCTCCAGCAGCTTCCACGGAGTCTGCAAAGCCTTGTCCGTCGTTTCGGACACCGCCTCCCGCGCATCCCACACGGCTTTGTCGAGCGCTTGGACCAACTTCGGATGGGGCTTCCAATCGTTTTTCCCGTCTGGAACCTGTTCCGGCGCTCGACGAGTCAGTTCGGCCTCACGATCCAATTGTTCGAGAATCAAAGATGTCAGTTTCATCTCCTCACCTCGATCGTGCCGCCATGGGTTAGAGGGCGACAGACTGCCACCGTTTCACTGGGAACTCTGTGAGAGGATCTCCTTTAGTCTCACCACCTCTCGAACTCCGTGACCTTGCCGGTCAACATTTTTCGCGACCTTAGACTCGCTTCTGCATTGGCCCTGTGCTATAGCGGGGTATGCAGCAAGACTTCGAAAGCGCCGATCAATGGTCCGGTGTATTTCTGGTGGCGGAGAATGTTTAGCCGTACTTTTTCGGCGTTAGCCGTATGGTCGCTAGTAAGCACCGCGGCCCTCGCTCAAACTCCGCCCTGTAATGGAAGAAATGTTTACCCGTGTGCCGTTGGCGAAACACTGCTCGTGCTCGGCAAGCCTACGGGTCTGGTGGCTAGCGGTGGTAGCAGCGTTAGCGGCGGAGCCGGTGTTGGATCTTTTATCAACAATCCACAGGCCCCCGGATTCGCTTTGACGGCATCCGATCCCTTGCAAGGTCACGGACCAGTACTGCCGTCGGCCAGTGCCACGTTTAACCTCGCAACCGTCAGCGGCCAGTCCAACATCATTGGTGCAAGTGCTTCCATGACTTGCGGCGTTACAGGTGCGGCAACGTTCAGCTTGACCCTTTCTACTCCGGGCGGCCCCGTCGTGTTGAATTGCCCCACCGTCGCCACCCCGGGAGACACTGCAACCGTCACGGGCCAGGTCGGATTTTCCCCGCAGAGCTCTCTCGCGATGACGCTTACACTTTCGGGGAAAGCGAGCAGCGTTGCGGACACCCTTGCGCTTGGCACCTTTTCAGCTCAAGTTCAAATCCCTTCTCCGGTCTCTGGCCTATCTTCGGCAACACATTTTGTGCCGATTAATCCTTGTCGGATCGCGGATACGCGAAACCCCAACGGGCCTTTCGGAGGGCCACCCATCGCCGGGGGCGTATCCCGGGATTTTGCGGTCCCCAACAGCGCCTGCGGCATTCCGTCCACCGCGGCTGGATATTCCATGAACGTTGCTGTAGTTCCTCACGGAAAGTTGGGGTATTTGACCGTGTGGCCTTCCGGACAATCCCAACCGCTAGTAGCCACTCTTAACTCAATTGATGGCAGGATCAAGTCCAACGCCGCGATCGTGCAGGCAGGTGGAAACGGGGCAATCAGTGTGTTCGCTACCGACACCACCGACGTTGTGCTCGATATTAACGGCTACTTCGTCCCGGGAAACAACGCGGCTGCCCTGGCCTTCTATCAGTTAACGCCGTGCCGCGTTGCGGACACACGCAACCCTACAGGACCACTAGCAGGCCCTGGCTTGACAGCACAGGGCATCCGTTCGTTCCCGATTCTGACGAGTCCATGTGGACTGCCCGCCACCGCGCAAGCATACTCGTTGAATTTCGCCGCTGTTCCCAAGGGCCCCAAATTGGGATTTCTGACCGCGTGGCCAGCCGGGCAGGCGCAACCCTTTGTGGCGTCGCTAAACGATACAACGGGCACCACTGCCGCGAACGCAGTCGTCGTGCCGGCGGGCACCAACGGAGATGTCAACGTGTTCGCTACCGACGCCACGGATTTGGTGATCGACGTCGACGGGTATTTCGCACCACAGGGTCCCGGAGGGCTGTCCTTCTACACCATGACGCCATGCCGCGTACTAGACTCACGACTCCCCGCAGGTACGCCGCCATTTAGCACCACCCGAGACATTAACGTCACTGCAAGTCCCTGCAGCGTGCCCAACGCAGCGCGGGCTTTTGTGTTCAACGCAACGGTGGTGCCAGCGGGGCCTTTGGGCTTTATTACCATGTGGCCCCAAGGGCAGTCACAGCCGCTCGCCGCTACGCTGAACGCAGTTGACGGTGCGATCACCAACAATATGGCAATTGTGCCCACTACGAATGGATCCATCAGCGTATTCCCCTCCGGGTCCACGTACTTGGTGCTGGACATCTTCGGCTATTTCGCGCCCTAGGGCTGAACTCTTTGATAGAACCAACGAAGCCGCCTGGACCCGCCTAGCTAGATATGTCGTTTCCAAAAGTAGATTAGTCCTGTATTGCGGCGTATCCGGAAGTTATCTACCTGACTGTCGGAGCCGAACCCGCAGGTCCGCCCCGCCAACCCGCGAATCCCTTCTCTCTCAAATCCACAACCTCTTTTAACTCCGCACTTCCAGCCAAACCCGTCCTTGCGCACAGCCAATCCGCGTCAATATGGTCCGGATGGGAGCTTCATGTGTTCTTGCTGACGTGTTGGTTCGTTTTGTCGTGGCGGATTTGCCGGAGCTGCATGCAACCCCCACCCCCTTTCTTCCCAGCCTCGGGCGAGCGATAATGCCTAGGGCTAACCAGGAGGCGAAACCTATGACATTCCTCACCAAACGGCATCTTCCGCGCCGGACATTTCTCCGCGGTTTAGGCGTCACGATGTCGCTTCCGTTGCTCGACTCCATGATTCCCGCCCAGACGCCTTTGGCGAGAACCGCCGCTAACCCGCAGATCCGATTGGGGCTATGCTTCATCCCGCACGGCGGCGTCATGAACAACTGGACTCCCGCCGAGGAAGGCGCGCTCAAGCTTTCCCGCACCCTCGCCCCGCTCGAACCGTTCAAGGATCAGGTGGTGGTGATTAGCAACCTGGCTCACAAGATGGCGGCGCCCGGCGGACCAGGCGATAACGGCGGCGATCACACCCGCTCCCCTGCTGTGTACCTGAACGGCGTGCACCCCAAGCGCACTGATGGCGCCGACATTCACGCCGGCGTCACCATCGATCAGATCGCCGCGCAGAAGATCGGCCAGGAAACGGTGCTGCCTTCGCTCGAACTCGCCACCGAGGATTACAGCGGACTGGTCGGCTCCTGCGACGTAGGCTTCAGTTGCGCCTACATGAACACGATTTCCTGGCGCACGCCCACCACGCCGATGCCGATGGAGATCAATCCGCGCCTGGTCTTCGACCGCCTGTTCGGCGACGGCGCGACGGCTGCCGAGCGGCTCGAACGCATCGAACAGCAGCGCAGCATTCTCGACGCTGTCACCAGCCAGGTGCGGCGCCTGCAAGGCGGCCTCGGCGCGAACGATCGCAACCGCGTGGCCGAATATCTCGATACTGTTCGTGAGATCGAACGGCGCATTCAGCTCGCCGAGAAACAGAACGCCAACTCTGAACTAAGCGTGCCCGCATCGCCCAGCGGCATTCCCGACGATCACCAGGAACATACCAAGCTCATGTTCGATCTGATGGCGCTGTCCTTCCAGGCCGATATCACCCGCATTTCGACGTTCATGATGGCGCGCGAGGTCAGCTACCGGATCTTCCCCATGCTCGGCATCTCCGAAGCGTTCCACCCGGCGTCGCATCATCAAAACAATCCCGAGCGGCTGGAGAATCTGACCAAGATCAACACGTATCACGTGAGCTTGGTGGCGCATTTGCTCGAACGGCTGAAGGCGACCCCCGATGGCGATGGCAATCTGCTCGACCATTCGCTGATCCTCTACGGAAGCGGCATGAGCAACAGCAACGTTCACAACCATTCGCCGCTGCCGATCTTGGTCGCGGGCGGCGCGGCCGGCAAGCTGAAGGGCGGGCGTCACGTGAAGTATCCGGAGAACACGCCGATGGCGAATCTCCTGCTGACCATCCTGGATAAAGCTGGAGTGCACCAGGAGAGCGTCGGCGACAGCACGGGCTTGCTCTCAGAGGTTTAGACGATGAAACTACTCGCAACCTTGCTGTTAGCTGGCGGTTTTGCAAGCGCCCAGATCGCGGATGCAGTCGAGCATCGCGATATGGATGCGCTTCGTACACTCGTGAAACAACACGTGAACGTGAATGCAGCTCAACCCGACGGCACCACTGCGCTTCACTGGGCGGCTCACTGGAACGATCTGGACGCGGTCACGTTTCTGCTTCGCTCAGGCGCCGATCCGAAGATCGCCAACCGCTACGGAGCGACTCCGCTATCCGAAGCTGCGACGGCAGGCAACGCCCTCATGATTGAGGCGCTTCTCAAAGCCGGCGCGGATCCCAAGACCCTGACCACAGCCGATGGCGAAACCGTCCTGATGACAGCAGCTCGCGCCGGCAACGCGGACGCCGTCAAGATTTTGCTGGAGCATGGCGCCGACGTCAACGCTCGCGAGAACTACAAAGGCCAGACCGCGCTGATGTGGGCGGCCGCCGAGCGCCATCCCGACGTAGTGAAGTTGCTGCTGGCACATGGAGCCGACTGGAAGGTTCGCAATTTCGATCGCGAAACCAAAATGCCGAAGTTGAGTGCGGCATCCTCGGTTTCCCCGATCGCTCGCGGAGGCTTTACGGCCTTCCTGTTCACAACGCGCGAAGGCGATATCGAATCCGCGAAGGCGATGCTCCAAGGCGGCGTCGATATCAATCAAACCGACGTGGATAACACCACCGCCCTGGTCGTATCCATCATGAACAAGAAGTACACGTTCGCCAAGTTCCTGCTTGACCACGGCGCGAACCCGAACCTGGCCGATGTCAAGGGCCGCGCAGCGCTCTACGCCGCCGTGGATATGCGCAACGAAGACTATTCGACCCTCCCCAATCGAAAAGAAGACGATCCGATGCCGACTTTGGAAATCGTGAAGGCGCTTTTGGATCGCGGGGCGAATCCTAATATGGCGCTTACCAAGGCCCTTCCAGGCCGTAGCGGCATGGATTCGGGAGACACAGCCCTAGGCGACGGAACCACGCCGCTCATCCGCGCGGCCTTCTCCGGAGACGCTGCGGTGATGCGGTTACTGCTCGAAAAGGGGGCCGACCCCAAACTGACGCTCAAAGACGGAAGCACTGCCCTTATGGTCGCGGCCGGCGTCGGCTATCGCGATAAGTTCACTCGCGGTACGGAAGCGGATGCGTTGGAATGCCTAAAGATAGCCATGGAAACCGGTTTGGATATCAGCCAAACCAGCACCCGCGGCGAAACGGCGTTGCACGGAGCAGCCAACCGGGGAGCGGATACCATCGTGCAGTTCCTGGTGGATCACGGCGCGCAGCTCGACACCAAGACCAAGCAGGGATTCACGCCGCTCGATATCGCCCTGGGGAAGAACAGCATGGGCGCTCTGCCTGTTCCGCATGACAGCACCGTCGATTTGATCCGGAAGCTGGGCGGGCGCGAAGGCAAGGACATCCAGGTCGCTTCGAAATAACCCTCTGCTTCAACTCAACATTCTCGACCAGTGCCCCATCCCTGAAGGCTCGACCGCAGGGGACGCGCTGCGGAACACCATCGAGCTTGCGAAGCGCGCGGACCAACTAGGCTACGGCCGCTACTGGCTGGCGGAGCATCACGGCACACCCGGCCTCGCGTGCAACAGTCCCGAGGTCATGATCGGTCCGGTGGCGCAGGCTACGTCGCGAATCCGGGTGGGCAGCGGCGGCGTGATGCTGCCGCATTACAGTCCGCTCAAGGTCGCGGAGAACTTCTCGATGCTGAGCGGTCTCTTTCCGGGCCGCATCGACCTGGGGATCGGACGCGCTCCGGGGACCAGTGCCCAGATCGCGTTCGCGTTGCAGCGGGATCGCCGCCAACCGTCGCCCGACGACTTTCGCCAGCAGTTGGACGAGTTGCTAGGCTATCTGGATAAAGGTCCGCCAGTCTCCCTGCTCGGATCATCGGCACAGAGCGGAGTGTGGGCCGGCGAACTGGGATTGCCGTATGTGTTCGCCGATTTCATCAATCCGGGTGGCGCTGCGATCGCCGCATATTATCGTGACCGTTTCCGCCCAACGGACAAACTAGCTAAGCCGAAAGTCTCAGTGGCCGTATGGGCGTTGTGCGCTGATACCGACGAGGAAGCGCTGCGGATCTCTTCAAGCGCGCGCATGATGCTGCTGAATCTGTTCCGAGGGCGGCTCATTCCGGTGCCTTCGGTCGAGAAAGCCATGGCATATCTCGCGCAGGAAGGCGTTCCTGTTGCATCAGTACCCGAGGGACGCAGGATCATCACCGGCTCGCCCAGCCATGTGCGTGAACGCATCGAAGAGGTTGCGGCCGAATACAGCGCTGATGAAGTGTTCGTCGTGAACATCGTCCACGACCCGGCCGCACGGATCCGTTGCTACGAGCTGATCGCGCAGGCGTTCCGGCTAACGACCTCGCAAACCTCTTCGATCTGAGAGCGCTGCATTTCGGGATAGATCGGAAGTGACAGAACTTCCCCGGCGACCCGTTCCGCCACCGGAAAAGAGCCTTCGCCGTAGCGGCTATCGCGATACGCGCGCTGCAGATGAACCGGGATCGGATAGTGGATGCCGTACTGTATATCCGCCGCCTTCAGCGCCTCGACCAAAGCGTCCCGATGCGGCGTGCGAATCGCGTAGACGTGATACACGTGGCGGGCGTACGGCATCTCGCGCGGCGTGACGACACCTGAATCTTTGAGGAGCCGATCGTAAAGGGCGGCGTGGGTGCGGCGGGCTTCGGTCCAGCGCTCCAGGTGGCGCAGCTTCACTCGCAGGATGGCG
>Ga0265314_10001179_pt1 | contig 29998 bp, 26 predicted proteins | sample 4126metaG_FD_203106 | JGI IMG/M metagenome (GOLD analysis project Ga0265314, IMG submission 203106) | Rhizosphere microbial communities from Carex aquatilis grown in University of Washington, Seatle, WA, United States - 4-1-26 metaG | ecosystem: Host-associated > Plants > Roots > Rhizosphere >... | reverse complement strand
GCCCTCTTCCAGCCCGGTGACGAACACCACGTCGAATTCCAGGCCCTTGGCCGTGTGCACGGTCATGAGCGCGACCGCGCCCTTGTCGGGATCGTAGCCGTCGACATCGGAGGCCAGCGTGATGCGTTCGAGGAAACCCGACAGCGTCGGCTCTTCGGTTTCGCGCTCGTACTCTCGCATCTGGCCGACAAGTTCGAGCAAGTTCTCCAAGCGGCCTTCCGACTCGATGCTGGTGTCGGCGGCGAGGAAGTCGCGGTAGCCCGATTCCTCCAGCACTTTCTCGGCCAATTCGGCGGGCGGCAGCGCGAGCGACGTGCGCAATCTCCCCAGCAAGGCCTGGAACTCGGCCACCTTGCGCCTGGCCGCTTGTCCCAGGATGGCAGGATCTTCCGCGGCAATGGCGATGGCCGCGCTCAGGCTGACGTGCTGGTCGTTGGTCACCGCGATCAGGCGATCGACGGTAGTGTTGCCGATCCCGCGCGCGGGTACGTTGATGATGCGCAGAAGCGCGATGGCGTCCTCGGGATTTTGCAAGACGCGCAGGTAGGACAGCAGATCCTTGACCTCGGCGCGGTCGTAAAAGCGCGTGCCGCCTACGATGACGTAGGGGATGTTGCGAACGCGCAAGGCCTCTTCCAGCACCCGCGACTGCGCGTGGGTGCGGTAGAACACGGCGAAATCGCGAGGCGCGTAGTCCTTGGCAAGATCGCCCTCGATGGTGCCCGCTACGAATTCGGCTTCTTCGCGCTCGCTATCGCCCTCGAACACGATGACGGGTGCGCCCGCGCCTTGTTCTGTAACGAGGCGCTTGGGCCGGCGCTCTTTGTTGCGCGCGATGACGGCGTTCGCCGTGCGCAGGATATTGCTGGTCGAGCGGTAGTTTTGCTCCAGCTTGACGACGCCCGCGCCGGGGTGATCCGTTTCGAAATCCAGAATGTTGCGGATGTCGGCCCCGCGCCAGCGGTAGATCGACTGATCCTCGTCGCCGACGACCGTGATGCTGTTCGTGCGGTGGGAAAGGAAACGCACGAAACGGTACTGCACGTTGTTGGTGTCCTGGAACTCGTCGACGAGCACGTGATCGAAGAGCTGGGCCAGGACAGGGGCGGCCGGGCAGTCGGCCTTGCACAGCTTGAGCGCAGAAAGCAGTAACCCGCCGAAGTCGACCGCGCTGGCGGCGATCAGGCGCTCTTCGTACAAGCGATAGGCCTTGCCCACGACTTCGTCGAAATAGTCGCCCGCAGGGTACTGATCCGCCGTGGTGCCCACGTTTTTCGCGCGATCGATCATCGAGAGCACCTGGCGCACGGGGAAGGTTTTTTCGGGAACCTTCATGTCGGCCAGCACGCGCGCCATGAGCCGGCGCGAATCGTCGTCGTCGTAGATGACGAATTCCTTGCGGATACCAATAGCCGTGCCGTAGAGGCGCAAAAGGCGCGCCGCGATTCCGTGAAAGGTGCCAAGCCACATGCCGTGGGTACCGTGGCCGTAGCCGCCGAACAGGCGCTCGACGCGCTCTTTGAGCTCGCGCGCGGCCTTGTTGGTGAAGGTCACGGCCAGGATCTTGCGCGCGTCGGCGCCCTCGGTCAGTAGGTGGGCCAGGCGATAGGTGATCACGCGCGTCTTGCCCGAGCCGGCGCCGGCGATGACCAGCAGCGGTTGCGGCGGGTAGAGCACGGCCTCTACTTGAGGCGGGTTCAGCTCGCGGCCGAGCACGTGCGCAGAGAAGCGGCCAGCCGGTTGGTCCGCCGCGATCGAAAATGAGTCCGCCGTTTCCACGCCGAGGTTATACACGAACTCGGTGTTGCACGATTCGGCACATGTGATCCCTTCACGTACAGCGAGCACGCACTTGCAGGGCGAGGGCGAGGGCACTACCTTCTTGGTGGGACTTTTCCCAGTCCTACGCTCATGGCCGAGAAGAAATCAGGCACTCGTTGTCGCGGGCCTCGCTTGGGGCTGCTGTCGGACAACTATGACTACGAGTTCCAGGTTCGCTTGTTGGTCGCCGCCGAGCGCGCGGCGCGCGAGCACGGCCTGGATTTTGTCGGGGTCTCCGGCGGCGTGCTGGGCGTGGACATGCGCGATCCCAAGCGTTTCGTGTACGACTTCGTGGGGCCCGACTGTGTCGACGCGCTTCTCATTTGTACCCATACCATCGGACACCATTCGACGCTGACCGAACTGACCGATTTCGTGGCTCGCTTCAGCGCGGTCCCGCGGGTTTGCCTGGGCGTCGCGCTGCCCGGTGTGACCGCCATGCTGATGGACAACGAAACCGGCATGTACAACGTGGTCAAGCACCTGGTCGAAACGCACCACTTGCGCCGAATTGCCTTCGTGGCCGGGCCGGAAGGCAGCGAAGAGGCGCAAGCGCGCTACCGTGGCTACCAACGCGCTTTGTCCGAGGGCAAGCTGGCGCTCGATCGGCGCTACGTGGTGGCCGGCAACTTCACGCGCGACACTGGCGCGCGCGCGGTCGCGACGCTTTTCAGCGAGCGTGGACTTGTCGCAGGCGATATCGACGCCATCGTGTGCGCGGACGATCTCATGGCCTTGGGAGCGCTCGACGAACTCGACCGGCGCGGACTCAACGTTCCCCGCCAGATCGCGCTGACCGGATTCGACGACACGGAATTCGCGCGCTACGCGCGGGTGCCGCTCACCACGGTTCGCCAGCCCATCAACGAGCAGGTGCGCCACGCGGTGGCGGTTCTGGCCGCGGCGGTGCATGGAAGGGAATCCGGGCAAGAGGTGTTCACCTTCGAAACCGAGTTCGTCAAACGGCGTTCCTGCGGTTGCTCCGTGCACCACCGGGAAACCATCCCCTCGCACGACCCCGCGGCCGAGGGCAAGGAGCTCGGTGCGGCCCTGCGCGCTCGGCGGGCCACCTTGATTCGCGATCTCGACCACGCCTCGCACGGCGGCTTTGAATTCATCCCCGAGGGTTGGGAGGACCGTCTGTTCGACTCGTTCCTCTTGCAGCTCAACGATCCCAGCCAGGAATCGTTCCTCGATTGCGTCGAGAACATCTGCTACGAGCTGCTCCGGCGTGGCAGCGAGGTCGGCGCCTCTCAAGATGTCCTGGTGGTCTTCCGCCGCCACGTCATGGCCTGCGCCAACGACCCCGAGGTCCGCGCGCGCATCGAGGATCTGCTGCAAGAGGCGCTGCTGTCGGCGAGCGATCTGGCGGCTATCGCGCAATCACGCCGGCGCAGCGCCCTGATGGATCGCATGACTATGCTGGCCGAGACCACGGCGGCTTTGCTGGCCGCGCCCGACGTGACCACGCTGGCGGAAACCGCCGCGAACCACCTGCCCGGTCTTGGCATCGGCGCTGGGGTGATCGCGCTCTTTGCCGAACCCGGCAAGGTCGGCGCAGAGCTCGAAACCGCGCTCATCTTTACCGAGCAGGGCCGGCAGCAAACGCCCGTTCGCTACCGCGCCAATCTGCTCGCGCCGACGGATTTTCTCGACGGTCGTTCGGTCATCGTCGAGCCACTCGGATTCCGTGGCGAATGCCTGGGCTTGGCGCTGTTCGAATTTGGCGCGTCCGATTCCATGGTCTACGAGGATCTGCGCCTGGTGTTGGGGGCGGCGCTCAAGGGCGCCCAGCTCATTCGCGCCGTCGAGGACGCGCGGCGAGAGGTCGAAGCCCTCGCGGTGACCGACCCGCTCACCGGACTTTACAATCGCCGCCATCTCATTCGCCGCCTGGAGAGCGAATTCGCGCGGGCGCGCCGGCACATGCGCAGCCTGAGCCTGGTGGTGGTCGACCTGGATGGATTCAAACAGGTCAACGACGAGCACGGCCACGACGCTGGCGATCGCGTGCTTATGCGCGTGGCCGATCGCCTGCGCCGCAGCCTACGCGAGTTCGACACCGTGGCTCGCTATGGCGGCGACGAATTCGTGATTTTGTTGCCCGAGACCGACGGCATCCAGGCGCGCGCGGCCGCCGAACGCATCCGTCAAAGCGTGATTGGCGAGCCGGTCGACAAGCAAGGCGAGGTAGGCGCCACTTTTGGCGTGGCGACCTTCGATCCCGCGACCATGAACTTCGATCAAGAGGAGCTGCTGCGCCGGGCCGACCGCGCCCTGCTCATGGGCAAGCGCGCCGGCAAGGCGCGCATCCTGCACTTCGACGATTCGATCACGCGCACCACCTGGCCGGCCATGTAGCTGCCAGCCATCGACGAGGCCTGGCCTTTGGGCGTAACCTTCCGTCCATGTACACGCTACTGCACCTTGCGGCCCTGGCCGCCACCGTTCTCGCCATTGCGCGCTTTCTGCCCGACGTAGAGGTCAAGGGGCTTGGCACCGCCGTCATCGTGTCGGTGGTGTTCAGCGTGCTCAATTTCTTGCTCGGCTGGCTGATTCACCTCGTGCTCTTCGTGCCGGCCCTACTCACCCTGGGTTTGCTGTTCTTCTTCATTCCCTTCATCGTCAACACCGCGATGCTCTGGCTCACAGACAAACTCATCAGCACCTTCGAAATCAAGACCTTGCGCGCGCTGCTGACTTCGGCGGCTGCGATCACGGTCGTGAATTGGCTATTCCATGCCGTGGTTCACAGCCACAACCTACCCAGGTGACGGTAGCTGAAATCAAGCCACAGAGTCGGGCTAGAACTCAAGCCCTGTGCTGAGCGAGAACGCGTTCTGCCGGGCGCTTTGATCAACGGCGGAGATGACGTTTTCGTCGCGGCTGTGGCCGGCCACGTAAAGTTCATACTGGGCGATGACTGCCAGTAAGCCGAATTTCAGCTTGGCGCCGCCGAAGACGCGGTAGCGGGTGATGATGTCCTGGCTGGGAAAGGGGGCGTTGGCCAGGCGGTCGTTCCCAGTACAACTGTCACCTACCGGATGATAGCTGTCGCAAAGAGGGGTGAAGTCGATGGTCTTGCCGCTGGCCTTGATCATCAGCAAGCTCCATCCGCCGAAGGGCTCGATGCGCACGGTCTTGAGTACGCCGAAGGCCTTGGAGATGAGCACGTCCAGCGACGTGGTCTGGAGATTGACCTGATCGGTTCCGGTCAGATAGGCGACGGCTGCGCGCACCGCCAGCGAGGGGAAGGGCAGGTCGTGAAAGCCCTCGTGTAGGGCGAACTTGGCGTAGCCCTGCCAGGACAGCATCTGCGAGTTGAGCAGATTCACCACACCGCCGCCGAGTTCGAACGACGGCGCCGGGAACCAGATCCCCTTACGTAGAAACACGCCCATCGTGGACAGCGTGCTGTCGGGGCGGGCGGTATCGGGGGACTGCGGTGAGACGGCATTGACCCCGTTCCAATAGCTCTTGTTGTTGCTGATCTGGGTAAGGCCAAGCTCGCCACTGATAGAGAAGCCGGCGAAACCAATGGTGTCCGCGGGCATCGGGATGCGCGGCGCCATCACCACGCCAAGCTCCGACATCAGGCTGCGGAAGTTGCTTCTTCCCTCGCTGTCGATGTTCACGCCGGTGACCGAGCCGGCGGCGTCGCGCTTGACCCAGCTGCACTCTTGCACGCCAAGCGCCGACGAGGCGGCTTGCGGACAGAGGTTCACGAGCTTGAGGTCGTTGCGGCCGGCGGAAGCGCTTTCCGCGATGGAGACAAGCGCAATCCCAATCGCCAGGGGACGGAGGGTTCGCTGCGGATTCATCTGCCTAGAACGGTATGTGGCGGTGGCAAGCCCTGTCAAGGAACGTTAGAACGAGCTGCGCGCCAATTGTCCACAAGATCGCCGGCGGCAGTCGCACCAGGAAAGTGATGCGCGGTCCCAATCGGGGTTCGCCGTGCGTGCCGCCCCAACTTTCGCAGGTCCCGTTTGACCGATGGTGCCGCCTCCCGTAGCTTGCACGCACCATGGCCGCTGCTATCACGGGGATCCTCGCCTCTGGCCTACTTGCCTTGTTGGCCAGCCTCGCCCTCCTCATTGGATTTGGCTTCGAACGCTTCGTGGGCACACGCTACCTGCGCCGCGAGACCGCATCGCGTGTAGTGCGACTGGGCCCCTACGTCGCCATGGCCATCACCCTCCTCGATCTTCTCGTCATCCTGGTCACGCGCGACCACCACCGCACCCTCGAAACCTTCGCGGTGGTGATCGCGTTGGTCGCGCTGTTGGCCACGATTCTTTTCCTGCTGCTTCGCCTGCTCTCGGTCTTCACCACGGTCTCGACGGTGGGCGTGATGCTCGGCGTGGCGTCCCTGGTCGTCGTGCTTTCCGTGACCAGCGGTTTCGAGCGCGAATTTCAAGAAAAGGTCCAGGCCGTCAACGCCCATCTCATCGTGACCTCGTACGGGCTGGAACGCGACGTGGACGAAGCCGAGCGCGAGGCGGAGAAGGTTCGCGCCGAGATGGCGGGTTTCCCTGGCCTTGTGCGCATGTCGCGCTTCAGCTTCACAGCCGGCGAGGTGATGATTGGAAAGATTGGCGCCAACCTCAAGGGCGTGGATGTTTCCGAGGGCGTGCCTGAGTTGCGACGAGCCCTGGTCGCGGGTTCGGTCGACGACCTCAACAAGCCGGCCGCCTGCCCCGGCGTCGAAGACTCCGCCGACCACATGGTCGGGCGACTCATTCTTGGCCAGGATTTGGCCCACCGGGTGCACGCCGCGGTCGGGGATTGCATTCAGGTCCTGGTGCCCTTCTCCGGCGGCTTCGAGTCCACGCCGAGCGCGTATGTCTTCCGAGTCGTCGGTATCTCGACCTTCGGCTTTCAAGAATACGACGCTCGTCTCGCCTTCATTCCGCTCGAGGACGCCAAGCGCTTGGGCAACGCCCGCCAGTCCATCTTCGGCGTCGAGATGCGCTTCACCGATCCCATGGTGGCCCTGCGCGTGGAGGAAGACGTGGAAGCACGCCTCGGGCCCGATCGACGGATCATCGACTGGAAGACGCTGAACAAGAATCTCTTCATGGCCCTGGCCATGCAGAAACTGATCATCTCGCTCTTACTCGTGCTCATCACCGTCGTCGCGGCCTTCAACATCCTGGCCTCGCTTACGCTGGTGGTCCTGTCCAAGGTGCGCGAGGTTGCCATCCTGGCGGCCATGGGCGCGCGCCGGGGATCGCTTTTGCGCCTGTTTCTCGTTTCGGGCAGCATCGTGGGTTTCGTGGGAACCGGACTCGGCATCCTCTACGGGCTGGCCATGTGCGCCCTGGCCGCGCTCTACGGGTATCCGCTCGATCCCAAGGTGTATCTGATCGCGCGCTTGCCCGTCGAGGTGTCGGCCCGCGAGATCTTGCTGGTGGCCGGGGCCACGCAGATCATCTGCCTGCTGGCCACGCTCTATCCCGCCAAGCGGGCTTCGCGCCAGCAGGTGGTCGACGGACTCAAGTACGTCTAGGCTTCGGGAAGGGCGAAGGATCCAGCGCTAGCGGATTCGCTTGCGGCCTGTGGGGTGGCGCGCTTTTCGGCGTAGGTGAAGCGGTTCTTGAGGTCGTTGATGGGTTTTTCGAACAGGTGCCAGGACAGCATGGCGACGGCAAGGGTGATGACCAAGCCAACCCACGTGTTGGTCAGGTTGAAGGTGCCGTAGTACTGGCTGGACCAACCAAGACAATTGGGATGAAAAAGGTAGAGGCCGTAGCTTATCTGACCGAAGTAGGCGAAGGGACGGAAGGCAAGAACCCGCGATGGGAGCCAACCTGGCCGCTGCCACAAGGTCAACACCAGCGCCGCGGTCGCCAGACCAAGGGAAATGGGGCCGAAGGTGGCGAAGATGCCGCCAGTACCGTGCACCGGCCAGTAGTAGTGCGCGATGAAGAGGACGAAGAAGATGGCGCCACCGAAGCCGATCCGGCGCAGTCCGCGGGCGCCGATGCCGAGGAACTCGCCCTTGCGTTCGATGATGGCAGTGGCGATGCCGAGTCCGAGCAGGTCGAATTGCATGGGCGAGAGCACCCAGAAGTCGCGGCTTGAGCCGGAATGGTCGATGAGCGCACGGGCCACCGCCACCCCGAGGATGACCCCGGCAAGCAAGCGAACCAGGGTGCGCGGCCCCACCAAGAGCACGACCAGCGGCGCGAGCATGTAGAAGTGCTCCTCGACGGCGAGGCTCCAAAAGTGGCCCTGGCGTATGTGATCCATGCCCACGGCGAAAGAGCGAAAGTTGGTCAGGTAGCTGAGGTGCCAGAAGAAGCTGTCGGTGGCGATGGGATCGGGACGGCCCGAGAGGACCAGGAGCACGGCCAGGATACCGATGAACAGGTAGTAGACCGGGAAGATACGCAGGGCGCGGCGGATGTAGAAGGTCTTGAGCTTGGCGCCGAGGCCGAATCCTGGCCTGGTTTTGTCCTTGAGGTCGAGCAGGATCCCGCCAATCAGAAATCCCGAGAGGACGAAGAAGATGGGCACGCCGAGATAGCCGAAGCGGATGATCGGCCATCTGCCCCAGGGACTCCACTGCAGGGCGTGGAAGAAAAAGACCAGCAGGAAGGCGAAAAAGCGCAGGCCATCCAGGGCATGGTTGTGGCGCTTGTCGCCGGCGCGCGGACTTGCCTGGTTAATCCCTGGCATGGCGGCGGATCTTTACATTTTCGCCGCACCGATTGCACTCACCATGTGGCGCTCGTCTTGCGTCGGGCCGGCAGCGCAAAGGGCGGGCGCGGCGAAAACTACGGCTTTCCGGCCTGCGTCTCGTACTTGGACGGACACTTGGTTTCGATGCGATCCGAGCGCAACATGCCATCGGTGCTGAGCACGCCCGCCGCAATAACTTCGGCGCCAGGCTTGAAGAGATCGGGCGGGATGCCGTGGAAGTCGACAGCCATGGTGGCGTGCTCGCGCGGCGCCTTGCTTTCCAGGGTGAAGCGGTAGTCGAGCGTCCCAGCTTGGTGAACCAGTGTCCCATCGACGACATTGCCATGCACGCGCAGGCGCTTGCCGAGAAGGTGCGCTTGGCTCGAACGCGCCTCGTCCACATGCTTGTAATATTCCGCACCTTCGCCCAGCGAGGCCCAGAGCAGGCCCGATACCGCAACCGCCGAGACCACGACCGTAAGAAGGATCTTCCACGCCGTGCGCCGGTTGACCGCGCCAGCCGATGTGCCCGAAACCGCCGTCATGGAGAAAATCTACCTGGCTATGGCCGAGGTGCAACCTGGCATTATTCGTCGTGCCCCGGGACGGCAGCCAGGTGGTGGAAATAGCGATAGAACAGGGCCATGCCATTTTCGGCCTGGCGCCAGGAGAAGCTTTCGTTGATGGCGTGGTAGCCGTCCTCGGGCAGCGACAGGCCGAGCAGCACGACCTCTTTGCGCAGGATCCTGGCCATGGTGACCACGGCGCCGATCGATCCGCCCTCGCGTGTCAGTGCGGCGTCCTTGCCAAAGGCCTCTTTGGCCGCGGCAAGCGCGGCGTGCAAAAAAGGACCATTCGCGTCCGCAAGATAGGGCTCCAAGGCGGCGTCGAACACGACTTCGGCGTCCGGGCACTTTTGCGCGATGAAATCCTTGATGCGGCGAAAGACCTGCTTGGGATTCTGTCCGGGGACAAGTCGGCACGAGAGTTTGGCCTCGGCCGCGTGAGGCACGATGGTCTTGACGCCCGGGCCTGTGTAGCCGCCGGTTAGGCCGTGGACCTCGAACGTAGGCTTGGTCATGATCGCCTCGCGCAGGCGGGCGTCATCGGTGAAGCGCAGGCTGCGCAAGCCGTGTGCCTTCTGGAAATTCTTTCGGGCAAAGCCGGCGCGCGCGAGATCCTGGCGCTCGCGCGCAGTTGGTTTGCGAATTCCCTCGTAGAAGCCGGGAATGAGGACCTTTCCAGTCCTGGCTTCGTAGCACTCGCCGATGAGCGCGCACAGTTCGCCCACCGGATTGCGGGCTGCCCCGCCCGTCGTGCCCGAGTGTACGGCCTTGTCGCCGGTTTGCAGCCGCACGAGAAAGGCGAGGAGTCCGCGCAGGCCGATGGGAATGGCGGGCTGGGTGGCCGAAGGCCAGATGGTGTCCGAAACCATGATCGAGTCCGTGTCCAGGCCAGGCTTGCCCTTGGCCAAGGTTGCCAGGGCGGTTGCGAAGCTGGGACTACCGATCTCTTCCTCGCCTTCCCACAAAAACTGGAAGTTGAGCTTCACTTTTGCCGCTAGGGCCAAGCGAGCAGCGAAGAGCGCGGTCAAGGCCGGCCCCTTGTCGTCGGTGGCGCCGCGGCCATGGTAGCGATCGCCGATGGCTTCAAGCTCGAAAGGGTTGGTTCGCCAGCCGTCGTTGTTCGCGGCGTCCGCGGGTTGCACGTCGAGATGGTTGTAGATGGTCACCGTCGGAAACGCGGGATCCTGGAGCACGCGTCCGACCACCAAGGGCAACCCCTGCGTCTCGACAACCTCGGCCGCGGCGCCGCATTCGCGCAAGTAGGCGCAGGCGAGCTCGGCGCAGCGGCGCACATCCGCGTGACGGTCTGGCTCCATGCTGACGGAGGGAATGCCTACAAGGGCCGAAAGTTTGTCCGCGAATTCCTCGCGCAGAGTCGCGATGGTTTTGCGCAGCTGGGGCTTGCTCGGCGAGATCGGGGATGGCGAAGCTTTTTTCACGGCCGAATACTAGCAGCAGATCTCACGCGTGGTGGAACGCCAGCAGCCACGCGCCGGCCAAAATGGCGACAGCGCCCAGCAGGGCAACGGCTTGGCCGAAGGTTCGCACGGGACGTTTGAGGCCAAGGCCAAGCAGCGCTCCGAAGAGGACGCCAAAGCCCGTGCCCGTGGCGTGGGCAACCACGTCCGCGCGCTCGCCCATGCCCAGCATGGCCAAAAGACCGAGGGCCGCCGCGATACCGAGCAGCGCTCGCCGCAAGCGCCCCACCGTTCGCATGCGAAAGCGGCGCACGAACTGCAGCCCGCCCAGTACGCCAAGGGCACCGAAGGTCGACGTCGACGCTCCGACCACGTTGTGCGAGGTCTTGTAGATGTAGGCGGTCAGTAGGTTGCCAGCGATGCCCGCCAGAAGCGTGGCCAGTACCGCCAGTCCGCCGCCCAGCCAGCGCCCGAGCGCGGTGACGAAGACCAGGCTCGCGACGGCATTGCCCGCCACGTGCATGATATCCGCGTGCAAGGTAAGCGCCGTGACCGCGCGCCACACCTCATGGTTGCGGACGATGGCTTCCGAAACCGCGCTGCCTTGGCGGAACCAGCCCTGCACGTCAAAGCCCGTGCGCGGCCCGGCCACGACGAAAAACGCCACCAAGGTGATGCCGATGCCCATGCCGACGAACGAAGGGCCGTGGTCGGGCGCCGCTACCTCGCGCACCGGCCCCTCCGCGGCTTCCTTGTCCTGGGCATCCAGCGCGGCAATGGCGGGCGCCACCATTTTCGGCGGCACCATCACCGCGAAGCCGACGTCGGTTGGGACCACTCGGTGCGGAATGGCCATGGCCTCGAGGACCAAGGTCCAGGACTCGGCCTGTCCTCGGTCAGGCGAGGCGCGCACAACGGCTTCGGTCGGGACTTCGGCTGCCACCGCAGTTCATGATAGCAGCCAAGCACAAGGAACGTCGCCTAGCCACTCCACAGACTGGCCGCCAGCTCGGCCGCGGCCAAATCTTGCGGGGTATCGATCTCGCGCCATTCGCCGTCGATGAACACCGGCGCCAGGTGCTCGCCAGAGCCGGCCATCGCGTTGAGCGCGTCGGTCAGGTAGGCCTGGCGCAAAGTCTTGGCTCGGCCAAACGGGGCGTCGAGGCCACCCGCCAAGGCTTCTTGCCAGATCTTGCTCAGGGCTACCGCGCCCTCAGGCGAGAAATGTGCCAACCCGATGAACTCGCCCACCGCCTGCGTGGATGGCACCGCGCCTTTGCCGACTTGAACCACGCGGACTTCTTGCCCTGGCCCCGCCGATTCGATCGCGGTCAGTTCGGCCTCGGAAACTGGGTGCAAGGTGCGGCCTTGATAGGCGTCGGCCCAGCGCCGATCGATGATCAGCGAGGCGGCTGCTGGGCTTGGCGTAGCTGCGGCCAGCCGGGCGACCACGCTCGGCGGATACACGATGTCGCAGTAGCTAAAATAGAAGCCGCCCGAAAACTCGCTCCTAGCGTACATCAAGGAGGCCAGGATGTTGTTGCGCTCCCACTCCGGGTTGTCGACGAAGCGCACTGGAAATTCGCCCGGATCGATGCGGTCGCCCTGGTAGCCCCGCACGATGACGACGTCGCGGATGCCGGCCGCGGCGAAGGCCCGTAGCTGCCAGTGCAAGATCGGCCGGCCGTTCACGCGTACCATGCACTTGGGGATCTCGGCGGTGTTTTCGCCCAGACGGCGGCCGCGCCCAGCCGCGACGATGATGGCCTTAGGATTCATGATCGACCTAGTTTCAGCGCCACGCCGAAGAGGGATCGAGCGGCGTAGGCGGCATTGATGGCGAGGTAAACGTGCAGGAACACATCGAGCTGATCGGCGATGGCCACGAAAAGCAGATAGCTCGGATAGTGGATGAGGAAGCGGCCCAGGTCTTCTACCAAGCCCACCAGGGAAGCCGAGCGTGCGGGCTTCTGCTCGGCGGCGAAACCGTCGCCGTAATCGCCCGCCGACTGCGGCCGGGCCGCGCCCGTGGCGGCCAGGTACTCGGGCCGGCGGATGAAGGTGGTCATGCTGATAGCGCTTGCCACCACCGCAAGGCCAAGCAGAGCTTCGACCAACCAAAATTCGTGGCCGTCGGCTTGCCACAAACGAACGCCTGTGGCGGCGATGAGCAAGAAAGCCTTGAGCTCGTCCATCAGGAAGTCGAGATGAGCCCCAACCGGAGACGCCTTGTGCTTGAGGCGGGCAAGCTGACCGTCGGTGCAGTCGAGAACGTAGGAGACCTCAAGAACCAGAACCGCGGCGACGAGTCCCAGGTGCCCGCGCTCGAGCGCCAGCATGACCATGGCGCCGACGAAGGTCAAAAGCGACAAGAAGGTGATCTGGTTGGGCGAGATTCTCGTCCTTGCCAGGGGAACCAGCAGCACCGCCGCCAGGGGCCGGGCCACGAAGCGATTCCACAGGATGTCCTTGGGTTTCTTCGTCTTGCGGTAGACGTCGGCGATGTCGGAAAAGAAGCTCACGGCTCTAGTTAACCGTCAAGCCGACGAACCGCCAACTTCTAGTGGTGGCCAAAAGGCAAATACCAGTAGGCCCAGTAGGCCAGCACGATACCGACACCAATGGCCAGGCCTACGAAAATATAGACTCGCACTGGATGTTCTCCAATTCGTTTGCGGGCGGCGGCGCGCCGGCGCCCGGGTGTGGACGTCCGGCTAGGCACCACCACCGGCGTCGAGGGCTGCTCGGTCGCGATCGCTTGCGGCTCGTCCAAGATCTGGATGGGAGGCGTGGTCGGGGGCAGGTAATTCGCGTGCTTGGGTTTCGCCTCGAAGGTTCCCGAGGCGGGCATGAGGTCGTTCGATGCCGCAGGAGAAGGCTTGGGTGGCAACGCGGAAACCGATTGAGGCTTTTCAGCCGGGTTCGCTGGTTGAGCGGGAGGCTGGGCAGCGAGAGGCGCCGCGGGCGAGGCCGAGGCGGCCTGGGCAGGAGGGGCGGGCTTAGGCTGAGGTTGGGGAGCAGGCTGCGCCGAGGGCGCGGCGGGCTTGGGCTGAGGTTGGGGAGCAGGCTGCGCCGAGGGCGCGGCGGGCTTGGGCTGAGGTTGGGGAGCCGGCTGTGCCGAGGGCGCTACGGGCTTGGGCTGAGGTTGGGGAGCCGGCTGTGCCGAGGGCGCTACGGGCCTGGGCTGGGCGACAGGCTGCGCAGCAAATGCGTTGGGCTTGGGCTGGGGAGCAGGCTGAATGGCAAATGGGTTGGGCTTGGGGTGAACTTGGGGAGCCGGCTGGGCCGAGGTCCCTGCTGGTTTGGGCTGAGCCGGCGTGGCCGACTTGGGGGGAACCAGTGGTACGCCGGCTCCTTGCATGGTGGGGCGCGTGGCAGGCTGCGGGCCAGGTGCAGGCACAAGCGGTACGGAGGGAACAGGCGGTGTCCCACGCGCCGTCATCTCAGGCTGCAAAGGCCCTGCAATCGCGACGGCGGCAGGTCTTGGCGTGGTCATCGTGATAGGCCGTGGCGGGGCGGCGACGGGCTTTGGCGCAGTAGCGGTCGGTACCGACTGCTGGGGAGCGGCCTTTTGAGCTGCCAGGCCGGCGGACCTCGGTCCAGGGGCCGCCGACGACGGAGCGGACTGCCGAGCAGCCGCAGGCTGAGTAGCCACCGGCTGAGCCGGCTGGATTGCCGCCGGACCTACCTGAGGAGCGCTCGCCAAGGCGGTAGGCTGGACCAGCGGCGTGGCACCTGGTCGGGGTGCCCCGGCGGTTCCGGTTGCGGCCGGCCCGGCGACTGGAACCTTCGCACCTGCATCGCTTCGCGAAGCGCTCTGCCCTTCAGGCCTTCCCTCTTGGGCTGTGACCATGGGTAGCGTCGTGTGGCGCTTGCGCTCTGCCCTTGCGCCGTCGCGGCCGCGCGAAGGCATCTGGGGCAATACGGGCGCCGGCAGGATGATTTCGTAGAAACCCTCGGTCCACCCCATCACCTCGGGCAGAAGTTCGGAGCCTTCGCCTCCCCCGACAACCGTGCTGATGATCTCTCCACGCCGGTAGCTAATCACGGCCCGGTCCTGGCTGCGCCAAACTTCCAACCGGCACGTGAGGACGTATTCCTCGCAATAGCGCATGAGCGACGCGAGAGAGCGGTCTTTCAGGTTTCCCTGATGTGGGCCGGGCTCGCTCAGGGATCCGGATTCCGGATTGGGCAGCCGGCTTTCTATCACGTAGCGTGCCCCCTCTAGGCGTTGCAGGGCCGCCATCGCGTCGTCCCGGCGCAAGCTACCTGCGAAGGCATCGGCCAGCCCGCCCGCCAGAAGATGAACCTCGCCAGCGTTGCTGCCGGTTGTGCCTGGCGCGATGACCTCGATGCGAACCGGCAGGGCCGCGGCTTGCAGCATGGCCACGAGCTCGTTCAGGGAGCCGCCTTCCCACTCGGTGATGCGATCAGCTGATGGTCCGGCCATGGCACGACCTACTGCTAGCTGTCTCCGCCGATGGCCACGTCGACCATCACTTCGCCGTCCAGCACTCCACCGTCGCCAACATCTGCGGAGTCGGCGGCATCCTGGGGCGCAACGGCCGCTTCGGACGCTCCCGCTTCGGACGCTGCCGCCTCGGATGCTCCCGCTTCGGATGCTCCCGCTTCGGATGTGGTCGTTGTGCCAGCATCTGGCGGCACAAAACCAAGGCCGACGTCGGTGCCGTAGTTGATGTCACGTGGCGATTTCGACGAACAACCCGAGAGCAGCAGAGTTACGCCGGTCACGAGAGCAATGCACAGGCCAGCGAACTTGGGCCGAGTCAACATGGATCGACGGTACCAAGCCCCCACCCCGCCCGCAAGTAGACAGCCGGGGAAAAGCTAGGGCAGGATCGTCGCTTCCTTCACGTAGTCGAGCTGTGGGAAGTCGCGCAGGAGGTAGGCATTGCCTTCGTTCTGGATGCGGCCCTGGTTGGGACCGCGGCCCTGGGGCGCACCTTCGCCGTAGTCGGCATACAGGGCTTCGACGACCTCCATGCCGCTCGTTACCTGGCCGAAGGGTGCGAAGCCCATGGTGTCGAGGCGGCTGTTGCCATCGGCATAGTTGACGAAGAACTGGGTCGTGCGGGTGCCTGGGCCGGCGGTGGCGAAAGACACGAATCCGCGCAGGTTCGATTTTTTGACAGGATCGTCGGCGATGCGCTGCTCGCGCCAGATGGTGTTGAGCTCGGGTTTTCCGTGGATGCCGATCTGGGCCATGAACCCGCTGACCACGCGGAAGAAGCGCGTGTCGTTGTAGTAGCCGTACTTCACCAGGTTGAAAAAGCGATCCGCGCCCTGTGGCGCCCAGTCGCGGTGGACTTCGATGACGAAATCGCCTTTCGAGGTGGCGAACCTGGCCCTGTAAACGTCGCTGGCGCGTTCATTCAAGGTCTGCGGCTTTTCCAGCGAGGGTTTGGGTGCGGCAGCCTTGGGCACGGGTGCCCCTTCCGCCGATTTCTTGCAACCAGCGGACAGCAGGAAGAGTACCGAGAGCGAAAGCATGCAAAAAGACGTCGTGCGCATGCGCGCCAGCATAGATCAAAACGCGGGTAGAGGTCGACCATCGCGCGCCGACTCGCTACTCTCGGCAGGATGGTTTCGCCCAGCGACGATGATTGGCAACGGCAAGTGATCGAACGGGCCAAGGAGCTCGATCACGACCACCGTCGCAGAGCCAGGCCGGCCTCCGAGAGTAGCTTGGCGCGCATCTTGTCGCTACGGCTCTTGCGGGTGGCGATGCGTCGGCTGTTTGCCCGTCCGGTGCGAATCCCGGCGCGCCAGGTGGCGCATCCGGCGCCAGGCCACGTCGCGGTGACCTTTGTCGGCCACGCCTCGGTCATGCTGACCAGCCACCGCGCACGTGTTCTCATCGATCCGTTTCTGGGCCAGTTTCTCCTCGGTGTGCGCCGTCGCGAAGCGGCCTGCCTAGATGCGGCCGATGCGACCTCGGTGGGCCTGGTGTTGATTTCCCACGCGCACGGCGATCGGCTGCACTTGCCCACGCTGCGCAAGCTGTCTCGGCGGGCGGTGATCGTGGTCCCACCGCGATGTGCATCGCTGGTGCACGGCCTGGGCTTCGCCCACGAGGTCGAGCTGGCGCCAGGTCAGTCGATCGAGCACGAGGACCTGGAAATCACCGCCGTGGCTGCCCGTCACGACGGCCGTCGCGGCCCCATCGATCGCAGCTGGCGCTCGGCGGTGGGCTACATCGTGAAGTGTGCGGGCGCTTCCGTCTACTACGCGGGGGACACGGCCTATTTCTCCGGCTTCGAAGAGATCGGCCGCCGTTTGCATCCAGACGTGGCCTTGCTACCCATCGCCGGCTACGAACCGCCCAGCCAGCGCGCGGATCACATGTCGCCCCTCGATGCCGTGCAAGCCTTTCACGATCTCGGGGCCAAACTGCTCGTTCCCGTCGGATACGGTTCGTTTCCCCTCGGCTATGAACCGGTCGATGAGCCGCTGACCTGGCTCGTGCGGTTGTGCAGCGAACGCGGACTGGGCCAGCGCTTGGTCGTGCTCCGGCCTGGCGAAACCTGCCATGTGCACGGCCGGACCTAGCCCCAACCCCATCGTCTGCCCGCCTTCTGCCCGCCCGTGATCGTTTCCTTTGCGCGGGCGCGCTGCTAGAGTGCCGGCCCTGCAAAGGACAGCCAGAGTGAACGCATGAGTTTCATAGAGAAATTGCGGCGGATACCGCCCGTTTGGTGGATCGCGCTTTTCGCGGTCGTGCTGGTCCTGCCGCGGCTGGGCTCGTTCGGTTTCTGGGATCCCTGGGAGCTCAAGATCGCGGAGCACGCGCGCGACATGGCGAGTTCCGCGTCGGTCTTCGACGTCACCGTGGACAAGCGCTTCACCGCCGAGGCACCGCTCGATCTCATTCTGAGCGCCGTTGGCATGCGGATTTTCTCGGTCGGTGAGTTTGGCGGTCGCTTGGGCAATGGCCTGTGCGCGATCCTTGGGATCCTCGCCGTGTTCTGGGCGGGACTCGGCCTCTTGCGACGGCGGGCGGCAGTTCTCTCGGCTCTGGCGCTGGGCTCGTTGCCCCTGTTCGTGCTGGAGTCGAGGCAAATCGTATCCGATATGCCGTTGATCGCGGGCCTGGCCTTGGCCCTGGGCGGATTCGGCCGTTACGCTTGGCCCGCCGATGGCGTCCGCCGCATGCGCGATCTCATCGTCGCGTGCGCCGGTCTTGTCATGGGACTGCTTTCGGGCGGGGCCTTGCTGGGCATCGTACTGCCTTGCCTCGCCCTGACCGGCAGCTTGCTGGTGGGATTCGGGCTACGGCCCCGGCAGGACGGCGGCTCTGACGGGACAGCGCTGTGCGCGCCCGGGGTGGGACAGGATGTTCCTGCCGACGTCGGTTTTGGCCGCGGCCTGTTCTTGAAAGGCGCGCGTGGTCGCGCGGCTCTCGCCCTAGTGGCTGCCCTGGGCATCGTTCTTTTCATTGTCACGCTCGCCACGGCCAACGTGGCTGGCAAGTTCTCGCTGCTCCTGGGCGGCGTGCCCCGCGCCGGCACGCCCTCGACGACCTTTGAGTTCTTCGTCCGGCAGCTCGGGTTCGGCCTGTTCCCCTGGAGCGCGCTGGCTGTGTTTGCGCTGGGCCGGCCGCTCATCCGCCTGGGCGGCGGCAGCGAACCCGACGGCGATCGGCTCGCCTTCGTGCAGCTCTACCTGCTCGTCTTCGCCGCCTTCGGCTTCGCGCTGTCGAGCTTCTTCGTGCTCATGACCGGCGAGGCGCGTTTCGTTGCCCTGGCGCCCATCGCTCTCGCCATCGGCGCGCTCCTCGATGAAGCGCTGGAAGGCGAGCGCGCCGAGCCGGTGCTCGGCCTGCTGGTGGCCACGGGAACCATGGTGGTCGCGCGCGACTTCGTGCTGACGCCTGAAGAATTGGTTTCCGTGCACACGCTGAGCAAGGTCAAATGGCCGCTGGGCTTGAAAATGGGCCCGGTTTTTATCGCCATCGGGGCGCTTTTCGCTGGCGGCGTTTACACCGGCCTGGCCACGCGTGGACGGGCTCTCGGCCGCGTGGCCCTGCGCGAGCTGGGCGCCGCGGGCGTGTGGCGGCGGCGCATCGAAAAAGCCGTGGTCGAGGCCGGCCGCTACGGTATCCAGGTGGCGGTAGCAGCGGCGGTGCTTTTCGCCCTCGTGCTCGGGCAATACCTCGTTCCCACGCTGTCCAAGCACCTTTCCTTCAAGCCGCTGCTTGAGTCCTATTCGCGCTTCGCTACGCACGGCGAACGGATCGGCCGCTACAAGGTCGAGGCCCAAGGCGCGGGTTTCTACAGCCGCAAAGAGATGGTCGACCTGCCCACTACGGAGCGCGTCGCCGATTTCCTGCGCAGTGGCGACCGGGTGTTCGCGTTGGTGTCGGCTACCGAGCTGGCCGTGCTCGATGTCGCGCTCAAGACTGCCCACGTCGGCTACTTCGTCGTCGATGGATCGTCGTCGCGCTTCCTGCTGGTTTCCAACCGTCTGGAGGGCAGCGAGACGGACGAGAATCCGCTCAAGAAGGACGTGTGGATGGCCCCCGTGCTGCCCAAGACGGTGCAGAGCGATCCCAACCAGCCCGAGGGCACAGCGAAGCCCGAAGGCACAGCGAAAACCGACTGGCCGGATCAGCCGGCGCCGTGGAAATGGCGTGTTTCCACCAAGACCATGTTCGAGGATGCCATCGAGTTGGTCGGCGCCGATTTTCCAACCTCCATGCGTCGGCCAGGATCCATTCCGCTCACGCTCTATTTCCGCGTGCACAAGAAACCCAAGCCGGGCTTCCGCGTGTTCGTCCACTTCGATGCACCGGGCGAGCCGCGCCTTCTGGGCGATCACGCCTTGCTCAATGGCACTTTCCCTACAGACTATTGGTTGCCGGGCGAATACATTCGCGATACGTACGATGTGGAAGTTCCCCTCATGACCACACCCGCGGGTAAATACACCGTTCTCATGGGCTTCTGGCCCGGCGGCGAGGGCAAGCGGCTGAAGATCACGGCTGGCCAGAACGACGGCAGCGATCGCACCCAGGTTGGCTTCATCGAGATCAAGTAGCCATGCAGGCCAAGGAACGCCGCAAGCGCAAGACCGTCGTCGCCCAGGACCGGCGGGCTGGGCGCGAGCGGCGCGTGCACGAGCGCGTGGCGGTGTGCCTGGAAGTCGACTACCGTTGCGACGACACCTTTCTGTTCGCCTACATCACCGATATGTCGGCCATGGGGATCTTTATTCAGACCACCAGCCCGAGGCCGGCCGGAACCTTGCTGAACCTGCGTTTTCGCACCCAGGACGGCGCGCGGCTGGACGTAGACGGCCGGGTCATCTGGGTCAATCAGCCGCACGGCGCCGACAGCATCAACCCTGGCATGGGCGTGCAGTTCGTGGATCTGACGCCAGCCCAGCGCGACCGGATTCTCGGTCTGGTTCGCACCTTCGCCTATCTCAGCGACGACGAAGAAAAGATTCGCGGCAATTCATGATCTAAGAAGAGGATTCTTTCTCGAAAACTTGGGCGAGAAAGTTGACAGAATCGCGGCGCTGTTGAGACTCGATCCATGAGACCTTCACGCCGAGCAATCAAGGTGAAGCGGAGACAAGTGCTCCCCGAGCGCTCGCGGCTCACCCTGGGGCGGACCGTCGCCGCGCTCCGGCGGAGCCGCGAGGCGCTCGTCGAGCTCGACACCGAGCTTGGCGATCTTTTGACCCGTCTACGGGCGCCTGGCGCGCCCATTGATCGCGCGGCACCCGATCGTCTGGCCAGCGCCAAGGCCAAAGCCTCGGTCGCGATGGCCAGTCTGGACGACGGGCTCTTCTGCTAGCGAAGCCGCCGGTTGCGGAAAAAGGCCCTCGTGCCGGATCGTCAAGAGCAAGCGCGCGCTAGCCTGACAGAACCCCTGCTAGCGTTTGCGGTCGCTATCTCCGTCGCCGCTGCTCTCTATTGGGTTGGGGGTTTGGTCGGGTTCGTGCGGCAGATCATGCACGGTATGATCGCATGCATTTTTCTGGTCGGACCACAGGTGGCCGCTCGGCTTTCGGGCCAGGCCTTTGACGATCGAGCGGCGGGGATTGCGCTGCACCCAATCCTCCCGGGTTTGCGCGTCCTCGGCCTCGCCCTGCTCGTGACTTGGCCGGCCTTCATCCTGGGCTTCTTCGTCTTCTACGGTTCGCTTTGCCCGCGCCTTCGGATTCTGAGCGCTATCGCGCCCATCTGTTCGCGCTGGCCAGGGATCGCCGGAATGCACCTGGTCCTGCCCGAGGGATTCTGGCTCTTGGCACTTTCGCAGATTCTCATCGTTGCGGTTCCCGAAGAGGTCTTCTTTCGTGGGTATTTGCTGTCGCGATTCGAGGCGCGTTTTCCATCGCAACGACGACTGTGGGGCGCGGCGGTGGGATGGCCGCTGCTCCTCACCAGTTTGCTCTTTGCCATCGGCCACTTTCTGGTCGATTTCCAGCCCGCCCGTCTTGCCGTGTTCTTTCCGGCCTTGGCTTTCGGGTGGATGCGTAGCCGATCCGGCTCCGTCGCGCCAGGAGCGCTTTTCCACGCCCTCTGCAACCTGTTGTCCGAAGTCCTGCACGAAGCTTTCTTCTAGTTGAACCAGAGAGAGCACCGAGAATTCGGAGGCACAGAGGCACGCAACTTCTTCCGGCCCATTGCCGAGAAGAAAGCATGGTGCGATCGCTTCTTGTTGCCGTATGGATGCTCGCGTCTTTCGTTGCGCTGGCGCGGGCGGAGAAGATCAAGCTTGAAGGCGTGGTGAACCTGAACACCGCAACGCCCGACGAATTGCGCCTGATTCCTGGCGTCGGGCCGGCGCGCGTACGCAATATCCTGGCCTACCGCCGCGCCCATCCCTTTCGCACGGTCGACGAACTGGCGCGCATCAAAGGGATTGGGCGCAAGACCATTCGGCACTGGCGCGTACATCTGGCAGTCAGCGGTCCGTCGACCGCACAGAGGGTCTTGCGTCCCGATTTGCCCGAGGTGGGGCCGCCGCAACTCCCCGCAGCCGTCGCTTCCGCGCCCAAGGCTCCGAGCGTGCCTTTGCGGCCAGCGATACCTCCGCGCCCTCTCCGCCCACAGCCACGCCGTGGAGAACCCTCGCACGGGCTCTTTGTTCACGCCCCGGGCAAGGGCTGTCTGCCACCGCCATAGCCGCCTTGCGGGCAACCAGAATCCCCGGTCAGGCGGAACCAAGCTCGGACGCGACGACCGTCGCAAGGACTTGCCGATCGCAGGCTGCCGTTGTAGTCCGAGGAACGTGACCACTCTACGCGTACCCTTGGCCGAACGCAGCTACGACGTTCACATCGCTCCCCTTGGCCCCGAGGAAGTGGCAGAGAGAATCGCCGCCGCGCTCGGCAAGCCGAGCGGAGTGGCCGTGCTCGTCGACGAACATGTGGCAAAGATTTCTCCCCGCGTGGCGCCACTGCTTGCCGCCCTTGTTGCACGCTTGCCCCGCGTGCAGTGCCTGCTTCTGCCCAGGGGAGAATCGGCCAAGAACCTGGTTGCCGTCGAGCGCACGTGCGAGTGGTTGGCCGGTCACGGTTATGATCGCGGCAGCGTCGTGGTCGGCATCGGCGGCGGTGCAACCACCGACCACGCGGGCTTCGTGGCCGCAATCTATCTGCGTGGCGTGGCTTTCGCGCTTTGTCCAACCACCTTGCTCGCCGGTGTGGACGCCTCGGTCGGCGGAAAGACGGGCGTGGACATCCCAGCTGGAAAAAACCTGGTGGGCGCCTTTCACCAACCGCGCGTGGTCGTGGCGGATTTGGGCTTCCTCGACACCTTGCCCGCGCGCGAGATCGCGGCAGGCATGGCCGAAGTGGTCAAAGCAGGGCTGATCGCGGATGCCGAGCTCTTCGCCAGGCTTGAATCGGAGGCGGACAAGGAACTCTCGCCTGCTTCCCTTTCCGCGGCCATTGCGTCGGCGGTACAAGTGAAGATCGGCGTGGTCAGCGAAGACGAGCGCGAGAGCGGTCGCCGCGCCATCTTGAACTTCGGCCACACGGTGGGACACGCCATCGAGGCCGCGTCGGGATACCAACTTCTGCACGGTGAAGCAGTTTCCTTGGGCATGGTGGCGGCCCTGGCCCTCGGCGAAGCGCGCGGCGTGACCCGGCCGGGCCTGCGCGTGCGCATGCAAACCCTGCTCGCCCAGCTCTCACTTCCGATCGATGTTCGCTCTCGTCTCACCGCCGAAGTGCTCGACCGCATCGAGGTCGACAAAAAGCGGAGATCCGATGCCGTGCGCTTCGTGTTCGTCACGCGGCCGGGTGATGCCGTTCTGGTCGACATCCCGCTCACGGACGCAAAGCAGCAGATCCTGGCCGCCTTGTGATTCCGGAGGCGAGCGGGCGCCCAGAAGTAGCCAAACAGCAAAATGTAGGCCCAGGTAGCACATCGTTATACAATGTAGTTCATGACGACATCACGTTGCACCCTTGCAGCTCTGACTGGGCTCACTCTCGCGGCCGGTTGCTCGACGGCTTCTTCTCACAGCATCTACGTTCCGTCGGCGCAGATACGTTCATCGGTCGCCACGCCTGCCGCACGCAAACCCCAGCAGCCGCACAAGCGGAGCGCGGCGAGTATCGTGGAGGAATCGCTGCACGCGCGCGGTGTTCGCTTTGGAACCGACGGCAGCGTGCCGGCGCTCTTCGCTTTCATGCGCGAGCAATTCCCCCAGGTTCATGCTGATCAAGTCCGCAGCGGCGACGTCCTCTTCTTCGACTTGGGGACCGGTTGCGGGATGCACGTTGGCCTTGTGGAGACCGCCGAATCAGGCGTTCGCATCGGTTTCCGTGAGTGGCGCGACGGCGGCTCTCGCCACAGCTACGCGACGCCGAGCGATCCGTTTCTTCGGCGCGACAACAGGGGACGAATCATGAACACCTTCCTGCGGCCAAAGCGCATGGAAGATCCGGCGGACACGACCTACTTCGCCGGCGAAATGCTGTGCGCGGTGTTCCGAGTAGACTAGGGGCATCTTTTCTGATCTTGCCACCTCCCATACCTTGACCGACTCTAGGAGCCATGATCACCACTTTGCGTGAGGCCCGAGCCGAAGCACGAGTTCTGCGCCAACAAGGCGACTTCGCCGGCGCCCTCTCCGTCTACGAACGGATCCTGGCTTCGGTTCCTCTCGACTACGAAGTGCGCACGCTCATTGCGGACATTCTTGTCGAAGCGGGAGCCGTGGACGTCGCCGCCCAAGTCTATCGCACGGTCGCCATTCACGATATTCGCGCTGGCCACCCGCTTCCGGCGTTGGTGGCCTGCCAGGCCTTGACCAAGCTGGGACAACCCATCGACGACATTGAAGCCCTCTTGGTCAGAATCTATGCTTCGGGATCGCCGCAGTTGGCGCGTTTCGCGATTCGCCCGGCGCCGGTCGATCCGGACACCAAGTTCGAGGTGGGCGACGCCAGCCACGCCAAGTCGCTGCGGCACGCGGCCGAGCAAGCCCTGCGCGCGGCTCTCGATCTCTCGGTCTTCGTGGGCTATCAAGAGCAGTATCACCCGCTGCCATTTCTTTCCGAGCTGACCCAGGAATCGTTCATCGCGGTCGCTCGCTCTCTCTCCATCCTGCGCCTCAAGGACGGCGACCTGGTCATGCGCCAAGGGGACGCGGGAGACTCGCTGTTTCTCGTGGCCAGCGGCGAGCTGCGTGTCTTCGTGAACACGCCCGCTGGCCCCAAGGATATCGCCCGTCTGTTCGAGAACACCTTGTTCGGGGAGATGGCCCTCATCACCGGGCAGCCGCGCACGGCCTCGGTGGCCGTGGTGGGCGAGGCCGACGTCATCGAGGTTAGCAAGACGGCCCTCTTGCACGTGATCGCCGGTGTGCCGTCGGTTCGCGATGCGCTCGACCGCTTCTCGCGCGAGCGATTGATCAAGAATCTTCTGAAGACATCGCCGCTCTTCGTGCCCTTCACCAAGTCGCAACAGGGCGAGCTCTTGCGGCGCTTCGAGGGTCACGAGATGGAGGCCGGGGTGGACATCATCGTCGAGGGCGAGCGGGGCCAAGGCCTCTTCCTCATCCTGTCGGGCGAGGTGGAGGTGATTTCCCACGCCGCCAGCGCAGATCCGGTCAAGCTTGCGCGCCTACGCGCCGGCGACATGTTTGGCGAGATGTCGCTGGTCACGGATCAGCCGACCTCGGCCACGGTGCGCGCGGCGACGCCCGCCACCGTGCTCTTTCTCGCCCGCGAATACGTCGAGCGCCTGGCCGAAGCCGTACCGGAGGTTCAGGCCTACTTCGAGCAGCTCGCCCTCAACCGCGCACGCGACAACACCCTGCGCACGGACCGGGGCGTCGTGCCCAGCGAGGAATTCGAGGTCGATCTCAGCGACGTCGTTCCTATTTGATCCGAAGTCAGTAGGGAGGGCACGAAAGCCGAAATTGTCGTTACGTTCGTCCGCTCTCCTTGAGCTGGGAGAAGGCTTGCGCGCGCACGCGGGGATCGGGATCGCGCAGATTGCGGATCAGATGGTCGCGCGACAGCCTTCGCTCGCCCCTGCGTTCGTGCGCGGCGAGCGACTCTGGGTGGGCACGTAGGTCGGAGATCGACGCAGTCGTCTCCGCGGAGGTTGCGCCAATGGCTCGCGAGGCGGGTTCACAGCGCTTCCAGAAATCGTGCACGCGCTCGGCGCGCTCGATGCTGATCTGGGTCTCCAGGACCAAGTCGAGCACCGTGCGCGTACCGCCACTTCGTTTCGGGTGGCCTAGCAGAGCCAGCAATTCGGCGTCGGTCCAAGCGTCGGGCGGGACGTGACCGGGCTCGCTCAATGCCAGCTGCGCCTTGAGGGCCAGGACCTCCGCCCTGGGATAGAATGCGGCGCGCATGGGGCCGCGCACCGAACGCAGGATTCCTCTGCGTTCGAACTCACGAATCTTGAATTCGCTCGCGAAGCCCAGGGCTTGGGCGGCTTGTTGGCGGGTCAGATACCCTTCACAGCCGGCAGGGGATTGCACGCATTTGTGTCCGAAGGCCATCCGCGCAAACCTTACGCCCTGATCGCGGCGCCGCCAAATTTCCGCGGCCTTTCATCGCGATTTCATCGGGGTTCCGTGATGCCCGGATATCGGATATCCATCGCATTTGCGCCGGGATCCATCAGGGTTTGCACCGGTGTCCGCGTGGCGGTTGCATTGGGGCAAAGCGGAGATCCATCGGCCTTTCATCGCAAGCCCATCGGACATCGAGCGGGCTAGTATCGGAGGTAGACCATCTCCACGGTTAGAAGATGGGGTGGCTGGCGGTCGTGTCCGCGTCCAGCGAGAGGCATGTCGACAAGTCGAGCACCATGAACTCCATGGCCTTCTCGGATGGATTCAGGTCGCCAGCGGCGCAACAGCTAGGAAAGGGGGTGGTCTTCGCTGTGTCGTCGGCCAGGTCGCTCGGGTGCGTGCTGGTATCGCCCGAGTCTACGTGCAAGCCGGTGTACGCAAAGCGACCGCACAGGTTGGTCGAGTCGGTGGAGCGGTGGTCCACGACCTGGCCGCTGCTGGTGAGGTTGAAGGTGAGGTAGTGGGTGTAGGCAGCAGCGCCCGTGGGATCGTCTGCGGACGCTGGCTGATACAGCCAGCGCTGTGCGGACGGTGTTCCTGCCAATTCGTCGATGGCCGACCGCTTGAGGTCGCCCACGAGAGCGAGTGTGCCCGGATCCTGCGCTGCCTTGGCCGCCACCAGCCACTGTGCGAAGTCCTTGCCTTTCGCGAAGGACAAGTCCACCAGCGCCTGTGCCGTGGTTCCGGCGGACACCGCCGAGCTGGCAGGATCCGTGGCGTCGACATAGGGAAACCAACTGGCCACATCGGCCCCGACCGGCGACGGCACCGGGGAACCCTGCTGACTGTTGATCTTCGCTGGATAGGAACGGATCCAGGCCCAATTGTAGTGTTCTCCGAGAACGCGGCCGCCGCTTGATAGGTACTTGACCAAGCTGGCCTTGGCGGCGTCGGTGATGGGGTTGGGGACGGTCCGGGTCGGATCGGTGGCGGCCTGGTTACCCCCGCAGGCAAGAAGAACCACGTCGTAGTTGGCGAGCTGATTGATGTCCGACCAGAACGCGGCCGCGTCGGGGAAAGTGGCCCCGCTGCCCACCCCAGAGTCGTAGCGACCGCTGGGATCGGCCCCGAGCGCGGGTGGCTGGTTGAAAAGATTGATGGACCCTGGCCCGTCGGGATTGGTGAATTCGCTGGCGTCCACGCCCATGCGCAGGAGCAGGCATTGCAGCCTATCCGCGGCGCCGGTCGCAATGGCGATTCTGGGCAACGAGGCCTTGGCGCCGTCGCTGCGGCTGCGCGGCAAGCGGGTCGAGTCGGGATCGTCGATGGGATTGTCGGTGCAGGCGTTGTTGATATCGATGAAACTCATGCGACGCCATTTGCCGAGTTGAACCACGAGGGGGATCTGCCGGCCCACCGGCGTCTGTGTGATGCTGAAGGAACCGTCGGGCCCGGTGACAGCGCCGGCGATCGGACTGCCAGAGGGCTGCACGCAACGTCCGCACAAGTTTCCTGGACCCTGGGTGATGTCGTCGATCATGTCGGGTTGGTCGGGGATATACACAAACGCGCCGTAGACGGGGTTCTTCCCGGACGGGTCAACGACAGTGCCGCTGACCGTGGTTCCGGTATTCGTGCTGTCACACTTCGGGACGAGACATGAGTAACCCGAACCCGTGCACTGGCCAGCACTTGTTGTCGCGATAACGATGCTGCCGCCGAATCCGCTCGCGGAGCCACCCATTCCCGACGCCGTCGTCCCGCCACCGCTGCCGATGGCCGCTTTGTCGGTCTTTGCCGAGGAACATGCGAGCACGGATAGCGAGGCCAGGGCGAGGAAGTACAGACCTGGGCATGGAAACGCCGGTCTTCTCGCGCCCGCTCGGCGCCGGCAAACCTGCTTTGAGGTGGGGGAGATGGGAATCGTCAAGATGTCTTCGCTACTCATGATCTTTCGCACCAAACCCGCCGACCATCCAGGCATGTTTGACCGTGGGCGTGCGAACCATCACGGCGCGCTGGTCCCACACACCGCGCTCACGAGCCTTTGCCTTTACCTGACTTGACCGCTAAGCTCTCGGCCGCGTGAGGACCACATGATGCGTTTGCTTCGTTGCCTCCAAAGAAAGAATCCTGGGAGGTTTCTTTCGAACTCCTGCGGTGAGTTTCGTCGAGCGAAGCTCGCCGGAGCTCGCGCGCTGTGCCTCGTGTTCCTGCTCGTGGCCTCCGGCTTGGCCTACGCTGGGCCTAAATCCGGCAGCAGCTTCGGTGGGCTCAGCGGTTTTCGCTCGGGTTCTGGCAGCGTTTCGCGCGGCCTTTCCAGCGGCCGGAGCAACTACGGGGGCGGTTCCAGTTTCGTCTTTCTACCCAGCTTCGGCTGGGGCTACGGCGGTTGGGGTTTCGGCGGCGGCATGGGTATGGTGGGCAGTCTCATGCTGGTGGGCATTGTCTGCCTAGGCGCCTTCATGGTGGTTCGCTCGATAAGGCGCGCGGCCAATCGAGGAAACCTTGGCTATGGAACCGACAACGACGAATACGACGACGTGGCCGCATCCATGGATCGATCGTACATCTACAAGATTCAGCTCGGTCTCGGGCGCTCGGGCCGCGGCATACAGAAGCGGCTAGAGGAATTCGCTAGTACGGGCGATACCTCCTCGGAAACCGGTCTGGCTGAACTCCTACGTCAGACCGCCCTGGAACTCATGCGCGAGAAGGATTCCATTCGGTACGGCCTGGTCGAACCGAGCGGCCCCTTCAGTCTGACCAATGGCGAGGCCAAGATGAACGGTTCTGCCATGGCCGAGCGTTCGCATTTCCAGCTCGAACGGGTGCGTGGTGCCGAGGGCCAGGTGCGTCGCTCGGAGGCGGCCGCCACGGTGGGCAAGGAGGCGCTCGAGTTTCTCGTCATCACCCTGCTTGTCGCCACGCGAGCTCCGCTCGATCGAATGAAGAAGGTTGAAGATCGGTCCGCTCTGGAAGGCGCGCTGTCCGAACTCGGCGGCGTTCCGGCGAGCGCTCTGCTCGGTCTTGAAGTCATTTGGACGCCTGCCGATCCCGAGGACTCGCTGACCGAAACCGACCTCATGACCACCTATCCCGAGCTGCGGAGCCTGTAGCATGCCGCCGCTCGCCCACGCACCGCTGTGGCGCATGATTCTCGACGCCACCATATTCGGCGTCACCGGCATCGCGCTGCTGATTGTCGGTTACTACATCTGGGAACTCGTGACCCCGTACAACCTGCGGCGCGAGTTGCAGGAAAACAAGAACCTGGCCGTGGCGGTGGTCGCGGCTTCTTTCATTGTCGGCATGGCCATCGTGGTTGCCGCCGCTCTCGTCCACATAGGGTAGCCATGCAAGAGAATTGCAGCGAGAGCGCCCTTGTCTTGATCCGCGCGAGGGGTGCGGATAGATTGCTAAGGAGCGAGGGTGCCGAGCACGATGCATAAGCTGCTCATCGAGGACGATGAAGGGAAGACGGTCGCCGTACCCCTTATCCGCGAGGAAATCACCATCGGGCGCACGGATGGCAACACCATCCGCTTGACCGAACAAAACGTCTCACGCAAGCACGCGCGCCTGACCTTGCGCAATGGCGTGCTCAGAATCGAGGATCTGGGCAGCTACAACGGCACCAGCCTGAACGGTAGCGCGCTGTCCGGCGTGGCCAATCTCAAGGATGGCGATGTCATCCTGATCGGTGACTACCGCCTCGGCATACAAGAGGATCGGACGAGCCAGGCGGTTCCGGCCTCGCCGCCAGCGCCCGCGCCTGCGCCCGTGGTTCCCGCCGTCGAGCAAGTCATTGATGGTCAGCCAACCATCCCCATCAGTACCTTGGTGGCCCAGGCCGGGATGGCCGCAACTGCCTTCTCGGAGCCCCCAGCCCGTCTCGTGGTCACGAGCCGTTTCATGTCCGGGACCGAGTTCCTTCTCGACCGGCCCTCGCACGTTGTCGGCCGCACCGGCGAGAACGACATCATCATCAACCACAAGTCGATCTCGCGACACCACGCCAAGATCGTGCGCGAGGGAAATCGCTACGTCATCCTGGACCTGGAAAGCGCGAACGGTGTGCGTGTGGGCGACGTCGAGAGCGATCGGATCGAACTGCAATCCGGGGACGTCATCGAACTCGGCGAGGTTCGCTTGCGTTTTCTGTCCGGCGATGGTGCGCTCTACGACGAGCCGCGGGCTTGGTATCGGAACAAGGGCCTTCTCGGGCTGGTCGTCGGCGGGGGAATTGCTGGTGTAGGCGTGCTGCTGTTCTATGCTTTCTCCGGCGCCCCGGGCAAGGTCGCGCCACCCCCCGTGGAGAACAAGCCGGCCGTGGCTCCGGTGGTGCAGCCGACAGCGCCCACGCCGCCGGCCTCCGCGGAAGAGCCAAAGCCAGGGGAGCCTCAGGTGCCCGTCGCGGAGTTGCTCGCCGAGGCCAAGAAGGACGCGCAGGCCGAAAAGTGGGACGAGGCCTTGGCCCTCATTGGCAAGGCCA
>Ga0265314_10001178_pt1 | contig 30013 bp, 27 predicted proteins | sample 4126metaG_FD_203106 | JGI IMG/M metagenome (GOLD analysis project Ga0265314, IMG submission 203106) | Rhizosphere microbial communities from Carex aquatilis grown in University of Washington, Seatle, WA, United States - 4-1-26 metaG | ecosystem: Host-associated > Plants > Roots > Rhizosphere >... | reverse complement strand
CCACCTTTGCTTCTGCTCAAGCCCCGCCTACCTACAAAACAATGGTCGCCGCTGCCGCCGCCTGACCAATTACTCCCTTCAGAATGTCCAAACTCCAGGCCCTCTCCCAAAAGGAGAGGGAATGTGTGCGCTGCGCTCGGTGCAGATTCAGCTAGCGAAGCGGCAACGGGCTAATAAGGCTGGGCTTACTCGTAATCGCCCTCCGAGGACGCGGGCGCGAGTCTGTGACTCGCAGCGGATGGCATGGTCGAAGTGCGTGGGGAGTGAGGCGAGGCGTTCTGAGGTTACAGCGTTGCTGCGGCTCATAGAGCCGCGGTCCGGTGGAGGCGGGGCGCGAGTCTGTGACTCGCAGCGGATGGCATGGTCGAGGCGCGTGGGGAGTGAGGCGAGGCGTTCTGAGGTTACAGCGTTGCTGCGGCTCATAGAGCCGCGGTCCGTCGGAGGCGGGGCGCGAGTCTGTGACTCGCAGCGGATGGCATGGTCGAGGTGCGTGGGGAGTGAGGCGAGGCGTTCTGAGGTTACAGCGTTGCTGCGGCTCTTAGAGCCGCGGTCCGCTTGAGCAGGGGTTCGAGTAGGGCGGTTCTGAAACAAATGCGACGACATCGGGGTATATTCCGGAATGAATTTCTTCTACCTGGTGAGCCTCCGGTTTTTCGCCGTGGTCCTGTTTTCGGCTGTCAGCGTGAAGGCGGCTGACACCGCGAGCGACAAAATCAGGGCGATGCTGACCACATTGGATGAAAACGGCCAGTTTAACGGCAGCATCCTGGTCGCCCGAGAGGGCAAGGTTCTCTACCGCGATTCGTTCGGCACCGCCGCCGGATCCTCCGACAAGAATCGGGCGGAGACGCCGACGGATCTCGCCTCGGTCTCCAAACAATTCACCGCTATGGCGGTCATGATGCTGGCCGAGCAGGGCAAGCTCAGTTACGAAGACGCGATCACGAAGTACCTTCCCCAGCTGAAGGATTCGGCCGCGGACATCACCATACGTCATCTGCTGACGCATACCTCCGGCATCCCCGACGTCGGGGATCTAGGAATCGATCGTCCCAACTTGAAAGAGTCGGAGGTGATCGAGGCGGTGGTCAAACAGCATGCGCAGTTCGGGAAATCGGGCGAAAGATACCGCTATAGCAACACCGGATATACCCTCCTCGGGATGATCTTGGAGAAAGTCACCGATCTGTCGTTGGGTGATTTTCTGGCGCGCAACGTCTTTGATCCCCTGGGAATGAGCCACACCCGGCTGCCTTCCAAGCCCGGTTACACCAAGGGAGATGGCGGCATCTTTTCCACGGTCGATGATCTTCTGAAATGGGACCAAGCCCTCTACACGGACCGATTGGTGAAACAAACCACGCTGAACGAAGCGTTCACGCCGGCACAGGTTCGGGCGGAGACCACAACCTACGGCTTTGGTTGGAATATCACGGAAAAGGACGGAGACCGGTTTGTTTGGCACACAGGGAATACCGGCCAATACCGAGCCTTCATCGGCCGTCGCCTTGGAGAGCGGATCCTGGTTGTCATACTCACGAACCAGGGCAACAGCCGGCGGATCGAGATCTGCGACGCGATCGTGGACATCCTCCACGGGAAACCAGCCATCATGCCCAAGCTCTCGATTGCGATGAGAATCGCCGGCGTGATCCATGCCCGGGGGATCGAAGCGGGCCTCCAGGAATACGACCGGTTGAAGGCAACCCAACTCGAGACGTTTGATTTTTCGGATGAATCGGAACTGAACGCTCTTGGCTATCAACTTCTTGGTCAGGGTGAGAAACAGGCTGCGGTGCGCATCTTTGAATTAAACGCGAGGGAATTCGCCGCCTCATCAAACGCTTATGACAGCCTTGGGGAGGCGTATTCAAATGTCGGGCAGAGGGATCGTGCGCTTCAGGCTTATACGAAAGCCGTTGAACTCGATCCCAAAAACCTAAATGCGCAGAGAATGCTGCGGGGTTTGAAGTAGTTCGGTGTTATCCCGGGAGCACCGAGCGTCCGACTTCGAAAGCACCTGGCTTGGGCAGGGGCGGAGTCGAGTTCAGCGGTGCGCGAGGACGCTGTGGCCGAGCTCCCCGTTTAAGCCGAAAACGAACTGGGCGCTGCGTTCACTGCACCAGCTTGGCGCGGCAGAACTGGTGCCCGCCGGCCGGGGCCCAGGGGATTGGCACACCTGCGGTGGTCATCGTCACGGTGCTCAAGGTAGTCCAGGCTTTGAGGTCCGAGGAGACTTGGACGTCGTATTGGCATTGCGGCTGCCCGTCCAGCCTCAGTTGCCAGGCGCCCGCCTGGCGGCTAAGCGAGAGCAAACAGCTCCCCGTGCCGCCGTAGGTGAAGAGCCGGGCCAGGCCCCAGGTGTTCCGGCCGCCTATGGATTTGAACCAACCGCCGATGAGCAGTTTGCTGTCCGATTGGAGCGCCATGGTGGAAACCTCGCCGGCTCCGCCTGGGTCCAGCCCTGTCGGTCCGTCGGTCCAATCGACATGGAAGGTTGGATCCATCCGACCGCTGGGAAACAGGCGCACCAGGTTGGTGATGGCCACGCCCCCCCAAGTATCGAACCAACCACCGGCAATGATCTTGCCGTCCGGCTGGATCGCCATGGACCCAACGTAACCTATGTCGGACGTCTCAGTCACCCCGGTGCCGAGCTGAAACGAGGGGTCGAGCGAGCCGTCGGGATTGAGCCGGATGAGCACCGGGATTGGTTTGCCATCATCCACATTGGCCTGCAGCCCCACCAACAATTGGCCATCGGGCTGAAAGGCCAAGCCCCGGATATTCTCGAGTCGATTCGCGTGCTCAACCAGGTAGGCCGCCTCGAAACTCGGGTCTACGCTTCCATCGGGGTTTAAGCGCGCCAGCATTCGCCGAGGGATACCGTTGACTGTCTCAAAATAGCCACCAACCAGAATCTTGTCGTCCGGCTGAACCAAAATCACCTCCGCAATCCGCGTATCCACGCCGCCAACCAATGCCGTGCCAGGATCGAACGACGTATCGAGCGTGCCATCAGCGTTGAGCCGCGCCAGCCCGGCGCGCGGGGTCCCGTTGACCGAATCGAACCAGCCGCTGACCAGGATGCGGTCGTCGCGTTGGATGCGCAGCCGGTAAGACGCTTGAGCGGGCGCACCATTGTACCCCAGATCGGTATGAAATGAGGGATCGAGCGTGCCGTCGGCGTTAAACCGTAGCAAAGCGCTCGGGCCGGTGTCCCAGCAACATTCACAATGCAAGCCGATCACTATCTTGCCGTCGGCCTGAACTCCAAAGGCCTGCACCGAGCACCCCGCTGGAAGGCTGGGCGCGAAACTCTCATCCAGCAGACCCTGGGCATCAACCCGGGCCAATTGCGGGCGGGTAATACCATCAATGGCGCTGAACTGTCCCTGGATAAGGATGTGGCCATCGGGCTGGGTCGTGAAGGATTGCACCTGTCCCGGGCCGGCCTGCAAATTGAGCCTGAAATCGGCTGGCTGGCCCGAGGAGTAGAAATGGAGGACGGATTGATCGCCGAAGTAGCCGAGGGCGAGGATTTCGCCAAAGACATCGAGCGCCAGCCCGCGCACGCCAGTGCATTGAACCTGGCTGGGGCCGCCCATCTGCTCCGTGAACGAGCTGTCCTCCGCGCCGTCGGCGTTGAGTTGCAGAATCAACGCATAACCGCACGAATAATCGAGCATGCCTGGAAGGACCCGCGGCCGAACCCCGCCAACGAGGATCCGGCCATCGCCCTTGACGAGCACCGAATAGATTGCCGGACGAGCGTCGGCAGAAGGCATATTCGGGACGAACGTACTGTCCAGAGTCCCGTCGCCGTTCAGCCGTGCCAATCCCTGGGTTTCTTGGTCTGCGACCTTTCCGAAGCGGCCGCCGATTAGAACCTGGCCCGCGGACATCGGCGCGATCGCGTAAACATCTCCATCCAGGCCGGCGCTGAACTCATGATCGAGCGTGCCGTCAGGCCTGAGCCAAATCACTTTGCCTGCCGAGCCATCGCCGCCGGCGAGCAGGACGTCACCGCCATCCCCAACCGCCAGGGCCCGCACGAATACGCCAGCTTGGAACGGTTGAAATGAGGCATCCGGGCTGCCGTCACCATTGAGCCGAGCAACGAGACTGGAGGAATAGCCGGCGTCTGCGTACAAAATCTTTCCGTCGGGCTGTTGCGCCAGCAGCCGGTAGCGGCCCGCTGGAGCCGCGAATTGTGGATCCAACTCGCCGTTGGGCATGAGCCGGCTTAGCTGACCCGAGCCGTTGTAGTCACTCACCAGGAGCTTATGATCGGGCTGAACCATCAGGGTCTCCGCGCCATAATGAGAAACCGTCAGCATCGTCGTCACTTGGAACCAACTGTCCACAAAACCATCGGCATAGAACCGCGCCAAGCGAGGACGCCACAGACCATCGGCGCCGACGAACTCGCCGCTGAGGTAGATGCTGCCGTTGGGGGCCACAGCCCAGCTCTGGATTTCTGGCCGCTCTTGCGTCAGGCCCAGATGCAGGTTGCCCAGGGTAGGATCGAAGCTTGGGTCCAACGAGCCGCCCGGCTGTGGGATCACTTGGAGGATTATGGGTGAGTTGGTGACCATACCCGCGGAGTTGGAAGCCACCAAAGTGTAAGCGCCCGACTGCGTGCCGGTGAGATCTTTGAGGACCAGCATCGCTTTGGTCGCGCCAGGAATGGGCTGCCCGTTGACCTGCCACTGGAGGCTCAAGGGCCAGGTGCCCAGCGCGCCGGCGAGCAACGTCGTGCTCTGGCCCTCCCCAACGCTTTGATCGGGAGTCTGAAAACAGATGCGCGGCGCGGTAGGCGTCAAGTCGCTTTCCAGCCGGGCCAAGCCGGGCGCGTCCAGCCCGTTGACAAATCGGAAGGTGCCGGCCAACAGCAGTTTTCCATCGGGCTGCGCCGTGACGCTGTAAACTCGATGGTAATCCGAGCCGCTCAGCACCGGATGAAAGCTATCGTCGAGACTCCCGTCGGGATTGAGCATCTCCAGGAAATTCTCACCCCCGATGACCACCCTGCCGGCAGAGGTGACCTCGATCACCCGCAGCCAATCCTGGTCGGGAATGTTGAAGGGCTTCCAACAGGAATCCAGGGTTCCGTCGGGACGGAGCCGGGCCAGGAGCGCCTGGTGCTCGCCGTGGGAGGTGACTCCCTGGTTGACCAGGATGCTGTCATCGGGCAGGACGCGCAAATCGAAGAGCCAGCTATCGGTGCGAACGTTCTTGTTGAATTGCTGGTCAGGCGAGCCGTCGGGGTTGAGCCGCATGATGCCGCGGGACTCCAGATTGCGGGTATAGATGTCTCCCCCAACGAGGATTTTTCCGTCACTTTGAAAACCGAGGGTGGTTACGGCGAAATCGTCGCCGACATTGATGACCGGCCCCACGAAGGCATCATCGAGCGTGCCATCGGCGTTGAGGCGCGCCAAATGACTCCGCGCCGCGCCACCGAATTGATCAAACCATCCGCCGACGAGGATTTTGGCGTCGTGCTGAACTCGCATGCAGGTCAATCCCGCCCACACAATCACCGGGGGCGGCGTAAAACTCCAATCCGCAGTGCCGTCGGTATTGATGCGCGCGAAATTGGTGTAACCAGGCCGGCTGGTGGCCGCGAAATCGCCCGAGACGAGGAGTTTGCCGTCCGGCTGGCCGCAAAAGCATAGGATGTGCATGTTCGGGCCGAACTCGTTGGTGATGTTGGCCATGAACGGCCGGTCAACGCTGCCGTCGGAATTGAGCCGCACAAAATAATGCACCGGGGTTCCGTCGAAATTGGTGAAATCCCCGGTCACGAAAAGCTTCCCGCCCGCGAGGGGCAGGGTGTTGAAGATGGTGTCCCACTGGGCACCTGCTCCTCCACCGATATTGAAAGTCTGGTCCAGCGAGCCGGGTGAACCGGCCGCGGCAGCGGCGGCCCATACACCGAGCACAAGGCTGGCAAGCAGCGACCTATGGCCGAGCGGTTGGCGTGCAGGGTGGGGTGAATGACTTCCAGGAAATGTGAACGCGTTTTTCATAGACAAAAGAAAAAGCGAAATCCTTCCATCCGTCCGACGGGTGATCGGATTTGTGGCTACCCTAATATACCCCAAACTTTAGCCTCGTGAAGAGAAAAGTATGGGTCTCCGGGGGGGCACTCGGACTGGCAATCGGAGGGGGGCCATTCGGCACCGAGCGAAGATTAGCCTTAGAGGAATCCGGCAGATCCCGCGGCGAGGCGGGGCTTCGGACGCGCCTTTGCTCTGAGGGACTTATCGGCAGGAGACCGAGCGTTTCAGGGTCGGGAAGACATCTTTGCTCACCTCACCCCATGATCGAAATCGCTCAACCGTTTCGAAATCTCGGCGGCAACTGACTCGGCCTCAGGTCGGAAATCGACGAAAAGCCTGCCCAGTGTTGCCCAATCGGATGGACCAAACTGGTACGGCGTGATGCTTGCAGTCACCTTTTGCTGAGGAGTGATTCGGACATAAAGTCGATCAAATCGCTGGGACGATGCCGATCTCTCCGCCACGAACCATCTTGAGAAGTCCGGTGCTCTGACGGCTATCCAAGGTTGTAGGAACTGATGAGCAGCGAAGATTTCCTGAACGCTAACGCCCAATTGCTCCGGGTAATCGCCTCGCTCGAGAAAAGGAGTCTCCATCTTTCCCGCCTGGATGGCTGGAGCGGTTGGGGCTGCACTGTCCCGCATCGTACCGCACCCGAGAAGCCAGGGAACAATGCAGAGGGTCGAAAGGATACACGGACGTACGAGCGAGGTCATACTCTAACGACACATTCGCGAGTGTTTTCTTAGCAACACCCCGGCTCCGGCGTTCAGGTGGGGAGGGACAACCTTCTTCGCCCTAAGGTCCTTCGCGAGCATCCAAATCAGGCTGAATGTTTGTTGAAACCTGCCCGACCGCGGCAGAGCGGCGAAGCGGCCCACGCGGAGCCCACCCACACTTGGTTCGAGCCGTTATCGAATGAGAATAGGGTCGCCGCGCTTTCGTGCTCAGCCTGCTCCATCAGTAATGAGGGAGCGGCGTTCGGTTTAAGGCGGCCTTGATGAGCATTCCGGCGTAGGCGCTGTCCTCGCTGGCCGGCGTCGTAAAGGTCATCCCTCGTCGCCACTTCGCGGGCGCCTCTGGATGCACGCCGGACAAGATGACCCAGCCCTTGCCGGATGTTCCCTCGACGATGGCGGGAGTTCCATCGGGATATTTGCCCACCACCTCGCCCCAACCGGTAAACTGCGGTCCGTCCTCCCAGTATTGCTCGAGTGGTGCGGCACCGACTCCGGCGACCGCCACCGCGGCCTTGTGGATGCCCTGATTCACTGCGGTGTAAAAGCCGAACCGGACGCCAGAGGTCAGATTCAGACTGCTATAGGAGCCATCTCCGGCAAGGAGTCCTCCGGCACAGATGCCCAGGTAGTTCAAGCCGCCCTGCACGGCATTGTGAATATTGCTGGTCGTCGTTCTTGCCAAGCCGTCGCCCATGTCCTGGTAATTCCCACCTGGAATAATGAGCAGACGATAGGGCATGAGCTGGGATTCGCTCATGCCGTTCAACTGTCGAGAGTTCACCGTGGCATAGTCGAGATGGTTGTCCGCCAGGATCGCTTCGACCGCCTTAACATCATTGGGAGAGGTTCCGGCTCCGTTGAAAAGAAGAATTGGAGGCGTGCCGCCCGACGACGGCGGAGTGCATGCCGTCAACGCACATAAGCAAACGCCGACAGCGACACCGAAGGCTGGCAGACGCTTCTTTTCCATTCGGGGAGCCTAATGAAATCACGACTCCATCGCAACCCCGGCAACAAGCCTCAATTCGTCTTCAGGTCGCGGAGCATCTGTGCGTGGAGAGCCGGATGGAAGGTGATAATGAATACCCCGTTCTCGGCGGCGATCTGAAGCGGGTTAAAATCGCCCGACGCACCTGATGGGTGGAGTGTGATCCGAATGGGATCGATGATCTCACACACAATCTCCCGGGAATCTCCGAGACGGAGGGTGATCGCGTCGTTACAGCCGCTGGTCTTGTCAAACACCAGACTCTGAAACGCCGCACCCGCGACTCGCTCGGTTTTGATCCCGTTGGATTCGATAACTGATAGCTTCACCATCGCCCCAGTTCGCTCCTGGCTAATGCGCCGGCAAAGAGCGGGCCAATCGGAGTTGTTTATTTCGAGTATCATTTGTTCGCCTTGGGGTAATTGACGCCAATCGGGCTGTACACACAAGGCGAGATTCGATCCTTAAATAGCTAAGCGACGATGGAGAATGTCCGCACCTTGACTTTCGAATCAGGGGTCGGGAGCTCGATCCTCGACAATCTTTAGCCACTTTGTTCCGAATTGTCGCATTGCAAAACGATGGACCGAACACTGACAAACCAGAATCAGCTATGAAAACAGAAGAGCAAATCGAGCCTACTCCAGCCGCCGCTGCCCGGCGAAACCTCACCACGCGAACGGCTGCTGTTGCAAGAAGTGTCGCCGAACAAGACTCCAAAGCAATCCGGCCGTTTCACGTGACTTTTCCCGAAGCGGAACTCATCGAATTGCGCAGGCGCATCCACGCGACCAAGTGGCCGGAACGCGAAACGGTAGCCGACGCGACACAGGGCGTGCAGCTCGCGACGATGAAGGCTCTCGCTCGCTATTGGGAAACAGATTACGACTGGCGCAAGGTCGAAGCGAAATTGAACGCAGTTCCCAATTTCATCACCGAGATCGATGGGCTGGACATCCACTTCATTCATGTCCGTTCAAAACACCAAAATGCTTTGCCGCTGATCGTCACGCACGGGTGGCCGGGCTCGATCATCGAGCAGTTGAAGATTATTGATCCCCTGACGAATCCTACCGAGCACGGCGGAAACACGTCGGACGCGTTCCATGTGGTGATTCCCTCGATGCCCGGCTACGGATTCTCCGGCAAGCCGACCACGACTGGCTGGGATCCTGCGCGGATTGCACGCACCTGGGACGTGCTGATGAAGCGCCTCGGTTACCAGCGCTATGTGGCACAAGGCGGTGATTGGGGCGCGGTTGTTGTCGATCAAATGGGCGTGCAGGCGCCTGCCGGATTGCTCGGCATTCACACCAACATGCCCGGCATCTTCCCGGCCGCCGTCGACGCAGCGGCCTTTTCCGGCGCGCCGGCGCCATCGGGCCTCGCACCCGATGAGAAACTCGCCTACGAGCGTCTGCAGTTCGTTTATCAAAAGGGAATCGCCTACGGGTTCCAGATGGGGTTGCGTCCTCAGACGCTCTACGGAATCGCGGATTCACCCATCGGGCTGGCGGCGTATTTCCTCGATCACGACGCCCGCAGCTACGAGTTGATCGCACGTGTCTTTAATGGACGCCCCGAAGGCCTCACGCGCGACGACATCCTCGATAACATCACGATCACCTGGCTGACGAACACGGCGCTTTCCGGCGCCCGTCTCTACTGGGAATATTGGGGCAAAGGATATTTCAATGCCAAAGGCGTCTCCATCCCTGTTGCCGTGAGCGTCTTCCCTGACGAGCTCTACCCGGCTCCGAGGAGCTGGACAGAGCAGGCCTACCCCAGGCTCGTCTATTACAAGAGGCACGAGAAAGGCGGGCACTTTGCGGCCTGGGAACAGCCACAACTTCTTTCAGAGGATGTGCGCGCAGGCTTCAGATCACTGCGGTAGAGTCCTTCACAAGAGAGGAGAGGATGCGCTATGCCTAACCATTCGCAATTCAGCACCGACCGCACCCATCCGGGCCGGTGGACGATCACCTTCAGCAACCCGCCGATCAACATGTTTGTTCCCACAACGATCGTTGAATTGGGAGGGTTGCTAACTGAGCTCGAGGCGGACCCGTCGGTGAACGTCGTCCTGTTCCAGTCGGCGAATCCCGATTTTTTCATCGCCCATCTGGACGTGTCCAAGGCAGCCGAACGGCCCGAGGTGCTGGGTCTTTGGCGCGACTTAGTGCTGCGCCTCTCCTCCACGCCAGTCGTGAGCATCGCCAAGATTCGCGGCCGCACGCGCGGCATCGGCAACGAGTTCGTGCTCGCCTGCGACATGCGCTTCGCCAGCCGGCAAAGCGCCCTCTTCGGCAACCCCGAGATCGGTGTCGGACTGGTCCCCGGTGGCGGGGCGCTGGAATGGCTTCCGCGCGTAGTTGGCCGCTCGCGCGCACTCGAGATCGTCCTCAGCGGCGACGATTTCAATGCCGATATCGCCGAGCGCTACGGCTGGGTGAACCGCACGCTGGACGATGACGACCTCGACTCGTTTGTCGATGCGCTCGTCCGGCGCCTGGCCTCGTTCGACCGTGAAACGCTAGCGACGGCGAAGGCCCAGATCAATCGGTTCGGGACGCCCACAGCTACCGAGCTTCAGTCGAGCAACGACATGTTCTTCTCAACCTTGGCCTTGCCCAGTGCAAAGGCACGTCGCGCCAAGATTCGGAATATCGGTTACGGCGTTCCGGGCGACTTCGAATTGAACTTCGGTCGGTACCTCCCCGCGTTTGGGCGGGTGGACGGTCAGGACACCAATACGTGAGTGTCAGAGCTTCGAAACCGAAAGCCGCAGAGATGAAAAACGCACGCGCGTCCGGCGGGCTCTTCTTCCTGAACTTCGGCGCCGGCCGCATACGGTTGAATGACTCGGGTAGGTATGGTTAGTGGCACAGAACTCGTCTGAACGAAGGCGGAAATGGCATGGCCAATCTGACGTTCGAAAAAGCCACCACCGCACTAATCGTCGTCGATCCGTACAACGATTTCATTTCTGAGGGCGGCAAAGTATGGAGTCGTTTAAAGACCGTCGCCGAGGCGAACCATTGCGTTCCGAATCCCAAGTTACGCCAGTGCCATTGTGACGGCAGCAGAGATCGTTGATGCTCTCTGCGCTCGCTAATCCGCAAATGAGGCGGCAGAGCCAGAATCCCGCCTCGAGCCGTGCCTATGGATACGCCCAACTTCAGGCCAATTCAAAACACACCACCTCGTGAATATCCACGCGCGGAACGCGGACTTCTACACTACCGCTCGGCTCGCGGCGCACCGCTAGCTCCTGGTCGGCGCAGAGCACCTTCGCCGTCGAAAGCTTCAGTGACAAATTGAGGCGAACCGTCACATCATGGAGTGGAACGGGATCATCATGGAAGTCAGTGTGCTTTGGCGTCTTCCGGATCGGCGAATAATTTACTAGGTGCACCAAGTAACGCTCCTTTCTTCCCGCAGACGGCTTCGCCGCTTGGTGGGTCAAAGACAGTTCAGTGGTCAGGTGGGCATCGGTCTGGATCAAGGGAACGGGAAGGACTTCCTGAAGCACTTTCTGAAAACCCCGACGGTAAATCCAGAATCCCTGGTTGTAATAGCCCTGTCCCAACGGAAACGAAATCAAGCCCGCCCGGCCGTTATGTGCGAGCGCCGCGTAGGAGGTGTCATGATCGAAGGGGGTTTGCAAATGGCTAGTGTAATGTTCGGGACTGCGTTGAAAGAGCGGTTCTCCCAGTGCCGCTAGGATTGTGGCCGGTGATTCCGCGCGCCATTGTGACGCCCCTTCATACAGCGCGTACGCGTAAGAGGGAATATCGCCGGTGAAATCCGCGCGCGGAACAAGGTATGCCGGAGTGAAGGGCGACATCCCCGCATAGTGTAGCCCGTAGGGCTCCAGCCAGCTTTGTTCCGTCCCCGCCAGCAAGCCCGAGGTGTGGGCCGCGATCACTGCCCCGCCTCCGGCGAGGAATTTGACGAGGCGGGCGGCCAGGGCTTGATCGACCCAGACGGTCTCCGGCAACACGACCAGCGCATAGCGTTCTTCCCATTCGATATCGCGCTCGACGATGTCGAACTGCACTCGCGACTCGTTCAAAAGTTTTACCCAGCCATAGTTCGCTTCGTTGCAGGGACTGTCCCCGCTCCCGATGAGAGCAGCCTCCGTGACCGGCACCGCTCCTTCAAGGTAGGGCTCCAGGTGTTGGAGGTGACGGTAAGCCTCGCCGATCACGTGGTACACTGCCGGATCGAGGCGGCCGTTGGGGTGCACCTGGTCGCCGATGTCGCACCGCGCGCCCTGCGAGACAAAAGCCGCAACTTCCGTCTTCATTTGGGCCGGCGATTTCAAACCGCCAAAATCCGCCCAAAAATCCTTGAAGATCACCGTGCAGCCGTGGAAAGGAATTCCGTAGCCCCGGGCGTAACGAATGACCGTGGGGAAATAGTGGTAGCCATAATGGACCGCATCGGTGAAGAGCGCTTCTTGGGAAGAGTAATCAATTAACGGAGCGCGTTTGGCCAGACCGTAGAACGTACCTTCATTTTGCGGACAGACTAAACAACCTGGCCGCGTTTCCTTGATGGTTTGGCGAATCCGCTCCAGGAAAGATTGGCAAAGCGCGGCCTTGTGATTGTATTGCACGCCGGCATCCAACGGATCCAGACCTTTCTCGCGCAACTGACGCACGCATTCGTCGCAATAGCACGCAGGTGAACTGCCCCCATCCAACCAGACGCCGTCCAGTTCATAGCGAGAGACAAGCTCCCGGAGCAGATCGAGTTCTCCCTTTATGAAGGCCTCTTGACCGATGCAGAACTGCCAGAGATACGCTCGATAACCCTTGTCTTCGGCCGGCGGTTCAGCGGGGCTCGTGCCACCTCCTGGCTCGGCGCGGGGTCCCTCCGGCTTCAAGGTGTTCATAAACGCCTTCTGCTCCTCCGTGATCGCTTCCAGCTTGGGGCGGGATTTGTCTCCGGGTTGGTGCACCACCAGCCACTCCGGATGACGTTCAGCGAGTTCAGGATTCCAGGTGAGCATGAAGTAAGCGACGACGTGGATATTCCGTTTTTTCAGCGCCGCCACCTGTTTGCCAAGGAGGTCGATAGAAAGGTTGGGATGAGTTCGCCCGGAGGTGCTTGGGAAATAGCAGTATCCATACATGTCCTTGGCAAATACGGTCGCGCCATTGACATGCGCCGCCACCAAGCGGTCACCGAACTCGTCTGGGTCGAAACTCTCGGCGAGCTTCGTCATATGCCGTGAGGTATGATATTCGATGTGAACCTTGCGGATCGGACCCGGCCGCCAGGCGGCGATGCTCTGATCAATCCAGAACCTGGCGGCGACTCCAGGAGCCGCTCCAAGAGTGGACGCGCCGGAGACTGGCCTGTCCTTCCCAGCCTTTGAATCCTGGCCGCCCACAAGACATCCACCCGACAAGGCTCCCAAGCTCGATCCGGCGGCGGTCTGCAGGAACCGGCGGCGATTTGTGCGATGTGACATAAATTCAGCGTTGCTTGGCTTTCAGGTGAAGGACCGTGGGCGCGTCAAAAGACGGCCCAAAGCTCTACGGTTCCAGTCACTGGCTAAGAAAATGAATTAGGAACTTCATACTACGTTCAACGCCGGGTTGCCATTTGGATCTTTTGGACTTTCGAGTTTTCGGGTTTCTGCCACTGCGATAATTCTTGACAGGAGTTCGGGCATGATGGTTCACTGAGTTACGGTGGTACCAGGCTTTAGAAGGGTCGGTCGTGCACGGACCTATGCGCGAGGGTATGTAAGTTCTCGTTTATGAAGACCTTAATCAATCTGCTGACCACACTGACGCTGCTGTCTGCTGCTGCCGCCGACAGCGGCATCCTCGACCAGGCACAGCCAGTGCTGGACCTTAGCATCGGAGGCTCGGCTATCGGAGGTAACAGCGAGCAAAGTTTGGCCCAGGTGGCAACGGCCGGCGTAACCGGCTGGCTCACCGCGGTCGGTTTGCCGGTGGCCGGTTCAGGAACCTTGCTGGTGGAGATACAGGGGGTGAATCATAGCGTTCCCAACGGGGTCGTGTTTGCTTCCCAGAGGTTTCTGGGCTCCAGCCTCCCAGATGTGGCCAGTGACCCGAACACGTTCGCTCGCCTTGGTCTGTCCCAGCCGGTGCTCGTCTCGGCCGGAGATCGCTTTGCCATTGTCGTGAGCGCTTTGAACCCGCCGACGGACATTTTTGGTTTGTTCAACGGACCAGTCGGGAACCCGTATCCGGGGGGGAACGCATCCTACTCAAGCCGGCCAAATCCCGCCGGCCTTTGGACTCCATTCGGGTTCGATGGGCGATTCGATCTTCCATTTCAGACCTACATGACACCCGTGCCCGAACCACACACTGTCGCCCTGGTGACCTTTGGCGGGCTCGTCCTGGTGAAGCTGCGAAGCATCAAGCGAAGCCGAGGAAAACAAGTCTCAGTGCCTTGCGACCGGTCTTCGGGCAATCACCTCGCTGGCGGAATCACCGCCTTAGGTTATTTGTGATTTCGGTCACCTCTTTTACGGCCGGTCGGTGGCACGTTCGATCTCGGAAATGTGCGACTCTGACCCTCGTTGGGCTCCGCGGGACGACCTACGGCGGCGGAGAAAGCAGCCTGAATTCATGCAGACGGCGGTCAACCGCAGCAGGTGGGCGGTTTGGGGGATGTGCTGCGATCCTTTATGCGGTGTCCCAGCTCGCCTGGGGACTCATTCGAGCCGATGCGATCTCCGTTTCCAGTGAGCAAAAGAGCGGGAGCCGCTGGGAATTCACAGAGGTCCCGATCGCCAAGCCGGCCAGCGATTTTGTGCCGGGCTCGATTCAGGTTCGTCCTGACATGAGGCAGATCGCGTTTGTGGCCTACCGCCACGGCAAGTCGGTCGTAGTCGTCAACGAGCTTGAAGGCAAACCATACGACGAGGTTTCACTTGGCACCCCCATTTGGAGCCCTGATGGCAACCACCTTGCCTACCTTGCGGTGCAGCAACAGAGGTTCCTGCTTGTCCGCGATGGTGTGGAAGGGCCGCCTTTTGATAAAACCCTGATCGAGAATCTGCTGCTCTTCAGCCCCAATAGTCAGCATCTGGCTTACGGCAAGGCAACTGCCGGAACACAATCGATCGTGGTCGATGGCCAGGAGGAACAGGCGTACGAAGGGATCATCCAGCACTCCCTGATCTTCAGCCCCGACAGTACGAAATGGGCCTACCTAGCCGTGCACCACGGTAAGCAATGCTTAGTCGTGAACGGCGTGGAACAAAAGAACTACGATGGCGTGGTGGGGGAGACCACCAAGTTCAGCCCGGACTCCAAACACCTGGCCTATGCTGCGGGTCGCGCCGGACGGCAGTTCCTGGTATTGGATGGCGAGGAAGGCAAGGAGTATGACTTTATCGGGGACGGTACCACCACGTTCAGCGCCGATAGCAAACACCTGGCCTACGTGGCGAGTCGCGGGAAGAGGCTATTGGCCGTAATCGACGGACGCGAAGGTAAGGAATACGAAAGGATCGCGCACGGTAGCCTCCTGGTCAGTGCTGATGGTCATCACGTGGCGTATGTGGTCATGCGCGCGGGATCGCAGTCCGTCGTCCTGGATGGGGTCGAAGGCAAAGCCTACGAGGCTATCGGCGCAGGATCCTGTCGATTTAGCCCCAACGGCAAGCGCCTCGCTTACGTCGCCGTGGAAGGGACACGCAAGATTGCGGTGATCGATAACCGGGAGAGCGAGCCGTATAATTCGCTTTTGGTCGGCACCCCCATCTTCAGCTCGGACAGCAAGAGAGTGGCGTTCGTAGGTGAGCGCGTATTCAAGTACGTTGCTGTGGTCGACGGCACGGAGAGCAAAGCCTACTTCGCGGTCAACGGGCTCGCGTTCAGCCCGGACGGGAAGCACGTTGCTTTCAACGCCAGCAAAGGCGCGAGGTTCGTACTCGTGGTGGATGGTTCGGAAACCCAGCAGGCTTACGATGGATTCTTGCAGGGCACGACCACGGTTTTCGATACCGCGCGCTCAGTGCGGGCCGTCGGGTTTCGAGGAGCCGGACTTTACCGGGTGGAAGCTCGCCTCGTTGACGATTAGCATCACTGGGGACGGCTAGACATTGTTTTACGCCTCCACAGAGCCGGGAGGTTTGGATATCTGGATGGCCACTCGGCCGACCGTGGCGTCCACTAACTGAAGCACACCGGTTGATCTCGGGCCAAACATTAACGGCCCAGCCGATGAAGATGATCCAAGGCTCTTTCCTGATGGTCTCTCGCTCTACTTGACTAGCACCCGCCCTGGCGGCAGCGGTGCCTTCGATATCTGGGTGGCGGGACAAAACCCAAGCGCAGGTGGGTCCTCGGCGAGCGTCGGTGCTTGGACGCGAACGCCAAGCTCGATCCGATGAGAGAGCACTAGGCCGAAGAGAAGGCAGACAAAAGCGGCGACAGAGACACGGCACTGCTTGTGGGGCAGGATGCTTCGGAGTCTGGCTCGTTTGAAAATGGGCTGTGTTTCGTTCAAGGCTCTCGTTGGCTTTGCGCGATAAAACTCGTCCAGCCTTTAGAAAAGAGGCGAATCAGTTTTGGATAAAGTGCGATCATCGTTTCAATTTGGTTTAAGGCGCGATCATTTACCTGAAGCCGCGGGCGCTTTCCGGCACGACGAATTCCTTGCCCTATGGCCAAGCAACAACAGGTGGCAAATGGGCCCGATGAACGCGAACCGCAAGTTGCTGCCGGTGTTTGTGATCCTGCAGTTGGCCTAGTGGCGTTCTCGTTCAGGCAGTGGTGTTTGCCTAACATCGAGTGCGGCGAACTGGTGTCCAGCGAATGATTCCTACCGAAACGGACCTGCCGCTGATATGTTCACCAGGCCTGTGTGATTGGGCTGCTTTTGAATACATTTACCGTGACATGAACCGGACGGGCGGCAACCGAGGCGTCGCTCGCAAAGTGGCGATGGTGGCAACGGCATTGGGCCTGTGGGGAGCCCTGGTGCTGCTCTTTGCCGCTCCACTCGCGTTGGCCAGCCGCCTTTCCTGGCGCGAAGCCATTAGCTTTGGAGCGTCCTTTTGGGCGCTTTGGCTGTTGTTCCTGCCCGCCGTGGCGTGGCTCTCTTTCCGCTTTCCCATCGAACGGAAGAGGCTCCTTCGCAACGTAGCTCTTCATTTGTTGGCCTGCTTCCTGGTCGCGGTCATCAATCGGGCTGCCATTCGCACTCTCGACCGGATCTCTTCTCCTCCGGCACGTTCGGAGAGGCCAGGGCCACCGCCTGGTTTGAGCACTGACCCTCCGCTACGCTCGGACAGGCCAGGGCCGCCCTCTGCTCCGAGAACCAACAAGCTGGGGCCTCCCGGTGCGCTCGGCGTGTTCCAGGGTCTCCGCGCAGCTTTGGACGTTTTGGTCTATTGGTCTCTAGTGGGCGTTTGCCAGGCGATCATCAATTTTCGCAGCTCGCAGGAGCGGGAACGGCGTGCGGCCGAGTTGGAGGCAAGGCTCGCCAGCGCCAAACTGCAAGCCCTGCGGATGCAGATCAACCCGCATTTTCTTTTCAATACGCTCAACTCGATTGCCACGTTGGTTTACGTCAACCCGCGCGCGGCCGACGAGATGCTGGGCGATTTAAGCGAATTGCTGCGCCGCTCTCTCAATTCGATGGAGGAACAGGAGATTCCCCTGGCGCAAGAGCTCGAGTTTATTGGGGGATACATCAGCATTGAGCAGAAGCGTTTTGGCGAACGGCTTCGGGTGGAACAGGCCGTTCCTGATGAACTCCTGAAAGCCCTGGTTCCGGCTCTCATTCTTCAACCGTTGGTCGAGAACGCCATCCGCCACGGCATCGAACCGCGGCGAGGCCCGGGGCTCATCGCGATCGAGGCAAAACGGGAAGGTAAGCAACTCCACCTGCTTGTCCGGGACGACGGCAGGGGTTTGCCGGGCGAGGACTTAAACGGCTCCGTGCGACAGGGTATTGGACTTGCCAACACCCAAGCGCGATTGCAGGGATTATATGGCCAGGACCAAAGTTTCTCTCTCGGAAGGGCCGAACCCCAAGGTTGCCGAGTCGATATTCACCTGCCCTTTCACTTGGAGCCGGTGCATGTTCCCAACGTCTCGAACGAGCCGACCACATGAAAATCCGAGCGCTCATCGTGGATGACGAACCGCTGGCAAGGCAGCGTGTTCGCCTGCTGTTGGGTGAAGAACCTGACGTGGAGATCATTGGCGAATGCGGAGATGGGTTTGAGGCAGTGGACCAAATCCGGGCCACCAAGCCAGACCTGGTTTTTCTCGACGTGCAGATGCCGGACAAGGATGGATTTGAGGTGTTGCGTCAGGTCCCGCAGGCATTGCTGCCCGTCGTGGTCTTCACTACGGCTTATGATCAGCACGCACTTCGGGCGTTCGAGGTGAGGGCACTGGATTACCTCTTGAAGCCATTTAAGCCCACTCGGTTCAAGGAGGCGGTCCAGCGGGCGAGAGATCTCATTGCCGACAAACAAGCCGGCGCTGCCGCCCGCGGGCTTCTCGCGCTCTTAAGTCAGACGCCGGCACCTGCCGGTCAGCTCACTCGCTTGGCGGTCAAAACCCCCGGCAAGGTGACTTTTGTGGAGTTGGACCAGATCCAGGCCATCGAGGCCGCCGGAAAATACGCGGTCGTGCATGTCGGCAAGGAGAATCACATCCTGCGAGAGACCATGAGTTCGCTGGAATCCCATCTCCCCCCGCAACGATTCTTGCGCATCAGCCGCTCGGTCATCGTCAACATTGAAAACATCCAGGAGCTGCAACCGACGTTCAAGGGCGAGAACCTGGTCGTGCTGAAGAACGGAAAGAGCTATCCCACCACGCGTCCGATTCGCGAAATCCAGCAAAAACTGGAATTCCGGTAGCAAGGAGACCTTAAACCACGGACCACAGAAGACACGGAACGGGGAAGCCTGCGGCAGCCTGGCTGGGCCATTCGTTCTTGGACCCATAACCCCAACACAGGCCCCGAGAACTCAGCGTGTTGCCTGTTCCTGGATCAGTTTACTCATCGTTGCCCTCCCTTTCCGTGTATTCCGTGTATTCCGAGTATTCCGTGGTTCACTCAATCCCGCCTAAATTGCTCCCCAAGACTTGATCTGACGGCAGCCAGTTTTGCGGTTCAAGCGACCTGTGTCCAACTCGGCTGAGGATCAGGTTCATTCCTCCTCGGTGGCCTTTCGCACCAGAATTCCCTGCCTTCGTTCCAAATCGAACGCCAACTCCCGGAAATCCCATCACAATGCCGTCGCGAAAATGAATCTGAAGCTTGAATCAAAAAACAAAACGCAATGAAAGCAAAACGCCTGTTCTTGGCAATAGCGGCGCTCCTCGCCGTCGGTGGATTGTGGCTCGCCGGGTCGGCCTGGCGCACGCATGAGCCGCACAAATCGAGCATGGACGTCGGCCTTGAAACGCCAACCGGCCAAGCCAAGCCGGGCCAGATGCTCCAATCTCCCGAACAACAACCCAGGCCCGGCCAGATGCTCCGTCCTCCCGACCCGATTCGGCGGTTCCGGGATTTAACTCCCGAACAACGGGTCAAGCTCGCCAGACAGGGCCCGATCGGAGGATGAGAAACAACCAACTAACCCGACAATCATCGATCATCGAATGCTGACTCTGCTTATGAAAAGACACCCTTTTAAGTCGAACCACCGTACCGGAGCCCGCGACCAATCGGTCCTCCGGCACCCTGGTCGCGCCTTTACGCTCGTTGAATTGCTGGTGGTAATCGCCATCATCGCGGTCCTGGCCGCCCTGCTGCTGCCGGCCTTGGGACGATCAAAGGCGCAGGCCTATAACGCGGCTTGCATAAACAATCTTCGCCAACTGGGTATTGCCACCCGTCTCTATTCCGATGATCACCGGCAGCGCTTGCCGAGTGCGGAGATCCTTCCTACCCAACCTATCGATCCTCAAAATCCCTTGCCACGTATCTGCGATGTCCTGGCAAGTTACGCTGGTAGAAGCGCCGGCACGAACACAGCCAGCGCAACAGTCTTCAAGTGCCCGGTTGATAACATGGGTCGGTTCGCCGCCGAAGGCTCGAGTTACGAATGGAATACTGACCTGAACGGGGAGCGCATGGATGAAACCCGAACAGACAGCGCCTTCCTGTTACTCAAACAAGGGGACCCTTCCGCCGGAATTACGAACTTCTCCCTGACGTTTCCTCCGGCCGCGACTCCGCTCTTGCTTGATTACGACGAGTTTCATCCACGTCCGCCCAAACTGGGCAAGAACGTTGTCTTTATGGATGGGCACGTGGCACCTCTGGAAGGCACTCGCGACGTCTCCCACTAGAGGCCAATGCCGGCGGGGCCGGCCTTCTCTGGAACAAAGCGACCGCATTCGCGCCTTCAAAGGGCGCTGTCCTACGATTCGACGACTCGGCATTCAAATGGCCTCCCGTTCAGGGATTCGAAAATGGTCGGCGTGCCGGGTAACGCTCCCGGGCCAGGCACTCATCTAGTGCGATTCCGTTTATAAAACGGACGGTTCCCTTTGAACTACACGCCGGATGGCGGAATGCCGTGGACTCGCACCACATCCCCCAAATGAAGGACGCACTCGTTAGCACCGAGGCCCGGTTCGCTCGTCCGGTTGACATTCCACATTGGCTTGCCGAGTCGAAGCTCGACAGAGCGAAGACTGGTCCGCGCCGCAAGACTTGCACCTGCAACCGCGACGTTCGAAGCGTCGCGTGAAAATGGTGGTAGAGTCATCGCGCAACAATATCCCAATTTAATCACACGACTTGTTGCGAACTTTCGGAACGTCCACGAGATTGTGATTCGGTCAAATCTTCAGGAAAAAACACATATGAAAACGAAATTCAAAATCGTGGTCATCGGAGGTTCAGGACTGATCGGAACAAAACTTGTGAGTAACCTTCGCCACCGGGGGCATGACGCAGTGGCGGCCTCCCGCTCTTCGGGCGTCAACGCCGTTTCCGGTGAGGGGCTCGCCAATGCGCTTAAAGGCGCGCAGGTCGTGGTTGATGTTGCCAATGCGCCAACATGGGAGGACAAGGCGGTGCTCGAGTTCTTTGAGACTTCCTCTCGTAATCTGCTCGCCGCGGAATCAACCGCGGGAGTGAAACATCACGTGGCCCTTTCGGTCGTCGGCACGGACCTCCTACTCGCAAGCGGTTACTTCCGAGCGAAGCTGGCCCAGGAGAAACTTATCCAGGCATCAGGAATCCCGTTCACCATCGTCCGCTCTACCCAATTCTTCGAGTTTGCCGACGGCCTGGCACAATTCGCCGCCGAAGGTGCAACAGTTCGGTTGTCGCCGGTTCTGATGCAGCCCATTGCGTCGGACGATGTTGCTGCTGCACTGGCGGATGTCGCTACTGGCGAACCGATCAACGGCACGGTCGAGATAGCTGGGCCTGACCAAATCCGTCAGAATGAATTTGTCGGACAATTTCTGAGCGCAACCGCTGATGCCCGGAAGGTGGTTTCCGATGGCGGTTCGAGCTACTATGGTATCCAGGTCAACGATCAAAGCCTGGTCCCGGGTGCCCACCCGCGCTTGGGCTCCAGGCATTTCGCCGAATGGCTCCGCTCAATGCCGTCGAAAGTAAAAAAGTGATTTCGTCTTGCGCCGTCGTAGCGCCCTGTGCGGAGGCAGCAGTTCTCAAAAGCTGCGTCCTGAACCGCATGCGCAGAGATCGTTGCGTCCCAGCTTCTCGGAAAGCTCTTTGAAACCGTGGACGATGCGCGAACCGCGCTTCACTCGCGTCTCGGACGGGAATCCTTCTCGACGCTTGCTCGTGATTTCAAAGTTTGAATCTTCCGAATTGTGAGCGCGGTTTGCCATATAATCTCCAGGTTTAGGGTTGCAGTTGATGTTGCCACCGCCCACGCGGTGACATGAAACTGATGGGCAAGGGACGCCTTGGAATTACTCCTTGCGGAGGTTGTTCTGCCATTGAACTACTGCCCCGTTTGGTGGAGCAGGCCGGACTCGAACCGACAACTGACGATAACCCACAACTTCGGCCCATCAAAGGTGCTTGCGCACGGCCATCGAAACAGCGGGCAAGGAGCGAGAGTGGATGTTGACTGTTGCTCTAACCCAGACTCAACGGCCCATCAAAATTGGGGTGACCAACCGGATTCGCACCGGCACGAACGCCTTCGCAGGGCGCGATGCTGCTGTTACCGCATGATCACCAGCCTTCGCAGGCTACGGCTGGCAGGCCATACGAGTTCCTCGGCTACTCGATAGGCAAAGGCTGCCTGTCCGCCGTAGCTTCTCAGCGGAGGCGGAAGGCACAGGGGCAATTGGCGTCCACGGCAGGAATCCCACCTGCGGCCTCCACCTTCGCACGGTGACGCTCTGATCTAACTGAGCTACGCGGACAAAATGGCATCCGTGATCGGACTCGCACCGATTAGGGTCTGCTTGAAGGGCAGGCTGCTCGAGCTGCTTTGCATTCACGGACAAAATCGTTCGCCGCTGAGGACGAGAACACGGAGTCGCTACTCACTGGCAGACGTTCACTCCGTGAACTCAGTTCCCTCGACCCTCGGCAGTAGCTTCGCTTGCCAAAACCCAATCGATGCTGCGTTCACAGCCGATGCTCCAAGCGTTTGATCGTACAGGACGGGAAAGTGAATCGAGAAGCGCTTCCCGAACGCCTTGCGGCTGCAAAGCGTCCATGGCCTGGCGAACACTCGAAGCACCGCCCGGCACGGCAGCAACGAACCATTCACGTTCGTCGTGCCCACACAGGAAGCGGTCGAGTTGCTTTTTCTCCACCGTATTGCGGACCGCCAGGAGCAGATGACGCTTATCTGGCAATGCCTGCATTACGTTGATATCCGGCGACCCGCTCAGGTGCGTCGGCACGCGGAGTTCGAAGAACTGCCCGTTGCCATCCCGGCGCAGGTCCATGGCGAAATCCCGGGGGTCAATCCGGGATCGATCGCCCTGACGCCAGGGCGACGGAATTTCGCGCACCTTCATGCGCGCGCCCATCGCAGCGAACTTGGATTCAAGTTGAATCGCGTTCATAAGTTTTGATCTGTGGTTTCAATCCGAAGCCCACCGGTCGGAAGATAATGTTCAGCTTCGCCGGCTTGATTCGGATACGATTTGGTTTGTAGCTCTTGCGAAAGAGCAATTGGCTCTGATAGCGGAGAACGGGCTTCATGGGATTTCCTTTGGTTAAGGGTTTAAGAAGTGGCCTGCCTTCCAGAAATGGTCAGGGTGGCAGGATTTTCACCTGCGACCTCGCGGTCCCAAGCCGCGCGCTCTGAAGACTGAGCTACACTCCGAAACGAAATGGCGGACCCGAAGGGAGTTGCACCCTCAACTCTCCCGCAGACAACGGGGCGCTCTGCTGATTGAGCTACGAGTCCGAAATGGCTTGCCGGGCCGTAGTCTGCTCAAACGGACAGCAAGCGCCCGCCTTCGTCCTCGACGGACTTCGGCGCGGCAGCCTTCGCCCGCCACAGCATAGCGGGCAAAGGCTGGTGGGAAGTGCTGGTAATGCTCCAGTTCGTCGCTTCCGACACATATTTAAAGACGCCCGATTTACAGTCGGGCAGCCGGATCACCTCCCTGAGATTGGTAGCGGGGGTGGGAGTTGCGCCCACGGAGGCTGAGCTTATGAGGCTCGCCTGAATCTCATTCTCCCCGCAGTAAAATGGCCCGCCATCCATAGCTCGGAACCCTGGGACACAAGTCCTCCTTCGCCGAGCCTACGGAAGACACCATCCGCCGCTCAGAGCGCAAGATAATCCATAGGTTCGGAGCGGCGGATGGTGGAGTCGGTGGGTAACGCTCCCACATCAACTTGCTTGCAGGGCAAGTGCATTGCTTGTCTGCCACGACCCCGAAAAACTGGCAAGCCGCCCTGGTGCTGCCCCAGGCAGGCTGAGTTCTGGAGACTCTGCTGCACGGGCTGGTGCGCGGCTTATTGGAAATTGGCCCGCCGAGCCGAAGCTCGAAGAGCGAAGGATGGTGCGGTTGCCGGGGGTTGCGCCCGGACATGCTCCCTGGCGAGGAGCCATTCTGCTGTTAAATCACAACCGCGAAAAGTGAAGGGCCGGGAGCTGCGTCAGCCTGGTGGCGGTCCGCAAGGACCTCCCGGCCCATGCCATTTCAACAAAGAACAAACACCTCTTGGTATCTTGCGCTACCAACCCACGGTTTCACGGTGGTTCTTTCGGTGTTTAGGGGCACACCTCCTGCGAAGCCCTTAAAATGTAAAAGCCTTTCAAATCGTCTCGGCGCGCGTTTTCGCTCACGATGGGCAGAGCCCACCGGTGGAACGCCTCGGCATTCCTGCGCCCGAATTCGTTTGGCACTGTCAGACATCATCAAGACGTCACTCTTCTATCGTTCACACAGATTGTTCACCTTTCGTTTTGCGGCCTTCGCCGCCATTTCAGGGAAACAAAAAACCCTGCCTACGTTTCGTAAGCAGGGTTTGAGAGAAATTCGTCTTAGATCTTCAGAACCTGCCTACGCCGAGTCTATCCAAATTACCTTCGAGGCTTTGCCCTAAGGTCGCCGTGGATAGCCCAAGGCTAAACGCACAACCCGGGTTATACCGGCTATGACGTGTCGCTTTCGCGACCGGCATCGTCGGCCAACTCGTGGCTGATATGTTCAAGCAAGTTTTCATCGAACGTGTATGACGAATACCACAGGCCTATGGTTACAGTCCACTTATACTTTTGGGGGGCCGTCTATCTTGAATTCAAATATCCGGATTGAATGATGTAAGACTTGCCTCGGCGAACGACTCGCTCGCGGGTTTCGTCAGGGTTTTGACCCTGTGTAAGGACGGCGTTATTGGGACCCTTGCATCTCTTGCGCCTAGGCTCTTGTGGATTCCGTTTTCGATATCTTCGTGATAGAAGGTGCCGCCTCGGCTCCCGATCTTCACGCTGCGGTATCGATTCTGCGTGGCATCCATACGCCTACAGTCGACAGCCGCTGGATCAGAAATTCGAAATAGCGTTGCACTGGCGCCATTGATATTCTTGGTAACCGTCCTGCCGGGCCAAGTCGCGTCCTTTTGAGAGCGAGCCAGCGAGAACGAGCATTTAGTCTACGGCCGTTTACGGCCATGAGCGGATGTCGGAAATCACACAACTCCTGAGCGAGATCAGGGGCGGCAACCAGCAACGCGCCGAGCAGCTGCTTGCGCTCGTTTATACTGAGCTCAAGCGGATTGCGGCCCAGAAAATGGCTGGCGAAGCGCCCGGAAATACGCTGCAACCGACGGCCTTGGTCCATGAGGCATGGATGAGGATGGTCGGGGATGGCGAAGTTCAGTTTGAAAACCGGGCGCATTTTTTTTCAGCCGCCGCAGAAGCCATGCGGCGCATCCTCGTGGACTCGGCCCGCCGAAAGCACGCAATCAAGCGCGGGAGCGGCGCGGCCCACGAAGAACTGCAGGAAGATCGGCTGGCACAAGCCTTGCCGGACGAGGAAGTGCTCGCCGTCGACGAAGCCCTTGAACTATTGGCGAAAGAGGACCCCACCGCGGCAAATCTCGTCATGCTGCGGTATTTCGTCGGGATGACCATGGATGAGGCAGCGACGACGATGAGCGTGCCCTTGCGAACTGCCGAACGCACATGGACTTACGCACGAGCTTGGTTGCGACGGCAAATCGGGCGACAGCTCTCGACGCTGGAACGACCGTAGGAAGTTGGCGGACTTGTGTCGAATAGTCCGCATGTCACCTCGGCCCAATGCGGTAACACGCTCAAATGACCGGCGAACGCGAAATCTTTCTTGAAGCCTTGGAACAGCCTTCCGCGGAGGCGCGTGCGATTTTTATCGAGCGCGCCACCGCCGGCGATCCAAGGCTAAGGGAAGCGGTTGAGGCTTTGCTGGCGAACCACCAACCGGACAGGTTTCTCGAAGAAGGCGCGGCTGGCCTGCTGCGCGAATCCCTGGGGGCCGCAGGCAGGCTCACTTCCCAGGAGGAGCAGATAGGCGACAGCGTTGGCCGATACAAACTTCTGGAGAAGATCGGCGAGGGGGGCTTCGGCGTCGTTTATAGGGCCGAGCAACAGGAACCTGTTCGGCGCCAGGTTGCGGTCAAAGTGATCAAGCTGGGCATGGATACCAAGAGCATCGTGGCCCGGTTCGAAGCCGAACGCCAGGCGCTCGCGCTGATGGATCATCCGAGCATCGCGCGCGTGTTCGACGGCGGCGCGACCGCGGCTGGCGCTATCGCACGACGGCGGCATTCTCGCAGCCGGATCCAACCCCATCTCAGAGACTGAAAATGCGATCCGATTGTGGGACACCCACAACGGGAAACTCCTCGGGGTCTGCAAAGGCCACACCCAGGGCGTCAGGTGGCTTGCCTTTTCCCCCGACGCCCAGACCCTAGCTTCGGTCGGTGACGACAGTAACCTTCGTTTTTGGAATGTTCGCACCCAACAGGAATTGCTCTCGATTCAACGGCTCGCGGATCCTGCCCGGGATATCCTTTTCTCTCCAGACGGTCATTGGCTCGCAGCGAAGACGCTGAGAGGCCTCCGGCTCCTGGAGGCCTCAGGAGACAGCGATGGAGGCAAGAAGGCCGTGTTGGGAAGCAGCGCAGCCGATCGGTGAAAAAGAGGGGCGCGGGTTCTTGCCCGCTGCCTGTGAGAAGCAAGGGGTTCTGCAGCAGCGCTGGAATAGCAGGAGCAATCCACTTCCACGGTTGGGGTGGACGCCCAACCGCCCTCCAAAACCTTAATACGCCAATGCTTCAGGGAACTGGCAAGCCCGATGGGTGTCGTCGAATTCCAGCACACTAAAAAAGTTGGCGGGCTCTGTTCCGATTCTCCGCATGTCACATCGATAACTTGTGCAAAAGATGAAAACGAAAACCCCCGACCTTACGGTCACGCGGCTCACGATCTCAGCAAGGACGAGATCCTCGAGTTCCGACCCGACGGTTCGCCGGCCGCCGAACCCGATCCCCGGAAAGCGCGGCTTGACGTGATCGAGAAGGCCGCGAAGGCGAAAGCGAGCGTCAGATAGTAATCTACATGAGGAAACATCGTCTGCTCCAACCTTGGAAATCATTGGAAATATGCCGACTGGTTGTGCAGGTGCCCACATTGCTAGTGCTCGCCGGTCTGGCGCCCTTCCCGCTGATCTCGCAGGACTGGCCGATGTTGGGTGGCGCGGCGCAACGCAACATGGTCTCCGCCATGAGGGATCTACCCGAGTCCTGGGATGTCAAGAGCGGCAAAAACATCAAATGGAAGGCGCAGATAGGTACGACGTCGTATGGAAACCCGGTAGTCGCCGATGGAAAGATCTTCCTCGGGACTAACAATGGCAATCCCAGGAACCCCAATATCCAGGGGGACAAGGGCGTGCTCATGTGCTTCCGGGAGTCCGATGGCAAGTTCCTGTGGCAGGCCGTCACGGACAAACTCGCTTCCGGAGCGCAAAACGACTTCCCTGAGCAGGGCGTCTGCTCCTCCCCGGCGGTGGATGGAAAGCGCCTTTACTACGTGAGCAACCGCGGAGAGCTGGTTTGCCTGGACACCGAAGGTTTCCTGGACGGCAAGAACGACGGACCTTTCGAGGGCGAGGTCTACAAGGGACCGAGCGATGCCGACATCGTCTGGAAACTCGATATGATGAAGGAACTGGGCGTCTACCAGCGCAACATGGCGAATTCGTCCCCGGTCATCTGGGAAGACTTGGTCTTTGTGGAAACATCGAACGGCCGGAATGAGGACAAGGTTCCTTCTCCGAGCGCCCCCAGCTTTCTCGCCGTCAACAAGAACACCGGCAAAGTCGTTTGGCAGGACAACTCCCCAGGTGACGGCATCCTGCGGGGCCAGTGGTCGTCTCCCGCTCTTGGTCTGGTTGATGGAGTGCAGCAGGCATTTTTCGCGGGAGGAGATGGATGGCTGTACGGCTTCAATGCCCGGACGGGAGAGAGACTCTGGAAATTTGATCTGAACAACAAGAGCAGCGAGCCGAAAGATCGCAATTACGGAATCTCTACGCCTGTTTTCAGCGAAGGCAAGGTGCTCATGAGCGCGGGGCAAGATCCAGACAAGGGCAGCGGCCCCGGAACGGCGTACAGTATCAATCCGGCAAAACGGGGCGATATCACCGACTCCGGCAAAGTCTGGCAGTACGAAAAGATCAACCGTTCCATTTCGACAGCGGCAGTTGGCAACGGGTTGGCTTTCCTGGCTGACTTTGACGGCATTCTGCACTGCCTCGATGTCAAGACGGGAAAGCCATATTGGACTTTCGACCTCAAATCTCCGGTCTGGGGATCTCCGCTGCTGGCGGATGGCAAGGTTTACGTGGGCGATGCGGATGGGGACCTTGCGGTTTTCAGGGCAAATTTGAAGTTGGAGAAGCCGTCCGTGATCGACATGGCGGATTCAGTCTACAGCACGCCGGTGCCGGCCAACGGCGTGCTTTTTATAATGACGAGAACCCAGTTGTATGCCGTCACCACACCTAAGAGCGAGCCTGGCAAGTAACAAGAGAAAGGCAGTAACCATGATTACTAGAACTAAACTCATAACGATGTTCTGCGCGCCGCTGATCGCGGCTAGCGCATTTTCCGCGGATTGGCCACAGTATTATGGGCCGAACCGTGACAGTACATCCATCGAGAAGGGTCTACTGCGAACCTGGCCCAGTGACGGCCCAAAGGTGCTCTGGACTGCCCCCCTCGGCATTGGCTTTGGTGGCCCCGCCGTGAGTGCCGGCAAGGTCTATCTACTCGATCGCGACGATAAGGTCGGCGACACACTAAGGGTCTACGATCTTTCCAACGGCAAGGAACTTTGGAACTTCGCCTACGCCGGTCCGGGCAGAGTAGAGTTTCCCGGCTCCCGGTCCACCCCAACCGTGGATGGTGACCGTGTTTACACAGTGGGTTTGGTGGGAGATCTGTACTGCTTCAGCACTCCGACCCAGAAGCCGGTCTGGCATAAAAACATCTGGACCGATTTCGGCGGCGGCAGCGGCGTCCCGGCCAACCCCTTCGCGCCCCCTATCGAGGGCGGCCAACTGCCGATATGGGGAATCGTCCAGAACCCGCTGATTAACCACAATCTGCTGATCGTGGCGTCGCAGGCGCCCCAAGCGGGGGTAGTCGCCTACGACAAAGCGACCGGTGATATCAAATGGAAATCAGCTCCGCTCGCCGGGACGACTTCGCAGTCATCTCCGCTTAACAGCGGGATCTCGTACGTCAGTCCCTCTTTGGTCAAAGTCGGCGCGGAAGATCAACTCGTCATGATAACCGCGGCACAGGGATTTGGCCGCGCCGCAAGCGGTGGGAGGGTCAACGGTATTGAGCCGCTAACCGGGAAAATCCTATGGACCTACACCAACTTCAACTGCTGGATCCCGGTGGCTCACGCTGTGGACGCTGGCGAGGGGCGGATGCTCCTGGTCGGGGGGTATAACGCAGGGTCCGCCATGATTCAGGTAGCAAAGAAGGCGGACGGGGCCTATGAGGTTACCGAGTTGTTCAAGAACCCGGACTTCGGGTCTCATACCCAACCGCCGATTCTGTATAAGGACCATTTCTACGCGCAGTACACCACCAACGAACGGAGGGAAGGGCTGGTGTGCATGAGCATGAGCGGCGAGGTCAAGTGGAAGACCGGACAGAATCCGACCTTCGTCAAAGGGGGGGCAATCCTGGCCGACGGTCTGATCCTCGCCACCGACGGCAGCAAGAAGCTGTATCTCATCGAACCCGATCCGGCAGGATTCAAACCCCTAGCGAGCGCCGAACTGATGGACACCGGTAACAACTGGGCCCCCATAGCCCTTTCAGACGGCAAACTGCTGATTCGCGACCAAAAGAAGTTGATCGTCGTCCAGGTCGGTCAAGAAGGGCGATAGTTATTTGTTTGGGGATGAGTTGTCGAAGTTCCTTTCCGCAAAAAAGCTGGACTAGCGGGCAGCCCAAGACCATCGCGGCACTTGTGCTCATGCCGGAACGACGGAGGTTCCTATATGACAAAAGCGTTTGAAATGCGGCTGGCATGGTAATTTTGAAAGTCAGGGCACGGAAATGAAAGGATAAGAACAATGCAAAAACGCAAATTAGGAAATCCTTCTTCTCGAGTGAGTGTGGGTCATTTTTCGAGATCTGAATAAGCAGGCCGCATCGTGTGAGTTCATGGGCACACAAGGCTAATGATGCCTGCGGCGTGGTCGCGCCGTATATTCGTGCGG
>Ga0265314_10001177_pt1 | contig 30027 bp, 20 predicted proteins | sample 4126metaG_FD_203106 | JGI IMG/M metagenome (GOLD analysis project Ga0265314, IMG submission 203106) | Rhizosphere microbial communities from Carex aquatilis grown in University of Washington, Seatle, WA, United States - 4-1-26 metaG | ecosystem: Host-associated > Plants > Roots > Rhizosphere >... | reverse complement strand
CCTCAGTTACAGATTTCTAACGAATATGCGCCTTCGTCGCGTCTAGCCATCCGCCCCGCCGCGCTCGCAATCCCTTGCCGACCTATTTTTAAAACACGCTCTAAAGGGATCGGGCTATTCTCACCTGGCATTCCGGGCCTGGACTGGTTGGGGGCTCGCGAGCGGAGTAGGCCGGCGCTCCGAGACGGCGGAAGCGCGCGTCACACGGCTGGGTGGTGCCCCACCATGCTGATCGAAGCCGGGCATTCGCTTTGGCGACTTTGCTGCGGCCGGGGACGGCCGCACGCCGGGGGTTCACGGGGTATTGGGGATCGCTTGAGCCGAGGGGGACCATTACGGTGAAGCAACCTGAAGGTCGCGTTCCGAAGGCAGACTGTCGACCGTGCTGGAGTTCGGGAGAGTACGCGGCACGCTCGGCGGGTCCTGCGTTGCTGCGGCCGGGGACGGCCGCACTCCTGGGGCGGGACCGGTGGTGGCGCTCCCCTCCCCGAACCCTGCTTTCAGCCACCACAGCGATGGGACAGGATCCGACGGTCGTGGCGGAGCGGTTTGTGATCGCGGAAGGGGCGCGGCGGCGCTACGCTTTTTTCACGGGTATGTCCCATCAACCCAATAACATCGCGGCCGGGACACAGATCGTTTCCTTGGTGGAGGTCCGGGGAACGAACAACTCGCTCGTTCACCCCCGCGGCGCGGTCGGCGTGGTCACGCGCACCCCCACCGGCGATCAGACCCAGTTCCTGGTCCGTTTCCCCGATGGCTTTGAGGCCTCGCTCAACCGGGATCAATTGGAAGTCCTCAAACATTTCAAGGACCGGCTCCCTGGCGCCGAGTCCGCCGCCGAACAGTTCGATCTCGAGAGCCTAGTGATCTACCGCTGCGTGGTGGGTTCGCGGGCGTATGGGCTGGATAATGACGAGTCCGATACCGATCGCCGCGGCATCTATCTCGCCCCGGCCGAACTCCAATGGTCATTGTTTGGCGCGCCGGAACAGTTCGAAGACAACGCGTCGCAGAGCTGTTACTGGGAGCTCCAGAAATTCCTGGGGATGGCCCTCAAGGCCAATCCGAACATCCTGGAATGCCTGTATTCGCCCTTGGTGGAGAAGACCACTCCGCTGGCTGAAGAGCTGCTGGCCATGCGCCAGGGGTTTTTGTCGCGCATGATTTTCCAGACGTTCAATGGCTACGCGATGTCGCAGTTCAAGAAGATCGAGCAGGATATCCGCAACCACGGGGACGTGCGCTGGAAACACGCCATGCATTTGCTTCGTCTCCTGCTGACCGGCGCGGCCACTTTGCGAGAACGGTCGGTCCCCGTGTTGGTCGCCGACCACCAGGTTCGGGACCGATTGCTGGTGGTCAACCGCGGCGAGATGCCCTGGCCCGAGGTGGATGCCTGGCGCAAGGAACTACACCGGGATTTCGAACTGGCCCTGGCCGAAACCAAGCTGCCCGAACGGCCGGATTATGAGGCGGCGAATGGGTTGCTGATCAAGGCGAGGCGAGAGATGGCGAACCACGGATAGGCAACGCACGCCGGGAGGGCGGCAAAGAAACCAACAAAAGCCAACGAAGAGTTAACCACGGATGCCACGGATGAACACGGATGGGAATAGCGGCGAATTAGAGGGGACGGCGGCTTGAAAAGCGGACGTCCGATAAGGAGCGGTCTTTGACGCCACCGGCCCAACATGGTAAAGAGACTAGCACAACGAGAGACGTCTCATGTTTGGGAAGTTCGTCAAAGAATCAAGAGCACGAAGGCGCCTGGGCCTCCGCGAGTTTTGCCTGGAGCATGGCCACGACACGAGCAACTGGAGCAAGATGGAACGTGAAGTCCTCCAGCCGCCGTGCGACAAAGAGACCCTTCGCACCTGGGCAGGACAACCGGGTCTCAAACCGACGAGAGAACCGGGCACGTCGCGAAGGTGTCCGCGGCGGATTGCAGGTGGGGAAACGCGGCGGGATACCCTGGCCCGAGGTGGATGGCTGGCGCAAAGAACTCCACCGGGATTTCGAACTGGCCCTGGCCGAAACCAAGCTGCCCGAACGGCCAGATTAAGAGGCGGCGAGTGGATTGCTGATCAAGGCGAGGAAAGAGATGGCAGAACCTTCAACAAATAAGGGATCCCATGAGCGCTTTGAACCGAATTGAAGCTGAACACATACAGCGCCTGCAACCCCACGAACTGGTCACCCTGCTACGTATCCTGCTCCATGCAGAAGCAAAGCAGCGCCGCGCGGCTGCGATCGTGCATGTGCCGCTACAGATAAACGTTCCGGATGACGGAGAGGATGCGCGCTGGGTGGGTGACGTCCTCGCGGACGAGTTCATCCCGGACAAGTTTACCCTGTACCAGTCCAAGGCTGAAGACTTGGGGCCCGGTGACTGCAAAAGTGCCGTTGCGGTAAATGGTCACCTGACACCAGCGCTGAACGAAGTTCTTAGCGCGAACGGTTGTTACGTCTTCTTTTGCGGTCACCCGTATGTGCAGAAACTCCTTGCTCGGAGAATTAAGGCGGTGGCCGACGCGATTGCTGGGACAGGACGACAGCTTACGCGCAACGACCAGATTCGATTTCTCGACGGCAATAAGATCGCCGCTTGGACCAATCGCCACGTATCGGCAATTGCGCATGTCTGTGAGTGTTGTCAACTACGGCAGAACGTCAGTTTCCGCACATGGAAGGACTGGAAGCGGGATCGGGTATGCCACTCACCCCCAGTGTTCCAATCGAACGAGCAGCTCCAGACTTTCATCGCGTCAGCGCGGAAACACCTGCTCGTTCCCGGAAACATTGCGCGGATTACCGGCCTTTCGGGCTTGGGAAAGACCCGACTGGCGTTCGAGGTGCTGAGTCCATCAATCGACGCGACGGAAGTCACCCAGGCATCACTCTCCGACACGGCGGTCTATTTGAACATGGAGTATTCGTCGGCCTCGGTGTTGGATATTATTGGTCAGTTTGAGGCTGCCGGTCTGTCCGGGACCGTCGTCGTCGATAATTGTCCGCGTGAGCAACATATCGCTCTTGAGCAGATTCTTCGACGTGACGGATGCAAGTTGAGTCTCCTTACGCTCGATTACGTACCCGAACGCACTTGCTCTGGAATTCTACACGTCAACCTCCTACCTGAAATGACCCGCGACGTTGTGCTCGGGATTTTAAAGCAGCTCCCCCAGGCGCGGCCCCTGACCGAGGCACAACTAACTTACATTGCGTCATTTGCGCACGGTTTTCCGCAAATAGCGGTGCTGATGGCAGAAGCCGGGGATGCACTTGATTTGGCCAGGCTGGACCAACACCTAATCCCTCAAAGGATTTTGTGGGGAAGGGATGCTCCTAATGACCGAGCAAAGCAAATCCTTTGGGCTTTATCGCTTTTCACGCATGTCGGATTCGATGGTGAGCCGAAGGTTCAAAAGGAATTCGTGCGAACGGAGCTGTGCGGATCCTTGCAATTGAACGAACGCGACTTCGATCGGCTGCTACAACCATTCTTCGAACGCCGCATTCTCCAGCGAGCCGGTGACTACGCCATGCTAACGCCACCCCCCCTCGCGGTGGCGCTCGCGGCAGACTGGTGGGGTTGGCGCACGCCGATGAACTCGTGAAACTAATCCCACGAATTGAGAGGTGCGGGATGACAAAATTCTTTTGTCACCGTGTTCAGCAGTTGCACTTCTCTCCAAATGCGCAATTGCTGGCAGCACAGCTGTGTGGGGATACAGGCCCTCTTTGTAACGCGGAAGTGTTGAACACGGGGCTGGGTTCAGAACTCTTCCGCGCGTTGGTTGAACTGAACCCAGTGGCGACGATGGACTGCTTGTGGGCTCTCTTTGGCACGAAGAGTCGAGAAGAATTGCTCAGGTTTAATCTCGGGCGGCGGAACCTCATATGGGCACTAGAGAAACTCTGTTGGAGCAAGCAGCATTTTGTGCGCGGTGCGACTCTTCTGCTGGCCTTCGGTGCGGCGGAGAACGAGAGCTGGGCGAATAACGCGACCGAGCAGTTCAAACAGCTCTTTCAGCTCTACCTTGGCGGTACGCAGACGCCAGCCGTCGAGCGATTAGCCGTGATAGAGACGGGTCTCGCGGGTGGCTGTGAACATCGACGCGCAATTTGTATTGCGGCCCTCGGCACCGCATTGCAGGACGGAACGTTTTCGAGAATGGGCGGCGTCGAAGTTCGTGGGTCTGGCTTGCCGGAGCAGGATTGGGAACCGCAAACGAATCGGGATATTGCGGAGTATTGGCTAAAGAGTGTTCGTCTCCTGAAAGGGGTTATTCTCGAATGCAGGCCAGATGCGGCACTCGCAAAGAGCATCCTGGGCAAGCGGCTTCGCACAGTCCTAATTCCACCACTTCTCGGGAAAATTGAGACCGATTTCTGCAAGATTGCCAGCGCAGCGCAGGGCTTCTGGCCCGAAGCCGTGCAGTCAATTCACGACGTCCTTCAACATTCCATGGAGCAGACGCCTGAAAGCCTGCAGAAGCTCACTGAGTGGCTGGAGTTACTGACGCCAAAGGACTTCGGCCTTCGCGTGCGACTACTTGTCAGCGAGGCGCGGTTCCAGCACAGACAAAATCCCGACGGAAGTCACGTAGATGCTGCGGCGGAAACAGCAAAAAAGCTCGCGGAGGAAGTAATTCAAAACAAGATTGAATTGGCGCCTTTCCTGCCTCAAATGCTGGAGGGTGACCAAGCGCAGGCTTTTCCGTTTGGCCAAAGGCTCGGTGAAATGTTCTCGTCACCAGAGTATCTAATTAAAGAAAGCCTCAACGCTCTTCGGACGATCGACCCTGGTCGTCGAAATCCGATGTTGCTCGCCGGCCTGCTGCACGGGATTAGCGACAAGAAGGTCATTAAGCGGACGCTCGAAACCGTGGCCAACGAGGACTGTCTCGTTGACTTGTTGGCGCGGTTGACGGGATCAACCAGCCCCGATCGTGACCATCTCGATCGGGTTGTTCGCCTCATTGCTGAAGGGAAGATTCCCCCCCAGCATCTAGGTCAGTTCGCGTATGGCACCGTCCTCGACGAAGCCGACGCCGACGGATTGAGGGAATCATTTGCGGCCCTGGTGACACAACTGCCTCAGGCGCGTGTGCATGTTCTGGACGTGCTCTCTCTATATATGTATCAATCCGACGTGCGGTGGGAGAAGTGCCGAGACTTAATACGAAGCATCGTTATTTCGCGCGGTTTTGTTTCGACGCTTCCTCAAACGATGGACGGATACCATTGGCAGGAAGCAGTTTCAAAACTTCTGACCGAGAACCACGACGAGGCATTGGCGATAGAAGTAACCGAACAAATCATCGAGGCGCAGACAACAAAAGACCTGAGGTTCGCGAGCGATACCTATCAGCGTGCTGTGTTAGGGATTCTGCTCTCGCAGTACTCTAAGCAAATCTGGCCCATAATTGGGCAGCAACTCCTCTCGAAATCGCATCACAAACTTCGCAGCCTACTCGGGGGATTTGGCTCCAACAACCCGCTTCTTTGGAATGTTCCAGAGGAAGTCATGCTTGCTTGGGCGAATCAAAATCCACGAGGTTTGGCGCGCATACTTAGTATGATCGCATTGTTCACGGTTGATGAAAGCGGTGACTATCATTGGCATCCACTCGTACGTGTCCTGCTGGACCGCAACCTAGATCGAGAGATGATCGGCGCTGTCTGGTCGAACTTGCACACGTACAGTTCCTCTGGTTCACGCGTGCCGTACATCGAGAAGCGCTTAAAGCTGCTTCGAGAGCTAGAGCGACATTCGAACTCGACAGTGCGCAACATGGCCGCAAGCCTCATAGCTTCTTTTGAAAAAGACAAAGCAGCGGCTCGAAAAGAGGACGAGCAATTCAGCGCCGGCGTCCTTTAATGATCGACCTACGCCTTAGTACGATTGTTGCCGCGCAGCCATACCCACTGCTCTTTGCCACCATTAGCGGGGCGCATCTCTACGGATTCCCGTCGCCTGATTCGGATTTCGACCTGCGCGGGGTCCATATTCTGCCGATCGCCCAGGTGGTCGGGCTCGACGTTCGCGATGAGACGGTGGAGAACAGCCGGGTGATCGAAGGGCTGGAGATGGACATCGTGAGCCATGACGCCCGAAAGTTCTTTCGCCTGCTGTTGAAGAAAAACGGCTACGTGCTGGAGCAGCTCTTCTCGCCGCTCATCGTCCATACCACTCCAGAGCACGCGGAGCTGAAGGAGATCGCGCAAGGTTGCGTCACCCGGCACCACGCGCACCACTATTTCGGGTTCGCGGAGACCCAGTGGGGGCTGTTCCTGGAACAGTCGCCGCGGCGGGTGAAGCCGCTGCTCTATGTCTACCGGGTGCTGCTCACGGGCATTCACCTGATGCGCACGGGCGAGATCCAGGCCAACCTGGTCACGCTGAATGAGGAGTTCCGGCTGGCGTACGTCGCCGAGCTGGTCGCCCGGAAATTGGCCCGGCCGGAGAAGGCTGCCTTGGATGATGGGGACGTGGCATTCCATGAATCGGAATACCTGCGGCTTCGAGAAGAATTGCAGCAAGCCCACGAGTCAAGCCGGCTGCCGGAGATGCCGAGCGATGAAACGCGGGCGCGGTTGAACGATTTGCTGGTGAGAATTCGTGTTCGCGACGGCGGCCCGAAAAAAGAGCGCATCGAATGATTGCGTTCCTCGCCGGTGGTCGGCTGGCCGGCAGGCGAAACGCTGGATTTTCGGGGCGGACCTGACATGCTGGGAGTATAATACTGGCGACCCGCAAAAATATTCTTTGACCCTCACGTTACGTGAGACCCGAGAGTGCAGAGCAGCCGCGGTCGCCACGGTGGCGGCCGCGGGGAAAAGACGATGGCTTACACAGTCAAACAAGTGGCGGCGATGTCAGGCGTCAGCGTGCGCACGCTTCATTTCTACGATGAAACGGGGCTGCTGAAGCCCGCCTACCAGGGAGCGAACGGCTACCGGTTCTACGAGGAGCCACAGCTCCTGACCCTCCAGCAAATCCTTTTTTACCGGGAGCTGGGATTCGAGCTGAAGCAAATCAAACAGGTCCTGGGCCGGGCCGATTTCGAGAAAGTCGCCGCCCTGCAATCGCACCGGAAGGTTCTGCAGAAGAACCTGAGCCGGACGCGCAAGTTGATTGAAACCATCGACAAAACCATCCAGCACTTGAAAGGGACGAAGAAAATGAAGGGCAAAGAGATGTTTGCGGGTTTCAGCGTGGCGGCAGGGGACGATCGATTCGGCGAGGGGATCAAGCTCGGCGGAGAACCGCTTGATTGCAAGGTGTCGGCCCAGGACACCGATGGGGCGATGTGTGTTTTCGAGCTGACCGGCAGAGGCGGGGGGCCTCGTCACCTCCACCCGGACCAGGATGAGTGGATCTATGTCATCGAGGGCGAGTTTGAGTTTCTGGTTGGCGGCACCCGCGGTGTGAAGTACCTACGAGAGCTGGAGGAGAAGCCCTTTCGGGTGCGGGCTGGTGAGAGCGTTTTCTTACCGCGCGGGGTGGCCCATGTATGGGGCTGCGTGCGCGGCGTGCCGGGCAAAATCATTAATCTCTACCAGCCAGCGGGCAAGATGGAGGAGTTTTTCCGCGGGGCGAGCGAGTTTACCGCGCCGCCCATCCACGAGGCGCTATCGCTGGATGAGTTTCGGAAGTTTTTTAGGGACCACGGGATGACGCTGCTCGGCCCGCCCCTCGGTTGGGATGAACATTTGGCCGATGAATTCTACGCCCGTCAACCTGGCGCAGTTTAACAAGGAGTAAGATTACGATTACGATTAAGGATAGCAGGAGGGATTGCGCCTTGCGTGGGCGGCGCCTGGCTAGAATACGCTCTTCCTCAGGCTGTAATCCGGAGCGGCGGGGCCATTGTGGAGGGCGAACAAAGATTGGCCATCAGGGGAGGTTTCTGACATGATGATGGCATGCTTACGCGGCTCAAGGTAGATGGATTCAAGAACCTTGTGGGCGTGGACGTGCGTTTCGGGCCTTTCACGTGCATCGCGGGGGCGAACGGCGTGGGAAAATCGAATCTGTTTGATGCGATCCGCTTTCTAAGCCTAACCGCGAACTATCCCCTTTTGGAGGCGGCCCAGCGCGTGAGGGACGATGCCGGGCGCAACAATGATGTGCGCGGCTTATTTCACCGCGTGGGAAGTTCGGTTGCCGAAACGATTTCGTTCGAGGCGGAAATGATCGTGCCGCCACAAGGCGTCGACGATCTTGGGCAGACGGGCGAGGCCTCGATCACCTTGCTTCGATACAGCTTAACTGTCCGCTTGCGCAACGGGTTGGTCAATGGACCAGGCTCCAATCCTTTGGAGATTGTCAAAGAAGAGCTGGTGCATATCAAGAAAGGCGACGCCAAATCCCACCTGCTTTTTCCTCACGACGCAAAGCGGTGGCGAAATCATGTGATCATCGGGAAGCGGTTCGGAACGGCATTCATATCTACCGGAGGCCCGGAGGGGAGTGCAGTGGTTAAGCTCCACCAGGACGGCGGTGGCGGGCGGGCTTATGAGCGGGCGGCTTCCACCCTCCCTCGAACCGTGCTTTCTTCGGCAACGGCGGCGGAGAGTCCCACCGCGCTCTGTGCCAGGCGAGAAATGCAATCCTGGCGGCTTCTCCAGTTGGAGCCCGCCGCACTCCGTCAGCCCGATGAATTTGCCGCACCAACTCACCTCGATAGCAACGGGCTTCATTTGCCCGCGAATCTGAACCGGTTGGCGCCTCCCGAGACGGCCCCGCAAGTGTTCAGTCAGTTGGCTAATCGCTTGAGCGAACTCATCGGAACGGTTCGAAGTCTCCGGATCGACCGGGACGAGAAACGCGAACTCCTAACCCTGATGATGAAAGGAGCCGACGGCACGGAACTTCCGGCACGCGCCCTCTCGGACGGAACCCTCCGGTTCTTGGCTCTGGCCGTCCTGGAACTCGACCCTCAAACCCCTGGTTTGATTTGTTTGGAAGAGCCGGAGAACGGCATCCATCCGGATCGCATCAATGCCATGCTGCGATTACTTCAAGACATTGCGACAGATCCGGATGAGCCCGCCGATGACACCAATCCATTGCGCCAGGTGATTGTGAACACGCATTCTCCTTCCGTCGTTATGAGCGTGCCGGAGGCGAGTATTCTCTGTGCCAGGCTGCAGAACGACGACAACGACGGCCAATCTTTTGGAAAGGCTGAGTTCGGGTGCCTTTCCGGCAATTGGCGGCTGAAAGGCGAACCCAAGCCGCCAGAAGTCGGCAAAAGCGAGATGTTAGGCTATCTGAACCCCGCCGCTGCAATCTGTCGTGAACCGCCCCGCTCGGAACATTCGAGGAGGCTCGTCGACCAGCCGGAATTTGAGTTTTCAGGTGCGCTAGGCACGAAATGAGGCGGTTGACCTACACGTTGATTTCCGACGGAGCGACTGACGCAAACCTCATCCCCATTGTCAATTGGACACTCAAGGAACGCGGGGGGGTATCGGTCGCCAATGGTACGCGCGCTGAGTTCTGGCGTTTAGCCACGCGCCCCAGTTCTCTCGACGAACGCATCACCAAGGCGATGGAGCTGTATCCGTGCGACGCCTTGTTCATTCACCGGGACGCCGAGGGGGTGGCGCATGGGGATCGCGTGGCTGAGATCAGAACTGCCGTCGAGCTCGCGGCCCGAAGTAACTGCCGATTGCCGTCAGTGGGGATTGTGCCGGTCCGTATGACGGAGGCGTGGCTTCTCTGGAACGAAGAGGCTATCCGTGAGGCTGCCGGCAACCCGAACGGCAGGTCCCCTTTGGACTTGCCGCCGTTCAATAAACTGGAGACCAGGACTGACCCAAAAAAACACTTGCGCGACGCGCTCCGCCAAGCCAGTGAGCTGCGGGGCCGCCGTCTGAAAAAGTTTAACGAATCTCAAGCGGTTTGGCGGATTGTCGATTTTCTTTCGGACTTCTCGGCGCTCCGGAACTTGTCGGCGTTTGTGGCGTTCGAGGACGCTATTGCTCAAATGCGCGAGAGCTCATGGTCGCCGGGATTCTATCCACGACCTGCGTGAGCACGGTCTGAGACGAAGCAAGAGTTCCAATTGCAGGGGCTGGCACGCAGCAGTGGCTGTCTGGTGCGCGACGATTCGTTCCCCCTCTCCTCTGATCCTCTCCCTCAGGGGAGAGGAAGGGAGGTGCGGCGCTCACGGATAGTTCTGGGCGGTGGTTGCAGGCACCGTAGAAGGCGGGTGTTCGCGAGGACGGGGAGGGGCTTGGGCGGGGCGACTGCAGATTAGGAGTAAGATTACGATTACGATTAAGGATAGCAGGAGGGATTGCGCCTTGCGTGGGCGGCGCCTGGCTAGAATACGCTCTTCCTCAGGCCGTAATCCGGAGCGGCGGGGGACAGCCGCTCTGCCGGGCAGGAAGTGCGAATCATTTATGGATTCGGGTTCGTGTTGATCATCCTGACGGCGGTGCCGCCTGGAACGTCGGGAGCGCCCGGAAGCACGGTATCGTCTCCTGCCTTGTACCCGAAGCCGTTGGGGGAGATGGAGAAGGTTGGGTCATACCGCTTGTCGATAGACGCATCGGTTCTCTCTCGGAGTCGAATGTGGCCGTGTGGAGTGTAGCCAGGGGCATTCGTGTCGCCTGCAAGGACGAGTTCGTAGCGATCGAGGATCGCATCATCCAACGGCGCCGGCGCGAAAGGTTTCAATTGGGCGATGGAGGTGGGCACATCTCCGTTGTTGGCCGAGAGGTAACCTTGGAGGGCTTCACTTAAGGATGGAGCCGCTTTGCTCTTCGCGAGGGTGCGGAGCAAGCTCAGCCCTTTGAGTACGTCATCGTCGGCGTCGGTCTGCACGCGCATGGCCGCTTGGAGCCAATCTTTTTCGCCGGCGAATTTGAGCTCCGGAATTCTCTGGCCAGGGACCTGGTCCAGCTTTTGACGCAGCAACTCGACCTTCGCGGCGAGGGCTTCCGAGTCCGGCCCCGGAGGGGCGGGTTTGGGCTGCGCGAGTTCTCGGGCGTCTTTGCGGAGGCGGGAAACCTCGGCACGCAGTTTGGGGAGATCGGCAACGTCGAGACGGTGCTGAGCCTCGGCGGCCTGGAGGCTGGCAGTGAGACGGTCGCGTTCCTGATTCAGATCGTTGATTTGCTTGGTGAGCGGCGCCTGTTGTTGTTGGAGATCCTGGATCTGTTGCTGCATTTTCGAGAGCCGGTGTTGTTGATAAAAGCCCGTACCCAGAGCGGCTGAGACGACCGCAGCAATCGTCAGTTTGTGTAGCGTTGTCATAGTGATGGCCTTGGTGAGATGGAGAGTGGCGGCTCCGGCGAGGACCGCATCAGAAATGGGGACAGCCGCGGCAATGGCGGCGGCCAGACCCACCGGCGCGGCTTCCACTGCCTTGGCGCTGAGCAGCGCCACTACGCCTGAGGTGCTGATTTTGGTCCCGTGTTTTGAGAAGAACTGGCGTAACCGGTCCACTGCGCGGGCAACCCGTTTGCGGGCGGCTTCCTCAGAAACGCCCAGCACGCCGCCGACGGCTCTGAGTTCCTTGCACTCAAAAAATCGCAGGAGAACGGCGTCGCGGTCGGCCGGAGGCAGGGACTCCATGGCTTCATCCAGGAGTGGTTCGGCGTGGGCCCATTCGGGAAGGGCGGTGGAGTTTTGACCGGCCAGCTCCACCGCGACTTCCTCGCGGCGCTGCCGCCGTGATTCCCGGCGGACGACATCAATAGCCGTCCGGCGAGTGACCCGGTACAACCAGGCGCTCAAGAGGGTATTCGGCTTCATCTTATGAGCTTGGCGGGCGAGGTCCATGAACACCGATTGGGCCACCTCTTCGGCGAGTTGAGGTGAACGGGTCGTGCGCAGGGCGGCCGAGTAGACCAGGCCCAAGTTCTCTCGCACCAGCGTGGCAAAGGCGTCCTCAGCGCCTTGCCCGGTGTATTGTTCGAGCAACATCAGCCGACGCTTGTTCATCTCTACTAGTATATCGGCACCGGCGCCCAAACCGGACATTAAAAGGCGCGGACCTCCGCTGCTTGGGGTCATGACGTTGCTGCGGCCGAGGACGGCCACCCTCCAGGGACGGGAGGGACCGCGAAGGTGTTTGCAGGGCCTAGAGCCACTGTTAGCTGGCCGCGTGGTGCGGGACGATTCGTTACCCCTTCCTCCTTCGCTAGGGCGGGGAGGAAGGGCGATGCGGCGCACACGGAGAGTTTTGGGCGGTGGTTGCAGGCACCGCGAAAGACCGGCGCTTTCGAGGGTGAGGGGAGGCTTGGGCTTTGTGGGGCGAGATTAGGAGTAAGAGTAGGAGTAGGAGGGGCCTGGGATTGACTTGGTCGACAGAATGGACGGGATGGACCTGGTACGAGAGGGGCGCGATGGTGTCTGCATGGCCTTGAGCCATGGGCGAGGCGTGGGTTTGGCGCAGATTCAACACGGTGGGCCGGATGAGGTGGCAATCCCCGGGACAAATTCCATATTGCGCAGATCTCCGAACACCGGCTCAATAGATCCGATGTTTCCACCCCGATCAGCGAGCCGATTCCTGGCTAAGTTGCTGAGGTTGCTAGCTCGGAACTGGGCATGGTTCGCCCTTGCCGCTCTGACCGGGATGGCTGGTTGGAGCGCCTTGGGCGACGGCGTAAAAGATGCCATCCTGGAGTTGGACGTCGTCCAGCCAGTCTTCTCGGTTTTGCCGATCGAGATCGACGCGATCCAGAAGATCATCCCCTTGGGCAACCTGAACCCCCGCGGCGGACATACGTTGCCAACGGATCACATCTATTTCGATTACGGCGACAACACCAACCTACAAGTGCGGGCGCCCGGCCCTGGTTCGGTCTTTGCGCTCCGGCCCCAGTCCAAGGGGGACCTGAAGGTCGAGATCCGGGTGAACAGCAACCTCAGCTATTACCTGACGCACATCATCCCCGATCCCGGGATTGTCGTCGGTGCGTCGATCCGGGTGGGGCAGGTGCTCGGACACCCCTCGGGGCGGTCCATGCTCGATTTGGGGGCCTACGACACGCGGGTGCGGCTGAAGGGTCTGGTCAACCCGGATCGCTACCCCCCCTCAACGCTGCAAACTGTGCCGCCCTTGGCCTTGTTCGTTGAACCTCTCAAGAGCCGGCTCTACACCAAAGTGACTCGCGATGGCCCGGACAAAGACGGGAGAATCGACTACGACCAGGCCGGGGCCGTTTCCGGTAACTGGTTTCTGGCAGAGCCCGAGCCCAGTATGAAAAGCGGTGGCCGGCAAGAGTTCGGGGCGAACGAGCTTGCCTTCGCTTACGACGTGCAGCACCCCAGCCTGCCGCGTGTTTCTATTGGCGGAACGGTTGCGCCCGCGGGGGTTTACGGGCTGGCCCCGGAATCCCCCGACCCGCGCCGAGTAACCATGGAGACCGGCATCGTGGCCTTTCGTTTGACCGGCCCATTTGATCGTCCGAACAATGCGCCTCCCGGCGCCAGTCCTCAGGCATCACCCGGCATTCTGCTGGCCCAGATGCTCAATGACCATGAGCTCAAGGTAGAGTGGTTCGAGAGACGAGACTCGTTCCCAAACCCCGCCTTTACCAGCCACGCGCTAATCTACCGCCGGTAAGGACGACGTCATTCGGGCGTTTGGCAGCCGTCGGTTGCATGGTCGAACGCTCGGGCACCCCCGAAAGGCCGTTTTCGGGCGGCGGCAAGCCGCTTCCACACTTCAAATGGCATTGACAGTGGTTCTTACAGCATCAAGCTGTAAAGCGAGTCATACTTATGAAGCCGCATCACGCAAGCTCGCCCCGGAAGACCCTGTCCGCCCCAATCCTGCCGACGTCCGCCACAGCGCTTCTCATGGCTGTGGCCCTCGTGGCGCCTCGCCTCAATGCGGAGCCAACCGGCGTTCGATCCACTCTCTCGCTGGACGGCACCTGGCAGGTGGCCGAAGGGACCATGGCCACCGCCCCTCTCGGCTTCACCCACACCGTGGCGGTGCCGGGCTTGATCGATCTCGCCAAACCCGCGTTCCCCGAGGTTGGCGTCAAAAGCGCGCGGCGCGAGGCGTTTTGGTATCGCCGGTCGTTCCGGGTCGACAGCGCTGATTCCCCGGTTGCCGTGCTGAAGGTCGGCAAGGCGATGTTCGGCACGCGCGTGTTCCTGAACGGCAAGTCCCTCGGCGACCACCTCCCGTGTTTCACTCCGGGCTATTTCGACGCTCGCGCGGCCCTGCGCGAAGGTGACAATGAAATCCTGATCCGGGTCGGCGCCTTTCATGATTCAATCCCCAAACCCATCCCTTCGGGTTGGGACTATGAGAAATACAAATTTGCGCCCGGGATCTTCGACTCGGTTGAACTCATCCAGTCCGGCTTTCCCCATATCGACCGGGTCCAAGCGGTTCCTGATCTCGAAAGGAAAGCGGTGACCGTTTACGCCTGGGTTCGCTCCCCGCACGAGATGGTGGGGGCTCCGTTGAGTTTCACTGTTCGCGAGGCAAAGGGCGGCCGAGTGGTCGGGGAGGCTACTGGTTTGGTCACCGCCACCTCAGACAAGTCGAAGCCGAACGCTGTAGCCACAATCTCGATCCGGAACTGCCGGCTTTGGTCGCCGGAGCTTGCGTTCCTCTACGAATTGGAGGTCCATTCGACGGCGGACGCCGTCAAGACCCGGTTCGGGATGCGGACGTTCAAATTCGATCCAGCCACCGGGCGGGCAATGTTGAATGGTCAACCCTATTTCATGCGGGGCAGCAACGTGACGCTCTACCGATTCTTCGAAGATTCCGAGTGTGCCGATAAGCCCTGGCGCGAGGAGTGGGTCCGCCGTCTCCATCGAGCTTTTCGTGATATGCATTGGAATTGTCTGCGCTACTGCATCGGATTCCCCCCGGAATCCTGGTACCGCATCGCCGACGAGGAGGGCTTCCTGATCCAGGACGAATTTCCGATCTGGAACATGGACCCCAAACCAGGCGATTTCGACGCTAACGAGCTCGCGAGCGAATATACCGAATGGATGCAGGAGCGGTGGAACCACCCCTGCGTGGTGGTTTGGGACGCCTGCAACGAGACCCGCTCAGCCGAGACAGGAAAGGCGCTCCAACAGGTGCGGAGTCTGGATTTCTCGAACCGTCCATGGGACAACGGTTGGTCCGCACCGCAGGACCCGTCGGACTCGTTCGAATCGCATCCGTACCATTTCTACGATCCGAACTACAAGCTTGAGCGGCTGGCTAAGGAATCAGGAGTGCCGACTGGCAACGCGAATCCCAATGGAGGCCACAATGCCGTTATCATCAATGAATACGGATGGTTGTGGCTGAATAGAGACGGAACGCCCACGACCTTGACCAAGGACCTCTACCGCAACTTGCTCGGCACTAACTCAACGCCAGCTCAGAACCGCCACCTCTACGCGCGCTACCTGGCCGCAGAAACGGAGTTCTGGCGCTCACATCGAGCCGCTGCGGCCGTGATGCACTTCTGTGCCTTGGGCTACTCCCGCCCGGGCGACCAACCCCGGCCGGAGGGCGGCGCCACCAGCGATCATTGGACCGACGTGGAAAAGCTCACTTGGGAACCGGAATTCTACCGCTACGTCCGGGACGCATTCAACCCGGTGGGAGTCATGATCGACGCTTGGGCCGCGGATTATCCGGCCGGCGTCGCGCATGAGTTTCCGGTCGTCATCATCAACGATCTCAGCACCGAAAGCAGGGGGAAAGTCCGCCTGCGTGTGGTCGAAGGCCGCCGTGTCATCCAGGAGAGGGTCCAGCCGTGCCAACTCCCAGCGTTGGGCGAGCAGAGGCTTGCCTTCAAGATGAACATCCCCGCCAGCCCAGGCCAATACCAGTTGGTCGCAAGTCTTATGTTACCAGGCTCAAAGCACATTGAGTCCCTGCGCGACTTTCGGGTGATCAGCGAGGCGGAGCGATTGGCTGAAGTTGGCATCGCGCTGGGCAAACCGGTGAAAGCGTCTTCCAGCGTAACTCGGGCCGGCGCGACCTCGCCCGAGGCCGTGACTGACGGACGGCTAGAGACCCGGTGGTCATCTGAATTCGCCGATCCGCAATGGATCGCCATCGATCTGGAGAAGACCGAACGCGTTTCGCGCGTCCGATTGGACTGGGAGCAGGCTTATGCCAAGGCCTATAGCATCGAGGTTTCGAGCGATGGCAAGGATTGGAAGGAGGCGTATCGCACCGACAACGGCAAAGGGGGTTCTGAGGTGGTGGAGTTTGCTCCGATTGAAGCGCGATGGGTCCGCTTAAGCGCAACTCGGCGCGCGACGGAGTACGGATGCTCGCTTTGGGAGTTCAGAGTGTTCCGCGCTCCTTAAAGCAAACGGCGTCGATTGCCCAACGGCGAGGCCGTCGCGTAGTGGGTGGCAGATACTGGGCTGGCGTCGTCCACGTCCGGTGCGGCATTTGACTGACCTGCGGCCCTGTACTAGAGTGATGCCATGGCAACGCTAACGATCGAGCTGCCGCCCCAGCAAACCCAGACGGAGTTCAATACTCGACGCTGGGCTGAGTTGTTAGCTGACCCCAAACTGGCCCGACTTGAGGAACGAGTCGAAACCAACCGTTTTGGGCAGATCATTATGAGCCCCCCGCCTTCTGCGCATCACGGAAGTTACCAGTTCCGCATCGGAGCCCTCCTGGATCAACTTATGCACCGCGGACGTGTCTTGACGGAATGCCCGATTTCGACGGCCGATGGTGTGAAAGCCGCGGATGTGGCCTGGGCCTCCTCCGAACGCCTGGAGCAATTGGGGACCCGAGCCTGTTTTCCTCACGCCCCTGAAATCTGCGTGGAGGTGCTTTCGCCCGGGAACACCGAAGCGGAAGTGAGAGAGAAAACGGCGTTATTCTTCGATGCCGGGGCAAAGGAAGTGTGGCACTGCATGGACGCGGGCGCGATGCGGTTCTTCCACGCGAGGGAAAAGGAGCAGATGACCAGCTCACGAGTTTGCCCGGAATTCCCAGGTCAAATCGAACTGCGATAGTGAGCGGACCGTTCGCCCCCCCAGCCCGGACGCGATTACTTCGGGTCCGAGCTGCTTCGGGGCACGTCAAACACCAGCAAACCCCACAGGTTGAGCGATGGGATTTCAACCAGTCCATCCTTCAACGAAACAGCCAGTTCCGCCGCATCGGCACTCACGAAGCGCCCCTTTGCTCCGGGCGGAATCCCGAGCGCCTTAACGTCCAAGGTGACCTTCAAGTCCTTGATCGGCCTGACCTCGTCGTGGGCTGCATCATAATCGTAGTTCAACAAGTGAACTACGACGCTGCCTGGTTTCGCGCGGACCATCGCGCGCACAGGCGTGCCGCCCGGCACCCGCACCGCCGGATGTGTCTCCGCAAGGGCCTGGTCAACCGTGCTGAGGCAGTGGCGTTTGCTCGTTTGCTCAGCCACCACCTTGCGATCCGCCGGATCGAGGTCGGAGGTATCGGGGATCAGAATGCCCGCGGCCGAGTCCAGTTCGGGGGTGGGCAGCGGATGCCTCACGATTTCGTCTCCGCCGAGCACCAGGCGATAGGACAAATTCGTCGCGGCGAGACGCCCGCACATCTCAAACCAGCGGTTCGGGTCTTTTCTGAATGAGCGATGCGGAATCACGATCGCCAGGTCGGGCCGATTCTCGTAGCCGTCGAACAGCGCGGCATTGTGCCGAACAAACTGGTACAGCGGCGCGAATTTCTCGGCAGGGCCTTCATACCAGTGCGTGCCTTTCTCCGGCGTGTAACACCACTGGCGATTGGGGACCATGAAGCAGTGGCCGGCGGCATAGGACAGGGCGACCCAACCTCTGACGAGACCGGGCAGGTTCTGCTCTTTGATGTACGCCCAGTCTCCGCCGCTAGCGGTCGACATGTAGGGGCGCGCGACCGCGTCGGCCAAACGGTAGGCGAAGATCGGCGCGTCCGAAAAATGTCTGGCCGAAGCATGGTGATCAGTTTCCGCGCTAAAAAGGTCCAGGGTCTGGTAGTCGCTCAGATGCAGTGGCCAAAGCAGTCCGGCATTGGCGCCCATGGGCACATGGTGGCCCGCCGTCTGGTCGGCAAGCTGGTGCAGTTCTACCATGAATGCGGCTGCCGATCGGCATTGGAAGATGGTCCATTCCGGCCAGAGGCGATGCTGCGGCGCGGTGCGTTTGGCAGAGGGCTCAGCGGCGATCCATTGTTTGACCGTTTGGCGGAAGTCAAACTCGGCCGGTTTATCGATGCCCAGCCGCTGCAGCTCGTCGGCGGGCAGTGATTTTAGATACTCGCGAAAGCCCTCGACGCAACGGTCACAGAAACAAGTCCCCAGCCACAAGCCGCCAGCCGTGCCCAAGTGATCGTCGATGTGCACCCCTTCCGCGCCGGCGGCGATCGTCTCGGTAACGCGCTCATGCAGGTATTTGCGGAAGAGTGGTTGCTGGGTGCAGCACCACCAAAAGGGAACGCCTTTATGCTGTTGATCGGTCAGCCATGGCACCTTCACCGGTTGGCCGTTCACGTCGCGGCAAAGTCCCTCCTCATAGGTCTGGGGAAAGCGTTCGTAATAGCGGGCGAACTCAGTGACCATGCCCACGCTTCCGAAGAAACGCACACCTTTGGCCTGCTCGAGTGCGTTTGGGGTTGGCTTCCCGCCCCAAGCCAAGACCGTAGCGCCATACTCGGCGTAAGTTTTGGCATCGGCCTCATACATGAAAACGACTTCGGAGCGTTGCAAACCAGCGGCGCCATAACACGTAGTCAAAACGGATGCCGCAAGGGAGAGAGCGAGGATGTGTTTCATACGAATCTGGGGCGAGTTTTGTGTCAGCCAATCTCAGTGGAGCATGGGAAACGGATTCGGCTCACGCACAAGCTTGGCGTCCAGATCCAAATAATAGTCCAAGCGCCGGTCGGTTTCGGTTTCATCGATGCCCTTGGCCATGAGCAGGTAGGTGGCGTAATGGTTGCCTTCGGACTCAACCAGGCTGGCGTAGAAAACCGCTAATTCGGCGTCGATCTGCCCCAGAGCGCCGGCCAGGATTTGGAACTTCTCGCAGCTCCGCCCCTCGATTAGGGCACAGCAGAGAAGGTGGTCGATGGCTTGAAAACGCTGACCGTTGCGGACCGAGCGCATCAGGCCGGTGATCCAGCGGCTCGGAAACGCCTGGGAGAAAGGAATGCCGCGCCGTTTGAGCAAGGCCAGCACGAGTTGGAAATGCTGCAACTCTTCAATAGCGATGGCGTTGAGCTCCTCCACTCGAGGAAACAGGACGTGATATTTCTCCAGGTTGAGGGCGGTCGTGGCGGCTTTGCGTTCCAGGTGGGCGTGGTCAACCAGGACGGCTGGGAGGTTTGCCAGGACTCTCGGTAGCCAATCCTCTGGCGGCTTTGCGCGAAACAGAAGCATACTCACCTATACTGCCACAACTCTCCTCACCAACGGAAGAACCGATACGGGTCATCCCATTCCTCAGGCTGGTCCAGATAGAGGCCGTCCAGCCAGCGTTTCTCTGAACTTGCTGAGCTCGTTGGAGTGCTGAATCGGCTCAAAATCGGCGTAGACCCCGACGCGCCGAGGTTCGCCAGGAGCCGATCAACCAGGAACGACATGCGCCGCCGCGTTCGTTTCAAGTTCAGTTGTTTCTTGTCGTTGTCCGCGTTGGGATCGGCAAATTGCCAAGGTGCCAGTTGGCAGAGGAACACGTTGACACCTTCGACCTGCGCTAAAGCGCCGTCGCCGAGGACCGTGGCGCCGGAAGACACGAGCGGCAATTGGCGCGGCGCCCGCACGTGGACATCTGACGGTCCAACCCCCGCGGCGAAGGAGGCCGAGTCCGGCGCCGGAAAATAACACGAAATGTGCTCTGCGGTTCGCATCTTCACCTTGTTGGGCAGCAAGGCTTCCACATCTTGCTGGGCAAGACCGAGAGCCAGCAGCCTGCCACCGCTTGCCAGCCACTCTGTGATTTCGGGCGCTTTCCCCGAGAGCTGCGCGCCGGCTCCGGGCCCAGCCACCAGAAGTTGGTCGGGCAAAAGCTTCGCGCCCGCGTACGGAGTTACCGCGATCCCTTCTGAATCCAGGAACGAACGCATGGTCGCGTCCCCCGCATACACGACGGTCCGTCTCGTTGCCGGCTTCCACTCGGACAGATAGCGGAGAAGGTTGCAGCCGAGGGTGTCCACCGCCGGGTCAGGCTCCGTGCGGCCGGTGATATCCATTTGGCAAAACAGAATCATTCCCGCTCCCTCGCGGAACTCCATCAGCGGGCTGAACTGAAGGTCGAAACCACCATCGATGATCGGGAAAAAGTCGCCGCGCGCGGGCTTTTCGATCAACACCGACGCCACATTGCCGCGGTTTCCTCGACGCCAAAGCCGGGTCACGGGAATGTCGCACCATTGCACCGTGGTGCCGGCGCGCGGTCGCATCGTATAGGTAAGGCGTGGGGGAAGAATGGTTGCCTCTCCGCGCCAGTCCCGAAGGCACTCTGGATTGAGTCCCGCCAAGAGAGGATGGTTGGGCACACGTTTGAAAGCCGTTCGCAAACCATATTGGGCAACGCGGAAGCCAAAACGTCTTTCGAGCACCTCAGGGGTCTGCTCGAACAGCAGAACCCTAAGGCCATCGCGGACCCGCGAGATGTCAGGCGCCGGACCGTTGGTAGTCAGGGCGGCCTTGCCAACGATCAAAACGTCGAAGGCCGCGAGGTCCGCTTTCTCATCGACGGACTTGAACGCGATTCCCGCGCCTCGCAACCATTTCTCGGTTTCACCCACTGGGTCGAACAGGCCGATCCGGGAACTAAGGCGGGGAGTGATGGGGCGTGCCAGCACGTGAATATCGAAGGTGTCGGTTTGGACAAGGCCACCGTTGAACCTGACCGCGGCTTTGAGCTGGTAAGTGCCAGGACCAAGGCTCGCGGGCAACTTGATCTTGATCGGGGTGCGGGCCTGATCGCCAGTCGCGATTTTCAGAGTGCCGCTCGAACTGGCGGCCGGGACGGCATCCAGCGACCACTCGGTGTGCGCGGTCACGGCCTGGCGGGAATCGTTGATCACAACGATCTGTTTCTCAACGGTCTCTCCAGCGTAGAAATTGTGATCTTTGCTGGTGAAGGCCGCCGGCTTGCCACCGATATAGGCGAGCAACGGCCCATTGTTGCGGATGAGCGCTTGCGCCGCGACGGTGGGAATCCAATCCGATCGTTCGAAGGCCAGGTCCATTCGTTCGAATTGTTGATCGACAAAGTCGGGGCTGAATCCGGGCCGTTGCAGGTGGTCCCAATCCACCTTCAGTTGCTTGGGCGATCGATCCACGCCGTCCCGCAACTTCCAAAAGTGCTCATACTCCCAGGGAGAAGTCCCGGAGAGGCCCCAGGTTCGGAACGCGCGCCAATTGTCGGTGAGATAGCTTGCGAACACCGGGTAACGCTCCTCGAGCCGGCTGGAGCCAACCTCGACCGGATAGTCCCACCGATGCCAAAGGTTACCGGCCTGGAACTGCTTCGCCTCCCAACGCAAGTTGGCCTTTTCCGCCTCACTGATTTGATAGGCGGCGTCGCCGAAGAACTGCGCGTTCCATTCCGCAACGCAGAACTCCCAAGGGACACGCGCGCTGCCGAATTCCCTTTCACCGCGGTACCAGCCACGATACATGGTCCAATCCCAAGTGAAGGGCGCACCGTACTCGCAGGTGAACGCCGGTTTGACTCCCTCGTTCGCCCAGTGCTCGAACCAATCCGACAGTTCCTGCACGGGAACGAAGTTGGGATAGAAGTTCATCGAGTGAATCGCGCCAAGATTGCCCGAGGCGTGATGATAAACGATCCGGCCCGGATCCAAGCGATTCACGATGGCCTCGGCGCGCAAGGCTAGTTTGGCGTTGTTGGAAGCCCATTGGTCCCGAGGATCGTGAACGCCATCGATCAGATCGGGGTTCATATCCTCGTTGTAGCCGGTGGCATTATGGCTCATCGAGTAGAAGACCACCGACGGGTGGTTCCCGGCTACTCGCGCGTAAAAGTCGGCGTGCATCGCATAGCCGTTGGTTTGATCCGCACCTGGCGTCTTCCAGTCGTAATGGCTGAAATGGGGCTGAGTGAGCGCGACCAGCATGCCTACGTCATCCGCTGCCCGCAGGATTTCCTCGAAACTCAAATGTGATCCGGGAAGGCAGTCGTAGTTGTGCGTGTAAACGAAGTTGATCCCAAAAGCCTTTAGGCGTTCAAGGGTCTCCCGTGTCCCTTCGTAAGTCGCCAAAGACGCAGATACCTGCGCATTGTCCAGTGGCACAGCGCGAAGGAAGATACGGCTCCCATTAAGATGGAAATCCTTCCCCTCGATCCACAGCTCGCGGAACCCAAATCTGCTTGGATGCGTCACATCAAGGACCTTCCCCTTCGCGTCCAACAGAGAGAGGACCATCTCGAACTGGTTGGTGGGCGTGCTGATGTCCCAGAGCTTGTTTGGCCGCCATGGCTGGGTGAACGTGAAGCGTCCGTCTCGAATGTCCGCCTGCCCGAACACTGGGCTCCTGAACTTCGCTACCTTGCGGCCGTTGTCCAGGATCTGCGCCTCGAGAGAGTAGGATCTTCCTTCTCCCGTTTGCGCCAGAAACGCCCGGATCGCAACCTCTCCTTTGCGGACCGACGTTTGAACTTCGGCACGCTCGATTCGTTCGCCCAATGGGCAACTGTCCAGATAGACGTCACCACAGAAGCCTCGCCGCTGCACTTCACCTTTAACCTCCCGTGCCGATGCGCTGTCGGTATAGGAGAGCATTACGCCTTTCAAAGGCATTGCCACCACCAACACGCTAAGGGTGTAGTGTCCCCCGGGGTTGCAGACGGCCGTCAGGTCCACCTCGCCCGAGGGAAAGCGCATCTCGCCGATTCGCTTGCCGTCGATCTGAACCGAGGCAAAGGAGTTCAGGTATTCCGTGGCAAGGGAGATGCGGCGACCGGTCCATCCTGCGGGGATTTCGATTTCTCGCTGGTACCAGGCCATCGCGAGCGCGCCAAGCGGTTCGTCCTTCCAGGCGGGATGCCGGAACACCGTCTGACAATCCTTCTGCATGTAGTCGGTGATTCCTGGCCACGAGCCCGGGACTTTGAAATAACCCCAATTCCCCGAGGGCACCGAATTGGTGGCTTGGTGCTCCGGTTGCCAGCGCCAAAGGCCATTGAGAGAAACTCGTTCTCGTGTGGGCGACGCCTGACGCCAGGCCTCTTTGAGTTCCCAGACCGGCCGTGCGCTCGCCGGCAGCGCCGGATCATCCGCCCCAATTCCTGTCGCGGTTCCGAGGGACGCCACCAAAGCCGCTGTGAGGTAGAAGTTGTTTACGTGGGCGTGGAAAAACTTTTTAGTGATGATGGGGTTCAATCACCACTCAAACTAACCACCCTGCGCGGCGCGGGAAAGATTAAGTTTCTTGCGCGTGAAGGGGTGTAAGCAGATCCACGCTGACTCGGAAACCGGCTGCTCTGGCAGGAGGGCGCGCGGCCACCGGACTACAGTCCCCATCTAAGCAGACCCGGGAACGCGACCTGGAGCGCACGGGCGCTGAAGAGAGTCGCTCCCCCCGTTCTGGGCCCAGATCCGCGGATTTCGAAGTTCTAACAACCCGAGGGTTGAGGGATCACCGTTGCCGCAGCCTCAAGCCCGTCGCGGGCCGTCTTCAACGACCTCGCGAGCGTTGGTTTTCGATTGCCTGAATCGCTGCCTTATCTCCCCGCTCGGCCCGCTCCGCCAGCTTCGCCTGGACATCACCGAATAGCTTTTGAACCGCCATGTCTTGTTCGACGGTGAGGTTGGGATTGTGGCGAAGGACACTAAGAGATTCAGCGGCGGTCACATAGCCGTTGGTGCTTAATGCCGCCAGAACCTCCTGGCAAGCGGCCTTAGCGATGGGATCTTCAGTGGAGCCTGGAGCAGGCTTGGCACTAAATGCTTTTTCAAACGCGGCAGTATTGGTCCGGCTGATCTTGCTGCAGCCGGTGCTCAATAGGAGCCCGGCAATGGCGCTCAAGAAAACCAAGGGCATCCACGCGCGGAGGATCTTCATGATAGGTTTATCGAGGCTTCCAGGCTTATGGCGTGCTTTGGTCGTAGCCGTTCTTCGAGCCTGGGTTACACCACAGGCGGCCGGGTTTCAGTTTCCGATCCGAATAAAACAGGCTCAGCTTAATGTATTCGATGTGGCTATCCACCACGCCGACCACGGTGCCGCTATTATGGATCGCACTGATGCCTTCGTCCGGGGTGCTCGATCCGTCGTTCCAATCGGCCGGCGTTTTCTCGTCTGCCTGCCACATGATGATGTCCTGGGACTGAAACCTCGTGGCCTTGTAGCTCCTGGGAGTGATCGAGAACCCACATAGGGCGCCACTCATGATGTAACTGGTCATCTTCTGGTTCCGTTGCTTGAACTGGACGGTGTTGGTCTTATCCAGAGGGCAGCGAAAAACCTTGGTGCTCTGCAGGTTGGGGTAGAGCAGGCCAGTCGTGATATTCGTGTCCATGGAAGTGAACGGTGGCGTACAAAGCCAGCCTGGCACCTTCGGATTGAAGTCCCAGTTAGGGTGCGGAAAATAGTCGTCGTGCTCGTTCACATACATCTGGGTGGCCAGCATCAGTTGCTTCTGGTTGTTGATGCACGCCATCCGCGAGCCTTGCTCTTTGGCCTTGGCCAGGGCGGGCAGAAGCATACTGGCTAGAATTGCGATGATCGCGATAACCACCAGGAGCTCGATCAAGGTAAAGGCTAATCCGCCTCGAGATGAACCGGGGGGGGAGCCTGCGAGCGCGGACGGGGAGTCGTATCGAATTGTCATAAGACGCAATGGGTTTGGCCGGAAGACCACGGGCGTCTGGCTGCCTGAGTCGGTTTTTGGCACGAGATTGTCGTCGGCCATAACCCGCCGCTGACAATCCGTTATATACCTGAAAGCAGACCAGAAGCGCGTCGGAGTGTCAAGGAAAGGGCGACCCCGGAGGCCCAAGCCGTTGAAACGCCCAACTAATGGAAAGATTGTCTGCCTAAGGCGAAGCCTGATTCTTCTCGTGGTGGCTTGGGACGTATCGAAACCAAGGAAGTTGCATCGTCGGCTGATTGAGCCAACCGGTCCCGGGGTGGTAGTTCAGGAACTCCGAGGTATAGATTTGAGCCACTAGCGAGAACCAGACCAGGGCCACTAAAATCCCCGCCACCGCCCGGCCCAACCGCGTGCCAAACCAGGTCAAGGCACGGATTAAACGAGGCCGCGCCGCCTGCGCCTTGGGCTGCAGCAAGCCAAGCTTCTGGAGTGCTTCACGCTCGTGGGGGGCGAGATCCTCGGCGTCCAGGCTGCCGCCCTGAACTGCTTCCAGGACGGCCCCGGCGTAAATCCTGGCCGCAACAAGCCGCAGCACAACGAAAGCGGCGAAGACGTAAAGCGCGCACCAGAAAAAGTAGTTGTTGAGAGCATGCAATGCCTGAGCTGGAGTGATATTGCTCCAGGCGGGAGATATCTGCGGGAAGTAGGCTGGCACGGTCTTCAAGATCGACGCGGGAAGGGTTAGAGCCGAGCAGAGCATGGCTAACCCCAGGCAAGCCAGCCAACGCCGCTTGATCAGCCCTCGCACCAAACGATATTGATAGAAAGAACGCCACTGGCCGGTTGAAGCCTGCCGCGCCTGGGCCATGGGCACATAAAACATGACCGCAATGAACCAGACCACGCCCAGAATCCCGGTCAACGGCCCCACCGCCGCCTGCTCATAGCCTTTGTTGAATGAGTTGTTCCATCCGTCGTACCAGGAGAACAACCAAAGGGCGCCCGCTGGCAGAGTCAGTACCCACAGATTCAGGATTCCGAGGCAGCCCGTCTTGAAGTTGAGCCATAACGAACGCACCAGCGCCTTACTCAGAGCGGTTGCGCGTCTTGGAAATCCCTGATCGCGGGCTTGCGCCATTTCCTCGCGCCCCTGCGGATTCACAAACCAATTCGGCCAGCGTGTTTGAGCGAGAAGCGATTCGTGCGAGGCCATGAAGCGTTCAAAAGTCTCCCCGCTCTTGCCCAGCAAGCTTCGTTTCCACCAGCATCTCAACGTGTAGCGCTGAGCCGCGCGATAGGTCCAGCCAAGCACGACAACGCTGCCGAGCAAGCTTTGGCAAAAGAGCATGCCGCAGAGGTATTTCCAAACCGCTACGGCCGCCCCCCAGATCCTCTGACCGCGTTTGGGACGCTCGCTCAAGGCTCCAGAAGCGCCGCTGCATTCCACCGATGACGCAGGCCGAACCTGGCTTTGTGCCGGCGCGGAGGGTTGCACCAAGGCCTCCTGCGGGACTTCGTGTTCGTTCATATTCTTAGGCGAAGGCCTCAGCCAAGACCGGCCCCTCAGCGAAAGCGGTGGGGAACCCCATGAATTTGCCGATCGTCGCGGCCACGCTCGTTTGGTCCACGCGATGGTCCACGGTCACGCCTTTCGGAAGGCCCGGGCCGAACATGAGCGCGAAGATCTCGTGCGACGAGCGTGACCCGAAGTGATGCTGGCAAGGGACGGCCATCATGGAGTTGCTGTCCCTTCCGCAATCGGGCACCACAACGAAGATCGTGTTGTCACGATATTCCGAGTCCGCTTCGACCGCGCTGACCAGTTGCCGCAAGCCCTCGTCGATGATCGCGATCCCCCGGGTGTAATGGGTCATGTTGCCCCAATGCACGTAATCGGGATCGTTGTAGTTGACCATCAGCAAGCGGGGTCGCAGTTCTTTGAGCGCGCGCAGGCTCAACTCGGTGAGCAGACGGTCCCCGCGCGGGTTCACCAGGCCGGTTTCCCCATAGTATCCCCGCCATCGCTCCCAAAACGCCTGGATCTCTGGTCCTTGGCCATCGGTTTCCGTCAGCCGGTAATCGAGGGCTTCCAATTTCGCCAGCAATTTCCCTTTGGCCTCCAGATCTTTAGCCGGCAGGCGGCGATCGGCGAGCTGGCGGCGCAGCAAATAGGACTTGAAACGGTAGAGGCTCAGCACGGTGGAGCGGAACTGGGCGCCGAAGAGGTGATGGTTGCTGAAAGTATAGAATTCCTCGTCGGTCCGATCCTCGCCGTTGACGATAAGGCACTGATGCGCAGGCACATCATAGGCCTGACGCACATACTCGAAAAGGGTCGGAACTTTGGCCTCGAAGCGTTGCCCGAGGAATTTGCCTCCGACATCTTTGAACCGGTCATACTTGCCGGTAATCAAGTAAAGCGTCCCTTGCCCGTGGCTCGTCTCTACTCCCTCGAGCGAATCAATCTCCATGTTTTGGAAGAGAACGCCACGGCGCGTCAAATCGTGGCAAAAGAAGGGAGCATAGGTCTGCTGTGGGTCGATGGTTTCCCGCCGGCGGACGCCGCCGCCGAAGCGTACGATCACCACATTAGGCCCTCGGTAGGAAGGCTTTGGCGATGCGGCTGCGGCGGGGAGGGCGGACAGCGGCCCAGCCAGTGCTAAGCCGCTCGAGGCGCCGGCCATGCCGCGGATGAACCGTCTTCGGCTTAATTCGTAGGCAATCTGATCCATAATTTAAGTTATCACCCTCACTATACCCCCCAGCCCGGGTGATTGTTTCAAGGAATCCGCAGGCGCCTCCGCAGCTGACCTGTCGGAACCATTGCGTAGGTGACCGGCGGCATGATAATACTTATACCCTATGGCACCAGACAGTTCGTTCGCCCGTCGGTTTCTTCTTCTTCCATTTGGTTTGGCTTGGCTCCTCCTAGCTGCGCTCGTCGCCCGTGGGCAAGTCATCATTAGCGAGTTCGAGGCCGCCAACAAACACACCTTGGCCGATGAGGAGAAGGACTATCCGGACTGGGTTGAGCTCTACAACACCAATGCCGCTTCGGTGAATCTTGGGGGATGGTCGCTGACTGATGATTCTTCACACCGCCAGCGCTGGATCTTTCCTCAGACCAATTTGGTAGCCAAAGGCTTCCTGGTTGTTTTTGCTTCGGGCAAGAACCGCGTGGTGCCCGGGGCGCCGTTGCATACCGATTTCAAGCTCAACGCTGATGGCGAGTATCTGGCTCTTCTACAGCCTGACGGCACGGTCGCCAGCGAATTCAGCCCCGCGTTTCCGCCCCAATACCAGGATATCTCCTACGGGTTGGCTGAGGATGTGGTCACGAATACGTTCATTGCCTCCGGGGCGCAGGGGCGGTACTTGATTCCGGCAAATGCCGCCCTCGGATCGAATTGGACAGCGGCGGAGTTCAACGATTCGAAGTGGTCCAGCGGAGTCACCGGCATGGGTTACGAGACCGCCGTGGCCGGCTTTGCGGTCGTTAATTATGTGGCGAACGTGGGGGTCTGCAGCCTTGATGCCGCCGAGAGCGTCATTGCCAATCCGGCCCAGCAGCTCGCGGTTTTTTCAGAGAACGCCCCGGTCATCAACTACTTGAACACGGTGGATTCAGCGCATTATGACGGAGATCGAACTTTTCCGGGCCTGATCGTTGGAGTGGATCAGGACAACTTCGCCGTTGAGGCCACAGCGACAATCACCATCCCGGCTCCTGGAAGCTGGACCTTTGGGGTCAATAGCGATGACGGCTTCAGCTTGACCATCGGTAGCTTTGGCGTTGCCTATCCAGACCCTCGCGGGCCGTCGGACACGCTGCAGACCTTCGATTTTCCCGCTGCGGGGGACTATCCGCTCCGGCTCGTCTATTACGAATGTGGCGGCGGTTCAGAGGTGGAACTGTTTGCCGCGCAGGGGAGCTTCAGCGGTTGGGACGCAACTCATTTTCGTTTGGTAGGAGACGAGGCGAACGGGGGTTTGGGCGTGAAATCGCTAGTGGTGTCCGGAGGCAACGGAGGCTCGAGCTATCGGCGCTTTATCCAAACCGATACCCAAACCGCCATGAGCGGGATCAATGCGACCGCCTATCTCCGAGTGCCTTTCGTGGTGGCAGACTCAACCTCAGTCCAATCGTTGACCCTGCGAATGAAGTATGACGATGGGTTTATCGCTTGGCTGAACGGTGAGGAGATTGCACGACGCAACGCTCCGGATTCGGCCCAGTGGAATTCGACTGCGGCTGCGCCGCATCCGAACTATCAGGCGGTGGTATTCGAGGAAATCAACGTCTCGGATCATTTGGGTGCCCTGCGGTCCGGCGCGAACGTCTTGGCGATTCAGGGTCTGAACCAAAGTGCTGGGGACACGGACTTCTTGCTCCTGCCCGAATTGGTCGAATACAAAGCCAGCGCCACCGGTGAGAGGTATTTTTCCCAGCCAACCCCTGGCGCGTTGAACAACAGCGGCTTCATCGCCTTCGTCGCCGATACCAAATTCAGTGTAGATCGTGGGTTCTACGACACCCCCTTCAGCGTCGCGATCACCTCGGCGACCGTTGGCGCAACCATCATTTACACGACCAATGGCTCGGTGCCGTCGCTTGCCAACGGGCTGATCTATTCCGCCCCGCTCACGATCCAGGGAACTACCTGCCTGCGGGCCGCCGCATTCAAGGAAGGCTTCCTCCCCTCCGACGTCGATACCCAGACCTACATTTTTGCTAACGACGTTATCCATCAATCGCCCAACGGCGAAACCCCGCCAGGTTGGCCCAGTTCTTGGGGCGGCAACGTTGTGGATTACGGCATGGACCCCAACGTAATCAACGATCCGGCTTACAGTCCGGAAATCGTGAAGGATCTCAAATCAATCCCGACCTATTCCCTGGTCACCGATTTTGCGAACCTGTTTGATCCGACCACGGGCATCTACGCCAACCCTGATCAGGACGGGATCGCGTGGGAACGGCCGGCATCCATCGAGTTGATCTACCCGGATGGGAAAACTGGCTTTCACGTCAACGCCGGGATTCGGATCCGCGGGGGCTACAGTCGAAGCGGCGGCAACCCCAAGCATGCCTTTCGCTTCTTTTTCCGCGCCAACTACGGCGCCGGGAGCCTCCAATTCCCGGTATTTGCCAACCAGGACGGCACCGACAGCTTCGAGGGCTACGACCTGCGCACCATGCAGAACTACTCCTGGAGCTTCGAGGGAGATTATCGTTTCATCGGCAT
>Ga0265314_10001174_pt1 | contig 30107 bp, 26 predicted proteins | sample 4126metaG_FD_203106 | JGI IMG/M metagenome (GOLD analysis project Ga0265314, IMG submission 203106) | Rhizosphere microbial communities from Carex aquatilis grown in University of Washington, Seatle, WA, United States - 4-1-26 metaG | ecosystem: Host-associated > Plants > Roots > Rhizosphere >... | reverse complement strand
TACGATGCCGCCGCCGGTGCGGATCAGTCTTTCATCGTCGCCCAGCGCCCTGACCGATACCATGCTCGGCGAAGTATTCCTGAGCAATTGCGCAGGCTCGAGCGCATAGGCCGCCCCACACAACAGCAGGGTTGCCAGCAAGATTCGCAGCGTTAGCAGGCCAACAAGGGCAGGTCTTGCGATCCAACAGTTCCCGGCGCGTTCAGCGAATGGTTGCATGATTGCAAGACCTGACCCCGAGCTCACTACACGGATAGCGGTTATGCTATTTTGGGCCATAGAAAGATAGCACGATGTCAAAGCCAAACTCACCCGCTAAAGCTACCAATTTACGTGAGATTGGATAGGACGGCCAAGGATGTTTTTCCGTCGCTAGATCGTAGAGTCCGAAATCTAAAACTGCTCTCGACAAACCCACTCTTCGCAAACGCTTGAGTTCAGAACGGTGACGCCTCAAATACGCCACAGCCGAGGCGCATTGTTTCCATGAAGAGGTGCCAAGTTCGCTCGATGTTAGCGAGAGATTGAATCCTGAGGTCTTGGTAAGACCGCGACTCTTCGGAACACGAGGATCGCCGCGGAAGTAAACCTTGTCAGGGCGCAAGGGGCTCCGTGCAAGAAACGCTCGCACCTTTGCGGCGGAACCCGAAACTCTGAGTACACATCCCGGCATATTTAATTTTGACCGCTAACGTGTATTGATTGAAAGTTTAGTCGCCGATTTATTTGACAAATTAGATGACAAATTAGGTGACAGCCTCGGCGTATACGAATGTCATATCCCGCGAATACGTTACCTGCGCCGGATGCCAAAGGCAACGAAGAATCGAAAACTGCTAATCCGACGATTCGCTCCGCACCATTCCGTCTTTATCAAACCTCAAATACAACTCCCTGCACACCCACGCATCGGTCGCCGCGTACGCAATCTGCTGCTGGGTCAGATTCTGCGCGGCCCAGTTCGAGGTCTTGGTGCCCTTGGTGATGCGGATGCCCATGAACATCCCGGCGAGGTTGCGCAAACCCGTCTGTCCGTAGCCGGCATGGCGCGCGACGATGCCGAGATCGACGACCCCCTTCTCGACGAACGGGAACACGTGTTTCAGCGTGCGCAGGTCGTCGGCGACCGAGATGCCGGCTTTCGCAATGCGCTTCTCGCTCAGGAGTTCCGCGAGGAGATGATGCGATTCCGTGTGGCGCAGCTGGAACAGATACACGGCGCGCGCGGTGGCGGCCTGGAAGAGGCTGGGGTTATAGCTTTCGCCCTTGTGGAAAGCGGGCCGCGTTTCGGTGTCGAAGCCGACGACGGTTTCCTGCAGCAGGTCGGCGCGCGCACGCGCGAGTTCCTGCGGCGTGGCCACGAGGCACATGTCGCCTTCGTACTTGCCGATCGGCAGTTCGAGCATCGCTTCACGGGAGATCTCGCGTACGGTCATCTTCATCCTTAGCGATACATGATTTTCTTGGTCCACGACGCGATCAGCATGCCGAGCACCGTGATGCCGACGACGCCCTCGATCACCGCGAGCGCGCGCGGCAGCGGCGCCACCGGCACGAGATCGCCGTAGCCTATGGTCAGAAACGTGATGCCGCTGAAGTAGACGTCCGCCCAGAAGCCCTGGCCGGGAATGCCGTCGAGCCAGTACTGCAGCGCGCCGAAGAAAAAGATCCCGGCTGCCATCGCGAGCGTGATGCGGCGCGGCTTCTCGCCGTAGCCCCACAGCAGATCGAGCAGGACCGACATAAGCCACGCGCGCAGCGCCTCGACGCGGCCGCCGAGGGTCTCGTGCTGGCGCCCGAACGCGTGCCGATAAAGCTCGTGCCGCTCGTAGGTTTTCTCCATGAACGTAAGTTCGCCGGCGTCGGCGAAGTGACCCATCGACATCGCGTTGAGCTTCAGGTTGCGGCACACGCGCGCCTGCACGTGCGGATCGGCATCCTCGCGGAAGCGCACCGTCTGCAGCGTGATTTCGCATTCGCGGAACGACGCGAAATCGAGCCGGCAATCGTCGATGCTCGCGTGCGAGAACTCGCTGCGCTCGAACCGGGCGTTCACGATGTCGCACTTATTGAACAGCGTGCGCCGGAAATAACACTCGTTGAATGCGGCGTGGCTCAGATTGCATTCGACGAACCGCGTGCCCTTCAGGCCGACGTCGCGAAATGACGACCAGCGCAGGTTCGCGTGGCGGATGACGGCATCGTCGAGCTGAGTCTGCTCGATGCGGATGCCGCGCAGATCGAGATAATCGCGCCCGCCGTGCGCGATCACCGGCAGCTTCGCATCCACGGGCTGCCCCTTCAGAGCGCCGATCGCCGCCGCGGTCAGTTCCGGCGTCCAGCGGGAGCGTAAGTGTTCAACGTCATCGCGCATGTTTCTCCCCTTGTTCCCGTCGTTCTATTCGATTTTCAATTTCAAACTTTTGATGATGCGTTCGTTGCGCTGCCCTTCCGCGCGCAGGAATGCGTCGTAAGCGTCGGGACTCATCGTCGCCGGCGCCATCCCTTGCCGCGCCATCTGGTCCTTGACCTCGGGCAACTCCATCGCGCGCGCGATTTCCGCGCCCAGGCGCTCGATCGCCGGCCGCGGGCCCGCACGCGCGACCATGCCGAACCAGTTCAGCGCCTCGAAACCCGGGTAGCCGGACTCCGCCACCGTCGGCACGTCCGGCAACACGTCGGAACGCGCCAGCGAAGTCACCGCGATGCCGCGCAGCCTGCCGGTCAAAACGTGCGGCGCACTTTCCACGACGTTCGAAACGAGCATGCTGGTATGACCGCCCATCGCGGCCGTCGTCGCCGGCGCGCCGCCATTGTAGGGCACGTTGACGATGTTGATGCCGGCGGTTTCGCGGAACAATTCGCCGGCAATCCGCTGCCCGCCCAGTATGCTCGCCGTGGCAAACGTGAGTTCGCCGGGATGCGCGCGCGCAAGCGCAATCAACTCCTTCACCGACTTCACCGGCAGTGACGGGTGCACCGCGATGACGATCGCATTGGACACGCAGCGCGTGACGCCGGAAAAATCCTTGAAAGTGTCGTACGGCAATTTCGCTCGCACATAAGGGTTGATCGTGAAGCTCGGCGCGATGGTGAGCAGCGTGTGGCCGTCAGCAGGCGCCCGCGCCACGACTTCGGCCCCGATCGCCGTATTGGCACCCGGCCGGTTTTCGACGACTATGCTCTGCCCGAGCGCGCGGGTCAGCGGCTGCGCGAGCGTGCGCGAAATGATGTCCGCGGCACCCCCTGGAGGAAATGGGACGACGATACGTATGGCGCGCGTTGGGAAATCCTGAGCGTGGACTATGCCGATGCACCCCACTAGTACCGTTATGCCTATACCGAACTTTCGCATCACCTCTCCGCGCAGACCCTCTGGCTCATGCCGAGCTTACATTATCGTGCGAAAATAGCGGCGCGATTCTGCAGGAGGAGCAACACCGTATGAATACCCGTTTTAAGTACGGCATATTGTGTGCCTTGATTTGCGCGCCGGGCGTGGCGACGTCCGCTCAAGCGGCAGCGGGTAATTATCCGGACCATCCGGTGCGGGTAATCGTCCCCTTCCCGCAGGGCGGGCTGGACGCGAGCAGCGAGCAGGGCTCCCGCTTGCGGGATGCGAACGTCCGCGAGTCGGACGCGGCCCCCGTGTTACTCGCACAGGCGTCCGCTCCCGCGACAAAATATCCTGACCATCCTGTACGAGTTATCGTCCCCTTCCCTCCAGGGGGCGGAAACGACATCCTCGCGCGCGCGATGTCGGCGCGGCTTACCGAAGCTATGGGCGAGCAGTTCGTCGTCGACAATCGCGGCGGCGCGGGCGGCCTGATCGGCGGACAGCTCGCGGCAACCGCCGATCCCGACGGCTACACGCTGTTTCTCGGCAGCATGGGCGGGCTTGCGCACAATCCGGCGCTGCGGCCCAATCTCCCGTACAACCCGGCGCGCGATTTCGCGGGCGTGACGCTGCTCGCGACCTCGCCATTCATAGTGGTCGTGCATCCTGCGGTTGCGGCCACCAACGTACGCGAATTGATCGCGCTCGCGCGCGCGAAACCCGGCACGCTCAACTACGGCTCGGCTGGCGTGGCGTCGTCGCTGCACATGACGGGCGAACTTTTCAAGCACGTCACGAAAATAAATATCGTGCACGTCGCCTACAAGGGCACCGCGCCGGCGCTCACGGATTTGCTCGCGGGACAGGTGCAGATCATGTTCAGCACCATGCCGCCGCCGCTGCCGTTCGTGAAGAGCGGCAAGTTGCGCGCGCTCGCCGTCACCACTGCGAAGCGCTCGAAGACGGTGCCGGACGTGCCGACCGTCGCCGAATCCGGCGTGCCGGGATTCGAAGTGCAGAACTGGCAGGGCATCGTCGTGCCGGCGAAAACCCCGCGCGCGATCGTCGACCGGCTCAACCGCGAAATGGTCAAGATCCTCACGCAGCCGAGCCTCGCCGAAGTATTCGGCACGCAGGGACTCGATCCCGTCGGCAACACGCCCGCGCAGTTCGACAAGCTGATCCGCGCCGAAATCGACAAGTGGACCGAGCTCGTGAAGGCCGCCGGTATCCACGTAGACTAGAAGCGCGTCTTGTAAATGCACGCCGGTTAGAAGCGGCCGCGCCGCCCCGTTCACCACAACGAGAAAGAACGCGACATGAAATTCAGCAATTTCCTGTTCCCTGCATCGATGGACCCGAAAAAAGACCACCAGGTGATCGAGGAGACGCTGCGCGAGGCGCAGCTCTGCGACGAGCTCGGCATGGAAATGCTGTGGCTTGCGGAACACCACTTCGACGGCATCTGCGCCTACGTCGATCCGGTCACCTTCGCGGCGGCGCTGGCGTCGAGCACGAAGCAGATCCAGATCGGCTTCGCGGTCGCGCAGATGTCGCTGCACCACCCGGTCCGCATGGCCGAGCAGATGGCGCTGATCGACAACATCAGCAAGGGCCGCCTCGTCGTCGGCCTCGGCCGCGGCACCGCGTACAACGTCTACGACTACCAGGGCTACGGCATCGAGCCCGCGGAAGCGTACGAGCGGCTCGTCGAGGCCGAAGACATCATGATCAAGGCGTGGACCACCGAGAATTACGAGCACAAGGGCAAATTCTGGAACCTGCGCCTGCCGCTGCTGCGCCCGCGGCCGTATACGCAGCCGCATCCGTTCATCGTGCGCGCGTGCTCGAGCGAGGAAGCGATGCTCGGCATGGCGCGCGCCGGCCGCCCGTTCCTGATGAACATCCAGAGCAACGAAGTGACGAAACATCGCATGGACCTTTATCGCAAGACCATGCGCGACTCCGGTTTCGACGAAGCGACCGTCGCGCGCAACGTCGGCAACACCTGGGTATGGCGCAACATCTTCGTCGGCGAGACCGATGCCGAAGCCAAACGCCTCGCCCTGCCCGCATTCGACACGCAGCAGGCGTTCCGCTCGGCGATGCGCGAGAAGGTGTACAAGGAACAGGGCCTGCTGCTGAAACAGGAAACCGCGCCGGCCGCGCGCAACCAGATCCAGCATTCGATGCTGTGCGGCTCGCCCGCGACGGTGACCGAGGCGCTCGCCGAGATCGAGAAAATCGGCGTCGGCGGCTTGATACTCGTCTTTCGCATCGGCCCGATGCCGCACGAAGTCGCCGCGAACAGCATTCGCCTCTTCATGGAAAAAGTCGCGCCGAATTTCCGCAACAAGAACACCGTCATTCACTGAGGAGATTCATCGCTATGCGTCACGTTATCGCGTGCATTGCCGCCGCCTGCGCACTGGCAACGCCCGCCGCTCATGCGCAGACTTATCCAAGCAAGCCGATCCGCCTTGTCGTCGGCTTTCCGGCCGGCGGCCCGGCGGACATTTTCGGCCGCGCGATCGCTTTGAAACTGACTGAAGTGACCGGCCAGCAGGTCGTGGTCGACAACCGCGCCGGCGCCGGCGGCATACTGGCCGCGGAGAATGTCGCCAAAGCGCCCGCGGACGGCTACACGTTTTATCTCGCCAGCAGCGCGGTGCTCGCGTTTTACGCGAACCTGTACGACAAGCTGCCGTACGATCTGAATCGCGATTTCGTACCGGTCACGATGGCGGTGGCGGTGCCGGAATTGCTGGTCGTGCATCCCGCATTGCCGGTGAAGACCGCGAAAGAGTTCGTGGCGCTCGCCAAGTCGAAGCCCGGCCAGCTCACTTACGGTTCGACCGGCAACGGCAACATGCCGAACCTCGCATTCGAGTCGTTCAAGATCGCCGCCGGCGTGAACATTCTGCACGTGCCGTACAAAGGCGCCGCACCCGCCGTCATCGACCTGCTCGGCGGCCACGTGCAGGCTTCGATTCTCGACGTGCCGGTGTTGCTGCCGCACGTGCAGGGCGGCAAGCTGCGCGCGCTCGCGATTGCAACCGGCAAGCGCGCACCGACGCTGCCCGACGTGCCGACCATGGCCGAAGCCGGTTATCCCGCGGTGAATGCCGACAACTGGTACGGCGTCGTCGTCGCCTCGGCCACGCCCAAAGATGTAATCGCCAGGCTGCACGCGGCGCTCGTCACGACGCTGCAATCGCCTGACACGAAGCAGCGGCTCGCGGCGCAAGGGGCGAACGCCCTGTCGTCATCCCCTGAAGAACTCGCCACGTTCATGCGCGATGAAACGGCCAAGTGGGGCAGGATCATCAAGACTGCGGGAATCAAGATCGACCAGTAAGCTCTCTATCGCCCCCACCCTAACCCTCCCCCGCAAGCGGGGGAGGGAATATGTACATGGAAACCCCTTCCCCCGCATGCGGGGGAAGGTTGGGATGGGGGCAAGATATTTAAGGCCGCGCCTTGCGGCTCAGCAGTTCGATGCTCACGCCGTCGGGCGCGTCGATGAACGCGATGCGCGTGGCGGGGTTGATGTCGGTGGGCTCCATGCTGAACTTCACGCCTTTTGCACGCAGGCCCGCGCAGAACGCGTCGAAATCGCCTTTGACCTGAAAGCCGAAATGATCGGCGCCCCACTCGAGGTTCGCTTTGCCTTTCGCGGCCTCGCCGGGCCGCTGGCCGCGCACGATGATGAACGCTTCTCCGAACGACACGTATATCTGCGGCGCGTCGTGCACGGTGGCGCTCTTCGTGATCGTGCCGCCGAGCTTGTCGGCGTACCAGTTGGCGCTGGCGTGCGGTTCCTGGCTGATGACGTGAACGTGATCGAAACTTAAAGTGGCGTTGACCATGAGCGTTCTTCCGGTTTGTTGCGTGAAACGGGGCAAGCCCGCACGGATGTCTAATCGATGTGCGCGCCGGTGGCCTTGATGACCTTGGTCCACTTCGCGTTATCGTCGCGGATGAGTTTGGCGAATTCGCCCGGCGTAGTGCCATAGAGCTCGAGCCCCATGCCGCGCAACCGCGACTCGAACTCGGGGTCCTTCAGCGCCTTGATGAGTTCGCCGTTCAGCCGGTTGATGATTTCCACCGGGGTGCCTGCGGGCGCCACGATGCCCTGCCAGGTCAGAACTTCGAATCCGGGCAGCGCGTCCGCCACCGGCGGCAGGTCGGGCAGCGCGGCAATGCGTTTCAATGTCGAAGTCGCCAGGCCGCGCAATTTGCCGGCCTTGATGAACTGCACCGGCTCGGGCATCGGGTTCAGCATGAATTCCAGCCTGCCGCTGATGACGTCGAGCACGCCCGGGCCGGAGCCTTTATACGGAACGTGCGTCGCCTTGATGCCGGCCATCATGTTGAAAAGCTCGGTGCCGAGGTGCATCGAAGAACCGTTGCCGGCCGATGGAAAATTGAGCAGGCCCGGCTGCTTCTTCGCGAGTGCAATCAGTTCCTGCGTGCTTTTGACCGGCAGCGACGGATGCACGCACAAGATCAGCGGCGCGGCCGTCAGCATCGAGACCGGGGCGAAATCCTTTTGCGGGTCCCAGCTCAATTTCGAATAAAGACTCTGATTGGTCGACAGGAAAATGGTCGACATCAGCAGCGTGTAGCCGTCGGCGGGACTGCGCGCCGCAATTTCGGCGGCGATGTTGCCGCCGGCGCCGACGCGCGGATCGACGGTCACCTGCTGGCCCAGCGCCTCGGTGAGCTTGGCGGCGAATGCGCGGGCGACGACGTCGCTCGCGCCGCCAGGCGCATAGGCGTTGATCATGCGGATCGGCTTGACCGGATAAGTCTGGGCGTGGCCGTCAATGCAAAAACCGGCGGCGGCAACAACTGCGGACAGACTTGCAATGCAACGCATGGGGTCCCCTCGCTTCGATCGATGGTCGAATGACAGCACGCAGTGTAGGACTTTTCAGCGCGGCTTTCCAGCGCGCCTCGGTCTGGTGCCGCGCACTGCGCTGCAATCTCCTTCCCCTTCAAGAGGAAGGTCGGGATGGGGACGGGTCTATGATCCGCGAAATTAAACTCATCCCGACCTTGAAGGGAAAGAACACTACGTTACCGCCCGCCCGGCAGGCGCAGATCGATCGCGGTCGCGAGCATCCAGCCGTCGCGCACCGCCGCGAGGAAATCGCCGATCCGGTTGCAGTCTCCGGCGAGCACGTACTGCGCGCCCGCACGCTCGACTTCCGGCATGACGTCGCGGTTCGACAGCGGCCCGATCGCGACGATGATCATGTCGCCGGCATCGATGCCTTCGCGCTTGCCGTTGCGCATCACCCACACCTTGTCGCCCGCGATCGATTCGACGGGCGCGTCGGTCAGCACTTGCGCGCCGGCCTTCTTAAGACGGTCGAGCACGTCGAAGCGGTTGTTGCGCGCCATTTCCCTGGCGATGACGGCCGCGCCTTCGATTACGGTCGCCTTGATGCCGCGATAGTGGATCAGCGTGTCGGCCGTTTCGATGCCCACCATGCCGCCGCCGACAATCGTTATGCGCGCGCCGCGCGGTACGCGTTCCTGATCGAGCAACACGTCCCACGCCTGCAGCACGGGAACATCGGTCTGCACCGGACACGGCAAGGGCCGCGGCTTCGCTCCCGTCGCGATCACCACGAGGTCGGGTTTGAAATCGCGGATCGCCTGCGCGTTCGCATCGACGCCGGTGCGCACCGGCACGCGCAGGCTCTCGATCTGCTCCCAGCGGTAAGTCCAGATGCCCGCGACGTCCGCCTTGTCGGGGGCGGCAAGCGCGAGCGGCATCTGCCCGCCCGGCTTCGCCGCCTTCTCCCAGATTTCGACGTGATGACCGAGGCCCGCGGCCACGCGCGCGGCTTCGATACCCGCGACACCCGCGCCCAGCACCAGAATGCGTTTGCGCTCTGCCGTGGAAGGCGACTTGCGCAACTGCGGTTCCGCGTGTTCGATGCGTTCGAATTCGGTGCCGACCATCGGATTGGCCACGCAGGCGACATCGCGCTCGAGCGTCAGCCGCTCGAAGCACACGTTGCACGAGATGCACTTGCGGATCGGTGTCGCGATTTCGCCGAACGCTTTGCGCGGCCAGTACGCGTCCGCCACCAGTGCGCGGCACACCGCCACGAAATCCGCGCTGCCGGCCTGCAGAACGCCTTCGGCATCGGCGGGATCGATGATGCGGCCGGCCATGATCACGGGGATGCCCAGCGCCTTGGCGATCGGCCGCGCGTAGGGTTCGAGAAAGCGGCGCGCGAACGACGGCGGCTGGATGCAATAGCGCGAGAGTTCCGGGCTCTCGTTGCTGCCGCCGGACATGTCGATCGCGATCACGCCCGCGCGTTCGAGCGCCTGGCACAGCGCGATCATGTCCGCTTCGGTGTAGCCGCCTGCACAGTACTCGGTCGCGCTCACGCGCACCAGCAGCGGAAACTCCGGCAGTTGCGTACGAATGAGCGCAACCGTCTCCAGCAAAAAACGCATGCGGTTCTCGAGCGGGCCGCCGTAGCGGTCCGCGCGCTTGTTGATGCGCGGGCTGAAAAATTGCTGGAACAGGTAACCGTTGGCCGCGTGGATTTCGACTGCGTCATAGCCGGCGCGATACAGCCGGCGCGCCGAATCGAGACAGTCGCGCTGAATTGCCCCGATTTCGGGAACGGTCAGCGCGCGCGCCGGCTCGCCGGTGTTGGGGTTGTGCCAGTCCGACGCCGATACCGGTTCCATCCCGAGCACCGAGCGCTTGAGCATCGCGCCGCGGTGGTTGATCTGGCCTACCGCGAGCGCCCCGCCAGCGTGGATGGCCGCCACGATACCGGCGAGCCCCGGAATGTAGCGGTCATGATAGAGGCACAGCGAGTTGGTGTGATTGCGCGCGCCCTCGGTGACGACCATCGCCTCGGTGATGATCATCGCGGCGCCGCCGATGGCGCGCTCCGCGTAATAGACCTTGTCGCGCTCGGTCGAGAGCCCGTCGGTGGTGCCGTAATTGGTGCCCATCGGCCCCATGATGATGCGGTTGCGCAGGCGCAGCGGGCCCATGCGGCCGGGTTGGGCAATCAACATCGGCGTTCCAATCTTGTCGTTGTAATTGAAATTTGCGTAAAGCCGGCGGTCTTCGCGCGGACCGGTGCCGGGCGGCGCGCCGGCATCAATCCATGAACACCGCGTATTCGTCGAGTGCGATGCGCGGCGGGCGGAACGTGTTCACGATCGCGTCCGGATCCGCATAACCAAGCGCCATCCCGCAGATCACGATCCGGTCGCGCGCGATGTTCAACTCGCGCCGCACGATGTCGGGGTAGCTCGCGATCGCCGCTTCGGCGCAGGTATGCAATCCGCGCGCGCGCGCGCCGAGCATGATCGTCTGCAGGAACATGCCGTAGTCCAGCCAGCTGCCGCGCTCGAGTTCGCGGTCGATCGTGAAGACCAGGCCGGCCGGCGCGCCGAAGAAGTTGTAATTCATCGCGCGGTACGCTTTCGATTTCGCGTGATCGCCGCGGCCGATTCCCAGCGTTCCATAGAGGCCCCAGCCGCACTCGCGGCGACGCGCGAGGTATGGCTCCTCGATCGGATCGGTGTAGTAATCGTAGTCGCGCTTGTGCCCGGGCTCGCCGGTGAGAAACGCCTGCTGCATCGCGGTGCCTAATCGTTGCAGTGTCGTGCCTGTCACAACGTGCACGTGCCACGGCTGGATGTTCGAGCCGCTCGGCGCCTCGCTGCCGAGCGCGACGATCTCGCGCAGCACGTCGCGCGGAACAGGCTCGGGTTTATACGCGCGGATCGAGCGACGCGTGCGCGCGGCCGCGAACACGTCGGGCGCGGCGCGATAGATATCGTCCGGCATGCGATTCTCCGAAAAAACAACGCGACCCGGAAAGGGTCGCGCTGGTTGCCGTCGATTATAGACCGCCGCGCTATTCGCGCGGACTTGCAGGACGAACTACTCGCGATGGCGCGAATTGCCGCCGCTGTTGCCCCCGCTGTTGCCCCCATTACCGCGCCAATTGCCGCCGGACTGCGCAGCGGGCGCGGCAGCTACGGTGTTGTCGGCGGGTGCCGGGCGGCCGTCGCGTTCTTGCGAGCCTGCTTGGCGCGGATCCGGACGGCGATTGCCGCCGTCGGGCGCACGCGGCGCGACTGCGGCCGTCGCGCGAGGTTCGACAGCGGCATGACTTGCGGCGGTCGGTACCGGCGTCGGCATCGGCATGGGCGCCGGCGTGACCCGCGCTTGATTGACAGGCGGTGCCGACACCGCGACCGGTGCGCGCTCGACTGAAGGCGCTGCGACGACCGGTTGACGATTGCCCGGATCGAAACGCGCGTCATTCCTCTGCATGCGATCGCCGCGCCCGTCGGAACCGCGCGGGTCGTTTCCACGCGCGTCATATCCGCGGGATTCGGCGCCGCGCGCCGGTTCGGCACGCGCTGCGTTCGGCATGGAAGCGACCGCAGCCGGCTGGCCGGGAACAGGACGCGCATCCCGGCGTGCGTCGGGTGCGGAATCCACGCGCGCCGCCGGTTGCCGCCATGCCGCATCGCGATGCGGTACATCGCGGCGGTGCGAGTCGTCGTGCTGCCAGACTTGCGGCGCACCGGCGGCGACGTTGCGCGGACCCTCGCGATTCGCGTTCGGCGCGCGATAGTAATAGTTGTTGACGTTGACGATGTTGATGCGACGATGCTGCCAGTCAGGCGCGCTGTAGAAAAAGCCGCGGCTGACCGGAATCGGCGGGCCCCATGCGAACCCTCTATATCCGACCCGCGAATAATAGCCGGGCCACGGCGCCCAGTACACCGGCTGGTGCGCCGGCCACCACCACGTTCCATAGACGACGACCGGATTGTAGTACGGCAGGTAGGCCATGTCGGCATTCGCAAACTCGATCACGAAACTCGAATCGCGCACATCGACGCGGAACTGGTCGGACGACTGCAGATTGCCCGCCGTGTACGCCTGGCGGCGCAGATACTGGACCGTGTCCATCACCTGCGCCTGCTGGTCGAGAAACGCGTCGCCGAGATCCTCCGTCCAGTTGATCTTCGCGTCCATCATGTCGAGGATCTGCGGAAAGGCGACCAGCGACTTCACGCTCGGGTCCCAGTCGTAACGCTCGACGGCGCGCACCGCGCGGTCGCCGTTGAGATCGGAATTGCGCCGCGACCATTGCGCCGCGTCGATGACATCGTCGGGATAAGTCGCCGCCATCATGATTTGCGACAGCAGCGCGTCGGGATACAGCGCGATCGGCGCGAGAATCTGATCGAGCTCCTCCTGCGTAAACGCCGGCGGCCTCGGGTCCTGCTGCGCATTTGCGGCCGTTGCCGCAAACAGCAGCACCAGCATCGAAATCAAAATCCGTCCTGTGCGTGCAAACATGATCGTCTCCTTTGCTTCCCCGTCCAGGGCGCCCGCTGCCGCGCGGTTGCGCGGCTGCTGCGTGCGTCCCGGAGTCAAACGAGCCTTTAACCTTGCGAAGCAGGGTTGCCGTTGCTACCAGCGGCGATGCTCATCGTGGCGCTCGTGCCGGTCCCAGCGGCGGTCCCAGTCGCGATGGTGCGCGTAACCGTAGCCGTAGCTGCGCGGCGCCGGAGCGTAGTACACGGCGGGCGGGTAATAAACGGGTTGCGGCACCGCATAGGAGGAATATCCCGGGATGCCGATGTTGACATCGACGTTGACCGCGGCCGCAGCCACCAGTGGTGCGCTCGAAGCCGCGAACAGAACACCCGCAAACAAAAGTTTTGTTGAAGTTTTCATGATCCGTCTCCTTCTTTCCTGTTGATCAGGGCGTATAGCTTCCTTGCCCGTGTTCATATGATCAGCCGGCCGCCCGCAAAATTCCATCGAAAAAGGGTAACAGTGTGTTGCCGGATTCCCATGAAACAATTCGTTACAAACGACGCCGCACGGCGGGCGCGCGCCCGATTTGTAAGGATGTGTAAGCGGGGGTAATTCAATGTAAAACACCGGGAACTCTCCGGACATCGGACGTAACGTTGCGGCTACAGGTGATGGCATGTGCCGCACCGTAGATCGAAGGAGACTCACATGTTCCGCAAATCCTTGCTCGCGCTGGCAGTCGGTGCCGCATTGGCAGTTTCAATGCCCGCCGTCTATGCGCAAAGCGTAACGTCAGATACAGGCAGCACGCGCATCGATCACCGCACGACGGGTCAAACGCAGGACACCGCTACGCCGCCGTCATATAACACGCAGTACACTTCACCCTCCGGTTCACCGTCCGACACGGGAAGCGGTCGCGGCAATTACCGCGGTTCCCAGCAAACGCCGGGTACGCAAACCGGCGCGACCGGCGTCGGTCAGAATCCGGGCTTCTCGCATCAGGCGCAATCCGGCCAGCCGGGCAGCGGCGACATTCGCGGCGACCGGCATGACATTGCAAATGACCGCCGCGACCTGCGCGGCGACAACCGCGACATCCGCGGCGACCGGCGCGACATCGCGGGCGACCGCGGTGAACTTCGCCGCGACAACCGCGAGATCAGCGGCGACCGGCGCGAGCTGGCGGGCGACTACCGCGAGCGCAATCAGGACATGCGCCAGCTGCGCGCCGACGAAAGAAGCGGCAACATGGCAGGCGTTGCGCGCGATCGCTCCGAGTTGAGAAATGACAACCGCGAAATCCGCAATGACCGCCAGGAGCTCAATCGCGACACGGCGGAACGCAATCGTGATTCACGCGACATGCGCAACGACCGGCGCGACCTGCGCGCCGATCGCGGCGACCGCCGCAACGACTATCGCGACGTGCGCCACGACCGCCAGGACATGCGCGCGGACCGCGGCGACCGCCGCAACGATTTCCGCGACAACCGGAACTTCGGTGACCGTCAAAATGGCGGTGACCGCTGGAACCGGCAGGCGAACGGCGGCGGCACGGGCGGCGCGCAGCACACCTACCAAGGTCAAGGTTCGCAAAACCACAGTGGCTTCGGCGGCGGCGCACAGCAACCCTCGACCACGCCGCGCAGCTACCCCACCATGCAGGCGAACCGCGGCATGCAGCAACCCAGCCACTACGCGATGGCATCCCGGCCCGCAGGTGGTTTCTCCGGCGGTCATGGCGGGCGCCGCTAAGTTCCTCCCTGTACTTACGCAGCGTCCCCTCCCCCGGGCTTCATGCCCGGGGGATTTTTTTGGGTCTTTGGTTTTGCCCCCGCCCCGGCCCGCCCCCGCGCATTACATGCGCAAGGGAGGGAGTTAAATCGTGAAAACTTTTTGAACGCGCCTTCCCCCGCAATGCGGGGGAAGGCCGGGATGGGGGCGCTTTGGCGACAGCGTTTAACTATTTGCGGTTCTGAACGCCCGCGAGGAAGCGCTCGACTATCGCCAGAAACTCCGCGGGCTTTTCGTCGCTCGGATAGTGGCCGAGCCCCGGCATCATGACGATCTCCGATTGCGGCAGATCGCGCCGGATGTCCATCTGCGTCTGCGCGGGCACGATGTTGCTCGCGCCGCCGAGGATGTAAATAACCGGCGCCTTGATGAGGCGCACGGTCGCCCACAACTCCGTGGGAACGAAGCCGTTCAATATCGCCGGATCGCGTTTCCACACGATGCGCCCGTCCGCGCGCGGCTTCGAGCCATAGCGCACCAGCTCCTTCAGCACGGGCTCGGGGGTGCGCGGGTTTTCCTTCTTCACCTGCACGAGCATGTCGTCCGCCGTCGCCCAGCCGTCCGCTTCCCTGCCCATGCGGTCCGCGCGTCGGTTGGAAACTTCGCGCGGGCGCTCCGGCCCCACGTCTTCGACGATCACCGCCGTCACGAGATCGGGATGCAACCCGCCTATCATCTGCGCGACGCGGCCGCCCGTCGAGTTGCCCCACAGCACGATGTTGCTCAACTTCAATTGCGCGATCAACGCCGCGATGTCCTTGACGTAATCTTCGACGACGTACGAGCCCTGCGGGTCCCACGCCGAATCGCCGTGGCCGCGCATGTCGACGGCGATCACGTGGTAGTTCGCGGTGAAGTGCGGCGCGAGATGGCCGAACGTGTGTGCGGTGCGCGCGATGCCGTGCAGCAGTATCAGGGGCGGCTTGCCGGCCGAGCCCCAGTCGAGATAATGGATGTTGAGGCCGTTGACCGCGACCGTGCGGTCTGCGGGTTCGGCGCGCGCGCCGCCCGCCGCCAGCGTGGTTGTCAGCATGAGTACCTCCAGAAAAATTTTCCAGCGCGCCATCTGTTCCTCCCCTCGCCGCGTATGAGAACGCGTCGGTTATCCGTTATTCTGCGCGTCGTCTGTGCGAATCATAACAAAAGCCCGCCGTCGCGTTATTGTCCGGGCTGGACCGTGGCGCCGGCGGCGCGGCGGTTTATACTGGCCGCAACCTTCACACGAAAGCACTTGATCAATGCGCCTCGACGACGAACGCGAAAGCAGCAACGTGGAAGACATGCGCGGCGGCGGCGGCATGGGCCGCGGCCTGGGTATCGGCGCAATATTGATCGCGCTCGTCGGCTCGTACGTGTTCGGCATCGACCCGGGTGTCATCCTGAGCCTGCTCTCGGGCAATGCGCCCGTCGCGCAGGCGCCGGTCGAATCGGGACAGCCGGCGCCGCATCCGCCCGCCGGCGACCAGAAAGCCGCGTTCGTCGCGCGCGTGCTGGCGTCGACGGAAGATGCGTGGAGCGGAATATTCGGCGCATCCGGCAACCGCTACCCGCCGCCCAAGCTCGTCTTGTTCTCCGGCTCTTTTCCCACGGCCTGCGGCATGGGGCAGGCCGCCGCCGGCCCCTTTTATTGCCCCGGCGACCGCAAGGTCTACATCGACTTGCGTTTTTACGAGTTGATGCGCGAACGTTTCCACGTCGCGGGCGATTTCGCGCAGGCCTACGTGATCGCGCACGAAGTCGGTCATCACGTGCAGAACCTGCTCGGCATCACGGAGCAACTCGATGCGCGGCGCGGCCGCGTGTCGCAGGAGGCTTACAACGCGTTATCGGTGCGATTGGAACTCCAGGCCGATTGTTTCGCCGGCGTGTGGGCCCATCACACCGAACAGAGCAAACATTTTCTCGATCCGGGCGACGTCGAGGGCGCGCTCAAAGCGGCGTCGGCGATCGGCGACGATACGCTGCAGGAACAGACGCAGGGCCGCGTAGTGCCCGACTCTTTCACGCACGGGACTTCGGCGCAGCGCGTGCGCTGGCTGCGCCGCGGCCTCGACAACGGCAATGTGAATTCCTGCGACACGTTCAAAGCGCGCGAACTTTGAAGCCGCAATCGGATTTGCGCGCGGGCGATGCCGGCTAGAGCTTGATGTCGGCGGCGACCACGACTTTGCGCCACTTGGGAATTTCCGCGCGCAGGTGATCGGCGAGTTTTTTCGGCGGCCCGCCGACCACGTCCGCGCCGAGCGCGGCAATCCGGTTCAACGCTTCCGGCTGCGTCAGCGCATGCGCGAGTTCCTCGTTCAGTTTCGCGACGAGCGCGTTCGACGTGCGCGCGGGCGCGAGGATGCCCCACCACGTGCTCGCTTCGAAACCCGGCAGCGCCGCTTCGGCAACGGTCGGCACTTCGGGCATGACCGTCGAACGCTTGTCGCCGGTGACCGCGAGCGCGCGCAGCTTGCCCGAGCGCACGTGCGCAATCGCGGCGGCCGGGTTGGCGAACAACGCCTGCACCTGGCCGCCCATCAGGTCGGTCAGCGCCGGTCCCGCGCCTTTGTACGGCACGTGCAGCATCTTGATGCCGGCCTGCATGCAGAACATTTCGGCCGCGAGATGCGACGACGTCGCCACGCTCGACGACGCATACATGAGTTTTCCAGGTTGCGTTTTCGCGAGCGCGATCAACTGCTTCACCGAATCCGCCGGCACGCTCGGATGCACGAGCAGGATGTTCATCGCGGTCGACATCAGCGAGACCGGCGCGAAATCCCTGATCGGGTCGTACGCGACCTTGGTGATATCGGGCAACACCGTCAGGTTCGTGCTGCCCAGGAGCAGCGTGTAGCCGTCGGGTTCCGCGTGCGCGACCAATTCGAACGCGATCGCGCCGCCGGCGCCCGCGCGGTTGTCGACGATCACGGGCCGCGACCACGCTTCGCTCAGGCGCTGCGCGCCGATGCGGGCCATGATGTCGTTGCCCCCGCCGGGCGGTGACGGCACGATGATGCGAATGGGCCGAGACGGATAGTCGTCCGCACCATGTGCGATTGAGTACATCGCCGCGAACAATGCGAGCATATAAAAAGTGTTTCGCAACTTCATGATCTGACTCCCCGTTTTCACAGCCCCCATCCTAGCCTTCCCCCGCGCTGCAGGGGAAGGTATCCGGTTTTGAATTTCCCTCCCTTGCAAGGCGGGGGAGAGCCAGGGAGGGGGTAAACAATTCTTACGCCGCAGCTTTGCGCTCGCCGCGCGCCAGCACTTGCGTGCACGCGTCGACGCCGGCCTGCGCGAGCTTCGCATCCATGCCAAGTTCCGTCAAAGCGCGCGCCAGCGCCCGCACGCCGCGCGCCAGCATCGCCGGCTGCACCGGTCCCATGTGGCCTATGCGGATCGCGGTTTCTTTCAACGTGTCCTGCCCCGCGGACAGCCGCACGTTGTCGTTCGCAAGCGCACGCTTCACGACTTCGCCGGCGTTGATGCCGGCCGGCAGCAGCATCGCGGACACCGTGTGCGAGCGGTATTGCGGCTCTTTCGCCACCAGTTCGCAGCCGGCGGCGTGCACGAACGCGTGAAACGCCTCAGCGAGCAACGCATGGCGCGCGTAAACGTTCGGCATGCCCTCCTCGTGCATCATCGCGACCGCGCGCGCGAGACTGCGGATCAGCGACTCCGGCGGCGTGCCCATCATGCGCGCCTTGGGCAGCTCGAGCCATTCGCGCATTTTTATCCAGTTGAAGTAATGCCGGTAATGTTTGCACGCGCGGATCGCGTCCCACACGCGATTGCTGGTCGCGATCAGCGCGAGCCCCGGCGGAGACATGAAACATTTCTGGATGCCCGAGAAGCACACGTCGAGGTTGCGCTCCGTCATGCGGATGGGCATGCCGGCGGCCGCCGACACGGCATCGACGACGGTGATCACGTTAAAGCGCCGGCCCATGCGGCCGATCACATCGAGATCGTTCATGACGCCGGTGCCGGTCTCGCACATCGAACCGATCAGACCCTTGATCTCCGGATGCTGCGTGAGCGTGTCGGCGATCGCGCTTTCGCTCACGGCGTAGCCCCATTCAGGCCCCACCGGATGGACGACGAGCCCCATGTCGCGCGCGATGGCGGCGTAGCGCAGACCGAAGCGGCCGTTCACCAGCATCGCGACCGCGTCGCCGGGATTGAAGAGATTGGTGAGCGACGCTTCCATCGCGCCGCGTCCCGACGAATTCTGCACGAGGATCGGCCCGTCGTTGCCGAAGATCGGGCGCAATTGCTGCAGCAGCGGCTTGAATACCGCCTGGAATTCCGGCGCGTTGTGATGCGTCATCGGCGCCGCGCCCGCTTCGAGCACTTCGCGCGGCACCTGCACGGGACCGGGGGTCAACAGCAGCATCTCGTTCACAAATTATCCATTTTTTAGATTCAAAAAAGCTTTACTGCGAAGGACGCAAAGGAAAACCAAAGGACTGCAAAAAAAATGTCGGCGACTCAATTTAAAACACCTCACGTCAAAAGTGATGCGACAAAATCTTCGTCATTTCTGAACCTTCCCTTCGCGTCCTTGGCGGTTCAAGTTTTTCTAGTTTACTGCATCGTAATGCCGGCCTGCCGGATGGCGGCGGTCCACTTTTCGCGCTCGGCCTGCATGTGCGCGGCGAACTCGCGCGGCGTGCTGCCCACGGCCTCCGTGCCGTCCGCCGCGAGACGCGCCGCCACGTCGGGCTGCTTGAGGCTGGCCGCGATGCCCTGGTACAGGCGTTCGATCGCGGCGCGCGGCGTGCCCGCGGGGGCGACGATGCCGTGCCATTGAGTAACGACGAAACCCGGAATTCCCGATTCGATCATCGTCGGCACGTCGGGGAGCATAGTCGTGCGCTGCGCCGTCGTCACGGCGAGAGCGCGCAAATGCCTCGAGCGCAGCAGGCCGGCCAGCGCCGCCACGCTGGAAATGGTCATGTGAGTGCGCCCGGCGATCATGTCGGGAAACGCCGCGGCGACGCCTTTGTAAGGCACGTGGATCAGCTTGATGCCGGCCGTAGCCGCGAAAAGTTCGGTGGCGAGCTGCTGCAGTGTCGCGACACCCGCCGACGCGTAAGCGACCTTGCCAGGATTCGCTTTGGCATAGGCGATCAGCTCGGCGACCGACGTCGCCGGAAGTTGCGGCGACGCAGCCATCACGTACGGCGCGGCGGCGACCTGCGAGACCGGCGCGAAATCGCGGAACATGTCGTAGCTGGTTTTGTTCATCTCGGCGTAGATGACCTGGCTCACGCTGAAGATTGCGAGCGTGTAACCGTCGGGCGCCGCGCGCGCGGTGATCTCCATCGCGATCGCGCCGCTGGCACCCGGCCGGTTGTCGACGACCACGGATTTGCCGAGATTGTCGGTGAGCAGCGGCGCGACGAGACGCGCGATGAAATCGAGCCCGCCGCCGGGCACCACCGGCGTCAGCAGACGGATCGGTCTTGCCGGATAGTCCTGAGCGACGACGGTCGCCGCCGCAAGCAAGAGCAGCGCGATACCGTACAACGCACGGCGCGGCGTGTTATCCATGACTTCCCCTCCTCGCCGCGCAGGGCCGGCGTGATTTTTCATTATACAATCGGACCCATAGCAAATAAGAGGGAGCACACTTTGGATCGGGGAATCTGGATCAGCTGGTACAACCTGCAGGACAAGGACCGCGACGCCTACCTCGATTGGCTGCACGCGAGCTACATACCGAAGCAGCTGGCGCGCCCCGGCATCAGATGGGCGGCGCATTACGCCTCCGAGGCAAACGTCAAACTGTCCGGCGCCAAGGGACGCCTCTCCAACATCAAGAGCAACGCGGTCCCCACCGGCGACCGGTTTATCCTGCTGTTCGGCGGCGACGATGCGCACGCTTTCGTGCGGCCGGCGCCGCGCGAATTTCACGCGCAACTGCCCGCCGCGGACCGCAAGATGCTCGCGCTGCGGCTCGCCGAGCGCACGAACATCATGACGGAGGAAGCGCGCGTGCACGGCCCGGCGGCGACACAGCCCGCGCCCGAAATGGCGTTGAGCCCGTGCATCCAGATCGGCAGCTTCAATGCGGGCGCCGATCAGGACGAGGACGAACTCGCCGCGTGGTACGCGACGTGGCGCCTGCCGTGCATGGAGAAACTGCCGGGCTGCGTACGCGTGCGCAAGTACGCGTCGGTCGCCGGCTGGGCGAAACACGCGATCCTGTACGAATTCACGTCGGTCGCGGCGCGCAACGAAAACTTTCTCGATCACGAAAGCCCGCACCCGGAACAGGAGGCGTGGAGCGACCGCGTGGTGCGCCAGCTCGTGCACGCGCCCGGCTCGCCCAATCTCGCCAGCCGCATCTGGCCGGCGTGATCCAGTGAGAAGGACAGTTGCGGCGGCGCTGCTCGCCGCGAGTCTGCCGGCGTTTTGCCAGACCGCTTATCCAACCAAGCCGATCAGGCTGGTGGTGCCGTTCGTGCCGGGCGGCAGCACCGATTTGATCGCGCGCGTCATGGGCCAGAAACTCGAAGAGCCCCTGGGCCAGCAAGTCGTCGTCGAGAACCGCGCGGGTGCCGGCGGAAATATAGGAGTGGATTACGTCGCCAAGTCGGCGCCCGACGGATACACGCTGATTTTCGGGCACGTCGGCACGTTCGGCTTCGGCCCTTCGCTGTACCAAAAGCTGCCCTACGATCCGGTCAAGGACTTCGCACCCATCGTGCTGTTCGCGATGGTGCCCAACATGCTCGTCGTGCATCCCGCGCTGCCGGCGAAATCCGTGAAACAACTCATCGCGCTCGCCAGAGCGCATCCCGGCCAGATGAACTACGGCTCTTCGGGCAACGGCAGCGCTTCGCATCTGGCGACCGAGTATTTCAAGCTGCTATCGAAAACCGACATCACGCCGATTCCCTACAAAGGCACGGGACCGCTCGTCACCGATCTGATCGCGGGACAGACTTCGCTCACGATTACCGGCGTGCCGCCGCTGTATCCGTTCGTGCAGTCAGGCCGTCTGCGCGGGCTCGCGGTAGGCTCGGTCAAACGCCTGGCGCTGATGCCCGATCTGCCGACCATCGCGGAGGCAGGCGTGCCGGGTTACGAATCATCGACGTGGTTCGGTCCGCTGGCGCCCGCGAAAACGCCGCGCGAAATCATCGTGAAGCTGAATGCGGAATTAATGAAAATACTGCAGCGGCCCGACGTGCGCGCGCGGTTTGCCGCCGAGGGCATCGAAGCGCTCGGCGGCACGCCCGAAGAGTTCGGCGTTTATGTCAAGGCGGAAATCGAACGCTGGGGCCGCGTGATCAAGGCCGCCGGCGTGGCGCAGCAGTGACGGTCGCGAACGATATGGACAAAGTACCGTCGTTCCCGCGCAGGCGGGAACCCGGAGGCAATAGCGACTTTTCCGGATACCCGCCTTCGCGGGTATGACGATCTTCAGGCGACGCGCTGGGCGCTGCGCCGCGCCGCCGCTTCTTCCGGCAGCGGCACGCCTTCCTGCTCGCAGGAATTCGCGACGTCGCTGATCGTCACCCGCCGCATGTCGCGCACCCAGCGCAGATCGTCGTAATCGGTGCCGCGGTGCATCGTGCAGCGGTTGTCCCACATCACGAGTTCGTTCGGCCGCCAGCGGTGCGTGTAGACGAACTGGCGCTGCGTGACGTGCGCGATCAGTTCGTCGATGAGCGCGCGGCCTTCCGCGTCCGACATGCCGTAAATCAGTCCCGCATGCGACGCGACATACAGCGACTTGCGGCCGTTCTGCGGAATCGTGCGCACCAGCATCTGCGGCACCGGCGGCAGGCGGCGCTGCTCTTCCTCGGTGAATTCGGCAAAGCCGCTGCGCCGGCGCGAATACGCGATGCAATGCTCGGCGACGAGCCCGTGCAGTTTTTTCTTCATCGCCACGGGCAGCGCGTCGTACGCTGCGCGCTGGTCCGCGAACTCGGTGTGGCCGCCGACGGGCGCGACCGTGCGGCCGTAGAGCAGCGAGCACAGGCTCGGCAAAAACTTGAACGAGCTGTCGGTATGCCACAGGCGATTGCCCATTTTGTACATGCGCTGGCGGCTCGTCTCGCCCCAAATTTTGCCATCGGCGGCGAGGTTCGAAATGTCCGCAAACGCGCCGGTGAAACGGCTGGGCGTCGCCTTCGGATCGAGCGTACGGTCCGTCTCGGCGGGACCGAACATCTGCGAAAACGCGAGATGCTGTTCAAGCGTGAGGTTCTGCGCGGGAAATACGAGCACGGCGTATTTCCAGAACGCCTGCTCGATCGCCGCAAAATCGGCCGCATCGAGCGGCTTCGATAAATCGACGTCGCCGATCTCGGCCGCGAAGTTGGGGGTGATGGGTGAAAGGGTGATGCTCATGACTGTCTCCTCCGGTGCGGCTGCGACGCTTACTTGTCCGCGTCTTTGTCCGCGCGCTGTTGAACCTGGTCCATGGCCTGGCCGACTTTCTGCTGGACATGGTCCATAGTCTTCTTGCCTTCCTCGACTTCCTGCTTCTTGATTGCAGCGCCGGTCGCCGCGGTCGTCGCGGTTTCGACACCGCAGCCGGCGAGCGCTGCAATCGCGATGACGACGATGAGTCTATGCATGATGTCCTCCAGACGACGCGGCAACGCTTATTTTACGCGCATCCCCGCGGTTCGTGCGCCTACTCCTGCCGTATCCCCGCATCCTTGATCACGCGCGCCCAGCGCTGCAACTCGTCTGCGATGAGCCGGCGAAACTGCTCGGGCGTGTTGCCCGCGGGCTCGAGCGCGCTGACGGCGAGGCGGTCGTTCATGTCGGGCGCTTTGAGCGCGCGCGCGATTTCATCGGACAGGCGCTTGATCACCGGCTTGGGTGTGCCGCCGACCGACATGACGCTGTACCAATTGCTCACGTTGACATCATTGACGCCGCCCTCGGCGAATGTCGGCACGTCGGGCATGAGCCTGCTGCGCCTGGGCACGGCCGCGGCGAGGATCTTCAGGCGTCCGGCCTTGGCGAGCGGTAGCGCGACCGGCGGGGTCGCCATCGTCGACTGGATCTGCCCGGCAACCACGTCGGAGACGGCGGGACCCACGCTTTTGTACGGCACGTGGATCATGTTGATGCCGGCGCGCAGGCGAAAGAGCTCGCCGGTCATGTGCGAGCCGCTCCCGCTGCCGGCGGAGCCTATGGTCAGCTTGCCGGGTTGCGCCTTCGCCGCCGCGATGAAGTCCCTGAGGCTGGTGGCGTGCGGCAAGCCGGGGTTCGCGACAAAAATGTAGGGTGTCTCGGCAACCACCGAGACCGGGTCGAAATCTTTCAATGCGTCGTACTTCGGGTCCTTGAAGAACGCGATGTTGATGGTGAAACCCGAATCCGCGAGCAGGAGCGTGTAGCCGTCGGGGCTGGCGTGCGCGGCGATCTGGGTCCCCAGCAGCGAAGCCGCCCCCGGCCGGTTGTCGACCACCACCGTCTGCCCCATTTGCTCGGTGAGTTTCTGGCCGATCAGGCGGCCGACGAAATCCGACCCTCCGCCGGCACCGAACGGGACGATCAGCCGGATCGGCTTGTCCGGATAATTCTGCGCAAATGTGATGGATGTTGCGAAAGTCAGTACTGCAAGCAGCGTCATCGATCGTCTCGTCATCGCAACTACCTCCGCATGCGTTTCGTAAAAATCAGGCGCGGGCGGTGCCGAATCCCCCGCCGCCCGGCGAATACACTGTCAGCACGTCGTTCTGTTTCACGCGCACCGAGCCTTTCAGCGGGCCGGGCTGCCCGTTGATCAGAATCTGCGTGCCGGCACCGGGCTCGCCGCCGTTCATGCCTTGCGGCGGGAAGCGCGAGCGGTCGCTGAATATCGAAATCATGGCGCCGTTCTTCGCGCGCACGCGCAATTCGAAAACCTGCCCGTCTCCGCCACGGAACTGACCGGCGCCTCCCGACGCCTCGCGCATCGACTTGCGCTCGATGAGGATGGGTGCGGACGATTCGAGGATTTCGACCGACGTGTTGCGCGCCGAAGAGGGAAACGCGATGCACGAGATGCCGTCCTTGTTCGGGCGCGCGCCCATTCCGCCGGCGATGAACATCATCGAGGAGAACGGGCGCCCCGCGTCGTCCTGCCCGCTGACGACGATATGCGGGCGCGGCGACGCGCTGTCGGCAAGCAGACGGTCGGCGATCTGGTCCTGCGCAAGCGCCTGGGCGAGCGTGCCGAACACCGCGGTCGTCAACAAATGCCCCGTCAGATTGCGCGCGCCGACCGCGGCCGGATACAGCGGATTGAGGATGCAGCGCTCGGGTGCGGTCACTGTAAACGGCCGCAGCATGCCTTCGTTGTTCGGCACCTGCGGGTTGATCGCGCAGATCAGCGGGTACACCGTGAACGCATTGGTATAGACGAGCGGACAGTTGATCGCGCGCTCGACCTGCATCGATGAGCCCGTGTAGTCCATCGCAATGTCGCTGCCTTTGATTGTCAGTGCGGCCGCGATTTTCAAAGGCTTGTCGTAACCGTCGACTTCGTATTCATAGCAGTAGCGGCCGTCCCTGATCGCCTCGATCTTCTTGCGCACCGCGCATTCGGTGAAGGCGTGGATCGCGGCTGCGAGTTCGCTCAGGCTGTCGAGCCCGACTTCCTCCATGAAATCGTTCAACCGCTTCGCTGCGACCGTGCACGACGCCATCATTGCGTAGATGTCGCCGATCACCTGATCGGGCACGCGCACGTTGCGGCGGATGATGTTGAACACGTCGCGGTTCGGCTCGCCGCGCTTCATCAGCTTGCAGATCGGCAGCTGCAGCCCTTCTTCGTAAATCTCGCGGTTCTCCGCGGTCCAGCGCCCGCCCATGTCCGGCGGATGCGCGACCACGCCGCTGAACGCGACGAGCGAGCCGGCGCGATTGAACACCGGCGCGACCATGCTGATGTCCTGCAGGTGTCCGCTGCCTATCCACGGATCGTTGGTGATCACCACGTCGCCCGGATGCCAGCCTTCCTCCTTCATCGCCGCGATGAAATGCCGGATCGTCCTGGGCAGCGTGCCGATGAACGACGGCGCACTGGTCGTCGATTGGGCGAGCGAATTGCCGTCGCCGTCGAACAGCACGACCGCATAATCCTCCGCTTCCCGGATGATCGGCGAGAACGCCGTGCGCACCAGCGCGGCGGCCGCTTCGTCGACGAACGAAATGATGCGGCTCCACGAAATTTCCATGAATATCGGATCGTCGACGCGTCGCATGGATGATTTTTCCTCAGAATGCGATCAGCAGGTTGCGATAAGCGTCGACCGTGCAATCCTGGCGCGGCCCGATGACCGCCGAGAATTCGCCGGACTGCACGATCGCCGGTCCGGTAAAGCGCGTGCCGGGCGCGAGATCGTCGTGCGCGTAGATCGCGGTGTCGATGAATCCATGCGCGTCCGGAAAATACGCGGGGCGCTTCCTGGCAGGCTTCGCGGTGCCGGCCCGCGGCGGCGCCTTGCACAGTTCGAAATGCGCGTCGTACGCGACGGCACGCACGCGAAAGTTGACGAATTGCACCGGCACTTCCTCGAGATGCCGGCCGTAGAGCTCGTCATAGCCGTCGTAGAACGCACGCCTGACCTCGTGTGCGCGCCCGGCGGTGAGATTGCCCTCGGGCAGAGTGATCGCGCATTCGCTGCCCTGGCCGCGGTAGCGCATGTCGGCCGTACGCACGATTTCGACCTCGGCATCTGGCGTGACGCCGAGATAGCCGCGCGCCTCCGCGCTCATCGCGGTGAGCATGCGGTCGACAGCCTCCCAGTCGACCGCCGCGAGATCGACAAGATGGCTGTGCACGACTTCGAACGACAACGGCGCCGCCAGCAGGCCCACCGCCGACATCACGCCCGCGTTGCGCGGAATAATCAGGTTTGTGACGCCCAGCTTGCGTGCAACGGCCTGCGCGTGCAGCGGGCCGGCGCCGCCGAACGCGACGAACGTGAATGACGCCGGATCCTTGCCGCGCTCGACCAGATGAATGCGCGCAGCCGTCGCCATGTTCTCGTTGGCGATTTCGTGCACGCCCCACGCGACGTCGATCGCGGAAATGTTGAGCCGCGCGGCGAGCCGTTCGGCGGCGGCATTCGCACCTTTAGCATCGAGCGTCATTTCCCTGCCGGCGAAATCTTCCGGGTCGAGATAACCGAGCGTGAGATTGGCGTCGGTCACGGTCAATTGCTCACCGCCGCGCCGGTAACATACAGGCCCCGGGTCGGCGCCCGCGCTGTCGGGCCCGACTTTGAGCAGGCCGTGCTGATCGATGCGGGCAATACTGCCGCCGCCCGCACCGATTTCAATGAGTTCAACGGTCGGCGATTTTATGATGAGCCCGCTGCCCTTCTTGAACCGGTGCAGGCGCGCGACTTCGAGTTGCGACGACAAGGTTGCCGCGCCTTTGGTTACGAGGCCGATCTTGGCGGTCGTGCCGCCCATGTCGAAAGAGACCAGCGTGTCGATGCCGATGGATGCGCCGAGAAAACGCGCCGCCTCGACGCCGGCGGCGGGGCCGGATTCGAGCACCTTGACCGGAAAACGCGCGGCCACGTTTTCGTCCGTCAACCCGCCGCTCGACAGCATGATGTGAAAGCGCCCGCTGAAACCAAGGTCGTTCAATCCGCGTGTAAGCGAGTCGAGATGATGTGCCGTCACCGGTTGCGCGTAGGCATTGGCGACGGTCGTCGACGCGCGCTCGAATTCGCGGATTTCCGGCTGGATCTCGGAGGACAGCGACACTGCAACGCGCGGAAACTCGCGGCGTATCAGTTCGCCGATCGCCTGTTCATGGTGCGGATTGATATAGGAATGAAGCAGGCACACCGCGATCGCCGTGGCGCCCTCGTCGACGAGCCCGCCGACCACGGCGCGCACCTCTTCCAGGTCGAGCTGCGTCATGACCGCGCCGGCGGCATCCATGCGCTCGGTCACTTCGCGGCGCATCGCGCGCGGCACCAGCGGCGGCGGCAGATCGATCCCGAGATCGTAGATGTCGTAGCGCGTCTCGGTGCCCATTTCGATGATGTCGCGAAAGCCGCGCGTCATGATGAGGCCGGTCACCGCGCCCTTGCGCTCGATCAGCGTGTTGGTCACGAGCGTCGTCGCATGGATGAAAAGATCCAGATCGGCGGGCGACTTGCCGTGCTTCTGCAACAACCGGCGCGTGCCGTCGATGATTGCAAGGCTCGGGTCCGCCGGCGTCGTCAGCAGCTTGCCCGTGGCGATGGCGCCGGTGGCGCCGTCGTGCAATACGAGGTCGGTGAAAGTACCGCCGACGTCGACCGCCAGCCTCAGGTTTCTCGACATAGATTATTGATGAGCACCGCGTGGAGGAATTCGATTGTAGCAAATGCATCCGTTGCTCACTCTCCACATAAGCGCGTGCTCCAAGATGGGGCTCCGTGCACCGTTCTGATCCCTCGATTGCGTTTGCGATTTCCTGCTGCTATCGTCATTCCGGATATTGTTGTCCGTCGTCACCCGCTGCGAGGCCACATGAAAATCATTGCTGCAGTTTTGCTTGCGCTATCGGCAGCGCTCGCGTCACCGGCCCTCCTTGCGCAGCTCTGTCCCGAAAAAAATCTCAACTACTGGCAGGGCTTCCCGCCGGGCGGCGAATCAGACCAGTCGGCGCGCCACCAGCAAATCGTGTTGAAACGCAAATGCGCGCTGATCGAAACGATCGTGCAGTACAAGCCCGGCGCGAGCGGCGGGCTCATGTGGTCGCAAATGAACAACCTGCCCGGCGATGGCTACAACATCGTGGGACTCACGCTGCCGCACATCATCCTGCAGCCGATGGAAGGCCAGGTTCAGTACAAGACTGAAGACCTCACGCCGGTCTACTGGTTTCGCTACATGCCGGACGCGATCATCGTACCCGAGCAAAGCGCGATCAAGACCTTCCAGGACCTGATCCGGATGGCCAGGGAACAGCCGGGCAAGCTCACGCTCGCGGGCTCGGGCAGCAATTCGGCGAATCATGCGGCGCACGAGAAGCTCGACCTCATCACCGGCATTCAAACGACGTATGTGCCTTATAAAGGCACGGGCGATCTCGTGCCGGCGGTGCTGGGCGCGCAGGTCACCGGCGCAATGGCGTATTCGGCCTTTGCGGTGAACAACAAGGGCCGCGTGCGCGCGCTCGCGGTCGCAATGGAAAAACGCAGTCCGCAGTTGCCCGACGTGCCGACGTTCCGCGAGCTTGGCATCGACTGGGTTGACGGCGGCTACGGCGGCATCGGCGTGCCGAAATCGACGCCGCTGGAAATACGCCACCGCCTGTCCGACTTGTGGGGCGCGCTCAACAGTGACCCCGAAATGAAAGAACTCGCGACCAAGGCCGGCTTCGATTTGATCGATATCAACATCGACAAGATGGACCGCTTCATGAAGGAGCGCATGCAGGCCTACATACCGGTCGCGAAGCGCATGGGGCTGATCAAGTAGCGGAGCACGCGCCCGCTGCGTCCTGCGGCGATTGGTGTAAAGTCGGGGCTTTAGTTCTGCGCGCTGCCGAAGCGCGGTCCAGCCATGACACTCGAACTCGCAGTCAGCAACGAACCAGCCGCACCAGCGCCCGCCAAGTCGCTTTCGCGCACGATTGCGGAATTCGTGCAGAACGTCGGTTACGCGACACTGCCGCGGCGCCTGCGCGACTTTGCGCGCTTTCACATTCTCGACACTGTCGGCACCGCGCTCGCGGCCACCAAATTCGAATTCGCGCAGCGCGCGCTGAACGGGCTTGCGGCATTGGCCGACGGCGGGTCGGGCACGGTGATCGGCATGGGCGCAACGCTGCCGCTCAAGGACGCCGTGATCATGAACGGCATCCTCGCGCACGGACTCGATTACGACGATACGCATCCGGGCGGCCCGGTACATCCGAGCTCGTCGGCGTTCCCGTGCGCGCTCGGCCTCGCCGAATTTCTCGATCGCAGCGGCAAAGATTTGCTCACCGCCTATCTCATCGCAGTGGAAATATCGACCCGCGTCGGCATTGCGACCAACGGCGCGCTGTTGAAATCCGGATATCACACCACCGGCGTGGCCGGCCACATGGGCTGCGCGCTCGGTGCCGGTCATTTAATGCGGCTCAATGCCGAGCAGCTTGTGTATGCCCAAGGACTTGCGGGCAGCACCGCCTCCGCGCTTGCCGAACATCGCGCCGATGGCGCATGGAACAAACGTTTCCATCCCGGCTGGGCCGGCGCCGGCGCGATCACGGCCGCCAGCCTCGCCCGCAGCGGCTTTCTCGGCACGCGCAAGATCTACGAAGGCCAGGACGGATTGTTCCGCAGTCACGCGGGCACTCATCTTGGCCTGATCAAACCGGATGCGCTGGTCGAAGAACTCGGCTCGACCTGGCGGGCGGAAGAAGTCGCGATCAAGCCGTATCCGGTATGTCACATGCTGCACGCATGCATCGACTCGGTGCTCGCTTTGAAACGCGAGCATCAATTCAAAGTCGACGACATTGCGGAAATCCGCGCGCTGCTGCATCCCGCGGTCTTTCGCAGCGTCTGCGAAAACCCCGACCTGCGGCGCAAGCCGGCGAGCGATTACATCGCGAAGTTCAGCGTCTATTACACGCTGGCCGCCGCGCTCGTGCGCGGACGCTGCGGCTTTGCCGAACTGGAGAGC
>Ga0265314_10001172_pt1 | contig 30112 bp, 27 predicted proteins | sample 4126metaG_FD_203106 | JGI IMG/M metagenome (GOLD analysis project Ga0265314, IMG submission 203106) | Rhizosphere microbial communities from Carex aquatilis grown in University of Washington, Seatle, WA, United States - 4-1-26 metaG | ecosystem: Host-associated > Plants > Roots > Rhizosphere >... | reverse complement strand
GCTGTAGACGAGCCACGCCTGGGCCACGGTCTGCATCCAGGTGCCGATGAGAGAGATCAGTTGTCCGCTGAAGAAGAGCTGGAAATTGCGATGGCGCAAGGCGCGCAGGGTGGTGGCCCACTTCGGCAGACGGGCCGCTTTCGCGAAGACGTCTTCAGCCGCGCCGGAATTTTTCTCCTCAGTCACTCGTCACTCGTCATTCGTCACTGTCTAGAACTTTTTCACATCTTTGGGATGACGGCAACCGGCAGGACGATGCGGACTCAGAAGTCATTGAATCATTGAGACATCGAGCCATTAATTCAATGAATCGATGATTCGACAGATTTGCACAGCTCAGGCACCGATTTGAACTTCCCCGCGGGTTCGATCGGCGATAGAGTTAATGTTCGCCGATCCGAGAGATGGATCCGGGAAGGGTGAATGATGAGCACAGATGATAATCGTCTGGAACATCGTTTGGAACGACGAGGCGCGCAGCGTTTCGAAGTGCATCTGCCGTTGGCGGTTCACTTCGAGGGACGGACTGTACCCGGATTTACCGAGGACTTGAGTGGCCGTGGAATTTTCTTCTACGCGGAGACGACGCTCCCGCAAGGCGCGGTCGTGGAATTGAGCTTTACCATGCCCTCCGAGATCACTTTGGGGGAAAACATGCCGGTTCGGTGCCGGGGGAGGGTGATGCGCGCTTCGGCTCCCCAAGCCGGTCGACCAAGCGGGATTGCCGTTCAATTCGATTCCTACGAGTACCTGGCAGCCAACCAACCCAGCGCTCAATTCGTGCGAGTTTCGGCCGGCGGTACCCTGGGGGCGGCTTCCGGCCCGATACCGCACTAGAGTATCCCCGTCTTTTCAATCGCTGAATTTTGCCTTACAATCAAGTAAACCAGCAGTCTGGCGGGGTGTTTCCTCCGTTTGAGGGACCCGCCGGCGACCTGCCGCTTTGTCCGTGGTCCAATTCGATTACGAAGGTCATTTGGCCTCGGCGCTGGAAGTTCGTAGCATGACAATGAAGACTGAGAATCGAGTCATGCCCGGAATCGCCGTGGCCCTCCTTACCGGGGACAGCGAACAAGCCGTCGTACTGAACAGTCGAGTGGAGAGCACCAATCTGGCTCGGACCGTATTGAGCCACGTTGGGTTCCCTGCTGGACCGAGCGACGCAGTTTTGCGTCAATTGCAGGATCAGCGCGCCGAAGTCGTGCTGGTGAATATCGATCCGCAGAATCCGCAGCGCGCGATCCGCACCATCGAACTGATTCACGGCAACATGCCGGAAGTCACGATTTTTGCCGTGGGAGAGATCAACCAACCCACGAACATTGTTTCAGCCATGCGCGCCGGGGCGCGCGAGTTTCTGGATTATGGCGCCACCCGCGAGGCCTTGATCGAGGCCTTTACTCGCTTCTCGGCCACGTTGAGCCGGTCGCAACGCAGTTCCAGCAAGGCCCGTGTCTTCACTTTTCTGAACGCCAAGGGCGGAGCCGGCGCCACCACCACCGCGGTGAATACGGCAGTCGCGTTGCAGGAAACGCACGGACGCGTGGTGCTGGTGGATTTCGCTCCCATCGGGCACACGGCGCTGCAACTGAATCTGCGGCCTCAATTCACGCTGATCGACGCTTTACAGAACCTGCATCGCATGGACGGTTCGCTGCTCGACGGCCTGATGACGCCCTATCGCAATGGCCTTCATCTGCTGGCCGGGGCTCAGCAACCGCACAACGCGGTGCCGAGCGCGTCGGAACTGGCTCGCCTCTTCGACCTGCTGGTAGGCCAGTATCACTTCGTCGTGGTCGATGGCTCAGGCCGGATGGATAGCACGATGCAGATGATCTGCGACCTCTCGAACGCGGTGCTGCTGGTGGCGCAGACCGATGTTGTTTCGCTCTGGAGCGCCGGCCGGATTAACGCCTTCCTGCAGGAGGGAGCGGGCCGCGATCGGCTGCGCCTGGTGCTGAACCGGTACAAGAAGATTCCGGGCTTCAGTGACGAGGATGTGGAGAAAGCCACCAACTGCAAGGTGCTCTGGAAGGTACCCAACAACTACCAGGTCATCGGACCGGCGATTGACAAGGGCAGCCCAGTGGCCGCGCAGGGAAATCACGAAATCGGCCGCTCCTATCAGGGGCTGGCTGCTGAACTTGCGGGAGCTACGACGTCCGCCGAGGGCGCGCTCTCGTTGCTTTACCAGCACGACAAGGGCGACAGCAAGAAACGGGCCGCGGGCCAGTTGCTGGTCTCGCCGATGCGCGCCGGACAGTAAATCCCCATTTTTCAATCCCCTCAACTTTGAATTTCCATTCTGCGGTCGGACCTCTTGGCTCGGCAATTTCCGGGCTTTGTTAGAATCAGGGTTCACCATAATGACGCTTAGAATCGACTTCCACCGCGGGATGCTGGGCAGACTCTGAATGACAACTCCTTCAACCAAGAAACGCGTGCTGAGCGGAATGCGCTCGACCGGGAAGCTGCACCTGGGAAACTACGTGGGCGCGCTCGCCAACTGGGTCCGCATGCAGGACGAGTACGACTGCTTCTTCTTTATTGCCGACTGGCACGCGCTGACCACCGACTACGCCGATACTTCGAGTTTGAAAGAAAACTCGGTCGAGGTGCTGCTGGATTGGCTGGCGGCGGGGCTTGATCCGGCGAAGTGCGTGATGTTCATACAGTCGCATGTGCCGGTACATGCCGAACTGCACCTGCTGCTTTCGATGATCACTCCTCTCGGCTGGCTGGAGCGCGTGCCGACGTACAAGGAGCAGAAGGACAATATCAAGGGAAAAGACCTCGACACTTACGGGTTTCTCGGTTATCCCGTGCTGCAATCGGCGGATATTTTGATCTACAAGGCATATGGCGTCCCAGTGGGCGAAGACCAGGTGGCGCATGTGGAACTGACGCGTGAGATTGCGCGGCGGTTTAACGGGTTCTACGCCGGGAAGCGCGAATATATTTTTCCGGAACCGGCGGCCCTGCTCACTCCTGCGCCCCGGCTGCCGGGGACCGACGGGCGCAAGATGTCGAAGTCTTATGGCAACGCTGTCATGCTCACCGATCCGGAGCCGGTGGTGCGGCAAAAGTTGAAGACGATGGTCACCGATCCTGCCCGCGTGCGGCGTACCGATCGCGGCAATCCCGATGTGTGTCCGGTGGGCGACCTGCACAAAATATTTAGCGGCCCGGAGACGATGGCGAGAGTATATGAGGGCTGCCGGTCGGCTGGAATCGGCTGCATCGAGTGCAAAAGCTGGGCTGCCGATGCCATCGTAAACATTCTCAATCCCATGCAGGAGCGCCGGAAAAAATACGAGGACAATCCGCGGCTTGCCTGGGATATTCTGGAAGCAGGCTCGGCCCGCGCTCGTGAGGTCGCAGGGGCAACGATGGACGAGGTCCGCAAGTCGATGGGTCTGGACTACGGTCCGAACGATAGTCCGAACTGCGAGCCGCCGAAGGAATCCACGAAGTGACGGATTTGTCTCAACCCACATCAGAACAGGCTCCAGTCGAGGCTTCTGGGCAGGGCGCGGCTCCGGCCGCGTCCGCATCGCATGAAGCTGCTGAGAACAAGTCTGCTCAAAACAAGTCCGCTAAGGAAGATGCCAACGATTTTCCCTTCGCCATCGCGCTCGGCGACATCTACGAAGGGCCGCTCGACTTGCTGCTCGACCTGATCCGCAAGCAGGACATCAACATCTACGACATTCCCATCGCCAGGATCACGGCGCAGTACCTCACTTATGTCGAGCGCATACGCGAACTCGACGTGAACATCGCCTCCGAGTTCATCTACATGGCGGCGGTGCTGATTCACATCAAATCGAAGATGTTGTTGCCGCGCGATCCGCTCGCTGCCGCCGATGCGCTAGAGGATCCGCGCAACGAGCTGGTCAACCGCCTGTTGGAGCACGAGAAATTCAAATCGGCAGCGCAGATGCTTTTGCAAAAACAGCAGATTGAAGATGCGGTGCTGAGCAATCCGGCGATCCGCGAGTTTATGGACGCCGAGGGCACCGAGCCCGAACTGGCCGCCGATGTGATCGACTTGGTCAAGACTTTCCAACAAATACTGGACCGGGCGCGCACCCGGCCCATCCTGGAAGTGGACGAAGAAACTGTGACCGTCGGCCAGATGATTCAGTACCTGCACCGGAGGCTCGCGCTCGAAAATCGTCCGATTCGCCTGAAGCAGATGCTGCGCAATGTGCCTTCGCGGCCGGCGCTGGTGTGCATGTTTCTGGCGCTGCTTGAACTGGTGCGGTTGCAGGCGATCCAGGTGCGGCAGGACCACGTCTTCGGCGAAGTGCTGGTGAGAAAGCATTCCCACTTCGAAGAAGTGATGACGGAGCAGGCTGCAGTGCGGGATGATTGGAGATAAAAAAGTCGTTGGTCGTTAGTCGCTGGTCGTTAGCAAAGCCTGCCACCCGCGATTGACGACTAATAGCCAACGACGAACGACTAGCGACCAACGACGATTCTTATGAGTCTTAGACCCCAACTTGAAGCTATCATTTACGCGGCGGAAACGCCTATTTCGCTTGACCAGATTCTTTCGCTGGTTAAGGAGTCTGTGCTTGCGGAGACTCCGGGCATCGACGCGGCGGAAATCAAGTCGCGCATCCGCGCCACGCTTGAAGAACTCATTGCGGATTATTCGGGCGCGGGCCACGGAATCGAGATCCGCCAAGTTGCCGGCGGATACCGGATGTCCACCAAGCCCGAACAGCACGATGTGGTGCGCGCCTTCGCCAAGAGCCTGAAACCGCCTTTCCGGCTGTCGCTTCCGGCGCTCGAAACTCTGGCTGTCATCGCCTACAAACAGCCGGTCACGCTGCCCGAAATTGGCGAAATTCGCGGCGTCGATTCCGGCGGAGTCATCGCTACCCTGCTCGATCGCAAGCTGATCACGACTGCGGGCAGAAAGGCCGTCATCGGCCGGCCCATTCTCTACAAAACCAGCAAGGAGTTTTTGCTGCGCTTCGGGCTAAAGGACATCAACGAACTGCCCAGCATGGAGGAATTCGAGAAACTGCTGGCGGAGTCGTTCCAGAGCGACGCGATTGCCGGTGAGGGCGCGCCTGCGGAAGAGTCTTTAAATCTGCCGCTGACTGCAGAAAATGATTCCTCCGATGCGCCGGTGGTAGAGGATGTAAAGGACGACTCTGCCGAAACAGCTGCAGAAGACGCGGCTGAAATTGCCGAGGCACCCGAGCCCGAACTCGTCGTCGAGGAAAACGTCGAAGAAACCGAAACGCCAGCCAGCACCAAACCGGAGTAGTCATCCATGCCTGCCGAACGTCTGCAAAAGATTATCGCTGCCGCTGGGATCGCATCCCGCCGCAAGGCCGAAGAAATGATCGTTTCCGGCCGCGTGCAGGTCAATGGTCAGGTGGTCACCGAACTCGGCACCAAGGCCGATCCTGAACAAGACCACATACGCGTCGATGGCAAACTGCTGCAGGGGCCCGAGCGTTTCAGCTACATCGTGCTGAACAAACCCAAGGGCTATGTGACCACGGTCAGCGATGAGAAAAAACGTCCCACGGTAATGGACCTGGTGCAGAACGTGAAAGGGCGCGTGTATCCCGTGGGGCGGCTGGACTGGGCCAGCGAAGGCTTGCTGCTGATGACCAACGACGGCGCGCTCGCCAATGCTCTGATGAAGGCGTCTTCCAACGTGCCGAAGACTTACGTGGTGAAAGTCGCTGGCCAGCCCGACGAGGTCAAGCTCGACAAGCTGCGCCGCGGAGTTTCTATCGCCGAAAAGGGCGGACGCCGCGTGCGCACGGCTCCGGCAAAAATTCGATTGATCCGCGAAGGCGATAACCCGTGGCTTGAAGTGACCATCATTGAAGGCCGCAACCGCCAAGTCCGAAAAATGTTTGAAGAGGTGGGACACCACGTGGAGAAAATCCGGCGGGTGCAGTACGGCCCGCTCGCGCTCGACGTGCCGCCGGGAGATTGGCGCAACCTCACACTGCTGGAAGTTGCGAAGCTGAAAACCGCAGCGTCGGGACCGAAACTTACACTTCCGCCGCCCAGCACGCCGACTTTGCCGCGGGCACTGAAGGCTCCGACCAGCAAGCTGGCGCGCGTGCCGAAATCGTCGAATCCATCGCGCCCGCCCAGACCGTCACGCTCGGAGAAACCGTCATACGCGCCGCGTTCAGCTCGGCCATCGCGGCCGGAGAAGCCGTCAAGGGAAGGTGGCACCTTCCGGCAATCGCGAACGGCGAAGCGCAAGCGCGATTAACACCTTGCTTCCGCAATCATCAACCGCACGGAGCAGTGCAAGCCGACATCGCTCTTAGAGTGATGGGTTCCGCCTTACCCTATTTCTGACACTTCGAGCAGTAGTGGCTGCTGCGGCCGGCTAGCACTACGCGCCGGATTGCGGTCCCGCACACCAGGCATGGCTCGCCCTCGCGTCCGTAGACGCGATGCTGGAGCTGGAAAAATCCTTCTTCTCCATCCGCATCTACATAGTCGGAAATCGAAGATCCGCCCAGCGCGATCGCCTCGCGCAGCACTTCCCGCACTGCTCGGTGCAGTTTGCCGAACTGGTCCCGCGTGATGGCGGCCGCCCGTCGGCGGGGACGGATGCCAGCCCGGAACAACGACTCGTCGGCGTAGATGTTGCCCACGCCGCGCAGCAACTTCTGATTTAGAAGTGCGCTCTTGATCGGAGTCTTGCGCCCGCGAAAAAGCGCTATGAATCGCTCCTCGCTAACCTCCAGCGGTTCCACTCCTCCGGGATCGAAGCCTCCAGAGTGAACGCTGAGTTTGCCGAACATCCGCGGATCGATAAACCGCAGTTCGCGCCCGGACGCCAGTTTTGCGATTAAGTGAGTGTGTTTGGCGATCTCGACTGCGGGTTCGCAGACCATCATGCGCCCGGTCATGCCGAGATGGACGATCCACTGCGCACTTTGCTGTAGAGACGCGGCTTGCCGCGTCTGGCTATGAACGGCACGTTTGCCTTTCTTCCGCTGTGCCTCGCCCTCCAGATCGAACACGATGTGCTTGCCCGCGCGGTGCACGCGCACGATGCGCTTGCCTTCAAGCGTCGCGGCGATCACGCCGGCTGCCGACTTGAGCGGCTGCTTCCGGGAGCCGATCCAGACTGATTCGACGCTGTCTCCGGCCACGCGCGTGTGGAGACCTCGCGCGATGGTTTCAACTTCGGGGAGTTCAGGCACGTTGTCAGGATACTGGATTGGCACAGAAAAAGAGCGCCATTGGCTATTAGCTTTTGGCTTTTAGCTAGAAGCCAACGGCCAAGAGCTAAGAGCGATTTTCAGGTTTGCTCCTCCACCGCCCGATTCGGTATGCTAGAGCGTACACACCAAGTACCGCCGATCTTCCAGGTTTTCCAGTCTTATTCAGCAGCAGCGGCGCAACCAGTGTGTGCGACCCTGGGGCGGTTTTCGGTTTGCGGCCGCGCAATTTTCCAAGTGGAGTTTGCATTGAACAGAAGCGGGACGAGCAGGGGCAGAACCGCGGTCATCGTGGGAGCCCAGTGGGGCGACGAGGGCAAGGGCAAGATTGTCGACGTACTGACGCAGACTTTTTCGGTGGTGGTGCGCTACGCCGGTGGCCACAACGCCGGACACACGGTCATCATCAACGGAAAAAAATTCATCCTGCAACTTGTGCCCGGCGGCATTCTGCGGCCCGAGTGCACCAACGTCATCGGCAATGGCGTGGTGATCGATCCGCTGGCGTTTTTGAAGGAAGTCGCGTCGCTGCGCGCTGCGGGCGTGAAAGTGGACGGCAATCTTTTCGTATCGAACCGCGCACAGGTCATTCTGCCCTACCATCGCATGATGGAGCTGGGGTCGGAAAACGCTCCCGGCCGCGTGAAAATCGGAACCACTTCGCGCGGCATCGGTCCATCCTACGAAGACAAAATGGGCCGCCGCGGATTGCGCATCGCCGATCTGCTTGACACTCAATTGCTGCGCACGCACATCGAAAACGCATGCCGCGAGAAAAACATGATCGCTCATGCGCTTTTCAACTCCGAGCCGCTCGATGCCGACAAGATGTTCCGGGAGTACGCCGACGCCGCCGAGCAGGTCCGTCCTTTTGTCCGCGACACGGCGCTTCTGCTGAACCGCGCTCTGGCGGAAGGCAAGTCGATCGTGTTCGAGGGAGCGCAGGGCACCATGCTCGACATCGATCACGGCACGTATCCGTTCGTGACGTCCTCGAGCTCCACGTCCGGTGGCGCGGCGACCGGAACCGGCGTGCCGCCGACATCGATTGACACCGTCATCGGTATCACCAAAGCCTATTGCACACGGGTCGGCAGCGGGCCGTTCCCCAGCGAACTGCCCGGGGCGCGAGGCGAAGATCTGCGCAAGCGCGGCAACGAATTCGGCGCCGTTACCGGACGTCCGCGGCGCACTGGTTGGATCGACTTGCCTCTGCTGCGTTACGCTGGCATGATTAACGGCATCTCCTGGCTGGTGGTGACTAAGTTGGATGTGCTCGACCACCTGACGGAGATTCCAGTCTGCGTGGGGTATAAGGTGGACGGTAAGGAGTTGGACGAGATTCCGGCTCAGGGATGCGGTTATGAAAAAATAGAATGCATCTACCGTAACCTGCCGGGCTGGGCCAGCCCAACGCAGGACATTCGAACGGTCGAGGCATTGCCCAAGGGCGCCCGCGAATATTTGGCCTTCATCGAAAAGGAGACCGGAGCGCGGGTGGGAATGATTTCCACGGGACCGGATCGCGAGCAGACGATTCTGGTACCGGAATTCGTAAATGAGTTGGGACTGAAGAGCTGTTAAACAAGTCAGGTTCGTATCAGGGGCATCGCTGTCAGGATATTGGATTCGTATCAGGGTATCGCTTTAGCGATGCCGTAAGTTTTCGGAGTCAGACGCCCCTTCAGGGGCCGGCGGAAAAAGATCGGAGCGACGGATGGTGGTGTTGGCCGTAACTTGGATGGCGAAAATTGGACGCGAGTCCGAAGTGACCGCGATCTTTGAAAAGATTTCAGCCGAATCGCGCAAGGAGCCGGGCTGCCTGATGTATCAGGTGCATAAGCACAAGACCGATCCGCGCCGGTTCTTCATCTACGAGCAGTACAAGGATGACGCCGCCATCGAGGCTCATCGCGCCGCTCCGCACTTCCTGCAGTTCGCGAAGAAAGACCTGCCGAAGGTCGCCGATCGGATCGAAGGGCACTTGTTCGAGCCGATAGGATAGCTGGGGAGCTATCAGCCGTCGGCTATCAGCTCTCAGTAGGGGCTCAACCTACTCGGCAGTTGCTGAAAGCCGACTACCGATAGCTGAGAGCTCACTGCTTGTCCGCCATCAGAACACCGCCCGAGGCGTAGCTCTCCTTGGACACTTCCAGAAATGTCACCACGATGGCTTCGCGGCGCGCGCCTGCCTCTTCCACCATCGTGTCGGTAATGCGCTGCGCGATCTTCCGCTTTTGATCGGCCGTGCGGCCTTGGAGCATGGTTACTTGAACAAGAGGCATGGGGAGTTCTCAGTTCTCGGTTCTCAGTTCTCAGAGAGACCAGTCCTCGGATCTTACCGAGAACTGGGAACCGAGAACTGAGAACTGCTATTGCGCCAGTTCGTATCCCGCAAAGAAGAAGCTCAACTCGAAGCGCGCTGTGTCGTCCGCATCGGAGCCGTGAATCGCATTGTGCTCAATGTTCGTGGCCCATTTCTTGCGGATGGTGCCCTCTTCGGCGTTGGCCGGGTTCGTGGATCCCATTAGTTTGCGCAGGTCGGCGATGGCATTTTCTTTTTCCAGCGCCAGCGCCACAATCGGTCCACTGGACATGAAGTTGGTCAGCGAGTGGTAAAACGGCCTGCTCGCATGGACGGCGTAGAACTGCTCCGCTTGGTGCTGGGAGATTTCCAGCATCTTCATGGCTAGAATGTGGAAGCCGTTCTTCTCGAACTGCTCGATGATGTCTCCGATCGCGTTCTTCTTTACCGCGTCGGGCTTGATGATGGTCAGTGTGCGTTGCAGTGTTTTCATAAATTCAGGTCTCAGGTCTCAGGTCTTAGGTGTCAGGCCTCAGCTGACGGCTGAGTGCCGATTACTCCTACACCTTCACTCCCAGCGCGGCCGCTAGTGTTTCGCCGATTTCGGCTGGCGATTTCGCTACTTTCAGGCCAGCCTTTTCCATGGCGGCAATCTTCTCGGCCGCAGTGCCCTTGCCGCCGGAGATGATGGCGCCGGCGTGGCCCATGCGGCGTCCGGGAGGCGCTGTCTGTCCGGCGATGAAGCCGACGACCGGCTTCTTCATGTGCGTCCGGATGAACTCCGCAGCGATCTCCTCCGCGTTGCCGCCGATTTCCCCGATCATGACCACGGCTTCGGTCTGGGGATCGCGGTTGAACAGATCGAGGGCATCGACAAAATTCGTGCCGATGATCGGATCTCCGCCAATGCCAAGCGCCGTCGATTGTCCGATTCCGAGCTGCGTAAGCTGATGTACAGCCTCGTAAGTCAGCGTCCCGGAGCGCGACACGATGCCGACATTGCCCTCTTTGTGGATTTGCGCCGGCATGATTCCGATCTTGCATTTGCCCGGCGAGATGATGCCGGGGCAGTTCGGCCCGATCAGGCGCGAACGCCGGTCCTGCAGAAATTCCCAGGCGCGCACCATGTCGAGCGTCGGAATGCCCTCAGTGATGCAGACGATGAGTTCGATTTCAGCGTCGGCCGCCTCCATGATCGCGTCGGCCGCGAATGGCGGCGGCACAAAGATCACCGTGGCATTGGCGCCCGTCTTGTCCGCCGCTTCTTGAACGGTGTTGAAGATCGGCCAGCCTTCGTGCGTCGTCCCGCCTTTGCCGGGCGTGACGCCGCCTACAACCTGCGTGCCGTACGCGGCGCAGGCTTTCGCGTGGAAAGTGCCTTCGCGGCCCGTCAGACCTTGCACAATCAATCGAGTTCTCTTATCAGCCAGGATTGCCATGAGTGCTCACTTTCAAAAAACGCTGTTCGCTGTTCGCTGTTCGTCGTTCGCGCTTACGCTGCTTGTTTCGCGGCTGCCACTACTTTGTCGGCTGCATCCTTCATGGTCTCTGCGACCGTGAAGTTCAGGCCCGACTCCATCAAAATCTTCTTGCCTTCCTGAACATTGGTGCCTTCCAGGCGCAGGACCACCGGCAGTTGGATATTCGTTTTCTTCGCGGCCTCGACTACTCCGGTGGCCAACATATCCACGCGCAGAATGCCTCCAAAGATGTTGATTAGCACGGCGCGCACACTCTTGTCGCTGAGCAGAATTTCAAATGCGTGCGCCACCTGGTCCGCGCTGGCGCTGCCGCCGACATCGAGGAAGTTGGCCGGCATGCCGCCCGCATACTTGATGATGTCCATGGTGGCCATCGCCAGGCCCGCGCCATTCACCATGCAGCCCACGTTGCCGTCGAGCTTGATGTAGTTGAGGTTGTATTTCGACGCCTCCACTTCGAGCGGATCTTCCTCTGTGATGTCGCGCAGTTCACGGAGGTCGGGGTGACGGAAGAGCGCGTTATCGTCAAACGTCAGCTTGGCGTCGAGCGCGAACAAGCGTCCGTCCGTGCAACTGATAAAGGGATTGATCTCCACCAGCGAGGCATCCGATTCAAGGAAGGCGCGGTACAGGCTGGTCAAGAATTGAACTGCGGAATTGATCTGCGGCGGCTTCAGCCCCAAACTGAATGCGATCTTGCGCGCCTGGAACGGCTCCAAACCCATGCCGGGATCGATGTACTGTTTCAGGATCGCTTCGGGCCGCTCGGCGGCCACTTGCTCGATATCCATTCCGCCCGCGGCCGATGCCATGAATACCGGCTTGCCTTCGCCGCGATCGACCAGAATGCCGAGATAAAGTTCCTTCTCGATCGGCAGCGTCTCTTCGACCAGCAGCCGGTGCACGATGCGTCCTTCCGGCCCCGTCTGATGCGTGACCAGTTTCATGCCCAGCATCTTGCCGGCGATTTCGCCCGCTTCTTCGACCGACTTGGCGATCTTCACACCGCCGCCCTTGCCACGTCCGCCGGCGTGGATCTGCGCCTTGACCACCACTCCCGTCGCGCCGGAGCCCAGAATATCCTTCGCCGCAGCCTCGGCTTCTTCGCGCGTCGTCGCCATCGTGCCTCGCGGCACGGCGACGCCATACTTCTTCAGAATTCCTTTTGCCTGATACTCATGAATTTTCATAATGATTCCGAACTCGTCGTTGGTCGTTGGTCATTGGCCGTTAGTCGTTCGCGATCACGGGCCGCGGCAACCGCCGTAGTGGACTCCCGAGAGGACTCTGCTTGCGGCTTGAGACAACCTGCAGCAAACTCTTGATTTTATAGAAGGCAGAAGGATTGGTGCAAACGGCGTGATCGCGACGGATGTCACGACGAACGGCGAGCCGACGGACAGTGATCAGTGCTACCCTTGGCTGGAGATCATGATCCTCGACGTCCTGCATCGTATCGCCGTGCATCGCCAGTCGCTGTCCCGCGAAGAAGCGCGCGCGGTGATGACCGAGGTCCTTACCGGACACTGCTCCGACGCGCAAATTGCGGCGCTGCTGGTGGCGCTGCATATGAAGGGCGAGACGGTCGAAGAAATCGTTGGATTTGCCGAGGCCATCCGCGCCGCTGCTGTTCCGCTTGAACTTCATGCCAACTCCGTGCTCGACGCGAGTGGCACCGGGCGCGACGCGCTCGTCGATACCTGCGGCACTGGCGGCGATGCCAGCGGCACATTCAACATTTCGACGGCAACGGCCTTCGTGGTCGCGGGAGCGGGCGTGCGCGTCGCCAAGCATGGCAATCGCAGCGTGACCTCGAAGTGCGGCTCCGCCGATGTGATGGAAGCCTTGGGCGTGAACATACAGCTGCCGGCCGCGCGGATGGCGGCCTGCCTGGAAGAAGTTGGGATCGCGTTTCTTTTCGCTCCCGCCATGCATTCGGCGATGAAGCACGTGCAGACCGCGCGCCGTGAGTTGCATCTGCGCACGGTTTTCAACCTGCTCGGTCCGTTGACGAATCCGGCGCGCGCCACTTGCCAGGTGGTTGGCGTCTATTCCGCGGATCTGGTGGAAAAACTTGCGGAAGCGCTCAGCATGTTGGGACTGCATCGCGCGCTTGTTGTCCACGGCAGCGACGGCCTCGACGAAATCACCATCACCGGTCCGACTCGCATTGCGGAAGTGCGCGAGGGACAGGTTCACAGTTACGAAGTTACGCCCGAGGAATTCGGTCTGCAGCGCGCCACGCTCGACGAAATCTCCGGTGGAGATGCCGCTTGCAACGCCACGTTGATCCGCGAGGTGCTGGCCGGTAAGAAGTCCGCCCGCCGCGACGTGGTTGTGCTTAATGCCGCAGCCGCGCTGGTTGCCGCCGGACGGGCTGACCATCTGCGCGATACGGTGCCGCTGGCGGCAAGGGCGATAGATTCCGGCGCGGCCCTCGCAAAGTTGCAGGCGCTTATCGCTTTCAGCGGCGTCCACTAACCACTCAATACTTCATGCTGACAATGCTGTCATCCTGAGCGAAGCGAAGGACCTATGCATTTGTCCGGCTGGTAAAGATGCCGCTCGTACCATCCCTCACTCAGATCGTTCCACGTAGGATTCACGGAAACAATCAACTGCATTTTCTTGATCCGAAGCCAGCCTTTGATGCGTTTCTCGCGGTCAATCACGTTGCGCACATCGTCAAAGCTCTCGTAGTAAACGAGCCGATCGATTTTGTAGCGCTGCAGAATTCCGATCCTTCTCCGGACTTGTGTTCCCAGACGCGCCGGCGCAGGTTATTTGTTACTCCGACGTAAAGAGTCTGAGAGAGATTGGTCAGGATGTAAACGTAGTAGTAGCGCTGGCCGCCGGAATGCATAGGTCCTTCGCTTCGCTCAGGATGACACTGGTTAGATTGTGCCGGATGAAAACGCGGAAATCAGTGAGCGCAGTACATCGAAATTGTGATGTTTGGCAGCTTGGGGTGCTTATGACCCCGTAATTCACTGTAAAGTTTGTCATCCTGAGCGAAGCGAAGGACCTATGCATTGCCTTGCGTCCAGATCGACGTTCTACTTCACTTCCACTTTCTCCATATATTCTGCCACCTGCACGTTCCATCCCAGTTCTTTCTTCATACGGTCGCGGAGTTGTGACGCTGCGGCGGGTTCGCCGTGGACTAGGTAGGTTGTGGCCGGTTGGTTCTTGAACGTCCGCAGCCACTCCAACATTTCTGGCGGATCGGCGTGATCGCTGAACTGTTCGAGGGCTGCAACCTGGGCGCGGATGGGCACGAACTGGCCGAAGATTTTCACCTCGGGCGCTCCGTTCTTGATGGTGGCGCCGCGCGTGCCGGGCGCCTGGAAGCCGATAAAAATCACCAGGTTCTTGGGATCGGGCAGGCGCTGCGCCAGGTGATGCAGAATGCGGCCGCCAGTGACCATCCCGCTCGACGAAACGATGACTGATGGGTAGTGGCTTTCGTTGATCTTCTTCGACTGCTCGGCGGTTAGCGCAAACGTGAAGCCTGGCCAGTCGACCGGTGAGCCGTATTTCGCGATCAAATCGGCGGCGAGCGGGGTGTACTCCTCCGAGTGCTTCAGGAAAATTTCGACTGCCCTGATGGCCATCGGACTGTCGCAAAAAACAGGCAGGCGCGGAATCTGTCCCGTCTCCATCAATCTTTTTAGGATGAAAAGAAATTTCTGCGTCCGCTCCACGGCGAACGCGGGAACGATCACACTGCCGCCACGCTCGGCGGTCTCGCGAATCAGGCTGGCGAGTTCCGGGCGGGGATCGGTGCCGGGATGCTGCCGGTTGCCGTAAGTCGACTCCATGACGAGCACGTCGGCAGTCTCGTTTTCCTGCGGGCCGGAGTGCACCACCTTGCCGGGAGCGATCACACTGTCGCGCACCCGGCCCAGGTCGCCGGTGAAGAGCACGCGTCGGCTCTGGCCGTTCGTTTGCAGCGTGACTTCCACCATGCACGAACCCAGAATATGAGCGGCGCGCACAAAACGGAACGCCAGTTCGGGGCTCAGTTCGGTGGTTGCGCCGACCGCGACCGGCTTGAAGCGCTGCAGGCAATCCTGCGCCTCTTTGAGCGTGTACAAGGGCAACGCCGGATCGTGCTTCGACACTTTTCTTTTGTTGTAGTACGCGGCATCTTCTTCCTGCAGGTGTCCGGAGTCGGGCAATACAACTGAGCACAAATCAATGGTCGGCTGCGTGGCGTATATCGGGCCGCGAAAACCTTCTTTGACCAGACGCGGAATCCAGCCGCAGTGATCGAGATGCGCGTGGGTAAGAACGACCGCGTCGATTTCACGCGCCGGGACGGGAGTGTCGTGCCAATTGCGCTCGCGCCATTCCTTTTGTCCCTGGAAGAGGCCGCAGTCGATCAAAATTTGAAACCCTTGCTTGCCACTTGAATCGCCGGTGGTGTTGATGAGGTGCTTCGAGCCAGTGACGGTCCCGGCGGCACCGAGAAATTGGATGTAGGGCAAACGATCTCCTTACTAGGAAACAATCTACCACGAAGAAATCGCTATTGGCTTTTGGCTCTTGGCTTTTAGCTCAGGGCCAAAGGCTAAGAGCTAAGAGCAGTTTTAGGGCACGGAGATCTTGAACACATTGTTCGTCAGGTCGCTTTCCGGAACGCTGCTGTCGTTGATCTTGATCTCAATCGGCGTGCCGGACAATTCCACTCGCGTGGTGGCCGTGTTTTTGGCGCGCACCTCAATCCGTTTCGTGATCTCGCCACCTTCGAACATCACCGTGAATGGCACTTCCGCTCCCGCATTGCCTAAGTTCTCCAAGGTTACGGTTATAAACTGTACTCCTTTGTCCGTCTTCCACGGATGCACGGACTGCACGTGGAAATCCGGCAGGCCGCGATCCTGATAGACCCAGTCGTCGAAGAACCAGCCCAGGTCGCGCTTGGCGGCGGCTTCGATCAACTGCTCCACATACTTGGGATCTTTTTGGTTGTCGTCCTCAGCCCGGTATTTGTGAATGGCCTGCTTCAGCGCGTCGTCGCCGACCATGTCGCGCAACATCCACCACACGTACGCAGCCTTGCTCCGATAGTAAGTTTCATCGAAGGTGGTGGCCAGCGGCTGGCCGACGGTCTTCTGTTCGACATTCTTCCGCAACGCGGCCGATACTTCTTTTTCCGAATCGAGGAACGCAGCCCGGTGCACTCCAAGAAAATCGAGCGCGGCTTGGCGTCCGCCTTGTTGCTGGCGATACATCGCTTCGGCAAAGTGAGCCAAGCCCTCATAGACCCAGGGACGCGACGACGGCAACGCGGAATGGACGAGTTCGTGAACCAGGTTGATGCCTGCGAGCTTCGAATCCTGTGCTGCCATCGATGCCAGCAACAGCGTGCCGCTTTCAAACGGAGCGGAACTTGGATCGGCAAAATCGGCGACTTCGACGCTGCCATTGAGCCTGCCGAACCAGCCAGTCACAAACTCGGCCGCCGGGTCAAACGCATTCGCATACGTGGAGGCTCCTGCTTCGTGGCCTGGCAAACTGAACAAACTGACCTGCGGTTGCTTAGGAGAAAGATATCTAGCCTTCACGAATGTCGGTGTGACCGTACCGATCGGGGACCACGAGCAGTCCACTCCATTTTCGACTGGGCCGGTCTCTGTATTCGTCCCCACCATACCCCCGTGATAACTGGACTCAACCCCGCAGAGCAGCGACCCAGATGCATCCACAGGAATCTCCGAATAACTAAATTTAACTTTCAGCTCGCTTCCCGCCTCGCGCGCCTTCCACCGATCGGCAACTTCAAACAGACTGTTTCCTTCGGAGAAATCCGCTGACTCGGTCGTAATCGGATACCAGGCCACATATCCCGCGCCGCGCACTGCAGTGAACGATCGCCCGATCTGGTCCCAGCTTGAATGTTTGGCGACTTCCTCCGGCACTCCGATCTGGGTCAGGCGCGTCGTGTCCAGCGGAATTACGCCCTCGTAGCCGATTTCGAGCTCCACGGAGTCTTTCGGCTTGATCTCGGCGGGCAGGGTCACGATGGCTTCTGAAAGGGCGCCGGTGTGGTCGATGTCCGAGACGAAGGGTTGCGAAACGTATTGCACGGGCTTGGCGTCCACGCGAATCGAACGCCAATTGAGCGAGGATGAGATTTGCAGGGCAACGATTCTCTGCGGGTGAGTGGAATCATTGCGCAAGGTGATCTTGCCCCTGGCGCCAAGCCTTTGCTGTGCGGGCTCGAGGGCAATCTGCAAATCATATTTCGCAATGGTGAAGGCTTCCCGGTCGAGAGCGGCCGTGGAAAGGCTCGAACCACAGAGGACACAGAGAACACAGAGGAATCTCATGATTTGTTGGATGCGGTGAGCCGTCTTTGGCGCACAACTTCGTAGAGCACCACGCCCGCCGCCACCGATACGTTCAGCGACGGTACTTTCCCGAGCATGGGAATCGATACCAGGAAATCGCAGTGTTTGCGCACCAGGTCGTGCACTCCCTTGCCTTCGGCGCCGAGGACGATGGCGCAGTGCATGTTGTAGTCCACGGCATCGTATGTCTGCTCTCCGCGCTCGTCTAGGCCGACGATCCACAGGTCCTTCTCTTTCAATTCCTCGAGCGCGCGGGATATGTTCGTGACTTTCGCAACCGGAAGATGTTCGCTCGCACCCGCCGAAACCTTCGCTACCGCGGCTGTGACCGCGGCCGAGCGGCGTTCGGGAATCACCACGCCATCGGCTCCGGCAGCGTCCGCGGTGCGCAGGATCGCTCCCAGATTGTGCGGATCTTCGATGCCATCGAGCACCACGATCAGGGAGTGCTCGCCGCGACGCGAGGCTACCAGGTCCTCGAGGTCGCTATATTGTTTTGCCGAAGTGGCGGCTACCAGTCCTTGATGCGCGGCGTTGCCGGCAATTTCGTCGAGCTCCTCACGCGACAAGACCCGCACGGGAACTCCGATCTTGCGGCACTCGTCAATCACGCGTCGCAAGCGAATATCTTTTCGCTCCTTGGCGACACCAATCCACTCGAAGTTGCGCCCGCGGGCCTTGAGGGCTTCGGTAACTGTATTGATTCCGTAGAGAATGTTCACGCTGGGTAGTTTACCTCGTGCGCGTGCAGAACTTCTTTACCACAGGGGACACAGAGGAACACGGGGGAAAGCTCTGGATTCCGGATCGATTTGGTTACAGCTGGTTACGCAGCCTGCTAGACTGAAACGTTTCGGGAGGCTCTTGTGAACACTGTGTACATCCTCTCCGCCGTGCGCACGCCCATCGGCAAGTTTGGCGGCTCGCTTGCCTCGCTCTCCGCCGCTGATCTGGGAGTGGTTGCCGCAAAGGCCGCGCTCGAACGCGCCGGAGTGCAGCCGCAGCAAGTGGAAGAGACGATCTTCGGCAACGCACGGCAGGCGGGGGGCGGCCCGAATCCGGCGCGGCAGATTTCCATACGCAGCGGCATCCCTCAGGAAGTTCCGGCCTACACGGTGAACAAGGCGTGCGCGTCGGGCATTAAGTCCATTGCGCTGGCATTCAATGAGATTGCCACCGGCAACCTGGAGTGCGTGCTGGCGGGCGGAACCGAATCGATGTCGCGGCTTCCTTATTATCTTGAGGGCGCGCGCTGGGGATATCGTCTGGGCAATCAGGAACTGGTCGATGGCATGTATCGCGACGGATTTTTCTGTCCGATGGCGAAGATGCTGATGGGCGAGACGGCCGAGATTCTCGCCGCGCAGTACGGGATTTCGCGCGAAGAGCAGGATCGGTTCGCGCTGGTGTCGCAGCAGCGCGCCGCGGCGGCGCAATCCAGCGGACGATTCGACGCCGAAATTGCTCCGGTCACCATCGAGGGCAAAAAGGGCACAACCGTTTTCTCGCGCGATGAACACCTATTTCTTGAGGCGAGCATCGAGAAGATGGCCAAGCTGGCGCCGGTGTTCTCCAAAACCGGCACTATTACGGCCGGAAACTCTTCCGGCATCACCGACGGCGCAGCGGCGGTGGTGGTGGCCAGCGAGAAATTCGTCGAGCAGAATAATCTAAAGCCGCTGGCGCGAATTCTCGCCGCAACCTCTGCGGGCGTTGACCCGCGCCTGATGGGCATCGGGCCGGTGCCGGCCGTCCGCAAAATGGAACAGAAACGTGGCCTCGCTCTCAGCGACTTTGATCTGGTCGAACTCAATGAAGCGTTCGCCGCGCAGGCGCTGGCGTGCGATCGCGAGTTGCATTTCGATCGCGAGAAGCTCAACGTCAACGGTGGCGCCATTGCGCTCGGTCATCCCATCGGCTGCACCGGGACGCGCATCACGGTGACGCTGCTCCACGAGATGCTGAAGCGAAAAGCGCGCCGCGGATTGGCTACGCTCTGCGTCAGCGGTGGGATGGGCATGGCGCTGGCGATCGAGAATGCTGTGTAAGCGATTGCGACTGGCAGCTTGACCGGTCCGGTAGCTATACTCACCATTAAGGACATGGCCATCGCCACCGCAACTAGCGGTTTCACCGGTGCGGCTAGGAATCCTATGGCGCTCTCCGCGATCATCGTCGACGATGAACAACTGGCGCGCGACGAACTCGCCTACCTGCTCAAGAACCTGGACGACGTAAACGTAGTCGCGCAGGGCAAGAACGGCCTGGAGGCGATCAACCTGATCCGCGAACACAATCCGGACCTGGTGTTTCTCGACGTCCAGATGCCGGGGCTGGACGGGTTTGGCGTGATCAAGAAGCTGCTCGACCGCAAGGTTCCGCTCCCCAAGATTGTCTTCGCGACCGCGTTCGATCAATACGCGGTGAAAGCTTTTGAGGTAAACGCGGTCGACTACATCCTGAAGCCGTTCGATAAAAAGCGCGTGGCGCAATCGATCGAGAAAGCACGGGCCAAGATTGACGCGGGCGCGGGGCCGGAAGAAAAATTCGAAACGCTGGTGCGGATGCTGGAATCGCAGAAGCCGCAGACGGCAAAGATTCTGATCAAGGCGGCGGGAAGGTTATTTCTTACCGACCCGAAAGACATCTGCTACGCGACCATCGAAGATGGCGTGATCACGGTGGCCACCAGTGGCCATGCCGGCATGGAAGGCCACTCCAACTGCCGCACGCTGGAAGAACTATTCGAAAATCTCGATCCTAACTTGTTCTGGCGGGCGCACCGGTCGTTTCTGGTCAACATCAATCACATCCGCGAAGTTGTGCCCTGGTTCAAGAGCTCGTACCAGTTGCGCATGGATGACAAGAAACAGACGGAGATTCCGGTGAGCCGGGCCCAGACCCGGCGGCTGCGGGAACTGTTCAATCTGTGAAGAAAATTTGGTAATTGTGTAATTTATAATTTGGTAATTTGAACCCGATCCCGCGCCCCTCTCAGCGTCCCTGCTTGTTCTGACTTTTGAATTACCAAATTACCCGATTACCAAATTGCAAAATTATTCCGGGTTGAGTTTGCGCGAAAAAAATGGGCGGACGCTAAGACGGCCTCGTCCGCCCGGGGAGGGAACTCTCAGGCTGCGATGGCTTGCAGCGCGATTCGGTTGGGAATCACCAGGGTTGCACCCTCCAGCCGAATCAGATCTTTTCGCTTCATAACGCTCAATAAGCGGGTGACCGTTTCTCGCGATGAGCCGATCATTTGGGCAATTTCTTCGTGCGTGAATTCCGTGGGTACGCGAAGTTCACGGTTGCGGGGTTCGTCCGAAACCCAGGAAAGCAGCAGGCGGGCGAGTTTTTCGGTTGAACTGCGGGCGAGCAGCAGTTCGTGCACATCGTCGAATGAGGTCATGGCCTCGCGGGCGAGCAAGGTGGCGCAGGCGAGCCCGGCGTGGCTGTCGTGTGCGATCAAACGGAGGAAGCTGTCGCGTTCGACGAACTTGATCTGGCAAAGTTCGATGGTGGTGACCGTAATCAGGGAGGGTCCGCCGGAGACGACCGCGCTCAGCCCCAGCACCTGGCGATCTCCGGCAATTTTCAGGATGATGGTCTTGCCATCGCGGGCCTCGACCGAGAGCTTGGAGCGTCCGGAGCAGGCGATGTAGACGCCACGCGGGATTTGACCTTCCGTCAGCAAGGTGGCATTGGCGGGATACAGGGTCAGGTGCCCCATGGCGCTGAACTCAGTCATTAGAGGCTGAGGCAAGTTGCAGAAGTCGCAGGTCCGTTTCAGCTGGCAGGTTAGACAGTCGCTGGGAATCGCGAAACGGCGGGGCACACCCATGGCAAACTCCTCTTGCTCGACATGACTTGGCTGGCTGAGTCTTCCGCCGGGGAAGCGGAATGCGCCACTTGAACCAGCGCACCCCAGATGCCACATGCTCGGGGTGGACTAAGTGGCTGAAACTTCAGTGCTTAGGACGGTTTTGAACAGGCAGTGCACTAAGAGGGTGCCGCTGCGTTGGCCGGGCTGCCGACAGTTTGGCCGAGACCACTCTTGCAGTCTCTTACTGCTGGGCGAATATCATCGACGGATTTGTAACCGTCTTATCCACGTCAATCATCTCGAAGTGCGATGGATCGGTCGCATAGATGACATAGCTGGCCACCGGCGCAGTCAGAGTGACCGTGCCATCGCCCGTACCCAGAAGCGTGTATGCCCCGGTCAGCGTCACGCCCGCGGGATTGGCAGCATCGTACTGCAAGCCATTGATGCACTGGGCGGTGCAGGTACCGGTGTTCACCCAGGTGAGCAGCAGATTGTCCGCAATAGGATCGACGTGTGTGGTAGCACTGGAAGCAGTGGTGGCAGCGTAGGTGCCTGTGATCATCGAGGGAGTGTAAAGGCCCCCTGGCTCGTTCTTCTGGGGCAGCATGGTTCCCGTCATCACCGACGTACTGGACTGGTCGAGCAGAAGACCACGATTGGCGCCGCTCGCGTAAAGGATGAACTGCATCGGAGCCGGCGGATTTGCGGCCGGATTTCCCAGGAGACTCACGGAGTAACGTCCGCAGTTGCTGCAGCCGGCGGCAGAGTACGTGTACCCGGTTCCAAAGGATTGCGCGGGGCCTGTAATTGTCCCGGCATTATTCTGGTCGTATGTTCCACTAATGTTGCCTGCGCCGTCGGTGGTGGCGAGAGTCAGCGCGACGTTGCTGTTTGTGCCCGTGGTGCCGTCCACACCTGTCAGATTGACCACGGTGTTGCCTTTGAGGGCACCGTTGCTGTAAGTCTGCGTGGAATCCTGAAGGATAACGGTTCCCGACAGAGCCGGGTGAGCGGCATCGAATGTCGTAGCGATCGCATACAGGGTTAGCGGAGTGGCGGCGCTCTTCGTCCCGGAGACTCCGTACAGCGCGAACGTGTAGGTCTGGTTGTTCGCGTTCAGAGTCAGAGTTCCGACCCCGTTCGACATGGTATAGCTGCCGGTAACGGCGAGCGGCGTTCCATTCGTTCCACCGCCATTGTCGTTGGTATCGAGCAGGCCACCCGCTATACCGCCATTCCCGTCCATGGGCAAAAGACCGGCATATCCGACTCGCTTGCCACTAAGATCGACACCGGAAAATCCGAAAACAAACGCGCCATTCAGCGCAGTTGCGTTTTTGAACGCGGTCAAGGTTACCGGTTCGATCACGCCCGAGCCGTGGGAGTCGATTCCGTCCTGAGTGGACTCGATCATACCGATGTCGCCGCCAGCGTCGAGCACCATGGTGTAGGTGTGCGATGCCGGGCCGGAGGCATTCAGAGTGAGCGTCCCCTGATTATTAGATTTCACCGTGTACGAACTGGTTGAGGCGTTAATGACCCGGTGAACCGGGCCTGCAGTCGTCAACTCATCCTCAACTCCGGATTGGAGCGTGCCGTTGCCATTGGACACGAACGAGCCCGATACCGCGATTGCTCCGGTGGCGTCAAAGCCCGCGGAGCGGAATGCGTAGGTGCCGGAAGGAAGCCGGGAGCCGACGACTGTCACCTTGGCATTGGCCACGCCGTCGGCAGGGTCAAGCGTCGAAGTCGCCTGGACAGTGAACTTTCCGTTTGGAACAGAAGGGGGAGCCGTGTACAGACCGTTGGTATCGATGTTCCCGCAGGACGACGTACAACCGGCGATTGACCAGGTGAAATTCTGAGGCGCGTCGTCGGGGATGGCGACGGCCGTGAACTGTTGGGTCAATCCGACGCCAACATTGACTGGGGTGGGCGTAAGCTGCACCGAAATAGCCAGAACGCTGATCGTGACAGCGTCGGACTTGGTAGTGTCAGCTTGCGAGGTCGCCGTGACCGTGATCTTCGGCGTCGCCGGGGCGGTCGAGGGAGCCGTGTACTTGCCAGTGCTGTCGATGCTTCCGCAAAGAGCCGCATTACTAGTGCAGTCGGTGCCGCCTTGGGTCAGGGTCCAGGTGACGGCTGTGTTGCTGGTCCCGGTTACCGTTGCGGTGAACTGCTCGACTTGCGTTACGTAGAAAACGTTCAAGCTCCCAGCATCGGTCACGCTGACGGCAACGCCGCTGCCCTCGCCGTTGCCGCCTTTCGCGCAACCGCCGGCCAGCGTAAGACTGAGCAAAGCCACCGCAAACATCAAATTCTTTTTCATAATCGAATCTCTTTTGAAGTAAGTCGCTTTGAACCGTTTTCTTTGATCCCGCCCGTAGGGAATGCGTTGCCTGAACGCCCGGGAGACGCTCTCAATCTGGGACCAGAACCGGTCTCACAAATGGCTCTTCGAGCAGGTGACCTCAGCGGCTAGCCGCATTCTAAAACCATGCAGTTATCGCAGCGGTAAACCGCTGCGCCACCCAAAATCAAGTGCAAAACCGAGTTTTTCAGCAAACTGTGGAGCGTGCCCTACCCAAAACCATTCATGAGACCAACTGTAATCCCAGTTCACGAGCAGCCATAAGGCCAAATTGTTATTCAAATCAGCAGGTTACAAATGTACCTGAATCCAAGGTACTTTGTCTGTGTGAGAAGGGAATGAACGCGGGCGGCAGCAGAACGGCCTGCGCAAGGAATTGCAACATCAGGTCCCGGGTCTTAGGTCTCAGTTCCCAGGGAGTCTATACGGTCCTGACACTGAGACCTCATTCCCGCTTTGCCGTTTCCAGCAACGGACGCAACTGAGCCGCAGTGATGCCCAGCGTCCCCCCGGAGAAGCCGTCAATGTAGGCGGAGTTGATGCCCACGACTTCGCCGCTCTGGTTCAGCACCGGGCCGCCGCTGCCGCCTCGCGCCGTGGGTGCGTCATAGATCAGCTTGTCGCTGGTGACATCGCCGATGTGCCCGAACGTCGCCGAAGGTCGGATCAGCGATAACGCCGCCAGTTCGCCCGCGGTGTCGGCATCGTCGAAATGCGATGAAAGCCGCTCATACACGACCGCCGGCGACTTCGCCACCATCCCCGTGACTCCCATCGGATACGCCAGAACGCTTACCGACTCGCCCACATGCGGCAGCGTTTGGGACAGAACCAGAGGGCGCAGTTTCTTCGTGAAGACGGTTGCTTCGAGGCGCAGCACCGCCAAATCTGCATGCTCAGCCACCACCGCCGTCTCCAGCTTCACCGGAAGCGGCGAGCCGGGAAAATATGCCACCAGGTCTTCCAACACTGGCGATCCGCCATGCCGGAGGGCCGCCGCGACTTTGCGGTCTCCATACCAGGGTTCGGCGACATGGCGATTGGTGGCGAGCAGTCCGGGCGCGACTACAAAGCCCGTTCCCGAGACGCGAGCGCGAAAACTCTCCGCATGGCCAGACAGGTGATAGATCCCGTAGACATAAGCTACCGACTCTCGCGCATTGTCCAATGCCGCCGGCGAAAACGATTGCTGGCGTTCCAGATCGGCCACCTGGCTGGTGAGTTGGTGCACCTGCTGCTCCAGACCGAAGGTTTCCGGAGGAGCGTAGTAGTGCGCCATTACGCCGGCGCCCGCCAGCGCCAGCACGCCCAGCACACCCTGGACAAAGCGCTGCCAGGTTTCAACCAGTTCGCCTTCCGGACTATCAGAATTGAACATGCGCCGCCAGGCCCGGCACGGAGGGAGATGTCCGGGTAGCCACTATCGTGACGCATTCGGGTCAAGGCGTGTAGGGTACAGAAGTCTGGTGGAACGCGACCAAAGGTAACCGAGAGCCAGTACCCAGTACTCAGTATCCAGTACCCTGTGGACTCCGTAGAGACGCGGCTGGCTGCGTCTCAGCGTTGCCGCGGCGGCGGAGATGGGGCTAGCCAGGTTTCTACTCGATCCCCAGCCGCTTGGTCATCTCTTCGTAGAGGAAGCCCTCGCCCGGACGATAGGGCTGGATCCATTCTCCATCAATCACAAACTGCGGGACCGCGCGCTTGCCGGCGTGTTTCACGACCTCGTCGGCGGCTCCCGGCGTGGCCGCGATGTTGATGTCGGTGTAGGGAAGCTTGTGCTGGTCGAGGAAGCGCTTGGCCTCGCGGCAGTCCGGACACCCGGGGACGGAGTAGACGGTGATTTCCATTCGATACTTAGAGTTTCCATGGTCAGGAGTTTCGTGTCAAACCCACTCCAGTTCGTGCACCGTCCGTTCGTTCTCCACATTGCCGGTGTTCAGTGTAGTGGCTGGCTCAAACAGAACGATCCAACATTCTTCGTCCGCCACGGGACGGTGCTCCACGCCGCGTGGCACCACGATGAACTCGCCCTCCTCAATCCATTCATGGCGGTCGCGAAACTCCATGCGGAAGCGGCCTTTGACTACCAGGAACATCTCGTCTTCGTGCTCATGATGGTGAAAGACGAATGCGCTATTCAGTTTGACGAACTTGACGTGCTGTCCGTTGAGCTCGGCGGCGATCCGGGGCTTGTAGTATTCGGTGATCTTCGCGAATTTCTCGGCGATGTTAATTTTGGACATGGAATCCTCTAAGGCTGATTCGCGCTGCTGCCCCTTCAATGGATGGCGCAGCGCGCGCGCGGGTCGCATGAATTGTTGGCGAACGAGTCAAAACCCTGCCGAGCTTCGCTCGGCTTGGACCCTTCGACTGTGCTCAGGGCAGGCTCGCGAGGGCACCCGTCCCCACATGAACAAAAGCAAAAGCCGCCAGCTTTTGCTGACGGCTGAATGCTGATTGCTGAGGGCTGTCTAGAAGCCCGTCGATCCGGCGCTTGGGTGTCCGCCTCGCAGCATCGTCCGCACGCCGCGTTTTGTATTCACGCGGGTGGTTGTGCTCCAGTCGACTTCATCCGTGCTGATAACGCCGCTTCCGCCACTGACGAGTTCGTAGCTGATGCGCCCTTCCTGATAGGTGTAATTGCCCACCTCCAGAACCATGCCTGACTTCAGCACGAATACAGGCACTCCCGGCGCTGCGCCACCTCCGCCGCCCACGGCATCCTTGGTAATGTAGCTGGCGTAGGCGACTTGCGGAATTTCCTCCGCCATCGGCTCGCTTGCTGCCGGTCTAATCTGGCGCACTGCCAGTTGAGGAGTGGCGTTGTTGCTTCCCGAATTGTAGGCGGAACCCTGATAGTAAGAGTCGTTCTGCGGGCGCGGACCGCCAAAGAAATGCCAGTCGGGACCGTTGGTCGCTTGAACCTGCGGGATCTGTACATCATCCATCAGGCGCAGGGTGAGCACGCTCTCGCCTTTCAGCGCGGGACGCGGACCGCGGGCGGGCAACATGAGCACCTTCCAGGGCCAGAGCGGCGGCAGCATCCATTCGACGACGTCGCGCTTGGCGTGTCCTTTGCCGTCGATGTCGCCTTGTTTATCGACTTTGTAGCCGCGGGTCGCGATGACCTTGGCGTCGAGCGGCATATCTCCATTCGGCAGGCCGATGCGATCGAACATCAGCTTCATGTAGCCCTTGCCCCAGAAATGTCCTGGGTCCTGGGCCGATTCCAGATGGCCGACCAGGTAGCTTCCGCGTGGAAACGTCTGCTGGCCGAATTCCGTTACCGACTTCAGATGACAGAGCACAGGATCGCCGACGGCGACAGTCGCGGAGGAAAAGTTTGGTTCATTCATGGTGCAATGCAGAAGAGTACCGGCGGGCAGGACCATCTCCCGCGCACTGGCACTTAGGGTCAGGCTTAGAATGACTAAGCCCAGAAGGGACACTGCTAGGACTGCATACGAGCTGGACTTCATGACGTCACCTCGGTCTCACGCCCCTGGAATTTTTCGGTACGTATTCCCAAGCTACCGCTTTGAGCCAGCCCCGATTGAGTGCAGTTAAACACAATGTCTGTGTTGCGGTCAATCGGACTTTCGGGGGCAGAGTGTGGTTTTTTTGCAACAGAGGATGGGAGGCACCTTGGAAAAACCTGCGCTAATGGGGGCAGCGACCCGGCTCAGTTTACGAGTTGCCGTTCGATTGGGCGGCTTCGGGCGGGGATTGCGCCGTGCTCTTCGCTCGCTCAATCATCGCCCTGTAGGACGGAAACCGCCTTTCTGACGCACCAATGATTTCGTCAATCAACCCTAGCCAGTACGCATCTTCTGCCGACAAATAATTCTCACCCTCTTGAAGCGCTCGACAGATTGACACGAAGTAGTACCACAATGGATGCAACTGGTGCTTAGTCTTCTCCAATAGCCAGTCGGCTCGATCTTCAGCCTTCACTTTCTCCAATGCTGCTCGCTCACTGTCCTCAATGAAAAATGCGCCCCAACTAGCCGCTAGCCATCGCAGCTGCTTTGTGTGGCGGGAGGAGTTGTAGTCGCTGAGTAATACGAAATCTTCTTGAATCTGCAGAATGCCAGCATCGGCAAAAGACCAGTCTGCGTCTTGATTCTTCTCCAACTCGAAATTCAGGATAGCTGTCAGGATTCTTGCTTCGATAGCAGCAATCCTTTCCTCTTTTTCACCCTGCTCCTGGACTGCTGGTTGCTGTGCCAAGGAAGGCAGCTCTGTTTTTGTTTCGGTGCTGGCGGCGAGATCGGCAACCAACGAGCTGTTGGTTTGTTCTTCTGGCGCACGAACAGGAGGCTCTGGGAAGATTGGTTGACTGAAAACGAAGTTGGTTAGTTCTTTGTTGCGTGTGTGCTTTTTTAGCGCGCGTCCGGGAATTTCGGACACTGCACTAGAAAGTTTCGTACTCAGCACAAAAGTGAGGCATTCCATGTCTCCCTGCAAATCAGGACTTGATGTTGATCGCAGTTCAGGGAATTCGTCACGTAGTCGTAAAAATCGGAAAATGAACCTGTCGATAGAGCGATTTGCGAGAGTGAGTGCAAAGCCCTCGTTGGTCTGCTTCAAATATTCCGCCATGTCGGCGGCGGTCTCGGTGGTAATCGCCCTGTCGTAGACTTGCCTCGTACCGTGATAGAGGATGCGGGCATGGGGATAAGCAAGTGCGTAATCACCCGAAGACAGCAGATCCGCAGCCGCGCTTGCTGCCACGCCAGTGCAGACCGTGATCAATTTAGACGATTCGCCATCCTGGTTTCTAGCCTTGAGAAGACGATAAAGTACATTGGCGTGGTAGGTATTTCCACCTGGACTGTCGATGTAGAGGGTAACCGGTGAATGTAAAGTCGAAGAAAGCCGTAGGATCTCCGGCGTCAACTTGTCTAGCTTTTCTTGATTGATGTCACCGCTAAGATAGATGCATCGTTCCGGATTTGGCCGATAATCCGGGTCCCAGGAAGACTGTTCGGTCATCCCTTCTTCTTAAGAACTGACATGGACTGCTCCACAGCCACTTCCGGGCTCGGCTCGGGCTCGTCGGGCAGGTCACGCAAAAATTTCCCAAGGTTCTGTCCGTAGGTCTCGTAGATCTCGCGGAGAACCAAATTGAGTTTTTCCCTGGTCTTGTCGGTTAGAACTGGTGCAGTCGCCATAAAATTACCCACCTATTTGATGCAGCTTGTCAGTTGCTCGGACCTGAACGCAATTCCCTGTGGGAGCCCCTTTTTAGCACGATATCTTCAATGAGCGCAAGGCACGGAAGACCATTCCTTCCGATCCCGAGATGCTGGCTAAAGGCCACCGCAATCGCATCGTGAGGCATCTATAGCTGGTTCCGGTGAGTAATTTCGCCTTTTATTTATCGCAGCCCTGTACGTTATGTTGCCCAAGAGCCACCCTTTGTGCGCGCTAAGCCCTAGCTTTCGTACAGCAGCACGCCTTCGGCTTTCTCTGCGTCTACCGGACGGTAGTAGAGCTTGTTGGACTCCAGGAAGACCTCGATGAACGCTGGCCTGGTCGTGATTGTGCCTTGGATCAGGGCCTCCGACAGTGGGTCTTCGATGTACTTCTGCAGGGCTCTCCGCAGTGGCCTTGCTCCGTAGCTGCGATCGGTCAGGGTCTGGTTCAGAATCCAACGCTTCGCCTCGTCGGCTACGGTTACGGTAATCGAACGCTGGGCGAGATTTTGGTTCAACTGGCTGACCATGAGTTCGAGAATCTGGATCAAATCCGATTCGCTCAGCGCCATGAACAGGATGATTTCATCCACGCGGTTCAGGAATTCTGGATTGAAGGTGCGCTTGACTTCGCTCTTCACCAGGTCTTCGACCTTCTCGGAAACCATCTCGTCTTTTGACGACTGAAAGCCCAGGCCCTCGCGCTTCATCAGGTGCCTTGCCCCGATGTTCGAGGTCATGATGATGATGGTGTTCTTGAAGTCGACCGTGTTGCCCAGGCCGTCGGTTAGTTGGCCGTCTTCAAAAACCTGCAGCAGGATGTTGAACACATCCGGGTGAGCCTTCTCGATTTCATCCAGCAGGACGACCGAATATGGAGCGCGCTTGACTCGTTCTGTCAGTTGGCCGCCCTCTTCGTAGCCTACGTATCCTGGAGGCGATCCGATCAGCTTCGAAACGGAGTGCTTCTCCATGAACTCCGACATATCGAAACGGACGAGAGCTTTGTCGCTGCCGAACATGAAGCTGGCCAGCGTGCGGGCGACTTCGGTTTTGCCCACGCCGGTCGGACCCAGGAACAGGAACGATCCGATGGGGCGGTTCGGGCTCTTCAACCCGGCACGGGAGCGGCGGATGGCGCGCGCCAGGGCGCTGATGGCTTTGTCTTGCGAGATGATGCGCTTGTGCAGCTCTTCTTCAATGCGCAGCAGCTTCTGCGTTTCTTCTTCCTTGATCGAGGTGATGGGGACGCCGGTCCAGCGGCTTACCACATCCTCGATGTCCTCCCGACCGACTACGCCGGTGGAGGATTCATCGAGGTGGTATTTTTCGCGAAGGGCGCGCAGGTT